>Ga0299912_10005745_pt1 | contig 10186 bp, 9 predicted proteins | sample RVTome_2_FD_207667 | JGI IMG/M metagenome (GOLD analysis project Ga0299912, IMG submission 207667) | Soil microbial communities from uranium-contaminated site in the Upper Colorado River Basin, Wyoming, United States - RVT95D214 (version 2) ... | reverse complement strand
TACAAAACAAAAATGTTAATTTTTCTAAAAAAATTATCTTTATTGAAAATGCAGATCCAGGATATGATTGGATTTTTACAAAAAATCCTACTGCATTAATTACAAAATATGGAGGAGTTGCATCACATATGGCAATTAGATGTGCTGAATTAGGACTACCAGCAGCTATAGGAATAGGTGAAATAATTTTTCAAAAAATAGATAATGCAAAAAAAATACTTTTAGATTGTGAAAATCAACAGATAATTGTCTTAGAGAATTTAAAAAATGATCAATACATAGAAGAAGAAAAGATTTTGAAGTCACTGGGATATATAAAATGATTAATTTAAAAATGATTAATTTAAAAATGATTAATTTAAAAATGATTAAAAACATCGACGTTTAATACATCATATGGTAAAACGACAAAAAAAAGTAGGAATTTCAGTGAGGGTAGAAAATATTGAAAAATACAATGAAAAAAGAGATACAATTAGTCAAGATTGGATAAGATTTTGTGATTGTGCAGAATTTATGCCTATTTTAATTCCAAATGGTTTGAAAGACACTGAGAAATTTTTGGAATCCATGAATGTAGATATGTTTATTTTTTCAGGTGGGGATAACGTAGGAGATGATCCTAAAAGAGATAAGACTGAGAAAAAAATGATTGAATTTGCAATAAAAAATAAAATTCCATCATTAGGAGTATGTCGAGGAATGCAATTTTTTAACAAATTTTTTGGTGGAAAAATTGAACATGATATTAATAAAACACATGTAAAGACTAGACATAAGATAAAATTCACGGATAAAAAAATAGAGAAAATATTGGGAAAGAAATCAAGTATGGTTAACTCCTTTCATGAAAATTTATTAAAATCAGAAATTTTAGGCAAAGAACTTGAATCTTTCGGAGTTGCTGATCATGATAATACAATTGAAGCGTTTTACCATAAAAAATATCCAATAGTTGGCGTTATGTGGCATCCAGAAAGAGAACATAGTTTTGAAAGAGGATTGGAATTATTTAAAATACTAGAAAGTAAAAATATATGGAAATAAGATGAAGGTGATTATTTTAGCTGCTGGGAGTGGAACTAGACTATCACCATTAACAGATGAAAAACCAAAGTGTATGGTAAAATTATTTGGAAAAAGTTTGCTTGAATGGCAGATAGAAGTTTTTAGGGAGTTAGGGATTAAAGATATTTCTGTTGTTACTGGTTATAAAAAAGAATTAATTTCAATGGATGGTGTCAAATTTTATCACAATCATGATTTTAAAAATACAAATATGGTTGAAACATTATTTTGTGCCGAAAAAGAAATTAAAAAAACAGTGATTGTTTCCTATGGAGATATTATTTTTCAAAAAAATGTAGTAAAAAAATTAATTGAATCTGAAGATGATTTTTCAGTGGTTGTGGATGTAAAATGGAGAAAATATTGGAATATCAGATTTGATAATCCATTAGATGACGCAGAAAGCTTAATTCTAAATTCAGAAAATTATATAGAAAATATTGGTCAAAAAACAACAAATTTAGATGAAATTCAAGGACAATACATAGGATTAATGAAGTTTAAAGAACCTGCTACGAAAATTATAAAGGAATTTTATAGAAAAATGCAGAATTTGTCAAAAGAAAAGAAAAATCCATTAAATCCCAATTTATCATTTAAATTATCATACATGACAGACTTTCTGCAAGGTCTAATTAATGAAAAACACAAATTGAAGGCAATATTAATTGAAAATGGTTGGTTAGAATTAGATTCATTGCATGATTATAATGTGTACAATGAGTTATATCAACAAGGAAAAATATCTGATTTCATAAATATTTAAAATAGTCAAAATGAAAAAATTTAGAATAAAGATAAATTAATCAAGAAAGATTAAAACAAACATAATGGAATATAAAGATTACAACATTATTTTAGTCAATTTAGATGGATTGAGAAGAGATCGAATTGATAAATTAAAAAGCTTTGATTTACTCAAAGAGAATAGTTATTTTTTTAAAAATATGAATACTGTTGCACCATACACATTTGCTTCACTTCATGCAGTGTTTTCTGGAATGTATCCTTCAAAAAATGGAGTTAATGGATATTATAATATTTTTAAATTTAAAAAAGATAAAATTAAAACAATCACAGAATTTTTACAAGATGTAGGATTTTATACTAGTTGTGATATAATTGATGATTCAGTAATTCCACGACAGGGGTTTAATGAATTCAATATTTTTGATGAAGAAACAGTAAATTTTATTGAGAGGCATTCTAAAATTATTAAAGATCTATCAAATAAAAAGAAATTTTTCTTATTTCTTCACTATACAGAAACTCATAGAGATCTGGTAAGAGAAATTGTCAGAAAACAAAAGGAAGGATCAAATGACGACGAATATTATAATTCTTTAAAAGAAAATAGTGACAGGTATGATTCCTATTTACCATCGTGTGATGAATATGTTTTTTCATTAATTAAAACATTGAATGAGTGTCAAATAAAAGAAAAAACCATATTAGTAATTTTTTCTGATCATGGTACAAGTATTGGGGAGAAGAGGGGTGAAAAATTTTATGGAGTATTCACATATGATTATACTTTGAACGTGTTTTGTATGATAAATATTCCAGGAATTGTTCCTAAAAATACGAGTAAGCAATGTAGTACTATTGATATTTTTCCTACAATTATGGAAATTGCACAAAATTTTGAAGTAAATAATGATATTCAGGGTAGTAGTCTATTTGAATTAATTAACAATCCAGAAAAGAGTGAAAGAGAACTATTTGTAGAAACGGGAGGTCTTTATGGACCTTGGCCTTCGCCTACAAAACCAAATGTTTTTTGTGTGCGAACAAATAATAAAAAATTAATCTATAATGATACTCCACAAACATGGGAATTTTATGATTTAAAAAAAGATCCATGTGAAAAAAATAATATTTATGAATCTAAATTAGAAGAAGTAATTTACTTTAAAAATAGATTGACATATTATTTTAAAAAAAATAATATAGAAACTAATTTATGAAATTTTTTAATTAATGAAATTTAATCAAGTTTAATAATTTCAGATGAGATAATACTAGCAATTTTTTTATTTCCTTCTATAGAATAATGCCCACCATATGAATTATCATCAGAATAAATAGAATCTAAATTCTTTTCGTCAAGTAAAGATTTTAAAATATCTATAAAATATAATCCATTTATAGATGAAATTTCATTCAAAAAGTTTTGATAAAAGTGAAATTGAGATTTAATAAAAATTACATCGTCTTTTTGTGGAAATAATATGAAAATAGCTTTAAAATTATTTTCTTTTGAAAATCGAACATAATCTTCTAGAATTTTTTTGAATAATGTTGTTATATTATGATCATTGAAGAGAAATAATCTCCACTTTAGATTAGTATTCATAATTATCTCCATGGCTTTCCATTCTAATCGAGAATTGTTTTTTTTGATATTTTTTAGAAATGTAGTTAAAAGTACCCAAAAAATAATTGAAAGATGTCTCTTAGGATTTTTAAGAATTGAAATTAAATAAGGAAATGAAAGTAATTCTTTTTTAAATTTTCTTTTATAAAAGAAATCATATTTTTGTATTTCAGAAAGATATGAATAATATTTTTGGAATTTTGATTCTAAATCAATAGGATTATTAAATAAACACAATTCGTTATTTTTTAGATAGAATCTAGGCTTGAATCCAAAGGTATTTCCATATTCGTAATAGTGTTTCCAAACACTTACTATACGACTTATAGTATCTGGAACAACTCCCATAATGACAATTTCAGTTTTATTTTTTGGAAATTCACGTTTTAGTCGTAGTAACGATTGATCTAAGCCATAATTACCAACTCCAAAATTTTGTACATTAGTGTTTGTTAATTTGGAAAGATAGTATTCCCAAGTTTCATTGTCATTGACTTGTCTTGCAAAAGTGAACGAATCACCATAACATGAGATTTTATTTGAAAGAGATTCATGTTCAGGATTTGCTCTTGAACCTTGTAAATCAATACTCCAATTGGTTATTCTATCTCTTCCTTTTTCAAAATGTCGTGTATTAGGTTTTCTAACCCATCCCAAAATAGGATCATATCCATGTGAAAAAAATTTTTTCAGGTCACATTCAAATAATTTTGGCAATTCATCTTTTCTAATTATTAGCCATGGAAACTTTTTATTAACAAATTTTACCAAAATAATAAAAATTAATTCAATTATAAAAAAACCTACTACAATAAATATTAAAAGATACAAGAAATCTAGCATGATATTATCTAATTTAATCAGCCTAAAATCATTTTATATATTGTGATATACGTTTTTCAGAGTCACTGAAAACTACTCCAATGGTTCTAAGAAGTGTTACATTGTTTTTCTCACAAAATGTCACCAAGTTTTTAATGTATTCTTTAAAATCTGATACAGGTTTATTTTGTTTTAACAAAGAAGAAAATAGATCATCATGATCGAGCATTATAATTTTTTCATTTGGAAGAGCATTTACAATTTCTTCTATATTATCTACAGCTGTAGGGCTTTCAATTTTTGGAACAATTATTATATGATTTGGTAGAATTTCAATGTATTTTTTTAAGTCATTAGATGATTCAACGTTAGAAATAGCAAAGTATCTAATGTGTTCATGGGATTTTATAATAGGTATTAAATCTTCAATCGTGTATTTGTTATTTGGGGGTTTGACTCGTTTTATTGGAAGATCTACAAAAAAATGATTATGTTTGTGCCTATTTAAAATATTTTCAAATTCTTCTATACTATCGCACCATGCCATATTAATTCTAAAAATAGTATCTTCAGGAAGATGCATGCCATGATTTGTAAGATTTTGTGAGGTTATAATCAACTAATTTTTATTAATTAATGGGTTATTTATGATTTTAAAATTTCATACATCTAATAAAATGATTCAATTCTTCATTGATTTTTAGATCATTATTTTATATTGTAATATTCAACTATCAGAGTAAACTTTCAACCACAATCAAAACTTTATAAAAATCAATTTTATTTATTTTTCCACCACTGAAATTTAATGTTCTTCAAAAAAGGAATTTTTTTTTCAAGTTTTTTTCTAATTTTAATTCTTTTTTCAGTAAATCCATATCTATTAAGAAAATTATCAACATATTTTTCATCATATATTTTCCACAATGGTTTTTGTAATGAGATACTATCTATGAAACACATAATTAATTCATCAGTGGACTTTTTTTTCAATTCTATTCTTTGTTTTTTTGTGTTAGTTTTTATAAAAATTGTTTCAAAAATATTCAATATTTCTTCATCAATAATTTTTGTAACACCATCATCTCTATTTGGAACATAATCGTCAAATAAAATTCTAAATTTTTCTGAGACTAATTTCAATATTCCAAAAAAATCTCGCTTCACATCTTCATAAACATGAGAACCGTCAATATAACAAAATTCAATTTTTGGAAAATATTTTGTTCTTAAAACTTCTCTAGAATACCCTGTAACAACTTCAATTTTTTCAATCCATTCTGGTAAAGCAAATTTTTCCCAGAGATCTTTTGTCGATAAAAACATTTTTAGTGGTTTATCATTTTTTTTAATTCTTATTTTACGTTCAATTATTTGATTATGGGGTTTTGGATCAATTGTAAAAATTTTTCCATTTATTTTATAATCAGACATTGCCCATGCCATACATAATGTAGAATACCCTTCAGCGGTTCCAATTTCTAAAACAGATTTTGGTTGAAATTTTGCAATTAATGCGTAAAGTAACATGCCTCGTTCAAAATTTATTCGAAAATTATCGTCAAGTTTTGGATTAATAGGCATGATCCTACATAATTGTAAAAATTCTTCTACATCTGGAATCTTTACATCCAATTTTTGGATAAATTCTTCAATAGAAATTTCTTTCTTCATTTTTAATTTCTCAACTTTTCACATAAAACCTCAAATTAATGTATATGTCTATGAATAAATTCATCATCCATAACAATTGGCATAGATATAAAATAAATCTAAATATATCCTAATTTTTTTAAAATATCTTTTGCTTTTTCTTCTTCATTTTCTGATAATTGATCAATTTTTTTAAAAGCAAAATCATTAGTTAAATTGATTTTTATTAATTCCTTTTCCATGCTATCTACAATTATTTTATTAGTTTCATGAATATTAAATTCTTCTAAAGGATCATTTTCAAGATCAAAAAGATGAATATTTTTTTTGTGATCAAAACGATCTCTAAAATATTTGAATTTGGAGGTACGAATACCAATAGTATTACTAATTGTAGATTCAGATTTTGAAGATGCGCCATCTAACATCAATGGTATTTCCTCACAATATTCATCTTTAAATAAAGGGAGTAAGCTTTTTCCACGATTAGGATTAATAGATATTCCAACTAAATCAAAAAGAGTGGGAAAAATATCAATTGAACCAACTTGATCGTGAATAATTTTATTTTTTGGTACGTTCTTTCCATAAAAAATTAAAGACGGTCTAAAATTTTCATCATAACAATCTCTAGGATATACTACTGATTTTTTTAGAAGACGTTTTTGGTACATGGTTAATTCAAATAATTTAATTTTTTCTAGTTGAGGTAATAATTTATTTTTAATTTTTTTATTTTTTGTATTTGTATAAATATTTGCTAATTTTTTTCTAAATGGAGTTAACTGATCAGGTAATTTACTCATCAACTTATGAGCAAATTTGTAGGCAACACCTGACGATATTTTAGATATTTGGGCATTATTGAGACTAAATTTTTGCATAAAATCTGTGAAATCAGCAGATGTGGAACCGTGATCTGCAGTTATGACAACAAAAGTATTTTTTGTATCCAATATGTTGATGATTTTACCCAACCAAGGATCAATTGCAGATAACATTCGTGCGTATTGGTTTTCTCCATACTTTTTATCTTCAAATTCTTTTGGGCCATCTTGAAGATGAAAAACAGCATTTCCATGTAGATCTTCCAAATGAACATAAAGAAACCAAGGTGAATTTTTGAAATTTTTGATTTTTGAAATTATTTGATCACCTACACCATCATATAGAGTACCAAAAGAGTTGAAAAGATCCACATCAGAAAAAGATTTGGCAATATTTGTATGATTAATTGATTCAGGTATAATTGCACTAGTATAGTATCCTAAATCATTAAGATCATCAATAAATGTGTGAATATATGAATTCATGTTAAAGAGTTCACGATCTAAAGTTGTACACTCATAAGGATACAATCCAGAAAAAATTGCAGATAAAGAGGGAATTGTGATTGAAGAAGGGCTTATAGTTTGTGAAAAAAATGTACCAGAATTAATTATAAAATCTAAATTAGGAGTAATTGATGTTTTTTCCTTTCCAAAACATTTGTCTTGTCGTAGTGAATCAACTATCAAAAATAATATATTTGGTTTCAATAGTCACCTATTAATAATTTTATAATTAAAGATTACTCAAAAAATATTATTTATTCCAGTCGAATTTCCTATTTAAGAATTTGTAAAGTTGTTCATTATACGGTTTAAAATAATCAATTAAAATTTTTCTTGTTTCTGGATTCATCTTAGAATATTTTGATACATTAACTTTTTCTATATTTGGAATTTCATATTCAGGTAAATTTAAAAACTGAAAGATGTCATTCATAACATTTTTTGTATTTGATGCTAATTCCTCACTTGAAATTACTAAAATTTGATTTTTAGGAAATAAGTTAAACCATACAGCAAGTTGTTCTACATAAAATCCTCTAGCTAATTTTGAATTTTCAACTTTGGTTGCAAAGTAATAGTCATTTTTTAAGTCAATATTCCAATTTAAAATATCATTCATATCTTCTTTAATAACATCTTCAAATGTTCTAGTTTCTCCAGATTTTGTACCCAGATAATAATGAGAATAAGTCTTATCAACTGGATTTCTTAATACAATAATAAGTTTAGAGTTAGGAAATAGTTTTTTGATTCTTTTTGCAATCCACGGTCTACGAACATATGATGGGCTAACATCATAAGTCATAAAGAAATGAGTTTTTAATTTAATTCTAAATTTTGTGAAAATTAATGGAAATAGTGAACGATACCAATGTAATCCAAGGTGGAAATTTACATCAAAAAAGCCTAACTCATCGTAGGCTGATTTTGATAATGAGGGATGTTGATCTAAATAATGGTATAAAGAGGTGGTACCTGTTCTTCCTGGACCAATAACAAAAAAATCAGGTAAAACTCGTAACGGACTCGTGATTCCAAAAAAATGCCTTTTTACAAATAATTGATAAAATCTTTTGTAAGAAGATTTAGGAGATTTCAGATACACTATGAAACTTATTTGATGATAGATTTTAGTCTTATTCTAAAAATACATGTTGAAAAAAGAATCAAAAAAGAAAATAATAGTATTGTTAGATAATATTGAATTTAAATAAAGAAAATCAAATTATGAAAAAATCATAATTTTAAATTACACAGTGAATTTAGGAATAAATTATAATTTTGACGAGATGTGTGATTTTTAGGAAGAGTTTTTTAAAGGCTCAAAAAGTATTAATTGTGTGAATATTTTAGTAATTGGCGCCCATCCAGATGATGAATCAATTGGGGCAGGCGGTACAATTGCAAAACATATTGAAAAGGGAGACGCGGTCTACATTGCACTTTTTTCTGTAGGACACAGACCAATTCAACCAAAATTAAAAACTCAAGCTTATGATATGTTGAAGGTTTTTGGGATTAATAAAAAAAATCTTTTTTGGTTAAATTGTAAATCAGGAAATTTTGGATTAGAAGATCAGATCAAAATTAATTCAAAGATTACAAATATTATTTCCAAAGTCAAACCAAAAATAGTATATACTCATTTTTATGGAGATACTCACCAAGATCATACTTTTGTTTTTCATTCTACCATGGTTGCATGTAGACCAACTCACATTACAAGAGGTTTAAAAAATAAATCAATTTGGACAGGAGTTGAAAAAATTCTTTGTTATGAAATTCAATCGTCAACGAATTGGTCTGGAAGATTGGATAAACCTTTTGATGCAACAGAATATAGTATAATTTCAGAGAAAAATTTAAAATCAAAATTAGATGCTTATGCATGTTATAATAAAGAAGTGAGACCAGGGCATCATCCACGTTCGTTAGAGTCATTACAGACATTAGCAAAGTTTAGAGGCAATTCAGTTGGTCATGAATATGCTGAAGCATTTATGGTTATAAGGCATATTTGTTATGATTAAAAATAAAAAAATTCTTGTAACTGGTGGAGCTGGTACTGTAGGTAGCAACATTGTAAAAAAACTTGTTGAGAGACAAGCACAAGTAACTGTGATAGATAATTTGGAGGCATATCCATTTGATTATTTCCATGAGTACGGGGTAGGTGATTTAGATAATGTTGAATTCATCAAAGATAGTATAACAAATGAAGAAATTGTTGATAATTTAATAAAAAATAATGATATGGTGATACATGCAGCAGCTTTAGCAGATGTTGGTGCATGTATAAAAAACCCTCAAATAGAGTTTAAAACAAATGTTGCTGCAACTCAAAATATCTTAGAATCAAGTCACAAAAATAATATTGAAAAATTTGTTTTTGTTTCATCAGCAGCTGTATATGGTTTAGGAAATAGGAGTATTTTCAAAGAAACTGATCCATGTTTTCCCGTATCAAATTATGCACTTTCAAAATATTGGGGGGAACAGCAATCTAGACTATATTATGAGTTATATAATCTCCCCACTACATCAATTAGATTTTTTAGTGTTTATGGCTCACCACAAATTCCTAAAAAAGGTAGCCATAGCTGGGCTGTTGCCATATTTGGATCTCTTGCAAAAAAAGGAAAGCCAATAACAGTGTTTGGAGATGGGAATCAAATTCGTGATTTTACACATGTTTCAGATATTGCAGAATCAGTTGTTCTATCTTTAGAAAAAGAATCAACAAATGGTAAATTCTTTAATGTTGGAACTGGGAAACCGACAAAAATTAACGACATTGTAGAAAAAGTATTCGAATATGCAAAACCCGTCCCAATTAATTACAAACCATATCCTCCAGGAGATCCAATTGGAGGTTACTCAGATACAACATTAATGAAAAAATTATTGGGGTGGGAACCTCAAATTACACTTG
>Ga0299912_10005743_pt1 | contig 10186 bp, 12 predicted proteins | sample RVTome_2_FD_207667 | JGI IMG/M metagenome (GOLD analysis project Ga0299912, IMG submission 207667) | Soil microbial communities from uranium-contaminated site in the Upper Colorado River Basin, Wyoming, United States - RVT95D214 (version 2) ... | reverse complement strand
AAATTCGACCCGGCGGAAGCCTATCTTCTTTCAAAATCAAGTTAATGAGTTTATTAAGTTAATAAGTTAATATGTTATGAAGTGAATAAGTGGAGATTCTTCTTTAATTTGACACCTCATTTACTTGATAATATATTGATCTCTTAGCTTGTGATTGCCTCATTATCTTATTAACTCATTCACTCATTAACCCATTCACTATCTTATTAACTCATTCACTTATTCACTTATTCACTTATTCACTCATTACCTCATTTATTGATTTTGATATGCAGACCAAGATTAAATCATTTGAAGATTTATTCATTTATCAAAAAGCAAGGGAATTCAGTAGAAAAATTGCCGATATTGTAAAAAAATTACCGAGCAATGAAAAGAATAAATTAAAGGACCAGATGACCAGAGCAAGAAGGTCAATAACTAATAATTTGGCTGAAGGATATGGTCGGTTTCATTATCAAGAGAATATTCAATACTGCCGCCAATCAAGGGGGTCAGTATACGAAATTATAGACGATCTAATTGAGTGTTTCGATGAATCTTATATCAATGACAAGGAATTACGGTCCCTAAAGGAAGAAGCCTATTCTTTGATCAAAATATTGAATAGTTATATCAGCTATCTTCAGAAAGCAAAACAAGAAGTTTCCGCTCATTAGCTTATTAACTCATTCACTCATTAACTTAATTTTCTTAACCTATTCACTTATTCACACATTAACTTAACTATTCCCTTATTCACTCATTAACTCATTATCTTATTAACTTAATTACCCTATTACCAAAATGCGATTCAAGCATAAACGGCTATGCATCATCCTATTGATCGGACTCTTACTCTTGTTTACTGGAAAGGCTTACTACGACACCAATTCCATTGAAATTAGACACTACCAAATCCAAAGTTCTAACATGGCAACACAGCAACACAGCAGCACTTTAGTAGAGGCTTTGGATGGCTTAAAAGTGGCCCACCTCACAGACCTCCATATGAAAAGCATTGGTGTAAAAGAAAATAAAATCTTAGAAATCCTAAAAGAAGAAAAACCGGATCTCATTCTTATTACAGGCGATTTTATTAGTTTTGAAGGCCCTTATGAACCCGTAATGTCTTTCTTCCATCAAATTAAAGCCCCATTTGGGGTTTACGGGGTGCTGGGCAATACAGAATATTCTAACGAAAATGGATCATGCATCCTCTGTCATAAAGAGAAGTCGCAGAGTCTAAAAGAGAAACAGAATCCCGTTATTTTAAGAAATTCCGTTGTGCCTTTAAAAATCAATGGAGGGGTTGTTAATATTTTCGGAGTAGATGACCCCGTTGATAAGAAAAATGATTTAGGAAGTTCCCGCAGTGGGATGAATCCACATGCTCCCGTCATATTACTAGCTCACTCTCCGGAGATATTTGAAGAGGCATCAGACTCAGGGATTGATTTAATCCTATGTGGCCATACCCATGGAGGGCAGATCTTTATTACACGGTATCTTAGAAAAATATTTCCTATTGTAGATCCAGCGCTCGAATTCCTTGACGGATTCTTCCAAAAAGGTAAGACCCTGATGTATGTCAGCCGTGGCTTAGGAAACAGTTTCCTTCCTTTCCGTCTTGGCGTAAAACCCGAAATCACCTTCTTCACATTCTCGAATAACACGAATAATGAAAAGACTCGAATAACACGAATAGACCAAGAGAACCAGATAACGCAATTGAAACAATCAGACCGAACTGACGCAGTTTCGATTTCAAACAATTCCTCTAAAACGATTTTCACTGGCCTCAGTCTCTCAAGTTTCATTGAGACTTTTAACATACTGAACATATTCGATTCTTTACATTTAACCGCAATACAGCGGCAATGCAACACTTCAGCACGGCAGGGCCAAAATACTGCAGCACCGCAACACCGCAGCACTGCATTACAAAATATTTTATTCGATTTCGAATTCGAATCTGATTTGAATAACCTCAACTGGGAGTGTGGTAAGTGGTTTGAACGGTCAAAGGCAAATGTGACATCGGGGAAGCATTCACTCCGTGCGGTCCTTCCTCCGGGTCAGTACCCCGGAATTGCGTTTCAAGAAGTCCGGGAGAACTGGTCAGGATACGACCATTGGGGGATGGATGTTTATAACCCCTCGGTTGAGAGCGTGATACTCCATATCCGAATCGATGATCATAAAAGTGGTTGGGAGTATGCAGACCGATTCGACACCAACTTCAGATTGGAGCCAGGGATGAATAAACTGATGATCCCCACAGGTTCTATCAGAACAAACGTCCACCATGAACCTCTTAACCTAAAAAAGATCAAACGATTCATGGTCTTTGTTCCGAATAACAATAAAAAGAGAGAACTCTATTTGGATAACATCAGACTTGAATAAAGAGGACAGTTTTGAATTATAAGTGGTTAGTGGTCTTTTCCAGAAATATGCTAACGAATATTTTGCTCACCGCGACGCAAAGGTTGCAGCTTGGCGTAACCGCAACCAAATGAAAAGATGTCTCACACAGAGATCGCGGAGACCTCAGAGAGTGAAATTTCTCTCCAATCGGAGAGAAACCGATTGGAGAGAAAGACTCATGCCTTCGGCAAACTTCTCGGGTTTGAAATCCTTTTGTGCCTCTGGCGCTGAGAATTATTCCTCCAATCGGTATCTTCCGATTGGAGGAAAAGGTTGCTTTTCTCTGAGTTCTCTGTGAACTCGAGCGAAGCGGGCGTGAGATAAAATAGAAATACATTTAAAACTGGAGGCTCTTATGCTTATCAAATCTTGTTCGCAATGTAAATATCACGAGATCAAACAGGCTGAAAAAGAACAGATGAGTTACTGTGCTCGTGAAAATTGCTGGTCCCAATATTCAAAATGTGTTGCAAATAAAGCCCTCAATCGATTCTTAGAACAAGAAAGTTCGGAAAACTATCGACCGTACCCAGCCATTACTCAATAACTCATTCACTTATTAACTTTGTCTTTTACGAACTGCAGCACGGCAACACAGCAACACTTTGTAACTCAGTCCTCAGTCCTTTAAGTTAATTTACAACTCAACATTCAAAACTTATTCACTCTTTAACTTATTTCCTTATTACCTCAATTTAGGAGGTTACCCATGCCTGACTATTCCATAAGTCCAACCGGTGAAAAATTCGAATTACCAACCCCGGAAGACTACGATAAAGAGTTTAAACGTTTGCAGGAAATAGTAAATAGCCAACGCAGCCTGGGTCGTGAAATCGTTTTGGTTATGGGGTTAGGGTTTGTTGGGGCTGTCATGGCGGCAGTAGTTGCAGACGCCAAAAATAAAAGCGGGAACCCGACTAAGTTTGTAATCGGGATGCAGCGCCCCAGTTCCCGAAGCTACTGGAAGATTCCTCTATTGAACCAGGGTATTCCACCGGTAAGTTCAGAGGACCCTGAAGTACCCTTAATGATTCAACGTTGTGTGAATGAAAATAAGACGTTGACGGCAACGTTCACATATGATGCCCTGAAACTTGCAGATGTAGTGGTGGTAGATGTTCAATGCGACTATCTGAAAGAGTCACTCGGAAATGTACGCGATGGTCGAACCGAGATGGAAGCTTTGGAGGAATCGCTCGAAATTATTGGTCAAAATATCAGCCCTCAGTCCCTAATCATTATTGAGACTACTGTTGCCCCTGGTACGACAGAGCAGGTTGCTTATCCGATTATTAAAAAAATGTTTAAAAAGCGTGGCATTGAAAGTGATCCGCTTCTTGCCCACAGTTTTGAAAGAGTAATGCCAGGGAGAAATTATGTATCAAGCATACGAGACTTTTGGCGGGTATGTAGTGGAGTAAATCAAGAATCCACACAGAGAGTTGTCAAGTTTTTAAACGAGGTGCTAAACACGGAGAAGTATCCGTTAACAGTGCTTGATCGTCCGATCGAGTCCGAGACAGCAAAAATCGTTGAGAATAGCTTTCGGGCAACCATTCTTGCTTTTATGGACGAGTGGAGTCTCTTTGCGGAGCGAAATGGTGTGGACCTAACAAAGGTGATTAATGCAGTCAAAGTCAGACCTACACACAGCAATATCATTTTTCCTGGACCTGGCATTGGTGGTTATTGCCTACCCAAAGACGGCGGTTTGGGGTTATGGGCCTACCGACATATCCATGGATTTGAGGATGATATTTTTAAGATTACCCCTTTGGCGATTGACATTAACGACACAAGAGCACTCCACGTTGCTCAACTTACCCGAGATGCCCTCCGAAACATGGGGCGACCAATTGCATCTGCGGAGATTTTGGTTCTTGGTGCTTCTTATCGTGAGGATGTAGGAGATACCAGATATAGTGGCTCTGAATTGATCGTGCGGCGTTTGACAGAGATGGGAGCTGAATTGAGGGTCCATGACCCTTATGTCCTTCACTGGTGGGAATTCGAAAAACAGGATGAGTATCCGGTGTCTTCGCATGGTTTAAAGAGATTCTTCCGTGGTCAGGAAAAACTTAAAGATCTGAGGATCGAGCAGAATCTTGAGAAGGCATTACATGAAACAGATGCAGTCATCTTTGCTGTAAGGCACAAACATTATTTAAGTCTTGATCCGGACGAGGTGGTGATAAATGCTGGCGGACCTATTGCTGTAATCGATTGTTTTGGCATTTTGGATGATGACAGAATCAAACGTTATTTTGAGCTTGGTTGCGAAGTAAAGGGATTAGGCCGCGGCCATGTGAAGAGGATAAAGGATCAGGTTCGTGAATCAAAGGAGCATAAATAGCTCAACATTGGAAATGTTAGACGCAGCGCGGCGTACCCGCAACCAAATGAAAAGATGTCTCACACAGAGTTCACAGAGATACAGAGGCAATTGAGGAAGATATATGTTTATGGAGAATCGGGGAGGTACCGATTCTCCATAAGCCTCATGCCTTCTACAAAACTTAAGATTTTAGGTCTTGTTGCGCTTGTAGCGCTGAGAGTTTTTCCTCCAATCGGTATCTCCCGATTCGATGAAAAATAAGGGACTCCTCTCAGGGTCTTCTGTGTTCTCGAGCGGAGCCCACGAACCTCTAAGATGGTTCGGGGCAGGCGGGCGTGAGAAAAAAAATGAAAATATGTCTCACACAGAGTTCGCAGAGACCGCAGAGAGTGATATTTCTCTCCAATCGGAGAGGTGCCGATTGGAGAGAAAGACTCATGCCTTCGGCAGACTTCTCGGGTTTGAAATCCTTTTGCGCTTGTGGCGCTGAGAATTTTTCCTCCAATCAGTACCTCCTGATTGGAGGAAAAGGTTACTTTTCTCTGATTTCTCTGTGGACTCGAGCGAAGCGAGCGTGAGATAAAAAATAAAACATGCAGAGATATATCGTTCTGAGGATACGGCTCACCAATGCCGCAACCAGATGAAATAAGTTTGGTTTTGTGCTATGTTAAAAAAAGGAGATAGAGATCATGGAATTAAATGTTACAATAGAATTATGGCAAAAGGGAAAATGGTGTTTGGCTAGATCCCCTGAGTTAGATTTTATTGCTCAGGGTAGAACGGTTGAGGAGGCAAAGAGTAATCTTTATGAAATTATCAAAATACAATTTACAGAGATGGAAGAAATGGGGACATTAAAAGATTATCTTAACGAATGTGGATTTGAAATTAAAGATGGTACGATTGCGCCATTGAATGAAATTATAGGTTTTGAAAGACTCTCTTTAAAAGTAGCTTAATGCCACGAATTTATCCAACAGATTGGAAAATACAGATAAAGATATTCGAACTTTTTGGGTGCAAATATAAACGGAAGGAAGGTTCTCATCATATATTGACTTTCTCAGGAGCAAAAAGAGCAGTAGTGATTCCGGAATATGACGAAATTGATGTGGAAATAATAAAGAACAATATGCGAACTGTAAATATGAGCAGAGATGAATATTATGAACTACTTGATAAGGTTTAGCTCACGTGGTTAGGTGATGGAAAATGAAAAAGCCTAAGATATCAACACCAAAATTAGAATTAGTCCCAACATTTCCTGCTTAGTTGATTATGCACTACTTCCTGCTTACGACTAACGATTTACCTTAATTTTAAATTTTTCTATGCGCCCCATGTGCTATACGAGCAACTAAACTGCAACACTTAATAACTTATTATCTTATTAACTCTATACGCTAAACAGAGTGGGTTGATGAATACTGAAGAATTAGTCAAACATATAAGGAAGAACTTGGAGGAGAAAAAGAAATCTTTCCATATAGATGTAAAGGCTATAGTGCTGTTCGGGTCCTGGGCAAAAGGCACCGCAACTCTCGACTCAGACGTGGATTTACTGATTGTTGCAGATAACATTAATCCTAAACGGCATAAGCGTGGAACAGAGATAGGCGAAATCAAAAGGTGTCTTCCCGGATTAGCGCTGGACATTCTCTTACATACGAAGGAAGAGGTAATATCCAATTTTATTAATCATAATCCCCTTTTTCTCGATGTGGCTGAAGATGGGAAAATTATTTTAGATGACGGGGAATTCCTATGTAATCTGATCTCGCAGACAAAAGATTATGTAAGTCAAAGAGACATAAAAAGGTTTGGGGATGGTTGGATATTTCCGGTAGAAAAGGGGAGACCATCGTTTTTCTGAATGGGACCTTTTTTAGTTAGCGGGTACCTCCCCGCCAATAAAAGAGTTGTTCTCTGTATTACTAAAGTGCAAAATCTTGAAATTTTATTAAGCATAATTGTCATGATCTCTCGCCCGCTTTGCTCGGGTCCACAGAGAATTTAGAGAAAAGAAACCTTTCTCTCCAATCGGCATCTCTCCGATTGAAGAGAAATTTCACTCTCTGCGGTCTCCGCGATCTCTGTGTGAGACATCTTTTCATTTGGTTGCGGCTACGCCGCGCTGTGGCCTCTGTGACTCTGTGGTGAATCCCCCATATGAAATAGCTGAGATTTCGGAAAGTGTCGAACCGGAAATGAGTCTGAGCAGATATCCTGGGATCATTAAAGATTCTTTATGGCTTCCTTTCGAAGAATATACAAGAGAAGACGCCGAAGAAGCACGGGGAAAAACCGAAAAAACCTTATTTGCTGCCAAAGGGTTTATAGAAGACTGGTTTTCAACAACATCCTGATAAGCTATTCGCTATCAGCTATGAACTTATTTCCTCATTAACTCAATAACCTAATAACTTAAGCGATCCAATGAACTCAAGTAACCCAACAATCCTGTTAACTTTTGACATTGAAGACTGGTTCCAGGTAGAGAACTTCAAGAAATATATTCCCTTTTCTTCTTGGTCAAACTACGAATTGCGTGTCGAAAAAAATACTCATCATATTCTTGACCTTCTCAACTCCATCAAACTCAATAACCTAACAAATTCATTCAATTCAATACCTGATTTATCTAATGATTCATTAACTCATTCACTTAATAACTCATTAACTCAGTCCCAAGTCCTCAGGCCTTTTGGGTAATTCACAACTCAATACTGATTTATTAATTGACAATCAAGGTCTCGTGGTGTATGATCATACACATAGAGAGGTGTCAATATGAGAACTAACATTGTTCTTGATGAAAGTCTGGTCAAAGAGGCTATGAAACTTAGCCGTACAAAGACAAAGAGAGAACTTGTGAATCATGCTCTAAAAGAATTTGTTGAAAACAGAAGACGGCTCAATCTTATGGATTTGGCAGGGAAGATTGAATTTACCAAAGATTACAATTTCAAAGCGCTTCGGATAGGCAAATGATTCTGGTCGATACCTCCGTTTTGATTCATTTTTTCAAAGGCGTAGATAGTGAAGGCAATCGAAAACTAAAAATTGTACTACAAAGGGGAATTCCGTTTGGAATAAATTCACTGATTTTTCAAGAAGTTTCGCAGCGCGGCGTAGCTGCAACCAAATGAGAAGATGTCTCACACAGAGATCGCAGAGAGAAAAAGTTGCCTTTCTCTGAGCTCTCTGTGGACTCGAGCAAAGCGGGCGTGAGATAAAAAAACATATGACTGCCTGATTGCTCAAACTGCCTTGGAGAATGATCTGCTCCTTCTTCACGAAGATAATGATTTTGATCTAATAGCAAAAGTAACCCCCTTGAAGTTTTTCAATTGACCTATCCTTAACCTTTGACTTTAACCTTGAGCCTTTAACTCACTAACACTTAACACTTTTTATTAACTCATTCACTCATTAACTCATTTCCTTATTCACTTAAAATTACTTATTAACTCAGTCCCCAGTCCTCAGCCCTTTAGGTTAGACTCATTCACTTATGACCCTAATAAGCCAAATGACCTTAATGAACTCATTAACTCAATATCTCATTAACTTATTAACCCAATAATCCCTATGACCTTAATCCATCATTTCTTAGAGAATAGTGCAAATTTGCTGCCAGATAAGATCGCCTTGATACATGGAGATATTCGTGCAAATTATTCACAGATAAACAGCCAGGCAAATCAATTGGCCAAACATTTGTTGGAGAAGGGGATTAATCTTGGTGATCGAATTGCGCTCCTTCTTGAGAACTCTCTGGAATATGTAGTCAGTTATTACGGAGCACTCAAGACAGGAGGGGTTGTGGTGCCACTCAATAGCGATGTGAGGCCGGAAGCTTTGGAGGCCATATTGTTTGAGATAGAGCCCAAAGCTATTATCTCGGCGACAAAATTCGAAAAACTCTTGGGAACTGTAGATCTAAGCAAATACAAGGTTCAAGAGCTGATTTTAAAAACACCGATGGTTAAGTGGTTTTCAACTTCCTTCGAGGTTACGAAGCTGGAAGAACTTATACAAGGTGCTTTTTCACCTAACCCCAATATTCAAATAGCGGACACTGACCTTGGGAGTATTATCTACACATCTGGTTCCACTGGCGGTCCAAAAGGGGTGATGCTTACACATAAGAATATCGTCTCCAACACTTTATCTATCTGCCGGTACTTACGCCTTACTCAAAACGATATTCAAATGTTAATACTGCCTTTTTACTATGTAATGGGAAAATCACTATTGAATACTCATTTTGCTGTGGGGGGAACTGTAGTTCTCAACAACAAGTTTGCATTTCCTGCGGCAGTACTGAATGAGATGGTATCCGAGAAGGTTACGGGTTTTTCAGGTGTTCCCTCGACTTATGCCTATCTGCTTCACCGGTCTCCGCTGGCACACTATCGGGACCGCCTGGCATCACTGCGCTATTGCAGCCAGGCCGGGGGCCACATGGCGCGATCCGTCAAAGAGTCATTGAGACGGGCCCTCCCCGAGCACACCCGTATCTATATCATGTACGGCGCGACTGAGGCAGCTGCCCGACTCTCCTATCTGGAGCCGGATTGTTACGTGGAGAAAATAGACTCCATCGGAAAAGCGATTCCAGGGGTGACGTTGCGTATCCTGGACGAGCAGGGGCAGGAAGTCCCCGTCGGCCAAGTCGGTGAGCTGGTGGCCCGTGGGGCCAATATCATGATGGGCTATTGGAAGGATCCTGAAGCAACAGGGAAGGTGTTGCGGGAGGGGTGGTACCACACGGGGGATCAGGCCTTCCAGGACGAAGAAGGGTTCTTTTATGTCGTGGGACGCAAGGACGATCTTATCAAGGTCGGGGGCCACCGGGTTAATCCTCGGGAGATCGAGGATACACTTATGGAATCAGGAATGTTCATAGAAGCTGTGATTGTGGGTGTTCCAGACGAACTACTTGGCAATAAGCTGGTCATCCTGGCGGTTCCAACAAATGGCGAGGGTAGCAAGAACAGAGTACTCGGTTACTGTGCGGATAAATTGCCCAAATATAAAATTCCTTCTGATGTGAAATTTACCCATAGACTGCCAAAGAAGACCAGTGGCAAGATCGACCGCAATTCCTGCCGTGACCTATATGAGCAACAGCAAAGGGTTGGTAGCTAACAGTATGCTCTATGGGAATGCATAATTGTAATTCACCATAGCCTATACGTAGAAAGTAGGATTCATTAATGTCTCTAAGAATTTTGCTTATCACTGTTACTGTTATAATAATAGTGGCAATTTTAGGCTGGAAAGGATTGGGCATGAGAAAGGAAATACCTTCTCAGGAAGTGGTCCCTTTGAACAATGCAATTGCGATAATAAGTGGTGAATCAGGGTATTTAGCAGATAGGCTCAAACTAAAAATACATACTGATAGTGGTAAATCTGAGGCAATGGTTTATG
>Ga0299912_10005742_pt1 | contig 10187 bp, 9 predicted proteins | sample RVTome_2_FD_207667 | JGI IMG/M metagenome (GOLD analysis project Ga0299912, IMG submission 207667) | Soil microbial communities from uranium-contaminated site in the Upper Colorado River Basin, Wyoming, United States - RVT95D214 (version 2) ... | reverse complement strand
ATACTTACACAGAGGAGGTCGCAGGTTCGAGTCCTGTTCCGCCCACACAGAGACCCCTAGTAATAGGGGTTTTGACTTTTATAAAGCCTAAATATGGGGGTTGGTAGGTGTTTTAGTGGTACAGGGGGTAAAATCGCGGGTAATTGTGTGCAGTATACGAATTACGTTGAAGGGAGCTTGGAGTACTTTCCTCAGCATCCACAATTTACGTTGCCAAAGGAATTGGGGTGATCAGCTTATCAATCTTTTCTGCTGCTTCAGTCTGCAAGCATGCAATGAGATGACAATAAAGATCAAGTGTGATTGATGCTTTGGCATGACCTAATCGCCTGGATACCACGATGGTGCGATTATATTGTTTAGTATTTGGGTAAATACTTAACTCTGTTTGCCGCTTATTCTTTAGCTCTTTCCTAATTTTTATTGTGGAAGTAGATTGTGGATGTATTGGTCTGAAGACATCGATCTAAAGTTAATTTTTACTGCTTTTGGTGTATTTACCATCCTGAAGTGAACTCAGCCCTAGTAAAAATGCACATCGGACTAACCTGATGATTTACCTTACTGTTTTGGAAGGTAGCTGGGTGTACTGATCGTGGTAAAATTGCTACTTGTTCCTTGGTAAATCTGAACAATTGTAATATCATAATGAGTCATCTATCGAAGAGAGAGTTCTTTTATTACAGTAATTCAAGCGAACAAATACTAATATCTAGAACATAGGAATCCATTTACCAGGCTTATATAAATAAATCCGTAACTGATTTCAATTATAGGAATTCCAATTATGTTTTATAAGATAAAGATTGCAATTTACGGGATCCGAGAAGCACTTGCAGAGGGCAATTTGTGGAATTTCATCCAAACGCGGATATTTTGGAATAGGGTAGCGACACCAGTGGAAATGGAGCTAACTACTCTTCCTCCTCAAATTAATAATTTTCAGGATACCGAGTATAAATTTATCGAATTGAAACTTGATGATTTATTAACCAGGAAATGGTATACCACCATTTCTAGTCGGCGATTGAAGGCATTGCAAAACTTTAAAAACGGTTGGCGTTGCTTTGCGATTATCAAAGATTCCACTGTGGTAGGGGACGTCTGGTGTGTCACCTTCAATCGTGGATTGGCACAACAAGTACATCCAGACTTAAAGATGCTAGGTATTCGTTGCGGAGAAGGGGAGGCTTATGCTTTTGATATGCTCATCGATCCCACTTATCGGGGGAAAAACCTCGCCGTACCACTGCATAGAAATCTTCAATTTACTATGAAAAGTGAAGGTTACCGAAAGGTATATGGTTACTACTGGGATGACAATCTTCCAGCATTGTGGATGCATAGGATGATCAAATTCCATGAGCTCCCGAAACGGCGGGTGTCCCATTTATTTTTCTTCAGGCGAGCAAGATTTCTAGCTCAAACCAATCCCTCCTTCCAGGATACGCAGAAAGGTTCTCCAAAAAAATCTACAGAGGATAAGTCATGAGTACAAAAGAAATCATCCGAGAGTTTATCTCTTGCGAGTTGCTTCATGATACTCGGGAGACACCATTACAAGACGAAGATCAACTCATCGAGTCGGGGATAATTGACTCGCTGGGAATCATGACCCTGCTTGTTTTTCTGGAAGAGAAGTTCTCCCTGCAGATTTCCGGAGAAGAACTCATCCCAGAGAATTTTGGCTCGATTGCTGCAATCTCCAACCTCATAGATCGCCAATTGAGTCAGTAGGAAATATTTCACCTATGGACATAACTTTCTCAAGTGAACAACGAGAGCTTCGTAAAGCTGCTATCGACTTTGCTAGGCGTGAGTTAAATCCGGGAGTCATAGAGAGAGATCGGCTAGGAATTTTTCCCCGAGAACTTTGGGAGAAGTGTGCACAGCAAAGGATATTAGCCCTACCATTCCCGGCACACTTCGGAGGTGATGGTTTTGATTTCGTCACGACAGTTTCAGTCTTTCAAGCTCTTGGGTATGCATGTAAAGATTCAGGATTAATTCATGCCTTAGCTAGCCAGGTGATCTGTGGAATCCAGTTACTTCTCTTCGGAAACGAATCCCAAAGAGCTAATTTATTACCCGATTTATCTTCTGGAAGACTAATCTATGCTCAGGCTATTACAGAGCCGGGTTCAGGTTCAGATGCTTTCGCTATGCGGACGAATGCTATAAAGGCAGGAGATAGTTATATCCTCAATGGTACAAAAACCATGATCAGCAATGGGCCTGTTGCTGACCGAGCGATAGTATTCGCTGTGACCAACGAAAAAAAGAAAGCGCTAGGGGGGACTTCTTGCTTCCTAGTTTCGAAGACAAACCCGGGATACTCCACCGGGAAACCAATGGAAAAGATGGGGCTCCGGACACTAGAAAATGGGGAATTGATTTTTACCGATTGTCAGATTCCACGCACATCCATCTTAGGACACGAAGGTCAGGGTATGATAATTTTCAATGAGTCAATGGAGTGGGAGCGAACTCTTATCCCTGCCTGTTTGTTAGGTGAGTTGGAGCGAGTCCTTGAGGAGTGTGTTCAATATGCAAAAGAAAGGATAGCCTTCGGTCAACCTATCGGGAATTTCCAGGCTATTTCACACAAAGTAGCTACCATGAAGATGAATTTAGAGTTGGGTCGACTCGCCCTTTACAATGCTGCCAACCTCAAGAATCAGCGAAAACACGCTGCCCTCGAATCCTCTATAGCCAAGCTTTTTATCAGTGAAAGTCTTAAACAGGCGTGCTTGGATGCGGTACAGATCCATGGTGGGTACGGATACATGACAGAGTTCGAAGTGGAACGCGAGCTTCGCGATAGCATTGTCTCCACTATATACTCCGGAACTTCTGAGATGCAGGCTAATATCATTGCCCGCCTTGCGGGCTTATAAAACGATGAGTCAAAGACTCGCTCACCATTATCTTAATGATACTGCGGCATTATACTCGGGAAAAATCGCAGTTACCGATGGTCGTACAGCGATAACTTTTGGAGAATTAGCAGCTTCATCCGACCGTCTGGCACAATTCTTAATGATGCTTGGTGTTTCTCGAGGAGATCATGTTGTTTATTTCTTAAAGCGAACTAGTGTATGCATCACTGCAACAGTGGGGATTTTAAAAGTAGGAGCTGCATATATTCCACTTGACCAAAAAACTCCTTTAGAACGCTGGCGACAGATCATCGATGATGCTGCTCCACGAGTCCTCATCTGTGATCACCACACACTTGGTGATACCTTGGATAGATTAATAACTCTTAAGGTTCCTTTATCAGTAGTCTGTCTTGATCCCCGCGATGACCGATTTCAATCTGGAGAACGAGTATTCTACCGAGAGGACATTGAGAAGTCGACAGATACCACTTCACTCCCTGAAGGTTCATTAGACGATGTAGCCTATGTATTGTATACATCCGGTTCTACTGGATCCCCAAAAGGAGTCATGGTCACCCACGGCAACATTAGGAACTACATTGATTGGGCTACGAGTTATTTTAATATCACTTCTGAAGACCATATCCTTGGAACTGCTCCTTTCTACTTCGATATGTCGACCTTTGACATATTTTGTATTTTTGCATCAGGCGCTACCTTATACCTAGCGATTGAGGAAATCCTTCTGTTCCCGGAACGTTTAGCTCGTTTAATCGAATCTGAAAAGGTAACTCTGTGGAAAGGGGTTTCCTCACTGTTAATGTATATGTCCCGCGCTGGAGTAGTGCGACCTGGCCGAATGCCATCTTTACGCACAGTCATTTTCGCTGGAGAACCACTCGCTGCCCAGTATTTGGCAAACTGGATGAAGAATCTTCCAGACATATCGTATTTTAATGGTTATGGTCCCACTGAAGCGACCGGGGTTTCTCTCTGCTACCATGTGGAACGCATTCCCGATCCTGACCAACCTATTCCTATAGGTCGACCCTGTAAAGGTGCCACGGTTGCGATTGTTGGGGAAGATGGCTTTCCTGTCAACCCAGGTGAGGTTGGAGAGTTGTGTATAGCTGGTCCTTGCCTTGCCAAGGGTTATCTAAACGACCCCGAGAAAACACAAAGCAGCTTTACATCGCCTCCACCAGGTTGTGGACTTGAAGACAGAGTCTATTGGACTGGAGATTTGGTCCGCCAAACCCCTGAAGGTGATTATGTATTCGTCTCGCGCAAGGACTACCAGGTGAAATGGATGGGGTACCGTATTGAGCTTGCTGAGATTGAAACCAACCTCTCTACTCATCCTAAAGTGAGGGATGTTGTGGTGATCCTTGAGCATTCAGGAACAGAGGGATTAACTGAATTGGTTGCATTTATCGAATCTGAAGGAGATATCGACTTTTCTGACCTCGGTCATTATTTAGAAAAAAGGATACCTTCTTATATGGTCCCAAAGCGATTCATATCTGTGAAAACCCTCCCCCGAAATGAACGGGGTAAGATTGATCGGGAAGAGATTCTTCAGCGATACTCAGGTCGTGATAGAAAGCTCGATGACAGAACACCTTGAACCAGAATTCTTTTTGGGATGGGCTAGAGAAATCAGTAGAACACACCCATTTATGGATTTTCATGTCCATCCATTTGATGTTTTTTCTGGAGATATCGGTTACCAAGCTGATGTCAATATAAAAGGGCTTTTCTTCAAAGGCACCGCTATTTACAAACCTCCAACATTTGAAAGTAATGAAGAATCACTAAGTAGCCGTTTTCAGACAGGTTTAGATAATTCTCGGGCATTACTATTGGCCTCGCGTCTGATCTATAATCACACTGGACCAAAGGTATTTACCGATCAGCTTGATCTGGCTGGAATTGCTGGAGCATTGCTCTTACCTGTTGTTCGTGTTCCTGACGCTGCCATGAATATGGTAGAGGTGGCAGAGAAAATGTTCCAACAGGAAAATAGATTACATCTAGCTTGTCCTTTCCCTGTTGGTATTTCTCCAAATAATCTCTTCAGTTATTATAGTGAAGGAAAAAAGATAAACAAAATATGCGCAATAAAAATCCATCCTAATCTCGTCAATTTAGATCCTCTTACCAGGACAGGAAAGGAACTTATTGAAGCGACATTAATAGCCGCTGGAGAGCTAGAATTACCAGTAGTAGTGCATGGAGGCATTACCTCAGGATTATCATTTCCAGAATCCAAGGTATATGGCACTTTGGACCGCCTGGCAAAAATAAATTGGAACTTATCCACTAGTCCGGTAATCATTGCACACGCGGGTTGCTACGGACTAACGGAAGAAGAGATGACCTCAGCCCTCCCGATTATCAATCGTCTTATGGATAAGTATCCCCATCTCTTAGCTGACACATCTGCCTTGAGTTTACCTATCCTTCAATTACTCTTGGCTAAAGTTAACCGTAATCGGTTAATTTTTGGATCGGATGCACTCTACTTCAAAGTTTGGAAAGCCTGGGTCATGTTTCTCCAAGCACTCCGGTCAGTCTCCCTATATCCCGATGACGACCTCATCCGCATTGCCTCTCTTAACCCAGCTCAATGTTTGGCCTACTCCGGTTATTCTTCGTTGTAGATTCATATGGATCCTTGGTCGCTTGGATAGTTGGCATCTTACTACGATCCAGCTACTAGACAATCCAGAAACTGGTATTCTCTTTAAATCAGCAAGGAAAGAACGTTATTGCAGCCATGTGTAATAAATTGGTTCCTCCAAGATAGACAATCACAGGAGGGGAGTAGTTCAGGAGATATTAAATTTACTGACTCTCTTGCAATTCTGTAGGAACCAGATCGATCACCACCACCTCTGGCGGAGATAGGAAACGGATTCGAGGAGCTATCCCGCCGGCCATTCCTAATCCACGACTTACATACATAATGGTGTCATCAAGGAAATATTGACCTTTCTCAAAAGTTTTATGATACCTCGAATCAGTAATTATGGCGCCATAGAATGGTAGACGGAACTGCCCGCCATGAGTATGCCCAGTAAGATACAAGTCAATGCCTAAATCCCGCGCTGTGTACGCTAGATCGGGTTTATGATACAGCAAGACAATAAAATCACTCGGCTTCACCTGGGACATTAAACCTTTTAATGTGTCTTCGTCGTTGTACCAGTTATTATATTCCAATCCCACCAATACGAAATTCTCCCCCAATTGTGAAATCCGGATTACCTCATTGTCAATTAAATGAACATCTAGTCCTGAAAAAACATTTTCCATTTTTGCGCGTGTTTCTACATTTCCATTCACCGCATAAATACCCAATGGGGCGTGTAACTTATTGATAAGGTCTCTTAGATCTTGTTGTGATGTCTTGTTTTTTTTGTAAGATTCGTTTAAATAATCACCAGTCATTACTATCATATCTGGTTGAAGGCTATCAATCAATCCCGGTAGAGCAAGGTCTCGTCTGGAAGTTCGTTCGACATGGATATCACTAAGCTGAACTAATCTGACTGATTGACTTAAACCGGGAACGTCAACTGTTATACGACTAACTGTTAGCCGTGTTGGTTCAATAAAAAAACTATATATGACAAAAGCAAAGAATAGCAGATTCAGGCCGAGCAATAGCCAGATCGGGAATTGAAAAATCGTGCTAGAACGATTAGCTACCTGTCCACTTAGTAATGAACGAGAAATTATGATTCCACCATACAAGATTACCCAAAGAAAAAAAATAGCTCCGCGCAGCAAAAAAAGAGCAATAAATGGTACTCGCTCTCCGCCATAAGAAATTTCCAAATGCGGTAATGCAAATAAAGATATCCCATCCAAAAAAACAAATCCAAGGCTTATCAACATGCCTATTATTAAAATCATTGCATGAGAATTATTGAACATTAGTATTTTTTTCATTAGAATAGCGAAGATATATTTATAAGTTGTTTTCGGGAAAATTTAAGATGAAATAAATGGGTTAAAAACAATAAATATTTTAATTAATCCTTCTTGTTAACTATACCATAATAACCAAGTTAACTAAGATTAGGCTCATTATCTAGCTGATTTCCCTTACCGATGATTAGGGTACACCTTACCGCTAACTAGGTCAGTCAGAGGGAGTGGTTTTACTGGAATATCTATCGGGATCGGTGAGTTGGTGGTTTGGTAAGTAGGTAGACATTCAAATGCCGCTGCTCCATTGTGATTCACAACACTGGCGATGCTGAATGTTGCACCCTTTTATGCTCAAGATTAATTACTAATAATAAATCTACAATGCCTTCATCAAAGCCACCATCAAAGGTTGACATAAGTCCAGACGCATGTGGTTCAGTGGAAATCGAGCTTTACAACCAACTAAACATTGATCATGTCTAAATCAGGAGCATAAGGTAAAGGGTGAGGGATTGGCCATGGCTGGAAGAGTATTCGCAAAACACTCCATTTTAGGGTTATTTTTTTCCACGAGTATATAGTTGACATGATTTTCCCATTATTATGATATTCCACTTGTGCAAGTCTGTAGAGCCTTCCCTCCTTCAGTTCAGCTATAAAACTAGGCTACAACTTGGAAAATATGGACGACATAGACATCCATACCCCATAAATGTAATCAAGTGGGTGCTATATTGCTCTATATATGAGCAGGACAGTTATATTATATTTAAGGTCGGATTTACTCAAAGTAGTAAGGTTCGTGTCTTATTCAGCTCATAGAGAAACCCCTAGAAGGGGTATTTTCTTTTAAAAAAACTGCGACCAACATCGATTGACATATGATGCATCCTTTGATATATTTTAAGAACACCATTATTAGTATAACTTCACCCATGTCATGTGGTGTTATAAATACCTATCAAAGGGAAATGACTAACATATATGATAGGCAAACCATGTGATATTTTGGGGGATTAGTGTCGCAGAATTATATTTAGAATGAATAAAATTCCTATCCGCATTGTAATTCTTGATAATCATGCCCTGGTGAGGGCTGGCATACGTCTATTAATTGAAAGCCAACTTGGAATGGAGGTAGTCGGAGAAGCGGGGAATCTTTCCGATGGATTAGGGATAATTTCTAGTTTTTTGCCGGAAATTATCTTACTTGAGCTGAACTTAACGGAGGTAGCAAGCCTAGATGTCATTTCAAGCATCTTTAAAGCGTCTGATAAGTCGCGCTTGATATTGGTGACTGGTACAAATAATCCCCTGATCATCCAACAAGCAATCGAAGATGGAGTTGTAGGGGTAATATTTAAGACCCAATCACCTGAAGTTTTAATTAAAGCTATTGAGAAGGTTAACTCAGGGGAAGTCTGGCTTGAACGCTCTATGATTGCTAATGTACTCTCCCGCCTATCGCGTAACAGCAAGCCTGTTAGGATTAGCGCGGAAACAGATAATATTAATGAGCTTAGCGAACGTGAAAAACAAATAGTCCGTTTGATTGGGCAGGGATACAAAAATAAAAGAATTTCTACCCAATTGTGTATTAGCGAGACGACCGTAAGGCACCACCTCACATCAATATACAATAAGCTGGGGGTTTCTGATAGGCTGGAATTATTGGTTTATGCCCATCGCCATGGGTTGGTAAAGTCTACTACTTCGTAATATCTCCCACTTTACATAACCGGCAAAATAGATTCATAAAGTATTTAATCAAAGTATATAGAATTTACCATCCTAATGGCACATTTGTGCCATTAGGATGGTCGGTAAGTGCCTATTTAATGTGTAGAAAAATGGTCCATTTGGTATACCAATATTAGGCTATTTCAACGATGCATAATTAATCATATTCATATATATTATTAATGTTGACTAATCATATGCAAAAACTAAATATGTTATTTAATGAAGTTCGAAGAGTTTAAGGGTGCAAAATGTATACAACTCCAGACAGACGTGTTAAACCAAGAATTAGTTGCGATTACCCAGCAATTATTGAAGGTTATGATATTGATGGAATAAAATATGACGATCATGCCAATCTAGCTAATTTGAGTGCCAGTGGATTATTCATGTTGGCAAATCGCAATATTAAATTTGGCTCGAAGTTATCTGTAACGGTTCTTTTATCCAACACGTTATCTGACATAGATGCACCCAAACTTTCAACGAATGGAATTGTAGTTCGGACAGAACCACAAAAAAACGGGACGTGTGGGATTGCAATCAAATTCTATAATTATCGATTTCTTTGATTTGTGTGTTGTACTCTTTAGGTGAAATGATACGACCATAAATATATAAAAGCAAAATTATTTTCCTGACTTGGGGAAGAGCAGATGAAACATGTAATAAGAAATCTGCGATTCCAACAAAGAAGTAATATGAACGTTCGATTATTAGACAATAACTGGCGTGGAAGGAACTCCGGTAAGGGAAATCTCCCGGCTGTTATTTATCCTGACCATTCAACCGATTTGGATGCTTATGTCGGAATGGCGGAGCATATTAACACAGGATTCTACATTTGGAGGTAAAAAGTATGAGTGCAGGGGATCAAGTTATGGATATAAAATTATCCAAACACATATCACGATCAAACCAGATAGGAACCTGGTTGAACGATTTCTTTAAACGAATATTTGATATTGTCGTTTCGAGCGTTGTTCTATTGTTATTTACTCCTTTCTTTATCCTCATTGCAATAGCAATCAAACGAAGCTCACCGGGGCCAGTATTCTACCGAGGTTTACGTATTGGGCGGAAAGGAAAATCATTTGGCATTATTAAATTTAGAACAATGGACGAAACTCCACAAAGTTATGCTGGACCTCGGATAACAGCTCATGATGACGAGCGAATTACATCACTTGGACATTGGTTGAGAGATACGAAGTTTAACGAATTTCCACAGTTCTGGAATGTCCTAAAAGGTGAAATGAGCCTCGTAGGGCCTCGACCTGAGGATCCAGAGTTTGCGAAGACATGGCCGAGAACCGTTTGGAACGAAATATTATCTGTTCGACCGGGTATAACAAGCCCTGCATCTGTTCAATACCGTGATGAAGAAAAACTATTATCAAACTGTAATGTTGAACAAATATATTTAATGGAATTAAGCCCTAACAAAGTGAGGTTGGACCAGTTATATGTTCGTTACCGCTCATTCTTGCTAGACCTGGATACTTTACTTTGGACTGCTTTGATGTTTCTCCCAAAGGTGGGAGCTTACAAACCCCCTGAAGAGCTACTCTTTCTAGGTGTGTTTTCAAGGATTATTCGTAGATTCTTTAATTGGTTTACAATCGA
>Ga0299912_10005740_pt1 | contig 10188 bp, 13 predicted proteins | sample RVTome_2_FD_207667 | JGI IMG/M metagenome (GOLD analysis project Ga0299912, IMG submission 207667) | Soil microbial communities from uranium-contaminated site in the Upper Colorado River Basin, Wyoming, United States - RVT95D214 (version 2) ... | reverse complement strand
CGGCGATTTTGAAAACATGGATCCTTTCAGAAAGAGAAGCGACTTTAAAGTTAACATTAAAGAATTTGAAAGAGAAGGCAAGAAAATTCACGGAAGATTTGTAAATTTTTGGGACAGGCCTGATTTAGAGGATATTCCTAACATTGTCGAGCCAAGCATGCATGGAATGGTTGAGGTGATGCGCGGTTGTGGCAGAGGCTGTAAGTTCTGCGATGTCACATTAAGATCTTTGAGATATTATCCTCCGGAGAAAGTGAAACAAGAAATTGAAGTCAACATAAAGAAAGGCGGTTCCAAATCTGCATGGATTCACAGTGATGATATTTTCGTTTATGGAATGGATCCCAGAACTGCAAAAGGAATGGAGCCAAACAGAGAAGCGTTGGAGGAACTATTCACTGCAATCATGTCTACTGGTGTGGAGCATACAAATCCAACACACGGGACGTTGGCCGGCGCAATAGCTGATGAAAAACTCCTTCCAAACCTCTCAAAAATAATGAGGGCCGGTCCTGATAACATGATTGGCGTCCAGGCAGGACTTGAAACTGGAAGTCTTAGGCTGATTGGCAAATATGCTGACAGGAAACTTGCTCCATACGATCCATCTGAATGGCATTGGGTGGTAAAAGAAGGTGTGAAGACAATGAATGAAAATTACTGGATTCCAGCATTTACCTTGATTATGGGCCTTGACAATGACGAAACCCCTGAAGATTCATGGGATACCATTCAACTGCTCAGTGAATTAGAGCATGAACAACCTGATTCAATGTTCACTGCTACCGCACTTACATTTGTTCCAATTGGATTGCTAGAGCAATCACAGTTCTTTAACATTGGAAATGAGATGACTCCTGCGCAACTAGGAGTCCTTTACAAGACATGGCAGCACAATTTCAAATACGGCATTCAAAAATTCATGACCAAGACTGGTTCAAAGGGCCCGCAGAGATACGCCTTTAACGCACTTGCAAGATCTCTTGGAGGAATTCCGCTCGGTGCAATGGAGAAATATGCACGCAGAAAGAGCAAGGAACATGAAAAAGTTATCGAGATTATTAAAGCCAAGTACTGGTAGTCATACAAATACATAAATTCACTAATTCTTATTCAAAACCATGGCAACACACGGTTCACTTACCAAAGCAGGTAAGGTAAGAGGGCAAACTCCAAAAGTCGAAGGCAGAAAGATTGTAGGCGATAGCTCCAGTGTTGCAAACAAAAGCAACTTCAACAAGCGATTTGTCCTAGGCAGATTTCCTGGTCAAAACAAACCTGGACAAAGAAGAAAGAGACGCTAGTCAGTTTTAGAATATTTTTATTATTTTGCGATCATTTTCTCAAACAACAAACTTATAAAGTACTGGTACCGTACTATACGGTATGGTTGAAGATTTAAGATTAGATAGTTTAGAGGGCGTAGGTCCTGTAACTACAAGAAAATTGTCCGATGCAGGTGTCCACAACGTCATGGATCTCATCGTCAGAGGTCCTGTTGAAATTGCATCCATTACAGGAATGGAGAAAGATACTGCTGAAAAAATTGTTGAAAAAGCCAGACAACATTTGGTTGAAGGTGGAATAATTGCCAGTCATTTTACAAGTGCAACTGAAATTTACAAGCACCGACAAAATATTGGCAGAATTACAACTGGTACAAACTGCCTTGATACTTTGTTTGATGGCGGTATTGAGACTCAGGCATTGACAGAAGTTTATGGTGAATTTGGTTGCGGTAAAACACAATTTGCACATACCATGTCTGTGATGGTTCAAAAAAGCAAAGAAGAAGGTGGTCTTGACGGGTCTGTCTTGTATATTGACACTGAAAACACTTTCAGACCTGAAAGAATTGTATCTATTGCCAAGGCACACGATATGGATCCTGAAAAAGTTTTAGACCGTATCATAGTAGCTCGTGCATATAACAGCTCACACCAAATACTAATTTTGGAAGAATCTGGACCTGTAATTGAGGAACACAATGTCAAATTAATTGTTGCAGATTCTGCAGTTGGACTGTTCCGTGCTGAATATCTTGGACGAGGAACATTGTCTGTAAGACAACAAAAATTAAATCATTTTGTTCATTTGTTGTCAAGAATTGCAGAAACATACAACTGCGCTGCAATTGCAACAAACCAAGTTATGGCATCACCTGATGTCTTCTTTGGAGATCCAACACGCCCAATCGGTGGAAATGTGGTTGCACATACAAGTACCTACAGAATCTACTTTAAGAAATCAGGCAAGAAACGAATTGCTAGAATGGTAGACAGCCCTCACCATCCTGAAGAGGAAGTAATCTTTGCTCTTGGTGAAGCAGGTGTAATTGATCCTGAAGACGCTGACAAGAAGACCACCAAAAAGGCAACTGCCAAGAAATCTACCAAAAAAGCAAAAGATCTTGAGATAGATGATGAAGTGGAAACGCCTGAGATAGAGGCTACGGTGGAAACGCCTGAGACCGACGATGCGGTGGAAACGCCTGAGATAGAGGCTACGGTCGAAACCGAATCAGATGATTTCGAACCTACAGAAGAGTAATTCTTCTTTTTCCTATCTTTTTATTTTTTTTACACTTTAGCTGATCAACAAATTATAAAATATCCCTCTGTGAATCTGTTAATACATTATGACAGATCTCTATAGATTACTTCCAGAAGAGATGGAGCAACTTGTAATGGATATGGGTTACCCTAGATATAGAGCAGATCAAATTTTACTGCCGCTTTATTACAAATTCCCAAAAGACCTCAACGATATACCGCAACTCCCTAAAAAATTAAGGGATGACTTGATTGCAGGAGGGTATACGATTGGTTCGGCAAAAGAAATTCATCGCATTGTAAGTGAGGACGGAGATACAACGAAACTGTTGCTTAATCTGACAGACAATAATTCTGTGGAGGCCGTTCTGATGCAATATGATCCGTCTAAAATTGGCGGCCATCCGCGTTCAACCATCTGTGTTTCTACCCAGATAGGATGTGCAATGGGGTGTGTGTTTTGTGCAACCGGACAAATGGGATTTGAAACAAATCTGAAGGCAGAACACATTGTGTCGCAAGTAATTCATTTTGCAGAAATATTGCAGCAAAGAGGGGAGCATGTGACAAATTTAGTTTTCATGGGCATGGGGGAACCTATGGCAAATTATGATGAAATGATCCGTTCTGTGAAAATTTTGACGCATGATAGGGGATTCGGATTGGGCCAAAGACACATCACAATTTCTACCATTGGAATCAAATCTGGAATTGAAAAACTGGCTGAAGAAAACCTGCAGATAGGTCTGGCAATCTCTCTTCATGCCCCAAACAACGCATTAAGAAAAAAACTGGTTCCTACTGCAAGCCCTAATTCTGTGGAGGAGATAATTGAGATGGGCGGAAATTATTTTAAAAAAACTGGGCGTCGTGTGACGTTTGAATATGCGCTTATGGCGGGAGTCAACGATTCGCCTGAAATTGCAACCGAGTTGGCTAGGCTTTTGAAGGGAAACGGGTCTCATGTGAACTTGATCCCAATTAATCCGACTGCAGGCGATTTTCAACGTCCGTCAGAAAAAAATATCCTGGAATTTGAACGAATTTTATCCGATGCAGGAGTGAATTGTACCGTTAGAATCGAAAAAGGCACAGAAATTTCTGCTGCATGCGGTCAGCTTAGAACTGATCTTGCCGGTCAAACCGGACCCAACTTTTCTAAGTCTTAAAATAGGGCTTTCAAAGATTTTACACACATGGCAACTAAGAAGTCCCACGGTCGTTCACATGGATTTAAGCATAAATCTAGATCCGTTATGACAAAAAAGGCCCCTAGAGGAGTCTCATTTTTGTTACGTGAATACAAAGAGGGCCAGCAAGCACTTGTCATCATTGATCCTAGACAGCACAAAGGATTGCCACACAGACGATACCACGGCAAAGTGGGCATAGTTACAAATGTCGGCAGACGTGCAGTTACTCTTGATGTAAAATTGGGTGATAAAACAAAAACCTTAATCACAAGATTGGATCACATTAAACCATTCGGTGTATAATATGGAAGAGATAAAAAAGAAACAAGCAATTTCACTTGCAGAAGTTAAAGAAATTTTAGGTAAAGTTGATGTTGAAGAGATGGATCAAATTCAGCGTTGGACATATGATTATGTTTCAAAATTTACAACAACTGATGCAAAAGAAGCAAAGGAAATGAAAAAACAACTTGTCAAGGAATGTGAGTTGACAGAAGACGAGGCTGTTGAAATAGTTAACATTAGACCTACAAGTTTGGCGGAATTACGTTCCTTCACGTTTGGTTGGAAAAAATTAATTCTTGCTGAAACCCTGGAAAAAATGCTCAAAATAATCAAGGAGCATTCGTAACTTTTTAGGAGCGTTCTATTTTGTATCGGGCAAAACCCCCAACTAGAAAGTATGAGGAGTACGCATATGTGTTGGATTTCAACTCTAGAGGCAAATCATCAACTGTAAGGGGCAGAGACGGAATCATCATTACAGCTATCGGGGAAGACAGATTGACACTGTTGGAAATCCTTGGGATTCCAAACTCCACGTTTGAGATTGGCGAAAAAATCTATATCGGCAAAGACGGAAGAACCAAAGTCCTGTCTGTTTTGGGAAAGCTGGAATATGACAACGTTTCATCATCTGCTCAGAGCGAGTTGGAGTCAGTAGTTGAAAATATTGTAGCTAACAACGAGGAAAAATTTGTTGCGTACCTGAACAACGCACAACCGCTAACTCCGAGAATACATGCGCTCGAACTGATTCCTGGAATTGGAAAAACCTACATGAAAAGCATGCTTGAGGAAAGAGAGAAGAAAAAGTTTGAAAGCTATCGTGATTTGCAAGATCGTGTCGGATTCAAAGAGCCAGTCAAACATATTTCTGAACGAATCCTTGACGAAATCACGGGCGAAAGTAGAATGAATCTCTTTGTCAAGAGATGATAAAACGAAAACGCCTTGGACAGCACTTTCTAAATTCCAACTCTATAGCAAAATTTATCGTCTCTGAGGCAAAAATCACAAAAAATGACACTGTCTTTGAGATTGGCACTGGACGCGGAATCCTGACCCCACTCCTGTGCGAAAATGCCGCCAAGGTGATTTCCGTTGATCTGGACGAGGAATTAGTTAGGGGCGCAAGATCCAAATTTTCTAACATACACAACCTGGTCTTAAAATCCGGCGATGGTTTGAAGAGCAATGACACTTTTACTATCTTTGTCTCCAATCTTCCGTATTCTAGGAGTAAGGATGCCGTGGAATGGCTGGCACAAACCTCGTTTTCCCATGGGGTGATTATGGTTCAAAAAGAATTTGCTGAGAAATTGCTTGCCAAATCCTCAAAGCAAAGAAAAGCCATAAGCATTATTGCGACTTCCGCATTTGACATTACAGTGCTGTCAAAAGTGGGCAAAAACAATTTTTCCCCTCCCCCAAAAATTGACTCCGTAGTTCTAAAAATAGTCAAAAAAACCAATCTGTCAATGGATCTTATTCAGACAATCAACAAAATATTCTCGTATCGAAGAAAAACAATTAAAAATATTTTGAAACAGTTTCACAAGGAAACTGCCGTTGATAAACGAGTGGATGATCTTTCGGGGGAGGAGATAGTAGATCTTGCAAACAAAATTCTTGAAAAATGAAGAGTATCCTCCGTCTGAGGATACTTTTTTCATGGTGGACAACATTGAGAATGAAAAAGGTAATTTCGCCTTGGATGTTGGCAGCGGATCAGGCTATCTGACAAAATTACTTTCTGAAAATTTTTCGTTTGTAGTTGGCACCGATATCAATTTCGATGTGTTGAAAGATCAAACTTACAAAACAGAAAACATTGTTTGCTGCAATGGCTCAGATGCGTTAAGGATAAAGTTTGATTTCATCGTGTGCAATCTGCCTTATCTTGCAACTGATGAAATACTGGACATTGCAACTGACGGGGGCAAGGACGGGTTTGAAATTCCAAAAAAAATACTTGACTCCGTGATTGGCAACATGGCTGAAAACGGAAGATTCGTCTTTGTGACCTCGTCACTGTCCAACTATCAAAAACTGATTGAATATGCCCAAAAGTTAGGCTTGAAAACAAGAATCATTGCAAAAAAGAAATTGTTCTTTGAAGAGCTGATCCTGGTAGAGGCACAACTCTGATTACTTTCTTAAATTTTCTTTAGCATATGTGACGATTGCATCGGTCATCTGCGTCGTTGATGCGCTGCCACCAATGTCCCATGTGACTGCCTTCCCCTCGTTGATCACTCTGTCAGTTGCGGCAAAGATTGCGTCCCTGATTTCCCTTTCTCCAAGATAATCTGCCATCCAAGCTCCTGACAGGACGGTTGCAGTAGGATTTACCTTGTTTTGCCCTGCAAACTGTGGGGCGCTTCCATGCGCTGCCTCAAACATTGCATATCTGTCCCCGATGTTGGCGGAGTAGATTAGCCCGATTGAACCAACAAGAGCTGATGCAAGCTCGGAAATAATGTCCATGAATAAGTTGGTGCTGACCAGTACAGAACCGTTAAACTGCTCGGTGGCAATCACCATCTGCTGTGCCATGTTGTCTATGTAAATTTCAGATAATTCAATTCCTGTTCCTTCGACTGCTTTCTGTGTTTCCTCCCAAAATATTCCGTCAGTCTGCTTCAGGATGTTTCTTTTTGTAATTGCAACCATTTTTTTCATGTTGAACTTGTTTGCCCAATCCACTGCAGAGTCCGCCAGCCTTCTGCTTCCCTGTCTTGTGATCTTCCTGATTGCTATCGCTGCATCGTCTGTGATTTTTACCTCTACGCCGGTATAGAGCCCCTCGGTAGCTTCCCTGAAGCAGACGCAATCAAGCTTCCTATTCGGCGTCAGTCTCTCATAAGTCTTAGTCGGCCTGATGTTTGCATAGAGATCAAACTTCTGTCTTAATGTAACTGCGACACTTCTGGGTGCGCCTGGAACTGGGATCGTGGTTGTCGGGCCCTTGAAGCAGCAATCTGATTCTTCCAAAGTTTTCATGGTTGCATCAGGAATGTACGATGCGTCTTTTCTACCGTTTTTCTCCCATTGCTCCGAGCCAACTTCGCAAAGAATTAGCTCTGATTGAAGGTTGCATTCCTTTAACACCCTTAACATTGAATCGACAACCTCTGGTCCGATGCCGTCACCTTTCATTACTGCCGCTTTTTTACTCAAAACTGCAAAAATTTGAGGCGTTTATTATTTAATTCTATCTTGCATTTTGAAACATTCTCCGTGTCTTTTCCATGGAGATGATTTAATACCCAATCTGACAAGCCATATTCAAATGCAGATAGTCCAAATCTCCGATCTTCATGTGGGCTCGCAGTTTCTGCAGGAAAAATTTGATATTTTGGTTGACGAGGTAAACGAACTGAATCCCGACGTGATTGTAATTACAGGCGATTTGACAAACGAGGGGCTGATGAGCGAATATGAGAAATGCAAATCACTGCTGACAAAATTCAAAACAAAAAAAATTATCACGATTAGTGGAAACCATGATTACAGGAAACCATGATTACAGGAACACCGGCTACTTGCTGTTCAAAAAATTCTTTCCGTTTGAAACTGTCAATGAGCTGAGTGACGATGTCGTACTAGTTACAGTTGGAACCGCCCGGCCTGATAGAAACAATGGCGAGGTTGGATACCGGCAAAACCTGTGGCTGGAGAGAACCATGAAAAAATACACGGACAGGGTGAAAATTGTAGCGATGCATCACCACCTGATTTCAATCCCTGACACTGGCTCTGATCAGCTCACCGTTGTTGACGCAGGTGACGTTCTAAGGGCCGTGCTGGATTCCAAAGTCGATGTGGTATTGTGCGGACACAAACACAGGCCGTGGGCCTGGACTTTCGGATCACTGACTGTTGTTAATGCCGGAACTGCCACATCTGAGAGGGTTCGCGGATTGTTTGAAAATACCTACAACATCCTGACCATATCTGGCAAAAAAATAAAGGTGGATCTGAAAATCGTAGGCGGAAAGAGGCTCCCGATTGAGGAGATAATGAACAATTACAGCCAATTTGGCGACGAATGAATTTATTTACAGAAAAATATTAACTTCCCTGATATTATTACTCGAGTTTTCATAGATTCTATAGTGAATAAGGCGATAGTGGACAACTTTAGAGATATAGGATTATGCGGATTATTACTATTCAATGATTTATCTTTGAAAAAATTCGAGTCTTGGCTGAAAATCTTACTATGATTATCTAACATGGCTGAAAAATAACAATAAAATTTTATTCATGAAGCAAAATTTAACCCTAAATCAAGAAAACTATTCCAAAACAATGAATCCTAGTAGAATAATACTACAAATGGCAGTACCTATTGACATTAGTTTTCTTCGAGATAATTTGTTCAAATCTTATTCAGATACAGTAATGATTCCCTTCATGTTAGGATGAATTGAACAATAATAATCAAAAGTACCAAGTTTGTCTGCTACAAACGTAATTGATTCTGATTGAAAGTATCCAAGATCTTTTGTATGTACGTTAAATTCATCAATATTCAGATTGTGTTTTGATGGATTGTTAGGTTGATTTCTATCTTCATTGATCAAATGAAGTTGAATTAGATTGCCCTGAGATATAGAAATTAAAGGAGATGTTCCATCTACAGAACCTGCTGTCTTTCCCCCTTTAGCATGTTGATAATGATAATTTCCATTAGATGAGAATGATGCCTTTAAAAATACATTTGATGATGGTGCAAAAACAAAACTATTAGAATTAACAGGGCTAAAAGAATTTAGAGCAACTGCACCTATCAAAATAATAATCCCTGCAACAACACCTGTTGAGATAATCGTTCCTCTGGATATTTTAGATGATTTTTTCTTTTGCAATAACGGGCAAGTAATTCATTTGCATATACACAATGATTAACAATGTTAAGGAACCGCTAAAAGGAATATTTTCTAAAAAGGCTTATGGGATTCACTAAAATTTGTCCAGTGTGTTCACAAATTTTTGTGTCACTTGAGACATACATGTCACATATCAAAAACAGTCACAGTAAAGAACCTCCTGAAGAATTTGTAAAAAACTATGGTGAAACAAAATGGTCATTTAGGAATGATGAATATGTATAAAAATAGAGGTTTGATGGCATGAGAAAGTGTATTGTTTGTGGCAAAAATTTTGAGCATTGGTGTAATGATGTATGTTCTACAGAATGTTCAAATGAATTAGAAAACTAAAATTCAATACAAATTATAGAAAATCAGTTCAGAAATAATATTCTTAAAATTTAGTATAATGTAGAAGCCAAAAATGACAGTTTGTATGGGATAGAACGAATTGAATCCTAGGAATTAGCAAGAAGCATATGGATTCTAAGACCTATGCATCGTTGGCTACATTGACTTCTACATTACAAACTGTACAATCATTTTGATATTTAGTATTCACTTAACACTGTTAATTGTTATCTAAATACTTGAGTTTGAAAAGAATTATGGCGAGAACAGTTTATCTTGGTAAATATTTCGGTTTGTTCATTTAACAATGTTCTCGCTAAGACAAATTCATTGAAGTCTTTGTTAATTTCATAATTATTCCACTAAAAGATATGGAAGATAGGAAATACCAAGCCCATAGGTATAGGGCATTTTCTTTACCAAAGCAAATATGTTCAATATCTAATGCTTGTTCTGCTGTACATGTGAGTTGAAATAAATCTCCGGGAATTACATTTAGTGAGATTGGAGAAAATGCAACAGTGTATGCAAATAATTGTGGCAATACAAGATAGAATATCAATATCAGTGGAACAAACGTGATCATCATTGGTCGCATGTTCATCTGCATCATTTCCATTGACATTTTGTTCATGTATGATGATTTTTTACCTAGTTCAGCAATCTTTGATTGATCTTTTGCCCTCATTGCAGACATTCTTTCTTTTTGCCAACCTTTGGTTTCTTTCATAATTCGTTTGAGTTTATCTTGATCAACCATTTTCTTTCTAACCAGTGCATTGAAAATATTCAATACAATTCCAAATCCAGTTACCCCAAATAATGTAAGAATTACCCCCTTTACGATTGGATCATCACTTCCTAGTGCCTGTCTATTTTGACTCATAAAAGAAAAAATTCCGCCATCTTCTCCTTGAAGTAATACATTGTCAA
>Ga0299912_10005739_pt1 | contig 10189 bp, 7 predicted proteins | sample RVTome_2_FD_207667 | JGI IMG/M metagenome (GOLD analysis project Ga0299912, IMG submission 207667) | Soil microbial communities from uranium-contaminated site in the Upper Colorado River Basin, Wyoming, United States - RVT95D214 (version 2) ... | reverse complement strand
TGACTCTCGGCAAGGTAAGGTTATTCCTGTAGAAGGCAAGATCGACCCTTCGGCGCTTAAAGTCAGGGTTGTCGATCGGATAAAAGAGGAAGTGGAAGGAGTTAAGCTGGAAGACGCTGAGGTAGTGGTTAGCGGTGGGCGTGGCATAGGCAGTGCTCAAAACTTCGAGATGGTCCGGGAGCTCGCTCGCGTTCTGGGTGGCGCTGTGGGTGCGACTCGGCCTGCCTGTGACGAGAGTTGGGTGCCAGTGACGCTCCAGGTGGGCCAGAGTGGAAAGGTGGTCAGCCCTAAACTATACATAGCCGTAGCTCTCTCTGGCGCCATGTCGCATATCGCCGGCTGTTTGGGATCAAAGGTCATTGTGGCTATCAATAAGGACAAAGAGGCTAATATCTTCAACGTAGCCCACTTCGGTATCGTCGCGGATTACAAAGAAGTATTACCTGCTCTGATCGCGAAATTCAAGGAGCTACTATCAAAATAAGTCGCGGAGTTGCTAGCAGGTTACTGAAAAATGGCCATCTGCTGCGTTTCCCTCATCCTTCGTCGTTGCGGCGTACAGCGGTAGGGAACGCATATATGCGTTCCCTACAAGAGATTTCGGGAGCCTTGCATCTGACCCTTTTTGATCAGCCTGGAAAAGACGTCTTTTTCAGCAGCCTGCTAGAACCCTGGGCAAAAGGAGGCGTTGGCACAGTCAGGCAAGGCCCGCCCGCTATTCCCGCTCTGCTTGACCTCTTTCTCAATCATCTTTTCGCCGTAGACTTCAAACTTTGCTTTTCTGGTGAACGGAGGTTCTTCCATCGCGAAGGGGACGTCCGAACTACCCTTTTTCTTTCGTAAGTTATTATCTAGGTGGGAAAGTAATTATGAATGATCGCCAAACGTTTTTCCTCTTGAGAGGAGCATTATCTTGTTATATAGAACAAACGATCTGAAAATATGAACAACCTGCGCAGCGGAAGGCCATGGCTGACAGTTATGGATCTAGTCAAATCAAGCGCTTAAAGTTTGTTTTTGATCTTCTTGTCGAAGGGGATGGGAGCAAAGAGAGACATGGACGATCATCTTTCGGGGGCTGACCAAAAGGGTGGCCATTGTTCGCGTTTGAGTCGTAGAAAATTCTTGAAACTGGCAGCAATAGCAGGACTTTCTATTGGCGCCAGCGGAATCCACAAACAATCCGATTCCGCTCCTTCTGGTCAAGCCGGTGCTGCAAGCGCTCCAAAGGCGAGATGGGTTCTCAGCTCTTGCTTGAATTGCCCTGCTCGCTGTGGAATAACTGTGAAGGTGGCGGGTGGGAACGCGGTACAAATCCAAGGAAATCGCTCATCTCTCGTCTCGGAAGGACAGATTTGTCCCCGCGGACACATCGGCCTTCAGGTCTTGTATGACCCTGAGAGGATCCTGTTCCCTTTGAAGAGGTCCCAGCCGAAAAAGGGTAAGGGGATTGCTCCCCAGTGGAGGCCTATCTCCTGGGATCAAGCCATGGAGGAAATCGTTGGGAAGCTCCGCACCCTGCGTGGTGCCTTCCAGCCTCACCACCTTCTGCTCTTCTCCGGGCTGAACTCAAGGAGCAACGAAGACCTGCTCTCACGGTTTGCAGAAGCCTTCGGTACGCCGAACCTGGTCTCAGGAGATGGCCTGGACCGGGAAGCCGAAAAGACAGGGAACTGGATGGCGGATGGTCATTTTGATGCCTGTGCCTACGATCTGGATCAAACCAATTATTTGATTTCTTTCGGCGCGGATCTTCTTGAATCGACCCCTCCGGTTGCTCGGTGGCTTAGAAAGTGGGGCAGGATGCGTCGTGAGAAACCCACCCGAACTAAGGTCGTCGACGTCCAACCCCGGTATTCGCTGACCGCCGCAAAGTCAGACGAGTGGATTCCAATCAAACCAGGGACCGATGCCGCCCTCGCCATGGCCATCGCCCATGTCATCATCAAAGAGGAACTTTTTGATCATAGATTTGTGAAGGAATGGACCGTAGGTTTTGATCAGTACCGGCAAATGGCCCTTCAGGACTACGCGCCCGAGGCCGTTTCAAAGATCACAGGGATTCCGGCTGAGACGATCTACAGGATTGCAGGAGAGTTTTCACGAACACGGCCTGCTCTGGCGATTCCGGGTAAGGGAGCCATTGCCTGGCCTGGAGGGTCCTATACAAGCTACGCGATCCACTGTTTGAACGCGCTGGTCGGGAGCATTGATGTGCCGGGCGGAATTCTCTATCAGGAATCACCGGCGTACCGGGCGGTTCCGAATGTGGCCTTTGATGAGATTGCAAAAAAAGGGCTTGAACAACCTTCTTTAGATCTTCACGGGACGGAAAATTTTTCATGCGCTCGGGTTGTCACGAATCAGGTTCCACGGTCCGTGCTGGAGGGGAAGCCTTATCCGATTGAAATGGCCATCGGGTTCAACAGCAATTTCAATATGACAGCCCCCGCCACAGGGCAGTGGGAGGAGGCCCTCAAGAAGATCCGGTATTATGTTCATGTCGCTCCGTTCATCAGTGAGATGGCCGAGTTCGCCGATCTGGTGCTGCCTTCAACCACATTTTTGGAGGAATGGGGATACGATCACTCTTCCTCTGGATCAGGCTCTGCCGAAATCAGGATCAAACAGCCCGTTGTTACGCCGAGAGGAGATTCAAAATCGATTGGAGATATCCTCTTCTCTCTGGCCGAAAGATTTCCGGGAACGGTGGCAAGGGCATTCTTTGATATAGGGGGCTCAGCAGAAGGCTTTGTCCGGTTTCGAACGTCCTCTTTTCTTCCCTGGGAGAAATTTCTAAACAAGGGAGTCTGGAGGGGGCCGTCCTATCAATACAGGAAATATCCTCGGATCTTCCAGACCCCTTCCAAGAAATTTGAGTTTGTCTCCGGGAACCTCCGGGCCCTTCACATAAAGAACGGAAGAACGGTGAGAGAGGGGATCGCCTATTCCCCTCATAATTCGGATGTGAAGTGGCTGGGAGAAGAAGGGCAATATCCCCTGGTCCTTTTCCCATACCAGCCACTCCTCACCTTTGAAAACGGGAGCCAGAACTACCCCTGGGCCCAGGAGATATTCTTACCCATGCAGGGGGTGGGCTGGGTAAGCCCTGCAGAGATCAACAGCGAGACGGCCCGGGGTCTTAGTCTGCGGGATCGGGACGAGGTCTGGATTGAATCCCCCTTCGGTAAAATCCGGACACGCGTCAAGGTCTCCGAGGGGGTCCATCCCGGGATGGTTTGTATATCCTGCGGGCAGGGCCACACCTCTTACGGGAAGTGGCAAAAGGGGATCGGGTGCAATCCGAACGAGGTGATCGGGATTGATTATGATGTCTTGAGCGGACAGTCTTCGTTTTACAACACAAGGGTGAAGATTTATAAGGCATAAACACAACGACATGAAATTCGAAATCCGAATATCGAAATCTTTACCCTGTTAAGTAATTTTGCCCGAAACCGACGGCTCAGCTTTTTCCAAACGGGTCGTAACACGTGGCACCCGAATTCATACAGAACCAACTTAACAGGGCGGGCAAATTCGAATTTTCAAAATTCAAATTCTCTAAACTCTTTTGTTTGGAACATTTAAAATTTGGTCATTTGAGATTGTTTCGAATTTCGGATTTCGTGCTTCGGATTTGAGGAGTAAGAGATGGCAAAATGGGGCATGGTGATCGATTTGGATAAATGTGTCGGATGCCAGGCGTGCGTTGTCGCCTGCAAGGAGGAGAATAACGTCCCCCACGGCTCAGCTGAGGAACAGAAGTCGAGGAGAGAAATCTACTGGCACAAGATGATTGCCGTGACGAAGGGGAAATACCCCCGTGTGCGAACGGAGGTCATCCCCATGCCCTGCATGCAATGCGATCACCCCCCCTGCGTCACGGTCTGCCCGGCAAAGGCCACCATTCGCCGGGACGATGGAATTGTCATCCAGAATTACCGGAGGTGCATTGGCTGCAAATATTGCATGGTGGCCTGTCCCTACGGGGCGAGGAGCTTTAATTACAAGGCACAGGCGGAGAAGCCCTATCACCATAAGGACGAGCCTCCAGATCGTGAGTCCTGGGGTCCCTGGCCTTTCCCCACGAGAACGCAGGGTGTGGTGGAGAAATGTACCTTCTGTTTCCATCGGATCGACCAGGGGCTTAAAGAGGGGAAGAAAATTGGGATAGAGGTCATCCCGGCCTGCGTCGAGGCCTGCCCATCTCATGCAAGGGTTTTCGGGGACCTGGATGACCCTCAAAGTCCGGTGGCACAGCTCCTGGCGTCCTCCCGCTCCTCTTTCCGACTCCGGGAGGAGCTGGCCACACAACCGAAGGTCATTTATCTATCGCGGTGAACCCTGTTGGAAAGGGCAGGACTTTGACCCCGCCCTTGATAAGGAGATATGTTTTCTCTTTCTACCATCCCATGCTGGGGCTTCCTAAAGGGGTAAAAGACTGATAGATGGAACGGAACTATTCAACGATTGAAGGGACGTCGAGGGGCTACAAGATACTTGTGGCGCTGCTGGGGGTGATGGTTGGGGTCTTCATTGTGAGTTTCCTGGTGGCCTACCTAAAGGGTCAACAGGTATGGGGGGTCAGCAATATCATCCCCTGGGGACAGCTCATCACGTTCTACATCTACTTCATCGGCCTCAGCGCCGGGGCCATCATCATCTCCTCTCTCAGTTACGTGTTCAAGAAAGAGATCTATGAGCCCATTGGGCGAATGGCCGTCTTCATGGGGATCCTGCTCATGGTGGGGGCTATGTCTTTCGTGCTTGTCGATCTGGGAAGACCCGAGAAGTCGTGGAGACTCTTCATGTACTTCTACCTCAACAACATGACTTCCCTCTTTGCCATCAACTCCATTTTTTACTCGGGGTACATCGCGCTCATGCTGGTCTATCTCTGGTTGATCTTCGAAGGAAAGAAACGGCTGGCGGCCATCGTTGGAACGGTGGATGTCCTCTGGGCCATCGCCGTCCATATGGGGACAGGGGCCATCTTCGGGCTGATTGGGAACCGGGAGATCTACTTCTCGCCCATCAAGCCCTTCGAGTTTCTTACGGCGGCCCTTACCTCCGGAACCTCCTTAATCATCCTGACCGCAGTCGTGACCTTCAAGCTCACCCGGAGAGTCATTCAGGACGAATTGATCTTTTCGCTCAGTAGGCTTCTCACGGGCATCATTCTTGTCCTGTTGACCATGGTCTTTGTCGATAAACTGACGCATGTATACTTTCCGAATCGCGAGGCGGCGGTGTACCTGTTCACCGGGGACTACTGGTGGATCTTCTGGATTTTTCAGATCGGCATGGGGATTGTTTTGCCCCTGGTCCTTCTCATTCACCCGAGGACGAAAAAAACCCTGCGCGGAGTGGTTGCCGCCGCCGCCTCCGTGGTCATAGGGGTCTTTGGAGAGCGGGCGGCGTTGGTCATTCCGGGGACAGCCCATCCCCAGCCGTTTTTCCCGGGCAAGATCGAAGGACCATGGGGAGAACCGGGGATCTTTCCGATTACTCTCTGGGAGACCCTGCTCAGTCTGAGCATCGTTGCGTTCGTGGCACTTTTGTTTGTCCTTGGCTTAAGATATCTGGAGATCCTGCCTGCCCGAACCGGGGAGACCGTTCCGGCCGACACAGGCCCGACGGTCCAGCCGGGAAGCTCCTGAGCGGGATTCGGATTGAGTGACACCCTGATGTCCGATACGGAGGAAAAAATTGAGGGCGATAGCCATTGTCATTGAGGTTTTGATCCTGATGGGGGTGACCTACTGCCTCTTCCTGGCTGCCCGACTGACGATCCTTGATCTCGGCTTTCAGTCGAAATACGACCGGTTCGTGAGGTGGGCACTGGGGATTGTCGGCGCAGTGATCTCGGCATTCTTCATTGCCCATCTGACCCTGTTTTACCCTAAGCTTCTACCTTAATCTCGATTCGAGGGATCGACGTGGACCCAACCTATCTGCACTTTTGGGCAAAGCAAAATGCATATATCCTGAACGTTATTTACCCTATCAGCATTGGCTTTTGCATAATCCTCATCGGGCTGGCCGGGCTTTTCGTCTACACCTTCAGGCAGCAGCATTATCGGTTATGGCGCCTCGGGAAAGAGGAGGACTGTTCGGACCGAATCCCTGAAAGGCTGAAGACCTTCCTAAACGTGGTCTTCGGTCATGCGCGCTTCTGGAGAGAGGGATACCCGGGGACGATGCATTTTCTGATCTTTTGGGGAACACTCTTCGTCTTTCTGGGAAAGGGGATCCGGCTCTTTTCCCCGTTGACTGGGTTGACAGTCCCGCCCCAGGGCGTTTATCTTATTGCCTCCTGTATCTCTGAAATTGGGGGAGTGGTCATCCTGTTAGGGGCGGTGATGGCCGTTGTCCGGCGGTTTGTTTTCAAACCATCACGGCTCGATTCGAAACCCGATGACCATCTGAAATATCTATGGGGTTTTGTAATCCTCCTCACCGGCTATATGGTCAAGGGCTACCGACTGGTCCTGGCAGGTGGAAGTCTCCCACCCGATTCTTTCTCATGGGCGCCGATCAGTTCCATTCTGTCCCAGTTCACCCTCATACTTCCTTCCGAACCGCTGAACGAACTTCTCGTCTGGCACCGGGTCTTGATCCACGCCATCCCCGCGGTCGCATTCTTCGGCTATATTGTTGTGAGCCGTTCCTCCCTCGAGCACATCTACCTCTCCGCCCTCAATGTCTTTTATCGATCCCTGAAACCGAAGGGAGCCGTGCGGCCCATCCCGAATTTTGAAGAGGCGGAGACCTACGGCGTCACAGAGATCCAGGAATTCACCTGGAAACAGTTGCTCGATCTTGAGGCCTGCACCCGATGCGGGAGGTGCCAGGACAGCTGTCCGGCCCACTTGAGCGAGAAACCGCTCAATCCGAAAAAGGTGATTCAGGACCTCAGGGCCCATCTCCTCACCAAGGGAGGAGCTATCATTCCGACGAACTATCAGCCGGCATCTGAGCCGTCTCCTCTGCCGTCTCCTCTGGTGGGAAAGGTCATTTCAGAGGATACCCTGTGGTCCTGCACGGCTTGTCTGAGCTGTTACGAGCAATGTCCGGTCTTTATCTCCGGCTTTGACAAGATCATCGACATGAGGCGAAGCAGCGTTCTGATGGAGAGCCGGTTTCCCGTTGAACTCAAGGAAGTCTTTCGGGGTTTAGAAAGAAGGAGCAATCCCTGGGGGGGCGACAAGAGCCAGAGGGCTGATTGGGTCAAGGAACTCGGGGTGAGGACCCTGGCTGAAAACCCCGAAGTGGAATGGCTATATTTCCCCGGGTGCTTTAAGGGATTTGATGACCGGAACAAAAAGGTTGCCGTGGCCGTGGTGAAGATCCTCCAGCGGATGGAGATCTCCTTTGGCGTTCTCGGTCCGGAAGAGGGGTGTTGCGGGGACCCTGCCCGCAGGATGGGCAATGAGTACCTTTACTCCATGCTTGTGGAAAAGAACCTCGAGACCTTTGAGCGGTATAAGATCAAAAAGATCCTTACGACCTGTCCCCACTGTTATAACACTTTGAAGAATGAATATCCCCAGTTTGGCGGGAAATTCGAGGTCATCCACGAGACCGAGTTCCTCAAAACCCTACTGGATCAAAAAAAGATGACCCTGCATAACGGGTCCTCTCTAACTGTTACCTACCATGATTCGTGTTACCTTGGCCGTTATAATCAAATCTATGAGCCCCAGCGGCACATCCTGAAGGCGATCCCTGGCGTGACCTTAAAAGAGATGGAACGGTCCCGCGAACGGAGCTTCTGCTGCGGCGGTGGCGGCGGAAGGATGTGGATGGAGGAGCACCAGGGAAAACGGATCAACGAGATGCGCATCGACCAGGCCCTCGCCCTTGAGCCGAACGTGATCGCCACGGCCTGCCCCTACTGTCTGACCATGCTCGAAGACGGCCTCAAGGCAAGGAACAAGGACGATGCGGTGAAGGTCTACGACATCGCCGAACTCGTCGAAAAATCCATGGACGATCAACCCAAGACCCGTTGAACCTCAGTTGAGACTTTCCGAAGAAGACCCTTCGACAGGCTCGGGACATGCTCAGGTCAAGCTAAGGGTAAACTCGGCCCATGCGGCCGAGATATCTGTTTCTCCCTGCTAACGGCGTCAAGACTTCCGAAGTCGCTCAAGATGAAATACATCTATCATTCCTCCAACATTTCCTTGAGTTTTTCTATCCTGGGATAAGACTCTGCTACCTCCTTGCGAAATTCTTCAGCGCCCAAAGGATTGATAATGACAAAGTTTTTCCAGGCCCAATCGATATAAGCGGGTTCTTGAACCGCCTTGCTAAAGGCTTCCTCTACTATTTTTACAATATGAGGTGAAGTATTAGGTGGGGCTTCAACAACGTGTCGAATGGTTACATAACTTATATCATGCCCCAATTCTTTAAGGGTTGGAATATCCCGAAAATAATGGCCATGAGGACCACGCCGGTCGGGAAACACGGCGAGGAGTCTTATCTTTCCTGCCCTAATCCAGGATGGGAGTACACTAGCAAGACAGATCGTAAAATCAACATCTTGCCGGGCAACGGCGGCAATACTTGGAGCTGAACCTTTATAGGGCATCCATCTGACATTGATCCCCAGCCCATCAGCTAACAGAAGCCCCGCAAGATGGCTCGTGCCGCCTCTTACTGGAATCGCTCCCCTCAGAGTCCTGGTCTTAGCTTCCTTCAGAAATTCATCGAAGGTTTTATAGATGTCGGGAGGCACAACCAGGAGTTGATTCCCGACAGACCAGGCAAAGATTGGTGTGAAATCTTCAGTTCTAAAGTTGGTTTTAGACATGTTTTCGATAATGATGCTCCTGGGAAAGGTATAGCTAATGAACGTATAGCCATCCGGCTCCGTCACCTGAAATCTTTCGAAGGCAGTCTTTCCCCAGAAACCGACTATGTTTTCAACTAAAACATCTACCCCCAGGTATTTTTTAACATAAGGTGCAATTTGCCGTACATCGGCATCTTCAGCCCCAGGGCCTGTAATAATCTTGATCGGCTTTTTCGGAAAAGCAGCCCTGATAGATTCCCATCCTTCACGAAGATCAGGCGGTGAGATTTTGGCAATCTTTTCGGACAATTTGGCTCCAATGATCAACTTTGTAAGCGAAATCACAGCCCGGGTTGCATCATCAGCTTGTTTTAAATCCTTCAGGTTAGCCATCTTCATTACTTCCTCAAGAAATTCTTTTCTCGTCATCATATACCAACCTCCACTCCTTAAATTAATTCCTAATTATGAAATTCTCCCAAAATCCTCAAAGAGAATGCGCCTGAATAGAGAACGGATACTTCAATTTCCAGAATTATTGTTGAAACAAAGGGATAGGGAAGTGGGCGGCCCGCCGCATCCCGCCCTCTTTTTGCGAAGAGTTTTGATTTATCAAATGAGCCAATTTAATTACTAGTTTTCATATCAGAGAATTTTGAATTCGTCAATGGGAAAACAGTCTTGAGAAAATTATCTTTTTGAGGATTGCCATTTGAAATCTGAAACAGAAGACATCTGATGCCCAGGAGAATGCTTGTCCGATTATCCATCGGGGAGGACCCTTCGACAAGCTCGGGGTAAACTCGGTCACTACGGTCGAAACATTTTGTTTCTCCCTACGTCACCTTCCCTTCGGATTCCTGGCGCAGTAGATTCTGTGGGGCTTTTCCTCCCTAATCGGTCGGCGGAATCCTCGCTTCGAGTCCTGCAAAGGGGAAACTTAGCAAACAAAAAAGGCCCATACTAACGTACGGGCCTCGTTGTTTGCTGGCTCCCCGAGTAGGACTCGAACCTACAACCTAGTGGTTAACAGCCACCCGCTCTGCCGGTTGAGCTATCGGGGAATCTTATTTAAACGATATAGGTTTGAGGCTTAAGGTTGGAGGCAAAAGATTTAAACAGTACCCCCCTTGAGTCTCAGAAGGTAATCTACCTAAAAGTCAATGTAATGACAAGCAAAAAGTGGCTGTTTACCCCTTCCTCTTACCCCTTGGCAGGGAGGGCAACTATCGGATTATTTTTAACCGCGGATGACCAAATCCTCCTCTGGGACAGGTTCCATCCTTCTCAGGACTCTCTTCTTATGCCAGGCCATGACCACGCTCACTGGACCTGAGAAGATGTAGAGGAGAATAAAACCGAAGAGCACGAGAACAGGCTCCA
>Ga0299912_10005738_pt1 | contig 10189 bp, 8 predicted proteins | sample RVTome_2_FD_207667 | JGI IMG/M metagenome (GOLD analysis project Ga0299912, IMG submission 207667) | Soil microbial communities from uranium-contaminated site in the Upper Colorado River Basin, Wyoming, United States - RVT95D214 (version 2) ... | reverse complement strand
GGCCGAGAAGGACACGGACGGCCTTGACGACCTTGCCCAGAGAGGGCTCGAAGGTTTGGTACTCGGCCCGGTCGCCCGGATTCCTGAGCTTGTCTCGCGTCAGCCTTCGAACTCCTTCCGGGCCGAGGAGATCGCCCGAGAAGGGAACCTTCCTGATAAAGGGCGTCGCGGCCGAGCCGCTTCTGACCTCTATCACGCCGTCCTTGACCTCGACCTCCGTTTTCATGGTCAGGACGGATGCTTTGAGGTCGAAGCTGAGCTTTCGGAGGAGACCGGAAGCCGATTCCTCGGCCGCGGTCAGAAAGGACAGCTCGACCCGGGCGCCCAGCCTGTTGATGGCGACCGACATTTCGGACATGCTGAAGAAGCCCGCCTCTCCTCCGCCGGATCGCGGCGCGGTCGTGTCATGAAAATAGCCCACGTCCTGTCCTCCGATCCGGACAAGATACCAGCGCTCCACGGCCTGTTCGGCCTGGGGCGCCTGATAAGCCTGAATCGAAACCGCGGCGAAGACTATCAGGAGCGCCGCCGCGAGTTTGAGAGAGGTCGGCCTTATTTTCCCGCCGCGTCCCGCCATGCTCCCTATTCTAAATGAAATGGGACGCGCCGACCACATCTAATCAGGATAGGTTTGAGAATCTCCGTTTCCGCGAGAGTTTCATCAGCGGTCAGCTGAGGAGGAAGCCATCCGGAGGCGAGCGGGCATGGTCCGACGTCCCCAAATCGGGAGCGAGCCGAGGACTAAGCGGATTTTCCTCGCAGCGGAAAATCCGCGGGCTGACGATTCAGCTAACCTGACTGCGACTGTATCACGGTTTTAAAGATACTTTCTCAATACAAGAGGTCACTTCTTCAGCGATCCGGCAGGGAATCGTCCCTTAAAAGAAATTCATCGAAAGGGCGTACTGCGCTTCTAAAATGAACCGATAAATTATTGCTTCTGGACGGCCTTCTCCGGTCGGACGACAAGCAGGGGAATGCTTCGACGGGCATTAACCGCCTCCAGCCCGACTTTCGCCAAGGCTTGGAGCGTTACCTCGTGTTGACCGGGTTGGTAGGGTATATCGAAATCATAGTTTCCCTTTAGCCCGGTTTCATCAACGACAATGAGGTCGAGCCTGCTGGTGAGAGATTGGCATAGTTTTTCAATGGGTTGACGCCGCAAGGTAATTTTGCCCTTCAGGCTCTGGACCATTTCCTGTTCCGCCGTCGATTCCGAAGGCCCGGCTTGGTTTTCTATGCGCTTCAGAACGAATACATCGCGTTCTTGGTTTTCGAATTGGGCTTGGATGCCGAACATCGTGCTCAACATCTGACGCATATACGGCCGCAAACTCGCCTCCCGGCCCTCCGGAACCCGAATGGCCACGCGGTAAGACTGGCTGTCGGCCGGCAATTTCCAATCCACGTGAAAGTAATCGGTATCATGGGCGATCTGGACCAAAACCTCGAGGGGCACTCCATCAGCGGTTATACGGGAGGGCCCGACCACCGCTCCGCCCGTCGTAGTTTTAATAGGCTTGATGATCGCGTACAGGACCGGGGGCACGCCGTCCCGCCATTCGATCAGGTGGTTGTCCCAATCCAGGTCGGACTCGACGCCCTGTTTGGGCGGCAATACTGGAGTCCTGCCGGCCAGGGCTTCCTTGAGCGTATCCGATGTGACGTTTTCGGTAAAAGTGGCGCCCAGGATCCTGCCGGATTTATCGATGACAAAGGTGTGGGGTATGGACGGCACGCCAAACGCCTTCCAACTCTTGCGCTCGGTATCGATGCCGATGATGGCTTCCATGGGCCGCTTGGCAAGAAAACTATTCAAGCGATCCTCATCATCGTCGGCAATGGCCAGGAAGACGACATCTTGGCCTTTAAACTCGCCGGCCAGCCGATTCAGATGAGGGACGGCCGCCACACAGGGAGAGCACCACGTTGCCCAAAACTCAAGTACAACGACCTTGCCGCGCAGTTGGCTCCATTGGCCGTTAAAACCGGTGGGTGCTTGCAACCATTTCGATACTTGCAGGGCTGGTGCCTGCGTGCCGGATAATGACGGATCTTCCGTGTAAATTCCGACCGAAATCAAGGCCGGAAGAAAATAGAGCAGCCACCCCATCGCCATGCGCCTCATGATGTGCCTCCCTCCCGTGTTGGACGTCATTTCAGGGATCACTATATATATTTCGCTTTCTGCTGAACTGGCCGCTAGTAGCTTTTCACATCAACAATTCCATCTCGCTATTTTCCGGAAGCATAAATCGAAGCTCAGAGCATGTCAAGTCGACTTGACGCGGGTCGAGCGCGGCGTTAATGTAGGGACCGCGGAGAAAAGAAAATCCATGTTCGGACGCGGACCCGCCTCCAAGCTCAAGGACTTCATCGGCCGCGAAATCAACCTGTCGGACTGGCTCACGGTCGGCCAGGAGCGGATCAACGCCTTCGCGGAGTGCACGGAAGACCGGCAGTGGATCCACGTCGACCAGGAACGGGCCGGGACGGGCCCGCTGGGCGGGACGGTCGCTCACGGCTTCCTCATCCTCTCCCTGCTGCCCGCTTTCAACATGAAGAGCGAAATCTCAGGGTTGAAGTTCAAATACGTCTTCAACTACGGCCTCAACCGCGTCCGGTTCCTATCGCCCGTCCGCGCCGGCGCCCGCGTCCGGAACCGGGCCGTCCTCAAAAGCATCGAAAAAAAAGGATTTAGGCGCCTGCTGGCCGTGATCGAGAACACGGTCGAGGTCGAAGGCGGGGACAAGCCGGCCCTGGCCGCCGAGCTCCTTGTTTATTTTGTCCTGTAGACCTCGCCCGCCGGAAAATGGATTGCGCGGGCTTGATTTCTGGTATAATAAACGTTCGGGATGTTTTGAGAAAAAGGAAACAAGGAGGTTTCATGAAAAAGTTTACAACCGCCCTCATCTGCATTCTTCTCCTTGCCGTCGCGGCCCAGGCCGAAATCTACATTAAGACCAAGATGCACACCGATCCCGTCAGCTTCATGGGTCAAAACCAACCCGCTTCGGACACGATCTCCGAACAGTGGCTCGGGGACGACGTGTTCGCCACGGTTACGGAAGGGATGACCACGATCATCGACACCAAAAAGAACGTCATGCTCATGATCATCCACAAAGACAAGAGCTACATCGAGACCGGCCTCCCGCTCGACTACAGCAAGCTCATGCCGGCCGAAATGGCGGGCATGGCCCAGGCCATGATGAAGATGACCGTGACCGTCAATCCGACCGACCAGACCAAGACGATCGGCAGCTGGAAGTGCTCCGGATACAACGTCGCCTTGAACATGATGATGATGCCGATGAAGATTCAGGTCTGGGCCACGACCGACACGGCCTTCGACATGACCCGATTCATGGAAAAGGTCCAAGCGAACGTCCTTAAAGCCCAGTTCCGGCTCGACGAAGAGGCCGCCAAGGAGATGATGAAGATCAAAGGCCTGTGGATCGCGAGCGAGACCACGATGGAGATGATGGGCGCCAAGATGAGGGTCACGACCGAGGTCGTCGAAATCAGCAAGAAGACCCCCCCGGCTGCCGTCTTCACCGTTCCCGCCGGCTACAAGAAGATGGAACGGTTCTCCATGCAGCAGATGCAGCAGCGCTGAGCGCCGCCTTCCCTAAGGGGGGAGACCCCTCCCGACAGAGGGCTCTCCCCCCTTTTATATTCGAGCCGCCCCTGACGGCCGCCGGACGGCATGATCGCATGGACAAGATCTCGCGCGTCAACCCTCTCTGCGAAACCCTCAGGATCGCGCCGCGCCGGGTCCACAAAATCCTCATCCAGAAAGAGAGCGGACACCATGGAATCGGCGAGATCGTCAGGCTGGCCAAGTCCGCCCATATCCCTTATTCCTTCGTGCCCAAAGCCACCCTCGACCGCCTCAGTCCGGGCCATCAGGGCGTGACGGCCTTCCTGGGCGCCAAGGAGTTTTCTTCCCTCGAGGACATCCTGGCCTCATCGCGGCGTCCTTTCCTCATCCTCCTAGACGAGGTCGAGGATCCCCAGAACCTGGGCGCCCTGGTCCGGAGCGCCGCCGGCGCCGGGGCGGACGGAATCCTCCTGCCCGAACGGCGCTCGGCGGGACTCACGGACACGGTCCTGACGGTTTCGGCGGGGGGGCTCGAGCACATCCGGGTCGCCAGGGTTCCCAACCTGGCCCGCGCCATGGACGACCTCAAGGAAAGGGGGATCTGGCTCGTCGGGGCCGAAGGCGGAAGCCCGGACCCCTGGTACCAATTCGACTATACCGAGCCCGTCGGCCTGGTTTTCGGCTCCGAAGGCCGGGGACTTCGGCCGCTGATCCGGAAGAAGTGCGATAAGATCCTTTCCATCCCCCTGTCCGGCTCACTCGGTTCCCTCAACGTTGCCTCGGCCGCTTCGGTCTTTATGTTCGAGGTTTCCCGCCAGAGGTCCGGAGCCGTTCAATCCGGAGAGAAGGCTAAAAAGCCGGATGACCGGAAGGAGTAATGTCGTCATGAATTCAAGCCGCGGCTCCACCGCCGTCGCTTTCTTCTCCGCTCTATCCCTCCTGAGCGTGTTGGGGGTTCCCGCCCGCGCGGATTCCATGCCAGGCCCGAGCCCGGCCTCGACCGAGAAGGGCCGGTTATCCGTCTATTTTCGGGAGGAGATGGTCGGATTCGAGGATTATTCCTGGTCCGAGGACGAATTCGGATACACCCTGGAAGTCACGGGCCGGATGACCAAGCCCCTTGACCTCGAAATCGAACGGCTGATAATCCACCTCAATAAAAGCTTCATTCCCTATTCTTACATCTTTAAAGGCGCCATCGGCGGCCTCAGCCAGGAGGTGACCAGTTCCCTGTCGGATGGCAAGGCGGACACCATCCAAGTCGTGTCCGGCCGGGAAACCCGGTTCGAATCTCAGGTCCGGCGCGACGCCTTTCTTCTTCCCAACCCTCTGTTTTCCCCCTATATCGTCCTGGCCAGGAAGTTCCGGTGCGGGCTCGCCGAGAAAGCGGAATGCATGGCCTACATCATTCCCCAGATGGAGATCCCGCTGGCCGTTGAGCCCCAGGAGGGATCCCCCTGCCGATTGACGCTGGCCATGGCCGGCGTCCGGATCGAGATCGAGACCGACTGCGACGGGAACCTTCTAGGCCTCTGGATCCCGGCCCAAAGCCTACGGGTAGTCAGTAATTCTAAAAATCAGGCCGGCTTGACAGGGATTCGCTCAAGCCTTTAGAATAAGCGGGTAAAACCCCTGACCGAAAAAGGTACCCATGGCCAACCACGAAGACTTTTATCAGCTGGAAAAGCCGATTACGGCCCTGCGGGAGCAGATCGACGAGCTCCAGACGGGCGAGGACTCCCGAAAAAAGGAAGGGATCGCCGTCCTCAGGCAGGAAATCGAATTGGAATGGTCGAAGATCGCATCCCGGCTGACTCCGCTCCATATCGTCCAGATCGCCCGCCATCCTAAACGGCCTTACACCCAGGATTATATCCAAGCCCTGTCCCAAGACTTCATCGAGCTCCATGGGGACCGCCGTTTCAAGGACGATCCCGCCATCGTGACCGGATTCGGCTTTTACAAAGGGCGGACTGCGGCCTTCATCGGCCATCAGAAAGGCCGGACGACCAAGACCCGGATCGAGCGCAACTTCGGAGAGCCCAATCCCGAGGGCTACCGAAAAGCCCTCCGGATCATGAAATTGGCCGAGAAATTCGGCTTCCCCGTCATCACCCTGATCGACACGCCCGGGGCTTATCCCGGGATCGGCGCCGAGGAACGGGGTCAGGCCGAGGCCATCGCACACAACCTGAAGATGATGGCCACCCTTCGCGTCCCCATCGTCAACGTCGTCATCGGCGAGGGGGGAAGCGGCGGGGCACTGGCCATCGGCGTCGGCGACGCCGTCCTGATGCTCGAACACACGTTCTACTCTGTCATCTCGCCCGAGGGCTGCGCCGCCATCCTCTGGAAGGACTCCGGCCGGGCCGCCCAAGCCGCCCAGAACTTGCGCTTTACGGCCAAAGACTGGCTCGAATTCGGGCTGTGCGACAAGATCATCCCGGAGCCGGCCGGCGCCGCCCACCAGGACTACGACACGACCTTCAAGAACGTGGACAAGGTCTTGAGTGCCTGCCTCAAGAGACTCGAGCAGAAGCCCGTGGACGAACTCCTCGAGGAGCGCTACCAGAAATACAGGAAAATGGGGGTTTTTCTCGAAAAGTGACCGAAGACAAGCGGGACTCGAAGGAGATCGCGGCCGTCAAGGGGACCAAGGACATCCTCCCCGAGGAGGTCGGACAGTGGCAGGCTGTCGAGGCGGCCGGCCGCCGCGTATTCGAACTCTATGGCTACCGCGAGCTCCGGGCGCCCATCATAGAGCCGACCGAGCTCTTCGAAAAGGGGACCGGCCAGACCTCGGACATCGTCATCAAGGAAATGTACACGTTCACGGACAAAGGCGGGCGGTCCATCACCCTCAGGCCCGAATACACTCCCTCGGTCGTCCGGGCCATCCTCGAGCACAGGCTCTACCTCCAGCCCGACCCTCTCCGTTTTTATTATATGGGCCCGATGTTCCGATACGATAAGCCCCAGAAGGGCCGTTACCGCCAGTTCCATCAGGTCGACATCGAGGTTTTCGGCGAAAAAGACGCCGCCATCGACGCCGAAATCGTCGAAATGGCCGATCGGCTCCTGAGCGAAATCGGCGTCACCGGGACCGAAATCCTGGTCAACTCGGTCGGCTGCCGGGCCTGCCGCCCCGCTTACCTCAAGGAGCTCCGGAACCGGGCGGCCGCGGTCAAGGACCGGCTCTGCGACGACTGCAAGAGGAAGGCCGAGACAAACCCGCTCCGGATCTTCGACTGCAAGGTTGAGGGCTGCAAGGAAGCGGCGGCCGGCTTCCCGGCCATCACGGACTATCTTTGCACCGAATGCTCGGAGCATTTCGCCGAGTTCAAATCCGGCCTCGACCTCTACGGATTGGCCTACGAGGTCGAGCCCCGCCTCGTCCGCGGCATCGACTACTACACCAAGACGACCTTCGAGTTCGTCGCTTCCGGCCTGGGCGCCCAGAGCGCCGTCCTGGGCGGCGGCCGCTATGACGACCTGGTGAAGGACTTCGGAGGCCCGGACCTGAGCGCGACCGGTTTCGCGATGGGCATCGAGCGCCTGCTGGCCGTCGCCGGCCTCAAGTCCGAGAAGAAGCCGTTCGTCTATCTGGCCTATATGGGCGGCGCCGCCAAAAAGCCCGGCATGGAGCTCGCCCGCCGGCTGCGGGCCGCCGGAGTCGAGTGTCTCATCGAGTACAAGGATAAGGGCCTCAAGGCCCAGCTCGGGCGGGCCAGCAAGCTCGGCGCCGCCTGGGTCGTCATCATCGGCGAGGAAGAGGTCTGGAAGGGCCTCTACGCCGTCAAATCCATGGCCACGGGCGAGCAGCGGGACGCCTCGCCGGACGACGTCGTTAAAATCATCCGGGGATAGGCCGCATCCATCCCCCGGCAAAGGATAAGCCCATGACACAGGAACATCCGTCCGAGTGGAAAAGAACCGGGTATTGCGGAGAGCTGCGGGCGGCGGACGCCGGCAAGTCCGTGACGCTCTGCGGCTGGGTCAACCGGCTGCGCGATATGGGGCATCTCCTGTTCGTGGACCTCAGGGACCGGGAGGGTCTGGTCCAAGTCGTCGTCCCGGCCGGGAACGAGGCGCTTCAGGAGCAAGCCAAAAAGCTCCGGATGGAAGATGTGATCGGCGTCAAGGGCGTGGTCAAGGCGCGCGACGCGAAGGTCGTCAACCCCCAGATGGCCACCGGCGAGGTCGAAATCGAAGCGTCCGCGCTCACGGTCTTCAACACGGCCAAAGTGCCCCCCTTCGTCGTGGCCGATCCGCCCCAGGCGACCGAGGAGCTCCGCCTCAAGCACAGGTACATCGACCTGCGCCGGCCGGCCATGGTGCGGAACCTCAGGCTGAGGCACCGGGCCGCCCTCGAAGTTCGCAACTTTCTCGATGGGAGAGGCTTTTTCGAGATCGAGACGCCGTTCATGACCAAGTCCACTCCCGAGGGCGCCCGCGACTATCTCGTCCCCAGCCGCATCCATAAAGGACGTTTCTACGCCTTGCCACAATCGCCCCAGCAATTCAAACAGATCCTGATGATCGCCGGCTACGACCGCTACTTCCAGATCGTGCGCTGCTTCCGGGACGAGGACCTGCGGGCCGACCGGCAGCCCGAGTTCACCCAGATCGACATCGAAATGAGCTTCGTCGCCGAGGAGGATATCTACACGCTCGTCGAGAACATGATGGCGGACGTCTTCGGGCTGATCGGGGCGAAGGCGGCCGGACCCTTCGAGCGGATTCCCCACCAGCAGTGCCTGGACCGGTTCGGGACCGACAAGCCGGACCTCAGGGCCGGGCTCGAAATCCTGGACCTGGGCCGCGCTGCGGCCGGGGTTGAGTCCGACATCGTCAAGAGGGTCTTGGCCGAGGGCGGCGTCATCAAGGGATTATTCATCAAGGGCGCCGGCGGCATGTCGAGAAGCCACATCGAAAAGCTGGCCGATAAGGCGAAATCGCTCGGCGCGGCCGGGCTTATCTGGATCAAGAAGCAGGAAGGCTTCAAGTCCGCGCTCAAACTTGCCGAACCGGATTATGAAAAGCTCTGGGCTGGGCTCGCCGGCGAGGAGGGCGGACTCGGGCTCCTGATCGCGGGACAACGGGAGACGACGCTCAAAGCGCTGGGAGAGCTGCGGCGCGAGCTCATTCAAGAAGAGATCAAAAAGAGCAAGGCATTCAAGTTCCTGTGGGTGACCGATTTCCCGATGTTCGAGTGGAGCGGGGAGGAAGGCAAGATCGTGGCCGTCCATCACCCCTTCACGTCGCCGCGCGAATCAGACCTGGCCTTGCTGGAGAAGGAACCGCTCAAGCTCAAAGCCCGCGCCTACGACCTCGTCCTCAACGGCTACGAAATCGGCGGCGGCTCGATCCGGATCCACCGCAACGATATCCAGAAGAGGGTGTTCGAGGCCCTGGGCCTGACCCCCAAGGAGATCGAGGACAAGTTCGGGTACTTCATCGAAGCCCTGGGTTTTGGGACGCCCCCCCACGGCGGCATCGCGCTCGGGTTCGACCGGCTGGTCATGCTCCTGGCCGGGGAGGAGTCGATCCGCGAGGTCATCCCCTTCCCCAAGACGACGAGCGCCCTCTGCCTCATGACGGGCTCTCCGAGCGAAGTCGGCGACCGCCAGCTCGACGAGCTCGGGCTGATGTTAAAGAAATCCTAATCGGGCAAGGACGGCATTCCCGCGTGTGTCGCGGCTCAGCGGAGACGCCCCAACCGCTCGCGGAAAATCCTGTCGAAAAGGGCGTCGGCAATAATTCGGTGGCCGAGGATGTTGGGGTGGCAGGTGTCGTTGGTGACGTAGAGCAGGCGGCGGCTCCGCAGGAGATCGGTCCCGTAAAGCTCCTCGTAATGGCGGGCCAAGGCCGGCTCTCGTTGGCCCTGCTGGATGGCCTGAACGGCATCGAGCAGGAGGAATGTACCGTCGATGATGCGGACATTCTCCCGCTTGGCCAGGGCGGATTGCGCCGCCAGGTAGTCGAGCGGACAGCATAGCGGCAGGATCACGGACTCGATCCCCTTCCGGCGTCCGGTGTCGATGATCGCTTTTAAATTGGCGCGGAACTCGTCAAGCGTGACGAAGGGCGCCGATCCCTCGGCCGTCCGCATCGCCCGGATTCGCTCCATCGGATTCCGCCGGGCGATCAGGATTTTCTGAAGGAATCGGACCGTCTTAAGACCCGCCAGGGTAAAGGCGGCTTTTTCCTTCCAGGTCGGCCGCTGGATCATCCGCTTGACGGCCTTTGGGACTTCGCGGGAATCGTTGGCGCCGAAGGACAGGATGATCATGTCCGGCGAGTAGTCCAACCCGTAACGGTCGAGGACGATCCGGCCATGGTAGCTCGAGTATCCCGGCAGGCCCAGGTTGACGATCTCGTAGCGGATGCCGGTTCCCGCGCCGTTGAGCCTCTTCTCCAGCAGGTCGGAAAAGCGCTCGTCTTGCTCGACGCCCCAGCCGAAGGTCGTGGAATCCCCCAGGAACAAGATTCTGAAGACACCCGGCCCTTTCGTCTTGGAAAGGTTGCGCGTGCGGAACCCCTCTCCGTTCGATTCGATAACGATCCTGAGCCCGGCTTTGAGTT
>Ga0299912_10005737_pt1 | contig 10191 bp, 10 predicted proteins | sample RVTome_2_FD_207667 | JGI IMG/M metagenome (GOLD analysis project Ga0299912, IMG submission 207667) | Soil microbial communities from uranium-contaminated site in the Upper Colorado River Basin, Wyoming, United States - RVT95D214 (version 2) ... | reverse complement strand
CCGCGAAGTGGCTCCGCTACACGCTGGAGTTCTTCCGCGAGGCGCTCGGCCCCGAGGTCGACGTGCTGATCCCCCGCGTCGTCGCGCTCCAGGATCACCTGGGCTGGCTCCACGACGCCGATGTCACGATCGCCCTCACCCGCCAGTTCCTCGTGGCGAAGGCGGGGACCCTCTCGCGCGAGGAGACGCACGCCGTCGGGACCTACCTCGCCAGCAGGGAGCGCGAGCTGGCGCGTCTGCGCCGGACGATGGGCGCCCCCTGGCGGGGCGTGGGCGGCGCCCCCTTCCGAAGGCTCCTGGGGCGAGCGGTCGCCGCGCTCTGAGCGGGGCGTCGGTGCGGGCGCCCCTCAACCGCCTCAGCCGTGGGCGAGAGCGTCCAGGCGGTCGCGCCACCCGGCCCCGCCCCGGGCGAGGGCGAGGACCACGCCCTCGCGGATCCCCTCCTCCAATGCGTCGACCCGCTCGAGTGGCGACCTCGACGGCGACCACGACGGCCTGGGCGTCGGCGGCCCGCCGAAGGGGCTGCGTCCCGACGAACGCGATCCCCCGGGCACCCAGGCCCCGCGCGCTAGCGGCGTATTTGGCCAGCTCGCCGACAAGCTCCTCGCGGACCGGGCCCGCGATCAGCCCGTGGGCATCGACCGTGTCGCCGAGGCCGAGCTTGACGGACTCGTCGAGCAGGGGGACAAGGCGATACCCTTCGACCGCGGCAACCAGGAGATGGGCCGAGTTGGCGCCGACGTCGACGGCGCCAAAGACCGCTCCGCCGCCGCGGATGGTCAGCGGTCCGCCGGCGCGGCGCGCGCGGCCCGGCGCGAGCGCGCGGCGGGCGCCTTCGCGGCAGGTGCGGGCTTCCGCTTGGGCACTGCCTCTACCTCTGCGACGGGCGCCGGCGCGAGCTCGGCAGGCTCCTCGCCGACAACCTCGGCAAGCGCCGCCCGGAGGACCGCGACCTCGAGCTGCGCCGCCTCGAGGCGCGACGCCGCCTTCGCCTCGCGCTTCAGGCCGGCGGCCAGCGCCTTCTCGAGCTTCGCCGCCCGCTGGCGCGGCTTGGCCGCGGCCTGCGGGCCCTTTTTCGAAGTCTTCTTGCCCGATCCCTTCGCCATGCTTCTCCCCTGCCTGTCTCTGCCGCGCCGCGAAGCGACCCATGCCCCGACAGTCTGCCATCCCCGGGCACGCCCGGCGTGCGACCGGGCAACCCGGGGGCCGCCGCCCGGCAGGCGACTGCTGCGCCGATCGGCCCAGCGCCGTTAACAATCACTTAACCCTGCGAAAACCGGTGGTTCATCGGCTCCTCCCACGCTTCCCACGAACAGTGGAATGCAGAGTGCCCGAGGCGCGTCGAACCGTGCCGGGCGGCACAAGGAGGAACCATCCCCGTGACGATCACATCCCCGAGGCGAATCGGTGCGCTTGCCCTCGCGGCGGCCTTCGCCGTCGCCGCGTGCGGCGGCGGCGCCAGCCCGACGCCCGATGCCTCGTCCCCCGTCCAGACCCCCGCCAGCTCGGCGCCAGCCGGCGTGTCTGGCTCCATCACCGTCTCCGGCTCCTCGACGGTCGAGCCGATCTCGACCGGCGTTGCGGAGCTCTTCAAGGAGACCAACCCGGACTTCAACTACACGATCGAGGGCCCGGGCACCGGCGACGGCTTCAAGCGCTTCTGCGCCGGGGAGACGGACATCTCCGACGCGTCGCGCAGGATCAAGGACGAAGAGGCCACGGCCTGCAAGGCCGCCGGAATCGAGTACGTCGAGCTCAAGATCGCGTACGACGGGATGGCGATCCTGACCAACCCTGCCAATGAAGCCGTCTCGTGCGTCAGCTTCGCCGACATCTACGCGATCGTCGGCCCCGAGTCCACGGGCTTCGGGAGGTGGTCCGCCGGCGCGGCGATCGCCAAGGAACTCGGCTCCAACACGGCGCTTCCCGACGCGGAGCTCGTCATCACCGGACCCGGCGAGGAGTCCGGGACGTACGACTCCTTCGTGGAGATCGTGCTCAGCAAGATCGCCGAGTCGCGAGGCCAGGAACCCCAGACCCGGCCCGACTACACCAGTTCGGCGAACGACAACGTCATCATCGAGGGCATCACCGGCAGCCCGACCTCGTTCGGCTGGGTCGGCCTCGCCTTCGCCGAGGAGAACAAAGACAAGGTGAAGGAGCTTGGAGTCAGCAAGGACGCCAACGGTACCTGCGTGCTCCCGAGCGCCGAGACGGTCTCCGACGGCACCTATCCGGTCTCCCGTCCGCTGTTCATCTACGTGAACAAGGCCAGGGCCACGGCGAACCCCGCCGTCGTCGCGTACGTTGACTTCTACCTCACCGCCGGAACGATCTCGAAGGTCCTCGAGACGGTTCCGTACGTGAACCTCCCGGCCGGCGAGCTCGACACGACGCGCGCCGCCTGGGCAGCCGGCCAGTAGCTCCCGCATCCACCCGGCACGAAACCGGTCGGGCCGGCTCGGAGGCCCGGCCGGTTTCGTTTCACGGCGCTGATAGACTCGGGTTCGGGAGGGTTTGAGACGGATGGCGACAGCAATGGCGCCCGATGGACCCCGGACGCTCAACGGGAGCCCCGCGCGGCGGACCCGCGAGGCGTTGATCGGGCGAGCCTTCTTCGTCGCGGCGCTGGTCTCTGTCATCATCACGGTCTTTATCATCTTCACCGTTCTGGAGCAGGCGGTCGAGTTCGTCCTGAGCGTCGATCTGTCGCAGCTCGTCGCCCAGGGCTGGTTCCCGCGGCGCGGGATGTTCGACATCGCGACGCTCGTCATTGGCACCCTCATGGTGACCGCCATCGCGATGCTCATCGCCGGGCCCATCGGCCTCCTCTCGGCGATCTATCTCGCCGAGTACGCAAGCGCACGCATCCGCGGCATCGTCAAGCCGATCCTCGAGATCCTCGCCGGCATCCCCAGCGTCGTCCTCGGCTTCTTCGCCCTCACGTTCATCAACCCGAACGTCGTGCAGGCCCTCGTGCCGGGCGCCAAGGGCTTCAACCTCGCCGCGGCAGCCATCGCCGTCGGGATCCTCACGATCCCGCTGGTGGCGACGATCTCCGAGGACTCGATGAAGGCCGTGCCCCTCGCGCTCCGCGAGGCGTCCTACGGCCTCGGGGCGCGCCGGGTCACGACCGCGACCCGCGTCGTGGTCCCGGCCGCGGTCTCCGGCATCGTCGCGGCGATCATCCTCGGGATCTCGCGAGCCGTCGGCGAGACGATGGTCGTGGCGATCGCCGCCGGTGCCTCGGGAGGCTCGCTCCGCTCGGTGAACCCGTTCGAGCCGGGCCAGACGATGACCGCGGCGATGGCCGCCCTCGCCACTGGGTCGGACCAGGTCGCCGGCGACACGTCCGCGTTCAAGAGCCTCTTCTTCATCGGGCTCCTGCTCTTCGTTATCACCCTGGTCCTGAACATGGTCGGCGACGCCTTCGTCCGCCGCGTCCGCCGGGCGTACTGAGACGCGACATGGCCAGCTCGTCCACCTCCGTCACGACCGTCGCCGTCCGGCGCACGCTGGCCGGGCACGGACCCGACTGGCGGGGCATCGTCTTCGGCCTGCTCCTGCTGGGATCCCTCGTCGCGACGCTGGGGATCCTCGTCACGCTCCTCGCCGACCAGCTCGTCCGCGGGATCCCCGTGTACCAGGAGCGGGGCCTCGACTTCCTCACGTCGAGGCTGTCGTCGAACCCGGCCACGGCGGGGATCGGCCAGGGGATCGTCGGCTCGATCATCATGGGCATCCTCGTCGCCATCCTCTGCTTCCCCCTCGGCATCCTGACTGCCGTCTATCTCGAGGAGTACGCGCCCGACAACCGGGTCACGCGCTTCATCAACGTCAACATCCGGAACCTGGCCGGCGTCCCGTCGATCGTCTACGGCCTGCTCGGCCTGACGGTCTTCGTCGCCTTCTTCGCCTTCCTCGGGTTCCCGAACAACGGGCGCAACATCATCGCCGGGGCCCTCACTCTCACCGCCCTGATCCTGCCGATCGTCATCATCACGTCGGCGGAGGCGCTGCGGGCCGTCCCGCGGTCGCTGCGCGAGGGCGGCTACGGCGTCGGAGCATCGCGCTGGCAGGTGACCCGCAAGCTGGTCCTGCCGGCCGCCCGGTCGGGGATCCTGACCGGCACCATCCTCGCCCTCGCCCGCGCCCTGGGCGAGACGGCGCCGCTTCTCCTTGCCGGCGCCATCCTCGGGACCTTCTCCAGCCCCGGCGGTCTCGAGAGCATCCTGACCGGCCCGTACACCGTGCTGCCGATGACCGTCTACGACTGGTCGCGCAAGCCGCAGGAGGAGTTCCGCGAGCTGACGTCGGCCGCGATCATCGCGCTCCTGCTCATCACCGTCTCCTTCAACGCCCTCGCCGTCCTCCTTCGCAACCGATACCAGAAGCAGTGATAGAAGACGCCCGCACGCCCAAGGGGGACCCCGTGACCACCGACACTCAGACTCCGGCCACCCGCGAGGTCCGGATCGGCGCCGACGCGATCGAGGCCGGCGCGAACCGGGCGATCGTCGAGGACATGGCGGCCCTTCCGAGTGCCGTCTCCCTCCGTGACGTGAACCTGTACTACGGCTCCTTCCGGGCCGTAAGAGACGTCACGATCGACATCCCGAAGAACCGGATCACCGCCATCATCGGGCCGTCCGGCTGCGGCAAGTCGACGCTGATCCGCTCGATCAACCGGATGAACGATCTCATCCCGAGCGCCCGGGTCGAGGGCGAGATGCTCTTCCAGGGCGAGAACGTCTACGCCGATTACGTGGATCCCGTCGAGGTCCGGCGGCGGATCGGGATGGTCTTCCAGAAGCCGAACCCGTTCCCCAAGTCGATCCACGACAACATCGCCTTCGGACCGCGGGTGAACGGCGCCAGGGGCAACCTGGACAACCTCGTAGAGAGCTGCCTTCGGCGGGCCGCGATCTGGGACGAGGTCAAGGACAAGCTGGGCGAGTCGGGCCTCGCCCTATCGGGCGGCCAGCAGCAGCGCCTCTGCATCGCCCGGGCCATCGCCACCGAGCCGGACATGATCCTCATGGACGAGCCCTGCTCGTCCCTGGACCCGCGCTCGACGCTCCAGATCGAGGAGCTGATGGCCGAGCTCAAGGAGAAGTACACGATCGTCATCGTGACCCACAACATGCAGCAGGCCGCCAGGGCGTCGGACTTCACCGTCTTCCTCAACATGGACGATGATCGTGCCGGCTACGTCGTCGAGCAGGGTCCGACCGCCCAGATCTTCACGAACCCGACCAACCAGATGACCGAGGACTACGTGTCCGGGCGCTTCGGCTGAGCCGGCAGGAGGCAGGAATGACCCAGCGAGATCCGCAGCCGCACCCCGCGCCGGATCGGCACGTGGAGGAGATCCTGCGTTCGGTGGAGGGAGAGATCCCCGAGCCCGTGGTGCCGCTCCCCCGCAGATCGCTCGACCGCGAGGAGCGCACGGTCAAGGAGATCCTCCTGCGGATGGGCAGCATCATCGAGGAACGGATCCGCCTCACGGTGGAGGCCCTCGAGACCCACGACGCGGAGAAAGCCCTCTTCGTGATCCGGGGCGACGAGGAGATCAACGCCCTCCAGGTGGAGGCGATGGACCACGTCGTCCTCACGATCGCGACGCAGGCGCCCGTGGCCCGCGACCTACGCTACCTGCTGACGCTCGACCGGATCGGCTACGAGCTGGAGCGGATCGGCGATTCGGTCGCGAACGTCGCCAAGCGTGCTCGCGAGGTGGCCCCCGAGCCGCCGCTCGACGGCCACGTGAGCCTGCCCGAGATGGGCCGTCTGACTGCGCAGTTCCTCGCCGAGACGATGCGGGCCATGACCGACGCGGATGCGGCAGCCGCCCGCGAGGTCGCGGTACGCGACGACGAGATCGATGCCCTCTACCACCGCGCGGTGGATCGCCTGACGGAGCTCGCGAAGGCCAGCCCGGGCAACGTCGAGCGCGCGATGCGCCTCCTTGTCGCCGCCCGCTACCTGGAGCGGGTCGGGGACCACATCACGAACATCGCCGAGGACGTCGTCTTCCTGTCGTCCGGCCGGCGCGAGGACCTGAACCCGTGACCGGACCCGGGGCGCCGATTCGCGTGCTCTTCGTCTGCACGGGCAATTCCGCCCGCAGCCAGATCGCCGAAGCGATCCTCCGCCACCAGGGCAGCCCGACCTTCGACGTCGCCTCGGCCGGGACGGAGCCAAAGGGCGTCAACCCGCTCACCGTCCGGATCCTGACCGAGGTCGGGATCGACATCTCGCACGCCCGGTCGAAGTCTGTCAGCGAGTTCCTCGGCCAGGAGTTCGACTACGTGATCACGGTTTGCGACCAGGCCCGCGAGACCTGCCCCGTCTTCCCCGGCGCCCGCGAGTCGATCCACTGGGGCTTTGACGACCCGGCCGCGGCGGAGGGGACCGAGGTGGAGCGGCTGGCCGTCTTCCGGCGGGTCCTCAACGAAATCAGCCTGCGGCTGAAGCCGTTCGCGGAGGTCGCCCTCCGGCAGCACGGACGCGCCGCCGGGGCACCGAGCCTCAAGACCTGATGGCGGACCGGCGCGAGCCCGTCGTGACCGAGCTGCTCTTCCTCCGTCATGCGCAGGCGGCTGACCGCGAGTCGTGGGACCGCCCGGACGACGAGCGGCCGCTCACCGAGAAGGGCCGTCGTCAGGCAGAGCGCCTTGGCCGCTTCCTCGCCGCCGCCGGGTTCACGCCGGACGCCGTCATCACCTCGCCGCTGGTCCGCGCCCGCGAGACCGCGGAGATCGTCGCCGACCTCGTCGGCGTCACCCTGCGGACCGAGCCGCGCCTCGGCGAGCCCCTGGACCTCGCGACCCTCGACGCGATCCTCGACGACGCCGGCAGCCCCCGGCAACCGATGATCGTGGGCCACGACCCGGACTTCTCCGAGCTCGTGACGGAGCTGGTCGGGGCGCCGATCCTCATGCGCAAGGGCGCGCTCGCCCGGGTCGACGTGGAGCGGCCGCTCGCGCCGGGCGCCGGCGAGCTGCGCTGGCTCCTGCCGCCGGACCTGCTGCGGGGCTGACGGGAGCGGCAGGCGGCGCAGGGGCCCGTGCTGCGGCATTGCCGCCCTGCGGGACGGCCAGACGCGTCTCCGCCTGATCCTCTGAGAACGGGCCAACCGGCCCGGGCCAGCGGGCACTTCTGCCCTCCGCGCGGTGGCCGAAGTGCCTTTCCATGTACAGGACATCGAATGTCTGCATACGTGCATGTGCGCAATGGCGAAAGGGACTGCCGATGGACCTCATCCAACTCACGTCGCGTCGTGAGTTCCTGAAGTACGCGGCCGTCGGCGCGGTCGCCGCGTCGGTCGTCGCCCACGAGGCGGTTCAAGCGGCCACCTTGCCGGAGCGCAAGCATCACTGGGGCATGGTGATCGACACGAGGCGGTGCGTCGGCTGCGAGGCCTGCGTAGTCGCATGCAAGATCGAAAACAAGACCCCGCCTGGGGTCTACTACACGATCGTGACCAAGGAGCCGCTACCCGGCTCGCCGACCGGTAGGCCGGTCTTCATGACGAAGCCCTGCTTCCACTGCGAAGAGCCGCCATGCGTGCCGGTCTGTCCCGTCAATGCGACCTACAAGCGCAAGACGGACGGGATCGTGGTGGTCGATTACGACCGCTGCATCGGGTGTCGGTATTGCGTCGCCGCCTGCCCATACGGCGCTCGGTATGCCGACTTCGGGGACGACTACGAGCTCAGCCCGCTGGCCGGCGAGACGGTTTCGCCGGAGTACAAGCAGTACCGGCCACGGGTCCCCGGCACGTCACCGATCGGGAACACACGAAAGTGCAGCTTCTGTCTGCACCTCCAGGATGACCAGGGCGAGTACGACCGGGATGCCGGTCGCTGGCCGGCATGCGCCAAGACCTGCCCGGGCCACGCGATTCACTTCGGCGACCTGGATGACCCCGAGAGCGAGGCGTCGATCCTCCTGCGGGAGCGGAACGCGATCCGGCTCAAGGAGGAGCGCGGCACCGAGCCTTCCGTCTACTACCTGTTCTGAGGGAGGCCGAGCCATGACGCTCAAGCGCGTCTTCTGGATCGTCGGGGTCCTGGGCCTGGCCCCCTTTGGCTGGGCCTTGTACGTCCGGTTCTTCACCCACCCTGACGCCTCGAACCTTGGCTCCGTGGTGCCCTGGGGCCTGCACGTCGCGCAGTACATCTACTTCGTCGGGCTCTCTGCGGGCTCGTTCCTCATCTCGTCGCTGGTGTACGTCTTCGGCATGAAGCGCTTCGAGCCGGTCGGGCGCCTGGCGGTGTTCACTGCCATCGTCACCCTCCTCATGGCGCTCCTGACGATCGGCCTCGACATCGGCCATCTCGAGCGGTTCTGGCATGTCTTTGCGTACGTCAACCCGGTCTCCCCCATGGCCTGGATGATCTGGATGTACGCGATCTACCTCGTCATCCTCGCCGTGGAGTTCTGGTTCCTCATGCGGCGGGACATGGCCGTCGCAGCGCGGTCACGTGGGTGGCGCGGCACGGTGGCACGGATCCTGACGATTGGAAGCCGCGACGCCAGCGACGCAAGCCTGGCCCGCGACATGCGGTACGTGAAGGTCGCGGCAACGATCGGAGTGCCGCTGGCGATCATGTTCCACGGAGGCGTCGGCGCCCTGTTCGGCGTCCTTGCCAGCCGGCCGCTCTGGCACACCCCGCTCTTCCCGGTCATCTTCATCGTCTCGGCGCTCGCGTCGGGAGGTGCCCTGCTGGTCGCCGCAAGCGCCATCTTCCAGGAGGGCTGGAGAGTGCATCGCGCGATGATCGTCGACCTGGGGCGGCTGGTGCTGGGGTTTCTGTTGCTCGACATTCTGATGCAGATCTCGGAGATCCTGATCGGGGTCTACGGAGCTGATCCCAGCTATCTCGCCAGCTTGAACCTGGTCGTCGGCGGGTCCTACGCGTGGGTGTTCTGGATCGTCCAGCTTGGGCTCGGCGTCGCCCTGCCCCTCCTGTGCCTCGCGACGCCCCTCCGCCACGACTCGCGCGCGGTGGTGGTGGGCTGCAGCTCGATCGTGATCGCCTTCATCGGCGTGCGGTTGAACATCGTGCTGCCGGGCCTTTCGCCCGAGGAGATTCGCGGCCTGACGCTCGCGGTCACCGACCCTCGTGTCTCGAGTGCGTACGTCCCGTCGGCCTGGGAGTGGACCCTCTCGCTCGGGATCGTGGCCGTCGGGCTCGTCATCTTCGGGCTCGGCGAGATCTTCTTGCCCCTGAGCCGACACCTCCCCGACGCGGCCGAGCAGGCCTGAGGAGACAGCGATGGATCAGCACGTCACCCGCCGCCGGTTCCTCAAGACCCTGTCCGCGGTCGGCGGCGCAGCCGCCGGAGCCGCAGCCACCGCCGCCAGCGCCGGACTCGTCCGGGCCGGCGATGGCCCGGCGCCAGGTTCGAGCTCCCTGGAACAGCGCTTCGGTCGCGGCGCCGGCGAGTGGATCGCCTCGTGCTGCAACGCTTGTGGCGGCCAGTGCGGGATCATGGCGCACGTCGTCGAGGGCAAGGTCGTCAAGATCGAGCCCAACCCGTGGAATCCGAACAACTACTCGAACATCTCCACGGACTTCTTCGCCGACTACGATCCGGCGATCGGCGTTCGCCAGGGAGCCGCGATCTGCCCCAAGGGCAACGCCGGCATCTTCAGCCTTTACGACCCGGACAGGGTCGCCACGCCGTTGAAGCGGACCAATCTGGACAAGGGCGTGGATGTCGATCCGGGCTGGCAACCCATCAGCTGGGACCAGGCGACCGCGGAGATCGCCGCGAAACTGCGGGCGAGTCGCGACGCTGGGCATCCCGAAGACCTGCTGTGGTGGAGCGAGGACCACTCCTTCACGCACCCGCAGCAGGACTTCTGTGCGCTCTACGGCACGCCCAACTACTCGAACCACTCAAACCTGTGCGACGTCGCCCGGAAAGCATCGTTCAAGATGGTGATGGGCGACGAGCGCCCCCTGACCGACTTCGTCCAGTCCAAGTACATCCTTCTCTTCGGCTGGAACCCGACCGCCGCGATCAAGTGGGTCTATCTGCCGCGCGTGATCACCAAGGCCATCGAGGGCGGCGCCCGGATGGTCGTCGTGGATCCGAACCTCTCGGACACAGCCGCCAAGGCCCAGGAGTGGGTGCCCATCCGGCCGTCGACGGACGGCGCCTTTGCGCTCGCGATGG
>Ga0299912_10005736_pt1 | contig 10191 bp, 11 predicted proteins | sample RVTome_2_FD_207667 | JGI IMG/M metagenome (GOLD analysis project Ga0299912, IMG submission 207667) | Soil microbial communities from uranium-contaminated site in the Upper Colorado River Basin, Wyoming, United States - RVT95D214 (version 2) ... | reverse complement strand
TGGCGCGCGCGCTGGAAGCGGCGGGTGTGCCCATCATCGGCACGTCGCCGGACTCCATCGACCTCGCCGAAGACCGCGAGCGCTTTCAGCACATGGTCACCAAGCTGGGCTTGAAACAGCCGCCCAATCACACGGCGCGCAATCCCGAGGAAGCGGTGCGGTTTGCCGCCGAGATCGGTTATCCCCTGGTGGTGCGACCTTCCTACGTGCTCGGCGGCCGCGCGATGGAGATCGTTTATAACGAATCCGAATTGCAGCGTTACATGCGCGAGGCGGTGAAGGTCTCGAACGATTCGCCGGTGCTGCTTGACCGTTTCCTGGACGACGCGATCGAAGTGGACGTGGACGCCATTTGCGACGGCAAGCAGGTGTTGATGGGCGGCATCATGGAGCACATCGAGCAGGCAGGCGTGCACTCGGGCGACTCGGCCTGTTCGCTGCCGCCTTACAGCCTCTCGCCCGAGGTGCAGAAGACCTTGCGCGAGCAGGCAGAGCGCATGGCGCTCGAACTGAAAGTAGTCGGCCTGATGAACGCTCAGTTCGCCATTCAAAACGATATCGTATACGTCATCGAGGTCAACCCGCGCGGCTCGCGCACGGTGCCCTTTGTCTCCAAGGCCACGGGCGTGCCCCTGGCCAAGGTTGCCGCGCGCTGCATGGTGGGGAAAACATTGGCCGAGCAAGGCTACACGCGTGAGGTGATCCCGGAATATTTCTCGGTGAAGGAAGCCGTGTTCCCGTTCGTGAAATTCCCCGGCATCGACCCCATTCTTGGTCCCGAAATGAAATCGACGGGCGAGGTGATGGGTATCGGGCGCACCTTCGCGGAGGCCTTCGCCAAGTCGCAGTTGGGCGCGGGGGTGAACTTCCCCAAAGGCGGCAATGCTTTCATCAGCGTGCGCGATGCGGATAAAAAGGGCGTGGCGTCCGTGGGCAGAAAGGTGTTGGAACTCGGATTCAACATCATCGCCACGCACGGCACCGCCGTGGTGTTGCGCGCAGCGGGCATCCCTTGCGAAGACGTCAACAAGGTCAACGAAGGGCGGCCTCACATCGTGGATATGATTAAAAACGACGAGATCAACCTCATCATCAATACATCGGAAGGGCGGCAGGCCATTGCCGCTTCCGGCGCCATCCGCAGCAATGCGCTGCAACGCAAGGTGACCTACACCACGACGTTGGCGGGCGCCGAGGCGCTGTGCTTGGCGATGAAACAAGGGGATATCACCCAGATTTACCGCTTGCAGGATTTGCATCAGGAGATAGCACAATGACGGGCAAGGTACCAATCACCGCGCGTGGTGCGGAAAAGCTGCGTCAGGAACTACAGCAACTCAAAGGCGTGGAACGGCCGAGGGTCATCGCCGCCATCGCCGAGGCGCGCGCCCACGGCGACTTGAAAGAAAATGCCGAATATCATGCCGCCCGCGAGCAGCAGAGTTTCATCGAGGGCCGCATCGGCGAGATCAACGCCAAACTGGGCAATGCCCAGATCATCGACGTGACCTCCCTGTCGAACACCGGCAAGGTGGTGTTCGGCGCCACCGTCGATCTCGTCGAAGAGGAGACCGGCAACGAAGTGACCTATCAGATCGTCGGCGAGGACGAGGCCGACATCAATGCCGGCATGATCTCCATCACCTCGCCCATCGCCCGCGCATTAATCGGCAAGCGTGAGGGCGACATCGCCGAGGTGCAGGCTCCCGGCGGCGTCAAGGAGTACGAAATCGTCGAGGTTCGCTACGCGTAATTGCGGACGAAGATATGGGACGCTTCCTCATCGGTACTGAGCGTGTATTGCTGACCTTGTGGGTCGGCGGCTTGTGGGTAGCCGGTTATCTGGTGGCGCCGTCGCTGTTTGCCGTGCTCACTGACAGACACTTGGCGGGCGAGCTGGCCGGAAACATTTTTCGCCTCATGAGTTACGTCGGCTTAGTGTGCGGCGCGCTGCTCCTGGCCTTGGCGGTGCGTGACACACGGAGCCGCTGGTTGAAAACCTGGCGTGTCTGGGCGCTGGCGTCCATGTTGATTCTGGTGGCCGTCGGCGTCTTCGTGGTCCAACCGCAAATGGTGGAACTCAAGGCGCTGGGTATAAATCCGGGCACCGAGCAGGCGGCGCAATTCGGACGCCTGCACGGTGTTTCCTCGATCATGTACCTGATCAACAGCCTGTTGGGGCTGGCGCTGGTGGTTGCAGGGATTAGGAAACCGACGTGAGACGGCTTACGGCAGCGTGATGCGGGGTTTTTCCGCTTTCCGATACAGCACGGCGATATGCCCGATGGTGGTCACGAGTTCGCCGCCGGTCTGACCGCAAATCGCCTCGATGGTGGTCATGCGTTCCGGGCGATCCATACCGCTGATGCGGACTTTGATCAATTCATGGTGTTGCAGACTGGACTGGATTTCGTTGATTACACCCTCGGTCACGCCCGCATTCCCGATCATCACGACAGGGTTGAGTTTGTGCGCCAGGCCGCGCAAATAACTTTTTTGTTTGGTATTGAGTGTCATAGGTCATTCTTTGGAAACATCGGAACAGGAACAACAGCGGCAAGCGGCGCGATCGGCAATGGTCGCCGATTCTGGCGAGAAGGGCTTCGGGGTTGCCGCCAGTCCGCTCAACATCGTGAAGTTTGAACTGGGCGTGGTTATTTGCGTGGCTGCCGCGCTGTGGTTGGCGCTGGATTCTATCACAGCGAACCTGATGGGACAGCTGCTTATCTTGGCGCTTTACGGTGTTGCCGGTATGGGTTGGATTGTTTATCGCACCAAACGGATCTGCAGTGTCGCCCATCCATTGCCGAGGAAAGGAGAGGGCGCTCGATGAAACGGAGTAAAAGCAGTCACCAGTGGCTGAAACGCCATTTCGACGACCCTTATGTGAAAGAGGCCCAAAAGGCAGGCTATCGCTCTCGCGCCGTTTTCAAATTGCTCGAAATTCAAGAGAAGGATCGCATCTTACTACCCGGTCGCGTGGTGGTGGACCTGGGCGCCGCGCCGGGAGGTTGGTCGCAGGTAGCCGTCCCCTTGGTGGGAAAACAGGGGGTAGTCATCGCCCTGGATATCTTGCCGATGGAGCCTATCGACGATGTGACTTTCATTCAGGGGGACTTTACAGAACAGGCCGTGCATGAGAGTTTGCTAACGGCCATCGATGGTCGAAAAGTGGACCTTGTAATGTCGGATATGGCCCCCAATATCAGTGGCATGAAGGCCGTGGATCAGCCGCGCGCAATGTATCTCGCTGAATTGGCATTGGATTTTGCTAAGAGCGTGTTGAAGGAAAAAGGCGATTTCGTGACCAAGCTATTTCAGGGTGAGGGGTCTGATGACTACTTGAAGGAGTTGCGCTCTTGTTTCGACAAGGTCGTTATCCGTAAGCCCAAGGCTTCGCGTGCCCAATCACGAGAGGTTTATATCATCGCCAAGAGTTTTAAAGGCTGAACAACTCGGTGTAATTGTTGTAATTCCCGAATATTTAATGTACTAAGATTATCAATCAGTTAATCAGTTAATCAGTTAACGTAGAGGCGAGCCAGTTGAGCGACTTAGCAAAAAACCTGATTCTGTGGGTTGTCATAGCCGTTGTGTTGGTATCGGTATTCAATAGCTTTGGCCCGCGTCAGACATCGGCCAAACCCATGGATTATTCGGAATTCGTGGCCACTGTGAGACAAGGTTCCGTGTCCAAGGTGGAAATCATGGGCCGTTCCATTCACGGGCTAACGACAGGTGGGGAACGCTTTTCCACCTACAGCCCGGATGATCCGAAGCTGGTAGATGACCTGCTCAACAATAACGTGGTGATCGAGGCCAAGCCCCCCGAGCAACAGGGCCTGTTGATGCAGGTGTTCATCTCCTGGTTCCCCATGCTGCTCTTGATCGGTGTGTGGATATTTTTCATGCGTCAGATGCAGGGTGGCGGCAGCGGTCGTGGCGCAATGTCGTTCGGCAAGAGCAAAGCCCGTATGTTGGGCGAAGACCAAGTTAAAGTGACCTTCGCCGATGTGGCCGGCGTGGAAGAGGCCAAGGAGGAAGTCGCCGAATTGGTGGAATTCCTCAGCGACCCTGGCAAGTTCCAGAAACTGGGCGGCAAGATTCCGCGCGGCGTGTTGATGGTGGGCTCACCGGGCACGGGTAAAACGTTGCTGGCGAGGGCCATCGCCGGTGAGGCCAAGGTGCCTTTTTTCACCATCTCCGGTTCCGACTTCGTAGAGATGTTCGTCGGCGTGGGCGCCTCGCGCGTGCGCGACATGTTCGATCAGGCCAAGAAACACGCCCCATGCATCATCTTCATCGATGAAATCGATGCCGTGGGCCGACACCGTGGCGCCGGTCTGGGCGGCGGTCATGACGAGCGCGAACAGACCCTGAACCAGTTATTGGTTGAGATGGACGGTTTCGAAGGCAACGAGGGCGTCATCGTCATCGCCGCCACCAACCGCCCCGACGTGTTAGACCCCGCCCTGTTGCGTCCCGGCCGTTTCGACCGCCAGGTGGTGGTGCCATTGCCCGACGTGCGCGGGCGCGAACAGATTCTGAAGGTACACATGCGCAAGGTGCCGCTCGCCGACGACGTGAAACCCAACATCATCGCTCGCGGCACCCCAGGCTTCTCCGGCGCCGACTTGGCTAACTTGGTTAACGAGGCGGCGCTATTCGCTGCGCGTGCCAATGATAAATTGGTCAGCATGCACAATTTCGAGAAGGCCAAAGACAAGATCATGATGGGCGCCGAACGCAAGTCCATGGTGATGAACGAGAACGAGAAAAAGCTCACGGCCTATCACGAGGCCGGTCATGCCATCGTCGGCCTGAACGTCCCGTCGCACGACCCCGTGTACAAAGTGACGATCATTCCCCGTGGCCGCGCTTTGGGCGTCACCATGTTTCTGCCGGAAGAGGATCGCTACAGCTACAGCAAAGAACGCCTGGAAAGCCAGATCACCAGCATGTTCGGCGGCCGCATCGCCGAGGAATTGGTGTTCGGGGCCGAACATGTAACCACCGGGGCCTCTAACGACATTCAGCGTGCAACGGAGATCGCCCGCAACATGGTCACCAAGTGGGGGCTGTCCGAGAAGCTCGGTCCGCTGACCTACATGGAAGAGGAAGGTGAGGTATTCCTGGGTCATTCCGTCTCGCAGCACAAACATATCTCGGATGAGACGGCGCATATCATCGACGAAGAGGTCCGCGCCGTCATCGACCGTAACTACGATCGGGCGACCCGAATCCTGCAACAACATCGTGCGCAACTCGACACGATGGCCGATGCCTTGATCAAATACGAAACCATCGACCGCGATCAGATAGATGACGTTATGGCGGGCAGGCCGCCGCGCCCGCCGGCAGATTGGACCGACCAAGACCGCGGCGTGAAGACCACTGCGTCCGAGTCAGCCGTGGTGAAAGAGAAAAAACCTGACACGGACACCACTATCGGCGGGCCGGCAGGAGAGCACTAAGCCCGTCCGGCAGCGGCGCAAGATGACCGTATCCCTATATGGTTGATATTTTGGATTGTGGCGGTAAGTCCCTGGATTTGCGCACGCCACAGGTCATGGGCATCCTCAATGTGACCCCCGACTCCTTCTCGGACGGGGGTCTTTTCATTTCAGTCGAGCAAGCAATCCAACAGGCCCGCCGAATGGTGGATGAAGGGGCGGCTATCATCGACGTGGGCGGCGAGTCGACCCGTCCCGGGGCGAAGCCGGTTTCCGCCGCCGAGGAGATCGAAAGAGTTATCCCCATCATCGAGGCCATCGCCCGGGAATTGCCTGTCGTGATCTCGGTCGATACCAGCAAGCCGGAAGTGATGCGCGCCGCGGTCGCCGCGGGCGCCGGCCTCATCAACGATGTGCGAGCCTTGCGGGAAGAGGGGACGTTGAATGCGGCCGCCGCGTTGGGCGTGCCGGTGTGTTTGATGCACATGCGCGGTGAGCCGCGGTCCATGCAGGAAAATCCACATTATCTCGACGTGGTTTCCGAGGTAAAATCCTTTCTGGCGGAACGCGTCTCCCGCTGCATTGAAGCGGGCATCGCACGTGAGCGCCTGCTCATTGATCCAGGTTTCGGTTTCGGGAAAAAGACGGAACACAATCTGGCGCTGATCAAGCACCTGGACGCTTTTCTCGACATAGGGCTGCCAGTGCTGGTGGGGGTGTCTAGGAAATCCACCATCGGCGCCGTGCTGGAAAGGTCTGTGGCTGACCGGCTGCCGGGGAGCCTTGCCCTGGCCACGCTGGCATGCTGGATGGGGGCGCGCATTATCCGCGCTCACGACGTGGCGGCAACCGCCGATGCGCTAAAAATCTGCCATGCAGTGAAAAACGCAAATTAATAGGGAATCCTGGCAATGGAAAAGAAATATTTCGGCACCGACGGCATCCGCGGACGGGTCGGCGAGGGAGTCATCAATCCAGCCTTCGTGCTCAAATTGGGTTGGGCCGTGGGGCGCGTTCTGGCGGGAAAAAACGCCGGCAAAGTTTTGATCGGCAAAGACACCCGCATTTCCGGTTATATGTTCGAATCGGCGCTGGAAGCGGGCTTGACCGCGGCCGGCATCGACAGCTTGCTGCTTGGTCCCATGCCGACGCCGGCCATCGCTTATCTCACCCGCACGCTGCACGCCGATGCCGGCATCGTCATCAGCGCCTCGCACAATCCCTACATGGACAACGGCATCAAGTTCTTTTCCGGTGATGGCGCCAAGCTGTCGGACGAGTTGGAACTGGCCATCGAGGCCGAGATGGATAAGGAAATGGTGTGCGTCGACTCCGCTTCCCTGGGCAAGGCCGAACGCGTGGTGGATGCCCCCGGTCGTTATATCGAATTCTGCAAGAGCACCATCCCCTCCAAGTTCTCTCTCAAGGGCATGAAAATCGTCGTGGATTGCGCCCACGGCGCTACCTATCACGTGGCCCCAAGCGTGTTCGTAGAATTGGGTGCGAAAGTCATCCGCATCGGCACCAGTCCCAACGGCCTCAATATCAACGAGCAATGTGGATCGACGCACCCCGCGGCATTACAGCGCGCCGTATTGGAACACGGCGCCGATCTGGGTATTGCTCTGGATGGCGATGGCGACCGCGTCATCATGGTGGACCATGAGGGCGCAGTGGTGGATGGTGATGAGTTGCTTTACATCATCGCCTGCTCACGTCTGGAAGAAGGGCATTTGAAAGGCGCAGTCGTAGGCACCGTCATGAGCAACCTCGGTCTGGAGGTGGCGCTCAAGCGCGCGGGTATCGATTTCAAACGCGCCAAAGTCGGTGACCGGTTCGTCATGGAGCTGTTGCAGGAAACCGGCTGCAGCATAGGCGGCGAATCATCGGGACATTTGATTTGCCTCGATCGCACCACCACCGGCGACGGCATCATTTCCGCATTGCAAGTTCTCTACGCTATTCATCGCTCCGGCTCGACCCTCAAGGAAATGAAATCGGGCATGAGCAAATATCCGCAGTGCATGGAAAATGTCCGCATCAACCGCAAAGTCGATCCTCTCAGTTCGCCTCTCATCAAAGACGCAATCGCCGAAACCGAGCGCCTGCTATGCAATACCGGCAGAGTGTTGCTCCGCCCTTCCGGCACCGAGCCACTGGTTCGCGTCATGATCGAAGGAGAAGATGCAGAACAGGTCGCTCAATTGACCGCACAACTGGCCGCCGTCGTTCGAGAGGCGCTAACCTCCTGATTCGGAATTCACAGCCGAGTTTTCCTGGTTTTTTACTGCATGGATTTCAAATTGTATTTTCACGGTGAGGCGGTTAAGCTTTGCGGCCGGATTTTGCTATGCCTGGGGAGGAGTGGTTGATGCGACGAACGCTAGTGGCTGGAAACTGGAAGATGAATGGTTCCAGAGAAGAAAATCAACGCCTGCTCAAAGGCCTCAAGGCGGGGATCAGCACTGGTGTGAAGGCGGAGGTCGCGGTATGTCCTCCCTACGTCTACATCCCTCAGGCAGCTGAAATGCTCTCCGGTTGCGGCATCGCGTGGGGCGGACAGGATCTCAGCCATCAGAAATCGGGCGCGTTCACCGGCGAGATATCAGGGGCCATGCTGGCCGACTTTCACTGCAAATATGTCATCGTCGGGCACTCCGAACGTCGCACACTTTACAGAGAAAGCGACGAACTGGTAGCGGAGAAATTTCTTGCCGCGCAGAAAGCAGGGTTGATTCCTATTTTGTGCGTCGGTGAATTGCTCGCAGAACGCGAGGCGAATCAAACTGAAGTCGTAGTGGCGCGCCAATTGGACGCCGTGGTGAAAAAGGCAGGAATTGCTGCACTCGCCAAGAGCGTCATAGCCTACGAACCGGTCTGGGCTATCGGCACCGGGAAAACCGCCTCGCCCGCACAAGCCCAGGAAGTACATGCCTACATTCGTCGACAGCTTGCCGAGCAGGACGTCAGCGTAGCAGAGACCGTACAAATCCTTTACGGTGGCAGTGTAAAACCGGATAATGCCGCCGAATTGTTTGCGATGCCTGATATCGATGGCGGTTTAATCGGTGGTGCGTCGCTGGATGCAGAAAGCTTTCTGGCCATTTGCCGCGCAGGCTGAGTGCGACCAGGCAGACTGAGGAAAATAGTTAATGGAAACCGCTTTAGTAATAATTCATGTGCTGATTGCCACAGGCATTATCGGCCTCGTTTTGATCCAGCACGGAAAAGGCGCCGATGCCGGAGCGGCCTTTGGCGCGGGCGCGGCCGGTGGCGCCTCAGGCTCGGTATTCGGGGCCAAGGGGTCCGGTAATTTTCTTTCCCGCTCGACCGCGATTTTAGCGACTCTGTTTTTTGTAACCAGTTTGTCACTGGCTTTTGTCACAAAAAGCAGTCACCAAGCGACAGCGACCAGCTTGGTTGATCAAGTGACTGCGGAAGAACCTGTTAAAGAAACAACAAAAAGTGCGGTAGACGCACCTGTAGTGCCCGTGCAAGAAAGTACAGACGCACCGGGAAATCCTTAGTTATTAACCCGACGGTGAATATCGTCGGGTTAGTAGCGCGGCACACGGATGTGCCGCCGCCGGCTGAAAGCCGGCGCGAGCACGCGAAGCGCCAGCAAATTCGCACATTTGCGCCAGTGCTTCGCGGGTGACAATCAAATAGATCAGGACGATCTATTTGATTGTCGGGTCAATTGTTAAGCCGATGTGGTGAAATTGGTAGACACGCTATCTTGAGGGGGTAGTGGCGCAAGCCGTGCCGGTTCGAGTCCGGCCATCGGCACCAAATCTTTCCTTCCGACAATAAAACGTCGCCTTGGTTTTGGTGCAAATAACACGTTGATTATATTGGGTTATTGATTATCGACCCAACCTTGACAAGCATTTTCAAACTGGCCTAGACTCGGTATTTCGTGCAAGCGATATACCCCGTCATGAATGCCTCGATGCATTCGTGACGCACATAAAATCTTATAAAAAAAAGAATAATAAAACTGGTGAGAGCCGGATTGCATGCTTGAAAATTATTTACCCATTTTGGTGTTCCTAGTTATTGGCGTTGCGTTTGGCGTAGCGCCGATTGCGCTGGGTTATTTGCTCGGTCCGAACCGTCCGGACGCGGCGAAGCTATCTCCTTATGAATGCGGTTTCGAGGCATTCGAAGATTCGCGCATGAAGTTCGACGTGCGATTTTATCTGGTCGCAATTTTGTTCATCATCTTCGATCTGGAGATCGCATTTCTGTTCCCATGGGCCGTCGTGTTAGAGGACATCGGCGTCTTCGGCTTCTGGGCAATGATGGTGTTTCTCGGAATTCTCGTCATCGGCTTTATCTATGAGTGGAAGAAAGGGGCGCTGGAATGGGAATAGAAGGTATTCTCGAAAAAGGCGTCGTCACCACGTCCGCGGATAAGTTGATCAACTGGGCGCGCACCGGTTCGCTATGGCCAATGACGTTCGGGCTCGCCTGTTGCGCGGTGGAGATGATGCACGCCGGCGCGGCGCGTTATGACCTCGATCGCTTCGGCATCATCTTCCGTCCCAGCCCGCGGCAATCCGACGTGATGATCGTCGCCGGCACACTGGTCAACAAGATGGCACCGGCCTTGCGAAAGGTCTATGACCAAATGTCGGAACCGCGCTGGGTCATTTCCATGGGTTCCTGCGCCAACGGCGGCGGCTATTACCATTATTCCTACTCGGTCGTGCGTGGTTGCGATCGCATCGTGCCG
>Ga0299912_10005735_pt1 | contig 10194 bp, 11 predicted proteins | sample RVTome_2_FD_207667 | JGI IMG/M metagenome (GOLD analysis project Ga0299912, IMG submission 207667) | Soil microbial communities from uranium-contaminated site in the Upper Colorado River Basin, Wyoming, United States - RVT95D214 (version 2) ... | reverse complement strand
CGAAGCGGTCCTCGTCGAATCCGCGCCGGGTCAGCACTGCGCCGCACAGGACGTCGGTCAAGGCAGCGTGGACCATGGTGCTGGCCAATGGGATCGGGCCGAATGCGTCGTCCTCCGGCGCGATTCGGATCGGAAGGATCAGGTCGCTCAGCCCGGCCATCGTCGACTCGGGGCTTTCCAGTACGCTGATCACGCGCGCCCCTCGGCCTCGGGCGATGCGGAGCAGCGCATTGACCTCGTCGGTCTCTCCGCCGCGTGAGAACGCAAAGATCACGTCTTTCTGCGTCACCACGGCGCTGTAGCCGTGCTGAGCCTGACCCGCGTCGAGAAACATCGCCGGCGCGCCGGCGCACGTCAGGAGATGGGCCATGCGACGAGCGATGCTGCTCGAGGTGCCGGCCCCGGTGACCATGACGATTCCCTGGCAGGCCTGGATGGCCTCAACGGCCTCATGGAGCAATCGGTCGTCGAGCTGCCCGCGCAAGGCGGATAGCGCCCGGATCTCCTGGTCAAGCAGCGCCTGCGCCGAGCGCAGCATCTCACCCGGTTCGTTCATCCGATCCGATCGTGCCGCCATGCTCGATCCTGGCCAGCCTACTTGGCCAGCTCCTCCAGCAGGTGCAGGGCCTCCGACTTGAGACCGCCTTCGTCCAGCTCCTCACTCGAAAGGCTGAGCGTAACCGCAGCCGCAGGGCCTGGGCGGGCGGTGAAGCTGACCTCGATCGATCCACCGGCCTGCTGGCGGTGGGCGAGCAACAACCAGGCAATCGGGCGCCTCTTGGTCAACTGGTATCCCGCGGCGGAGAGAACGCTCTCCGCCGCACCGTAGGCGGCGTCGGCGCTCTTCCCCGGCAGGGTCGTCGTCTCCTGGACGCGGGCCATCCGACTCCTCCTCGACCGCCAGGTGTCCGCCCTTACAGTCGGGCGCGGATCTCATCGGTGGCATATCGGACCGTAATCCCCTGCTCCTTCTTCTCGATCAGCCCGGTCACGACTTTGCGGACGGCGGCAGCGATGTCGTCCAGGTCGGCTTTCTCCAGGAGTGGGTGGACACTGGCCAGCCAGAAGACCTCGTCGCAAGCCTTCTCGGCCACTGGGCACAAACCTGGGCCGTACTCGACGTGCCCCTCATACCACGGGCACTCGAAGGGGCACTTCGTCCCCCCGTAGCCGACCTTGTTGACGAACAGCGGCTCGAGGTGCTGGGGGACCATCCAGCGGGTGGTGCTCAAATAGCGCAAGTCGTAAACGCCCTCGGAAGCCAGGGCCACGGCGAAGTTGAGCATATCGGTGCCGAGGACATCCGGCTGGATGCGGATGACGTAGTAGAAATAGACCCGCTCACCCCACGTCGGCTCGGGCGGCAGGACGATGCCGGGCACGCCTTGCAGTTGCTTCGACAGGTAGCGGGCGTTCTCGTTGCGTCGGCGATTGAACCCGTCGAGTTTGCGGAGCTGCACCAAGCCGATGGCGGCCTGCATGTTGGTGATGCGGTAGTTGGTGCACGGCAGGCTCCAGTGGTACTTAGAAGCGTTGCCGAGCGACCGCCTTCTGCCGAAGTCCATGTAGCCCCACATCTTCTCGAAGAGGTGCGTATCGTCGGTGACGACGAATCCGCCCTCGCCGGTGCTGGTGATCTTGCCGGTGATGGTGCTGAAGGATCCGACGTGTCCGATGGTGCCGATCTTGCGGCCCTTGTAGGTCGCCCCAAGCGACTGTGCGCCATCTTCCAGGACCCACAGATTGTGCTTGCGTGCCAGTTCCATGATCGGGTCCATATCGACGGGCGTGCCGGTGATCGTCACCGGGATGATAGCTTTGGTGCGCGGGGTGATTCGTCGGGCGACATCGTCCGGATCCAGGGTCAGATGTACCGGGTCGACATCAGCGAAGATCGGGATGGCGTTCTGCTCGAGGACGGCGGTGTCGGAGGCGATGAAGGTATAGGGGGACACGATGACTTCGTCTCCCGGGCCGATACCGAAGGCCGCCAGGGCGATGTGCAGCGAAGTCGTGCCGCTCGAGACGGCGATGGCGTGCTTGACGCCGAACCACTCGGCCAGGGCCTTCTCGTATTCGAGGGCGGCTTCCGCCCGGCGAAGCTTCTTTTGGCGGGCAACCTGGATCAGCGCCTGGAGCTCGTCGTCCTCGAAGACGTCGGTCTCAACGATTGGGCCCTTCCTGCGGACGGGGTTGCCGCCGTCGATGGCAAGCGTGGGCATGCGAGGCCTCCTGGGAGGATGAAGGTCGCGTCAGCGCAGGCATTCAGGGGACAGATGCCTTGTCGGACAACATACAATCACGCCCAGTGTACACCGGTCTGGAGACGTGTCAAGCGGAGGAATCAGGTCACCGCTTGACACCAGCGCCAACTTCCCCTACACTGGATGCTGTCTGCTGTCGGACAACAGGCACATCAGCCCGATGGCCACACCCAAGACCCCCGACTCGCTCGTGCTCCAGGTCCAACCCGGCGCGACCCTCCCCGAACGGGTCGCCGAGCAGTTGCGCTCAATGATCTTGCAGGGCACTCTCCAGCCCGGCGCCCGCCTGCCGACCGAACCCGAACTCTCCCGGCTGCTCAACGTCAGCCGCAGCACCCTGCGCTCGGCGCTCGACCGACTCGAGCGGGAGGGCTTCGTCGCCCGCCGCCGCGGCGTCGGCACCTTCGTCGCCGATGAACCCCTGGTGGTCAACAACCTCAACCTGAATTGGGGTGTCACCCAGGTCATCCGCTCCATCGGCGCCCAACCCGGAACGGTCGAACTGAGCGTCCGGTCCGAACCGGCCAGCCACCGCACCGCCCGGCACCTAGGCCTGCAAGCCGGCGACCCCATCGTCCTCATCGAGCGTGTGCGCACCGCCGACGGCCGCCGGGTCGTCCTGTCTTGGGACATGTTCCCGGAGAAATTCATGCACGAAGGCGCACGCCTGATCCCGCCCGAGGAGCTGCAGAAGTTTCTCCAGGCCAGCCAGTCCATGTATGCCTTCATGCGCGAGCACCTTTCGCTCGAGACCCATCATGCCATTGCCTGGCTCCGCCCCGTGACGGCCGAGCGGCTGGTCGCCGAGAAACTGCACGTGCCGATCGACAGCGGCCTGCTGTACCTCGAACAGGTCGACTACGACGCCGACGGCAACCCGCTCATCCTGGCCGACGAGTATCACGTCGCCGGCGCATTCACCTTCACCGTCTACCGCACAGGACAATCCGGACAGTGACCCGTCGCCCCCCTTCCCCGACCGCTCGCAGCGGCCGTCTCGACGCCTACGCCTCGCCGTCGCAGCCCGATCGGTTGTGCTGCGCCGTCAACCCCCACAGCCCGGAGGACGTGTTCGATGCCCAAGCGTGGTAGAGCCAATTTCCTGGTTGCGTGCGGAACCTCCATCGCCACCTCGACCATGGTGGCGGAGATCCTGCGCGAGGATCTCGTGCGCCAGAAGAAGTACAACATCGAGTTCCACCACTGTAAGACCTCCGAACTGATCCCCAAAGTCGAACTTCTGCAGCCGGACGTTGTGATCAGCACCGCCCCCGTGACTCCGGCCTGGATCGAGAAGTGGAAGGCGCAGGGCATCACCTTCTTCAAGGGCACTCCGTTCATCACCGGCGTCGGCGTCGAGCCGCTGATGAAGCAGCTGCTCGAGCTGATCGAGTCGTGGGATATCCGCAAGCCGCAGCGCTGACGGGCGGCCCGGGCCGCGCCGGATGGGCATCGCGCCGCGCGCGCTCGAAAGGAGGAGCCAGGGGACCCGACATCCGAACGTGACCCCGCCAGGTGCCACCCAACCTACGAGGAGTGACTCACCATGAACTTCGACGTTCTGATCCAAGCATTGAATGGCTTCCTCGACCTTGGGGTCCCGATCGTCACCCCGCTCCTGCTCTTCGTCTTGTCGCTGGTCTTCCGTGTCCCACTCGGCCGCGCGGTCCGCTCGGCCGTCACGTACGGTATCGGCTTTATTGGCATCTTCACGATCCTGAATCTCCTGCTGGCTGCGCTGGGCGGCGTGGCGACACGCTTCATCGAGAACACCGGCATCCAGTTGGAGGTCATCGACGTGGGATGGCCGGTCTTGGCGGCCGTCGCCTTCGGCGTGCCGACTTTCGTCACGGTCTTCGCCGGGGTTCTGACCACCAACCTGATCATGTTCGCCATGAAGTGGACCAAGACGCTGGACATCGACTTCCACAACTACTACCACTGGGTCCTTCCGGCGACGGTGGTGTACTTCGCCACCGGCAACCTGATCGTCGGCACGATCGTCGGGATCGCCAATGCGGTCATCACGTTCAAGCTGGCCGACTGGACCGAGAAGTACGTGGATGAGTGGTGGGAGCTGCCGGGCATCTCCATCCCGCACATGTCCACAGTCGGCTGGGCGCCGGTCTGCTACGCGTTTGACTGGGTGCTGGATCGCATCCCCGGCGTCAATAAGATCCGCATCGACACCGGCCGGCTGCAGGAACGCCTCGGCGTCCTGGGCGAGCCGATGCTGATCGGCCTGATCATCGGCCTGGCGCTGGGCCTCGCCGCCCAGATGCCGATCAAGGACCTGCTCAACATGGCCATGAATCTGGGAGCGGCCATGGTCCTGATGCCCCGCATGATCAGCCTGCTCATGGAAGGCCTGGTCCCGATCTTCCAGTCTGCCCGCGACTGGGTCATGGCCCGCTTCCCGGGCTATGACTTCCGAATTGGACTGGACGCGGCCGTCCTGGTTGGCAAGGCCGAGGTGCTGGTCAACGGGATGCTCATGGTCCCGCTGATGATCGCCCTGGCACTGATCCTGCCGGGCAACCGCGTGCTGCCCTTCGCCGACCTGGCCATCCTGTCCTTCTTCTGCACCTGGGCCGTCGGCGTCAATCGCGGCAACCTGTTCCGCGGCTTCATCATCGGCGCCCTGATCTGCACCGTGATCCTGTACGGCTCGGGCTTCGTCGCCCCTACGCTGACCGCCATGGGCGAGGCCTCCGGCTTCCAGGCCGACACCCCCGGGCTGTATGTCAGCCTGGAAGGCGGCTCGATCACCGGCTCGCAGTTGATCAACCTGCCCGTCTTCGCCATGCTGGAGATGAATCCATGGCTGATTGCAGTCGTGGCCATCGTCCTGGTCCCGATCCTGCTGTTCGTCTTCCGCTGGGTCCTGTCGCTGCCGCGCCGGGCGGCCGACATGAGCCCTGAGGAGCGGGCCGAACTGAAGGCCAGCGGCTGGCCGATCGTCGGCTAGCCGGCACCGGGAGGCCCGCACGGGCCGAGCCCGGACGAAACCTATCCCGTACACCTGGGGGCGGCACGCCGGGGCCGCCCCCAGCTTCTCGACATCCGTGCGCCCTCGCCGCGGCGGATGCGCTCCGCTGGAAACCGGAGGCGGCAGTGAGACAGACGATGTTGGCGGCCATGTACTACGGACCGATGGATCTGCGGGTCGAGGAGGTCCCGGTCCCGCCGGTCGAGGACGGCGGCCTGCTGCTCAAGATCGGCGCGGCAACCACCTGCGGCACCGATGTGAAGATCTTCAAGCGCGGCTACCCCGAGCTCCCCACCCTGCCGATGCCCTTCGGCCACGAGTGCGCCGGCGTGGTGGCCACCGTCGGGCGGGGTGTCGATGACTTCCAGGTCGGCGAGCGTGTCGTCGCCGGCGTGGCCTCCCCCTGTGGGCGCTGCTACTGGTGCAAGCGCAGCCAGCCGGTGTTCTGCATCGACCGGACCTACCTGATCGCCGGCGGCAAGATGGCCGGGGGCGCGTACGCCGAGTACATCGCCGTGCCGGCCGCCATCGCCCGCAATAACCTCCACCGCCTGCCCGACCATCTGTCGTTCGGCGAAGCCGCCATGGTCGAGCCGCTGGCCTGCGCCCTGTTCGGCGTCGAGGAGCTGCCCGAGATCCGCGTCGGGGACACGGTGGTCGTGAACGGCGACGGCCCCCTGGGCCTGTACTTCCTGCGGCTGGCCAAGCTGCGCGGTGCCAGCGTGGTGCTGTGCGGTTCCATCGCCTTCCGCCTGGAGAAGGCCCGCAAGCTCGGCGCCGACGCGACCGTCGACATCCGCAGCGTCGACGATCAGATCCGGGCGGTGTACGATATCATTGGTCAGCCCGGCCCGGACGTGGTCATCGAGGCGACCGGCATCCCCGAAGTGTGGGAGCTGAGCGTCAACATGGCGCGCCGCGGCGGGACGGTCATGCTGTTCGGCGGATGCAAGGGCGGATCGACCGTCACGCTCGACACCCGTAAGATCCACTATGACTGCCTGACGATCAAGAGCCCTTCGGTTTACCTACAGCCTCCCGACCTGCTCCGGCGTAGCTTGAAGCTGCTCGCCAGCGGCGACGTTCCCGGACGCGAATTCATCACCGGGCGGCTGCCTCTGGCCGAGGCCGTGCAGGCAGTCAAGAAGCACATGAACTACGAGGGGCTGAAATTCGAAATCGTCCCGCCGGACTTCTGGAGCGCCTGAACGGAGCGGGACCGGCGAGGAGGCTGGGGCCATGCGAATCGTCATCGGGAGCGATCACTTCGGGTTCCCGCTCAAGGAGGACCTGAAGGGCTACCTGGAGCAGCTCGGTCACCAGGTCGAGGACGCCGGATGCACCTCCGCCGACCAGCCGGTCGACTACCCGGACATTGCCGAGGCCGTGGCCGTGCGGATCGCTCGCGGCGACTTCAGCCGCGGCGTCTTGATCTGCGGCACCGGGATCGGCATGGCGATCGCCGCCAACAAGGTCCCCGGCGTACGCGCCGCCTGCTGCCACGATCCCTACTCGGCCGAGCGCGCCCGCAAGAGCAACGATGCCCAGATCTTGACCATGGGGTCGCAGGTCATCGCCCCGACGCTCGGCCGAACGCTCCTGGATCACTGGCTGGCGGCGGATTTCGGCGGCGGGCGCTCGGCACCGAAGGTCGAGAAACTCAAGGCGCTCGACAAGCGCTACCGACACGGCCCGATCGAGAAAGGTTGAGCATGTTCCAGGCGCTCTTCGAATTGATGCTGGGCAAGGTCGGCCGGGCTTTCCTGGCGTTCTACAGCGAGTACAGCCCTTTCATCAACGCCGCCGCCATCGTCTACGGGGGCATTCTCGTCTATGCCCACAACAACCTGCGCGCCCTCGTCCGCCGCATGGAGGCCATGATTGTGGAGTGCGCCCGCGACCTTGGCGCCAGCCCCGATCCCGTGCTCGTCCACTCCCGCTTCGCGGCTCGCTGGAAGCAGGAGCACGCCTCCCGGACGGCGGTCATCCCCAGCCGCCGCGACCTGTGGCTGACGCGCGTCCCGGCGGACGGGCTTCCCGAACTGCTTCAGATTCGGCCCGATTACGTCCGCATGGCGATGCACAAGATGCTCGGCGATCCCCCGGCGCGAAGTTTCCGCCCGGCGGTCTACCGCGCCTGGGAACACCTTCGCCATCAGTTGCTCATCGGTATGCGCGCCGGCGCGCGCGACCCGGACGAGTTGATCGCCGCGATGGAGGAGCGCCTGCAGGAGAAACTCAAGCGCGGCCGCAAGGCCCCCAGGAAGAAGTAGCCCCGTGAGCCTCAAGCTCGAACTCTCTACCTCCCTGGTTCACATCTTCGATCGGCCGGTCATGCGCGAGGAAGCCATCGGCGCGCTCGCCAGCCTGCTCCAGACCCATGGCTATGTGCGCGAGACCTTCGCCCAGGCTGTATTGGAGAGAGAGAAAGTCTTTCCTACCGGCCTGCCGACGCAGCCCATCGGCATCGCCATTCCCCACACAGATGCCGAGCATGTCAAGCGCGCGGCGTTGGCCGTGGGGATCCTGCCGCAACCGGTGCAGTTCGAGGAGATGGGCAGTCCGGGGACTTTCGTGGACGTCAGCGTGATCGTAGTGCTGGCTATTCCCGATCCTAAAGCGGTCATGCCGGTACTGAGACAGCTGGCCGGCTCGTTCCAGAACCGGGAATTCCTGCAAGGGCTTCAGGCGGCGCGTGACCAGAGCACCGTCCTCGATCTGGTCGCCGGCACGATCCCGGACGCGGTCGCCCGGGTGTGAGCCTGCGCCGGCAGAAGGGGACTCCGGGTGTGTCGCAAGAAGCGGCGACGGGAAGAGGTTCCTGTCTCACCCCGCTCTCTGCGCGTTGCGTCCGAGGCAGGTATCGTCCTCGCGTGCGACCGATGACGGAGTTGACCCCGATCGATCATGACGGGCCAATGCTGCCGGGCGCAGAAGCCCGGAGTCGCAGGACACGGCCCCTGTCCGGCGGCAGACGCTCGGCGGACGATTGACCCTCCATGCAGCCGGGCCGGTTGGCTGGAGGCCATCAGAAGGAGCGCGATGGTCCAAACACAGACGATCACCCTGGACAGTGACGGCGGATTCGCGACCATCAACGTGACCGATCCGCTGAGAGAGCTATTGGCCGCCTCGGGCATCCGGGCCGGCCTGGCGACGGTCTACTATCAGCATACGACCGGCGGGGTGTTGGTCACGGAGCAGGAAGCCGGCGTCCTGGCCGATCTGGAGGACGTACTGCAGGAGCTCATTCCCGTCGAGCGCGACTACCGGCACCACCTGCGGGCCGTCGATTTCAACGGCCACGCACACATCCGGGCCGCGCTCTTCGGCCCGAGCGTCACCATCCCCGTCGCGGACGGCCAACTCCTGCTCGGCCGCTATCAGGAGATTCTCGTCCTGGATATGCAGACGGAGCGCGCTCCCCGCAGCGTCGTGCTGCAGATTCTAGGAGAGTAGCCATGGCCAAGACCCTCGTGCTTTGGCTGGGAGGGGTCATCTGCCGCACCCCGGGTGACGCGGTCATTCACTCGGCGGCCAAAATCGGCGGACCGCCTGCGCCGGATCGGCGCGTGCGCATTCGCGACCTGACGCGCGAGCTGACTCTCGGGCGGCTGGACGGCCGAGCCTTTCTGCTCGCGGCAACTGCAGTCCTCGACCTCGCGGCACACGCTCACGACCTTGAGGCGGAGCTCCTGGCCGGGGAGACTGTCGGCGAGGACTTGGCCAAACTACTCGACGAGCTGGTCGAACGCCATCGTCTGTGCCTCCTCTGCGACTATCCGCGGGAGTGGCTGGAGCGGCTCGTCGAGGGTCTTGGTCTCAACCGCTGGTTCTCGGAGTCGGCCAGGCTCCTTCTCCCCGAACTCGGGCTGCCGGCGGTTGCTCCGGATCTCTACGCGTCGCTGCCGGGACGAGTTGGATCCGCCAGGGAGGACGCTCTGCTCATCGAACCCGACCCCCGTCGCGCCGCGTCCGCGGTGCGCGTGGACCTGAACACGATCCTGTACCAGGGCCCATGGCGCCTGGGCCGCGAACTACGCCTGCGGCAATGGCTGCCTTGGCCGCCGTCCTGATCTCCGGCCGACGGTACGGGAGGACATGGAGGAGACGACATGGGTGACCCGAGATCGGATGGCGGCGTCCGCGGCGAGCTGGAAGGACAGGTCGCCTTGATCACGGGCGGTTCTGCCGGCATCGGCCTGGCTACCGCGCTGCGATTCGCCGAAGAAGGAGCGAGCGTGGCGATCCTTGCCCGCGGGGAGGAGCGTCTGCGAGAGGCGGCCGCGCAGATCGACGAGGCCTGCGGGTCAGGCCGCGCACTGCCGATCGTTTGTGATGTGACCGACGAATCAGCGCTGATCGCCGCCTTTCAGCGCACGCTGGAGCGCTTCGGCCGGCTGGACATCCTGGTCAACAACGCCGGCGGCCCGTCGATACCAGCCATGGCCGAGCACGTCACCCTGGCGCAGTGGCGCAGCACGCACGACGTTCATGTGTTGGGATACTTCCTCGCCGCCCGGGAGGCGATTCGCACATTCCGCCGGCAGGACCGCCCTGGAAGCATCGTCTTCATCGCCAGTGACAACGCAGTCAGGGCCAGCAAGGAGTTCGTGCACTACAACACGGCCAAGGCGGCCGAGCTGCACATGGCGCGATGCCTGGCCGACGAGTACGGCCCGTACGGGATCCGCGTCAACAGCATCCTGCCCGGGGCGGTCTTCGGGAGCAGCGCATTCTGGACGCCGGCGATGCGGGCCGCGCGCGCGAAGCGCCATGGCGTCGCTCCCGAGCAACTCGAGGAGAAATACGCAGAGTCTGTGGCCTTGCGGGTGATCATCTTGCCGGAGGAGGTCGCTGAGGTAGCGCTCTTCCTGGCCGGCCCGCGCTCGGCCAAGATGACGGGGGCTGCGCTCAGCATCGACGGCGGAGGACCGGCCG
>Ga0299912_10005734_pt1 | contig 10196 bp, 7 predicted proteins | sample RVTome_2_FD_207667 | JGI IMG/M metagenome (GOLD analysis project Ga0299912, IMG submission 207667) | Soil microbial communities from uranium-contaminated site in the Upper Colorado River Basin, Wyoming, United States - RVT95D214 (version 2) ... | reverse complement strand
CAGATTCTCCACGATGACTTTTTTACCTTCAACCCGCTGAGTCAACGAAGCAGAAACATCCCTTGCGTTCGCAATGTTAGCTTGAACCTGAGCCTCTTTTCGCTTGAACTCTTCGATGAAAAGCCTTTTTTCCTCCACCTTCTTAAGCTTGGAATCCGCATCATCCAAAGCTCTTTTGGCTCCAGCCAACTTTCCTACCGCACTCTGCAATTCTACTTCTAAAAGAGCAAATTCGCCAGTAACTTGGTTATATTCAGCGCTCAGCTTCTCCAATCCAGTAACATCAGGGTCTTTCTCGTAAGCTCTCCTTTCGCCCTCGTATTCCCGTTGGTACTCAGCGATGTTGCTCCACGCCGTTTCGTAATCAGCCAACCCGAACAGGTCATCTAGGCGCCTTTGCCTTTCTCTGGGCGTCGCATCCAAAAGTTCTTTCAGATGTTCCTGTCTCACCCATACTATCTCGCGGTAAAGCTCCTTATCCAACCCCGTAATTGCCTTGAACTGCTCGGCAATAGCATCGCCTTTCATGCTTGCTACAAGCGTCTCATCCTCAAACAGTTTAAGCTCTTCAAAATCTTGGCTTATGCCTTTCCCGCGTCTTTTCAATCCACGAGTTAACTTGTAAGTTTTTCCGTTCTGGGTGAATTGGATGGTCACTTTTCCAGCGTCTGCGCCTTCACGCAACAAATACTCGAAGCTTCTGCCGATTGGCTCGCCGAACAGGGCAAAGTCAACAGCGTACAAAACGCTGGATTTGCCGCAGCCTAAACCGCCGACAAGGCAGTTAAATCCCCGTGTGAAAGGCACAGTGGACTTAACATGAGAACGAATGTTTTCCAGCTGCACTATTTCGATTTTCACTTCAGCAGCTCCTCCAACGTTTGCTTCACCTTCTCCTCCTGCTTCTTAGCTAATGGCTCAATGAGGCTTAGGGCGGAACGCGCTATTTTCTCGGCTTCTTCGCGGCTGTACCTGTCGGAGAAAATCTGCAGGAAATACTCAAAGGCTTTCGTCTTCAAATCCTTAAACTCGCTTTCGAAAATGGAACGCACGATTTCCTCTGAAACCGCGCTTTCCCGAAGCAGCACAACGGGATGCACAAGCAACGCTTTTTCAGCGGCGCTTCTAACCTGAGCTATGTCCACTTCTGCTCTGCTGGCTTCAGCAGGCAACACGCCTCTAAGCACGGGAATTATTACTGCGCCTTCTTCGTCAGCATCCTTGACCATTTGAACGGCGCGTTCGGTGATTTTAGCTGAGTGCATGCCTGAAAACTCTTGTTCGAGAACCACGAATTTGCGGGAACCCCTAAGCTCTATGACTTCTGGTGCGACTTTGCCTTTCTCGTCCACTTTAACGTGGAAGAAGCCTTTCTTGTTCTTGGCTTCGTCGTAGCTGACGGTTTCTGTGCACCCGCTATAAGCCAGCAGTCCCTTTTTGAACTTGCCAAGATAACGTTCGTGCACGTGTCCCGCAGCGTAATAATCGAAGCCTTCGGGAATAATCTCTGGCGAAGCTTCAGCTTCAATGTACGGCGGCTTAACGCTTGGCAAGTCTATAGCCATGTGAAACACGAAAATGTTTGTGACCGCTGGGTTTGGCTTTGGCGTGTTTTGCGCCATAAACGCGGGAAGTGCCTCTTCGGTTTTGCGTCTGCTTCGAAAGTTGGGTACGCCATAAACGTAGCAGTAGCCTGGTTTTCGCCAGCATGCGCCTTCATGCCTTGGCAAGTAATAGATTAAGCCTGCGCTGTCCAGCGGGTTCAAAATAGTGCCCGTAATCGTGTTTGGTGCGGAGTCGTGTGAGCCGTCAACGGTTAAAACTGGAATTCCCGCATCTTTTAGGCGCTTGAAGCTTCGTATGGTGTTCTCCAGCGTGACGTTTGAGGGTCGTGCTTGGTGAAACAGGTCGCCTGCGATTATCATAAAATCTGGCTTTAACTCAATAGTTTTGTCCACTAGTTCAGTGAACGCATTATCAAAGTCTTGCCTTCTGGCTTCTAAGCCGTATTGCGCGTAGCCTAAGTGAAGGTCTGAAGCGTGGACAAAACTGAAAGCTTTCACGCGGATATTTTCTCTCCTATATCCATTTGATTGCTTGTGCCTGATTTAGATTTTGGGTTTACTGGTTTTAAGCGTTTAGCATGCGCGTGAGGAAAACACTGCGTTTTTGGGGAGAAACGTATAAACGGTTACGTTATCTCTTAGAATGAAAGGCGCGCATCGAACATGAAGTGTCAGAAGTGTGGCGAAGAAACTTTTCTGCCTTTTCAGTGTCTCCACTGTGGCGGTCAATTCTGTGCGGTGCACCGTTTGCCCGAGAACCACGAGTGCCAAAAAATGGAACTTGCTCGCGCGCCGAAACAGGAAGCTGCGGTGCTTAAAACGCCTAGCGCTTATGAGTACACGGTTACTTTTGGACAGCCACAACGCGCTAAAGGGCGGATTTATTTTAGCCCTAAGGAGCTTAAGCATCTGGCGGTTGCTGCGTTGATGGTTGTTGGCATCGGGTTGTCAACTGGGCTTTATTCTGATGCTTTTGCGCAGGTGGAGTGGTTTTACACTGTGGTTGCGTTCACGGTTATTCTAACTGTGTCCTTTTTCATGCATGAGATAGCTCATAAAATTACTGCGCAAAGGCAGGGTTTGTGGGCTGAGTTTCGGTTAACGCTTTGGGGTGCAGCTTTGACTTTGGTCTCTGTGCTTACGCCTTTGTTCAAAATAATTTCTCCAGGTGCGGTTATGATTTCGGGTTCTGCTCGGAACAGCGACATAGGGAAAATCTCCATTGCTGGTCCTGCAATTAACCTTGTTTTGTCAACGTTGCTGTTAAGCTTAGCGTTTGCGCCGACTCCGTACGTGGGGATTTTCTTTTTCGGCGCCTTTTTTAACGCTTGGGTAGCTCTGTTTAACCTTATTCCCGTGGGCATTCTTGATGGATACAAAATTTTCAGTTGGGACAAGCGTGTGTGGGCATTAGCCTTTGCGGCTGCTGTGGCTTTGGCGGTGCCAGCTTACTTGATGGCTTCTTCCTACGTCTATTAAGTGATAAGTGCCTGTTTTATTCGCCTCTTACGAAGAGCAGGTAATGGTTAACTGTGTAAGTGATTGCTCCACCCATGCCAGCCGTCGTGTAAGAATGTAATCGCCAACCTTGGTTTTCCCATTCCTCAATTGTTTTGCCCACATCATCGTGGTGCCCAACCAATATGCATCGCCACTCTTTCACTTCGTTCACCTCGTTAGAGGTGGTTGTGGCCAATGATATTTAACTTTATTTTTGAATGTGAGCAAAAAACGTTTAGAATAATCACTGTTTCTAAAATAGCAAAATTAGCGATTTAGCGTTTGGGATTAAATGAGTTCTATTGTTACGTGGACTTCTTCTGGCACACGGATACGCATTATGCGCCGCATGACGCGTTCTTCAGAATCAATGTCTATTAAGCGCTTGTGGATGCGCATTTCCCATCGGTCCCATGTGGCTGTTCCTTCGCCAGAAGGCGCTTTCAAAACTGGCACGCGAAGGCGTTTTGTGGGCAATGGGACTGGACCGTTGATTTTTACGCCTGTTTTCTGGGCTATGCCTTTCAGTTCCTCGCATACCTCTTCTAGCTTGTTGTAGTCTGTGCTTGTTAAGCGGATTCGCGCTTTTCTTACCATTTCGCCCGTTCAATCCCTTAATGTGTTTTTACCCAGTGACTACCTTAGACATTTAAACCGAACATAAAAACCTTACGACAGAAACAATGAAGCCTGCGCGACAGTTAATTCGGATAATACGGTTTGAACAGTTGCGCTCTAGCGCGTGAAAAAAACTATAGCCCCCTTATTTAAACTATAAATAGTGTTTAGGTAGTGACTCCGGTGTTGGAAGTTGTGGGTGCATGAGATGTTTGGGAGACGCATTCTCAGCGCAATTTTCATTATCTTCAGTTTGATAGCGTTAGGCTTTCTTTTGTACACCCTCATAAATCTGGACGCATTGGCCATAACGGTTACGCATCCGAGAGTGATGGTGGAATTTTCCCTGTTTCTATCATTTCTACTAATCGGGCTTCTTTTAAGACATCGTAAATAGGTTTTACGCACGCATTTACAAAATTATATCTTGTAAGTGATGGTGCAACGGGCTAGCTTCACAAAGTCGTTTAAACCGTCGTATACTTTTTACATGTTTTTGTAAATAGTTTTGCGCGTATCCTTTTTAAGGTATACAATTTTAGCGCGCACAGCTGGAGACATTTAAAGTTCAGGGTTCAAATCCAGACTTTGGCATTTCAACATCGTTCCAGAATAAGCCTGAGGCACTTACTGTTTTAACTTGCTGAAGAACTTCAGATCATCCAAATCGCAAGCATATAGAACCTATGTTCTATTAGAACGTGAATTTACAAGTAGAACAACTCTACAAAAGATTCCAGAACAATCAATTATCATTAGAATTTCTTGTTATGGTTTGCCAGCTGGAAAGGAGTTCCATTTTCCTTTTCTGTAGGCTTTGCTCCTGTTTCCTTTTTACATGTACAAGGATATCTATAGCGTTTTCAAAGGGCACTGCCGAGAACTCGAATGGATGTTTATCACTAGATATCGTGATGCCCTTGCTTCGCCTTAGAGTAAGAAGAAGAAAATTGATTTTTCGGCTTTTCTTCGTCTACCAGTCAAAACACGATAGCCTATACTGATAGTTATTATTTCTTTTGATTTGCTCAAAATAATAACTTCTAAATGGAAGACGAAATTTCTCTTGCTGTAGCAATTCTTTTTTTTCAAAAAGCTAAGAAAAGGAATGTAAACAAGAAGAAGAACAACAGTTGCGCACGCACGTGTTGTTGTTCTATTGGTTTGAAGTAGTCGTCTTTCAGATTCACAGGACGACTACTTCTTGAAATGGGTTTTGGTTGAAAACCGTAGGGTAGGGGCTCATCAGATTTATGGTCAGACGACCTTCTGTAAGTTTACGGCATTATTCTTCGCGCGAAATCACAACAATCTTGGTAAAGGTGTTTTTTCTTATTAGAAGTAGTAGTAAATAGCTGCAGACTGTGTTCTACTACTTCTTGAGTTTTAGCCAACAAAAAACCGTAGGGGGAGGGGGTACGCAGATGCACGCACTTAGGAGAACAGATAATTTCCACAGTACAACAAGAAGAAGTAGTCCCGCTGATTTTGCGGCGCCGACTACTTCTGATCTAATCGTTCTAAAAACAGAAAGGGTCAAGAAGCGAATATGTAGAACTTCTTTTTGAAAGCATATTCTTTGATAAGCAAAATTAGAAAAAAATTTCTTGATCGCCCATTTACTGTTTAGTCTTTTATTTCGCCTGCTGCCTTCAGAGCAAACAATTTTACGATATATATAGATAAAAAACTATAAATATACCATAAATACTATAGCCTGCTAGGTTGATTAGCCTTGTCAAAAAAGCTAACGAAAGCTGAAATTCTTGAACAACACAAGAAAGCACAACGAGAAAAAGACCTCAAAAAGAAACAGAAAAAGCAAGTAGCGCTTCCAGCCAAACATTCAAAAAACAAAAAGTAACCCCTAAATTTTTCGAAACTCCCCAAGGCGAATAGCCCTTATCACTAATTAACAATAAAATTGGGTTGGCAGGTCATCCAAAGTGAATGCACGCCACGCCAGCGAGGGATAATGTTGCAAAAAATATTTGGAAAAATTATAGTTCCCGTAGATGGTTCCTATTCATGTTTGTGGGCAAGAGAAGTTGCTGCTTCAATCGCCAAGAAATTTGGGTCCACAGTCACAGCGATGCATGTAATTTCTCACGAGTTTATGCATCCGGAATCCAAAGCACAACATCAATCACCTCGGCTGATTTTACCTCCACTTGTTCTGCATGAATTGGATAAATTCTATGAAGAAGCCGGAAAAAAGATTATTAGAGATGCCGAAGAATTCTTTAAAAAAGAGAATATCGAGGTTGAAACTGTTCTCGTTAGAGCTGAAGACCCGGCTGAGAAAATACTCCAAATGGTTAAAGAATCAAAATATGACTTACTAGTCATGGGCAACATCTCGGAAACACAAGCTGAACACTTCGCATTGGGAAGCATTGCTGAAAAAATCTCGCTGTACGCTGAATGCCCCGTCTTAATAACAAAGAAGAAAACAGAAATCACTAATTTGCTTGTTCCCGTGGATGGTTCCAGACAAGCTGAAAAGGCTCTCGAACACGCTGTCCTGCTTTGTCAGCATTTTAAAGGGGCTAAAATGACGATTCTTCACGTCATTGATAGCCAACTGTTCGAGTTGCAGCCAAAGTACGCTCAGGAAGTTGGGAAGAACATTTTGCGGCAAGCCTCGGCCAAAGCAAAAGAGATTGACTATGATGAGCGCTTGGAGTTTGGAGATGCCGCGATAACAATAATGAAAGTGGCAAAACAAGAGGATTATGACCTAATTATTCTTGGCAGCAGAGGCATTGGCACCGTAAAAAGGTATCTGCTTGGCAGTGTAAGCGCGGATGTAAGTATGCATGCTCAACGTTCAGTGCTAATTGTGCGTTAGCAATAACGACATGGCTTGGCTGAATGAGGCAACCTTGTATGCAGAAAAAAATTGATTCTTCACTATCAGTAGAGGCGTGCAGTCATTCAAGAGAAATCAGAAAAGCGGGCGATGAACTATGAAAACTGGAATTCTGGCACCTCTATATCTTTCCTTCTCATGGGTTTTAACTGTCAGCTACCAGCTTTTCACCGACACTGCTGTCAAGGCAATTGCAACTTACATCAACTTGTTTTCGCCAGCTGCTGGCGCATAGCTGAATTCAAATATTGAAACCATAGTTTTTATCTACGCTTTCACATGGATTTTCGTTCTATCGTCAGTCATACCCTCAGTCCTTCTAGGAAAAGAAAGAAGCATACTCATTCAATACGCCGTTGTCTTGACATTAACCCTAATAGCCTTTTTCATGGCTGACATTCTTCAAGCAGTCGCAGGAATCCAAGTTAAACAGATATTTGAGACAGCAACCTTTCTCAAAAATCCCATCTTAGCAGGCGTCTATTTGGTAATACCCTACCTATTTATGATTGGCCTCGATATTCGTTCCAGAAAGGCGCTGAAAGGAAAAAAGCAGTTAGAGAAAATAGTGAGAGAGGCCAGTCAGACTACACCTCAAAAGAATGATTTAACTAACAAAAAAGAAGAAATGAGTGAAGAAGAGAAGCAGTCTGACACATAACAGCTGTTTTTCCGCGCGTGCTACATTTGATTTATTGTGGCTGGATAATGCCCAGCGTTGTAACTAAGAATAGAGCATAGATAGAAAGGAATATTGCGCCTTCTCTCCATCCAATTTTCTCTCTCGAAAGGAAATACCACAAGAATAGATTCGTGATTATGGAAAAGATGACCAAGTTTTGGAAGACATTCATGTTCATTGTCATTGGTGAACCCACCAGCGCTGGAACAAGAAAAGTGATTCCCAGAATCAAAGTAATGTTGATGAAACTGCTGCCAATTATTTCTCCGAAGGCTAGACCCGAGTGACCTCTTAGGAACGCTTTTAAGCCTAAAGTCAGCTCTGGAAGACTAGTGCCAAAAGCAATTATCGTTGCACCTATAACCTGCTGAGATATGCCCGAAGATGTGGCGATGCTAACTGCGGATTCAACTAGGAAATATGCACTGACAACCACTCCAAGAGCTCCAGCAACCATAAAGATTACGTATCGCTTAAGCCGATTTTTCTCTTCTTGAGTAACAACTTCACCATTCTCCGCAGGAAGCCTCACTTGGGATAACTTATACATATAGCCAACAAATATGAACAACAAAACCAAACCTACAGCCCATGTGGCATTTGTGATGTAAATTAGAAACAGGGGGACTATGGACGAAATGAAGAGCCCAAAGTAGATGCTACTCATTTCAGACCGCGCAGAAGTGGGGATCATGTTACCGTCGCCAGAACCGGAGTTACTGACACTCTTACGCTTGTGACGCCCTCTCAAATGCAGCAACAAAACAGCCAAACCTATAATCACGCTGATATTAACAATGTTTGAACCAAGAACGTTTCCCACAGAGAGAGGCGCACCACCTGATAGTGCTGCAATCACAGCAACAGTCAATTCAGGCAGCGATGTAGAAAAAGCAATCATGCTAAAACCCACGGTGGTTTTCCCAAGACGGGTCACAGTGGATACTTTTACAGCATTGCTAATAGCTAGGTTGCTTGCCCAATTCAAAGCAACGAACGAGACGCCGATTATCAGAATGTTGACTACCAGATCCGTAATTACTAGTTCTGCCATTTTCCCTTCCTCTTTCAAGTCGAGGCATAAGCATCGGCTGTCACCTCAACTTGCATAGCTAAAAATATATAAATATATTCAATCATCTATACATTTCCTTCTTTCGTTCTTTGGAAAAATCGGCACTGTCTGTTATTTGTTCATGTAGACCGTCTGTGTCGGAAACGCTATGTCTATACCTTCCTTTTCGAAGGCTTCCTTTATTGCGAAATTGATCATTTCCTGAATATCCAAATACATGTCATATTCTGCCACTTTCACGTAGTAGATGACCAAGAACTTTAAGCTGTAATCTCCAAACTCAGTAAAACTAACGCGGTCCAGTTCAGCCAACTCAACGTTCTTAATGATTCCAGTTATTATTTCCCGTATCTTCTTGAGTTTTGCGGTTGGAGTGTTGTACGTAACACCTATGGTGAAGGTTACGCGCCTTTTCTCAAGCTTTCTGAAGTTCCTAACACTTGTAGATGAGAGTTCTTTGTTGGAAATGATGAGTTCTTCCCCTTGAAGAAGCTTGATTCTTGTGGATTTTACACCTATGTTCGTTACTGTTCCGCTGTGCGCACCCACGACGATGAAGTCTCCGATCTCAAAAGGTCGATCAAAGTAAATGGAGAAAGCGCCTAAAACGTCGCCCAGTTGATTTTGTACAGCGAAAGCTATGGCTATGCCTCCGACGCCTAAACCGACAACCACTCCTGATAAGTCAACGCGGAAAACATACAATATTATCAAGAAAGCTATGACGTAGACAAATAGCTGCACGAGTTTCTTTAGAAGGAAAAGAATGTGATTGTTCCGTCCATTCTTGCGTGCACAGTCTTTCTTTAGGTGCCAGTCCGCTAACACGTTTACGACTCTAGTTATTGCAAATGCCACAAGCAGTATTTCTGTTACTGTAAAGATGGCTGCCAATTGCTCTGAAAAAGACTGGATGAATGTAAGAGAGGATAGCGCATAATATACACCGACAACCACTATCAACATGACTGTAATTGTTTTAACGTTGCGAAGTATCTCGTCATCCAGCGTAGTTTTCGTCTTAGTTGCCCATTTGGAGAAGTATTTTCCGAAAATGAAGTATGCTAACCAGCCTGATATAGCTACGAGCAAGAAGATGACTATTGAAGCGATGATTTCGCTTGCTAATGGGCTTATTTTCAAAGCTTCCCTGACTAAGTCAGCCAGGTTTGGCGTGTTGGTTGAGTTTGATAGTGACATCCCTTTTTCACCCTATTTTTTGCGTCATCTTTTCCATTACATACTAAGATGTTGCAGCCAATAAGTATATGTAAATAGTTATAAATATTACTCTATATAGATACTTAATTTGCGGTTACGAAAATAACCTCAAAAAAACAGCTGGGAGTGCCAAATGGACTTTAACCAAGGAAAAATAGCTAGTATACATGATTTTAGTATTAACTTCAGCCAAATCTCGGCTCGACTTGCAAGCCTTAAAGAAAAATATCCTTCTGGAGTAATTGTTCCGATGCACGAAAAAGATCTCGACAGCCCGTGCATCCGAACCATACTACGAGGGCTAAATGAGTGCAACTATTTGAGCAAAGTATTCATCGCCCTATCCGCGACGGACGAGAAAAATTACGAAAAGGCAATGACTCTCTCTTCAGAATGCGAGGTTCCTTGCGAAATCATTTGGTGCAACAAACCACAAGTTAACTCTCTATTGGAAGATTTGAAAGCCAAAGGACTGGACGTCACCAAATCAATCGGAAAAGGCAAAGATCTGTGGATAGCAATAGGCATAGCTTCTCTTGAGTTATATGCTTTTGCGGTTCATGACGCAGATATTCTAGCCTACTCCGGAATGATCCCAACAAAACTCTTGTACACGGTGATTGAACCAAGACTCGATTTTTCCTTTTCAAAAGGCTATTACGC
>Ga0299912_10005733_pt1 | contig 10197 bp, 6 predicted proteins | sample RVTome_2_FD_207667 | JGI IMG/M metagenome (GOLD analysis project Ga0299912, IMG submission 207667) | Soil microbial communities from uranium-contaminated site in the Upper Colorado River Basin, Wyoming, United States - RVT95D214 (version 2) ... | reverse complement strand
GTATCATTGGCCGCGTCATTTTAGACGGGAGCACCGCTCATCCCCTTCAGACCTGGGAGGCGACGTCTCCTGTAAAACTGCAAAAGTTGAGCGAAAGGGATTTTCTGACCACCCGGCCCGAATCTACAATCTACTCCGGTTTGGTCAAGTTCCGCTGGCCAATCCTCGAAAAGGGACAATGGAAATATCTTCCTGCTGAAAAACATTCCTTTTATTCTCTGGAACAGTACTCTCCAACTTTCTCGGAGGGCTACACCGATTTCGTCGAAGCGGTGGCAAAAAGGATCGACCCAACGGATTACGATCTTAGGGATAAAATGGAAAAGGTGTTGGACAAAACGGTTCAGTATATCAAAGAGAGGGTGCCGATTGTCTTAGAAGGATTCCAACGATGCCACAAGGGAGGTTGCCCGGAAGGCTCGGACCTATGGGAGATTCATAGCACGCCCGGTCGTGATGGATGGATCATCTTACTCATGGACCATCTCCATCATCTCATCGAATTGAACCATCTCGACCATGATGCAACAAAAGAAATGATGGAAGGGATTTCGATTCCCATCCAGAAAGGACAATCCGTGACTTTCTACCATCTCTATCAGAACTACCTCTGGCTTTCCCCCAATCCGGAAGATTCCATTGAAGCCCGATGGGGGTTGAAGAAATGCGACATCATTCTGTCTCAGCTCCGAAGCGCCCATCGCTCCATGGACTTTATTGAGAGGACTTATCGAAAAAAAGACCCGAAATATGCAGACTTCTGTATCCAACAGCAACAGGAGATCACTCTTAGACTGATCGAAGAATGGATCAAATCCGCCTGCAAAGTACCGCCTCCTCAGCAGAAGACAAAAAGATAGGGTGACACGGCGACACGGGGATAGGGTGATAAGGTGATGGGGAGATCAAAAAACGAATGATAGGGAGATCGGGAGATGGGGCTAGAAAAAATTCGGAGTGCGGATTGCGGAATGCAGAATTTTTTAATTTCAAATCGCACCCGTTGCAGGCGGGGATTGCAGATTTGAAATCTAAAATCTGAAATGTCTTTACAAAAAATACTTGGCGATGTCGATGTGGTATTTATAAGGGTCCAATGTTTTGACGATGCTTCGTTTGTAACTTCCTCCCCCATCCGTTTCAGTAAGATCAACCATCTCTTTCACGGGATCCCCTTTCTCATCTCGATCGACCACGAGGACAGTGGGGCGATCTAACCATCTGGCATCGCTATTGGGTTTATAAACAATTCCTATTTCACGCGTATTGAGCAGGACCAGGGATCCAAGAGGATAAATTCCCACAAGGCCGATGAAGATCTTAAGAAGAAGGGGGTCAAAATGGATTGTCTTCTCCAGCAGCATGAGGGCGAGCGCTTGTTCCGGTGTAAAGGGAATTTTCTTATAAATCCGGGGGGTCGTCATCGCATCGTAAGCATCTCCAATCTGAATGATTCTTCCGAAAAGGCTCACCTCCTTCTTCCGATAGAGTTTCGGGTATCCTGAAAGATCACTCGTCAGATGGTGGTCGAAGATACCGACCACCATCCTGGGGTTAATTTCCCCTAATTGCTTCAGATTGAGGACAATCTCCACTCCCGCCAACGGATGTTTTTTCATCATCTCCCATTCCTCATCATCGAGGGCGGCAGGTTTATTTAAGACCTCTCTCGGAATCTTCGACTTTCCGATATCATGGAGCAGGGCCGTAATCCCTAACTCCGCCAAGGTCTTCTTGGAAAATCCCAACCGCTTTCCGATGGCCAGGGCATAGATCGAGACATTGACAGAATGGTTGAAAGTATATTCGTCGTAATTTTTGATCATCGTCATTCCCAGGAGAATGGATTCATCCTCGATGACGAGATGGATTGCTTTCTGGGCCAACCTCTTCAACTTCCGGACATCGGCATACTGATTTCCTTTGATACTGGTAATCACTTCTTTGATCGTCCCGATGGTCTCAAAAAATACTTTCTTGCCCACCTCCCGTTGATCTTCCTTCTGGATGGTAAAGGCTTCCTCCTCACCTTCTACGACCTCCAAAGGATTCGCCTCGATGGAAGTGATATGGTGGCTTTCCAGCTGCTTTTTGAGGAGATCCGCATTCTCTTCGCGGCCTTCTTCCAAGTTGATGAAGGCATAAATGAAATACCTCAACATCTCTTCTGCCACCAGCGTTTTGAAAGTCACTTCACCGATCAACCGTTTCTTCCATTGGGTCAGAAGATATTTGAAACTGGTAAACCCTTCCACCGAATAACGCAATGGTTGGTCGTTGAGGAAGAAGTCATTTTTGACGATCTTGAGGGAAAGGACTCCTTCCTTATTGATCAGAGTGTTAATGGTATCGAGGAATTCCGTGACAAACTGATTGAGGGCGACATTTTTAGAATCATAAATCTGGGTGATCCTCATCAGCACATGAAATTTGGTGATGAGATTGTTCCCCAATTTCGAAAGCTCGGAGTCCATGCCACTGGAGGACTTTGGGATCACCTTTTTGGGTTGGCTCGTGGATTGTGCAATATCCATCTTATCTCCTTTATAACCAATCTTTCTTTCTGCTTTCTGCCTTCTACCTTCTTTCTCAAGCGCCCATCATTTTCAATGTATTGGCGGCGCATTGCCTCATCTCATTCCATTTTTCCCTTTGGAACCATCTTCTTTTCCTGGCAATGCTCTTTAAGATCGGGATCACCTCTTCCGACTTTGTTTCGCCCAGCGCCCTGAAGAAAGAGGCCTTTTCTCTATAATCCCGTTTGTAAAAATCCTCAGAGAGGATGATCTCTGTGAGCGGCTCCATCGCTTTCCCTTTGGTATGCCTCGCCAAAAGGAGCGCCGCCTTGGCTCTGATTCCAGATACAGGATCCATTAAATATTTTTGAATCAGGTCCTTCCCTTTTTCCCCAAATTTATCGAGGACCTGAAGAGTCTCCTCCCTTACTTTCAAATCCCTGTGGGTCACTAAATTTCCCAAATATTTCACCGTAGAGGGATCACCGATCTTCCCGAGGATGTAAAGAATTTGGCAAACCAAGATGGGATTGCCGTCCGATAAGAATTTGCTCAGCGGTTGTATCTCTTCTCGTGCAAGCTCGGCCAATTGGTCACAAATCGCCTTTCGCCACTTCCCGGACTCTAACTCGCCCAACAAAAGACAGAGAGGTTCAACGGCCTGCTTCGTGAGGAATTGAAAATACTGGAGGATTGGCTCTGATTTGACCTCCCCGTTTCCTTTCATTGCCTTTCCCAAAAGTTCAATGTAATGGGGGCTGGAGGATTCCTCGAGAATGCGTTGAATGGCAAAAATCTGCTTGTCCTTCATCATGATGGATTCCATGGTCTCGTTAAGGCTCTTCAAGAGTGCCACCGCCTTTCCTACTTCTTTTTGTTCAAGGAGGTATTCGATGACCCGATCGAAGTAGGAAATCATATTTTCATAGGCATCTACATCCTCGCCGAGATGGAGCAAAATTTCGATCAGGTTGTCAATCAAGACATAGATATAGTCTGCCTGTTCCTCTTGCCGTGCATCCCGATCAATCACCTCACTCTCCTCAGGAGTGAGTTGACAGGCCTGAACCAAGGATTGACCCGGAGCGGGGTTGATCACCTGTTCTAACCCTTCCCGCACGGGGACCTGAGAACCTTCATCCTGCTCTTCATCTACCTTCTCTTGAACCCCTTCCTCCAGAGTACCTGTATACTCTGATCGCTTGATCAAATCCTCCTCTGTGGCAGGAACAAAGGTGGTACTTCCCTCTAAGAATTCATCCACGGTCGTAAAGGTGATGTGAGAAAAATCTTTTTCCCAGAGCAGGGTGACAAGGTCATCCTCCATGCGATTAAGGAAGTCACTTTTTCTCACAATATTGAGAAAATCCATCATCTCCTTGAATTCCAAACCTTTTGAAAATTGGAGTTCCCGAATCCCGTCTTTAAAAAAGACAAAAGCTAAACTTTCCTTCACGTCCTCATTTTCATAGACGACATTTCCCCGGTAATGGAGCCGGTGTTCCCCGATCTGGAGGGAGAAAGAATCAAATTCACCAAAATATTGTTCAAAATCCTTCCTCAACTTCTCTACAAACTTGGATAGAATAGGGTGACTGGCCTCATAGAGTCGAAAGGCTTTCAGGGTCTGAAGAAAAGTTTGAATCAATGCCTTAGTTGACTTTACCTTTTCCTCAATGACCTTCTCTTCTGACATATCCATTTTTTCTTCTAAACTTTTCACTCGACTTCTCCCTTGACTGTCCTCCACTCTGGCAGGTTCATGCTGCCTGTGGATGCTCATTCTCTCCTTTTAGAAATCGATCCAACTCTGATTTAAGAACCTTCCAGCCTTTTCCCGCCTTCGCTCCTCTAATTCTCCCTAAGTAGAGGTATTTCAGATAAGTAGGTCTTGAGATCCGAAGGTAGTGGCAGGCCTCCCGAGTCGTTAGGACATTGTCTTCGCTATCTCTTATCATGGTTTTCCACCTTTTCTATTAGACTTTACACTCATTGATAGCATTTTCTATACCAAAATAGCCGTTTTCATTTAACTCATCGTAATTAATAAGATTTTTTAAAAGACCATCCAAATTAAAAAAAAAGAGTTGACATTTTTTGTCCCCTTAACGCTGAAGTTGTCCCATCCTGAAGCAAACGACTGGGAGATTGGGAAATAGGGGCATAGGGTGGTGGGGAGATTGAGTTCTATTTTCTTATTGTGTATTTCAAAAGATTCCGGTTAGAATTTTTGTATGGTGAAACAGGTATTAGACAACAAAGGGGTAAGCGCCGTTCTGCAAGAGGTGGCTTTGCTCTTAGAGTTGAAAGGGGAAAACCCTTTCAAGGTGAAGGCTTATTCGAACGCAGCAAGAACGATTGAGATTTTAGAGGAAACCCTGGAGGGGAGGGTTCGAGAAGGCCGTCTCAAAGAAATGAAAGGAATCGGCGAGGCGTTATCTCAACACATCGCCGAACTGGTCACCACGGGTCGACTTCAACTTTATGAAGATCTTAAGAACTCGGTCCCGCCAGGCCATCTGGAGATGCTTAAAATCCCAGGCCTTGGGCCCAAGAAGATCAAAGCCCTTTATGACAGGCTCAATCTGAAAACCGTTGGTGAATTGGAATATGCCTGTCTCGAAAACCGATTGCTTGATCTCCAGGGATTCGGACAAAAATCCCAGGAGAAGATCCTCCAGGGCATTCGACAGGTCAAAAAATATCAAGGTCGATATCTCTATGGTGAAGTGATCAAACCCGCCCAGGAAATCCTTAAAAAGATCCTTTCCCATCCCAAAGTGATACGGGGAAATCTCGCCGGCTCCTTGAGAAGAAAGATGGAAGTCGTGAAAAATATCAACCTCGTCCTGAGCACCCATCGTCCGCAAGAGGTCTTGACCGCCTTTTCCAAGCTTCCTGAAGTGGAAGGGGTCCGATTCAAAAACAAAGTGAGCGGTCGCTACCTCCTCTTCTCGGGAGTGGAAGTCGATCTCCGGACCGCTCCGGATCAGACCTTTTCCAATTCTCTCTTCTATTTCACCGGAAGCCTCGCTCATTGGAATGCCATGTTTGAAAGGGCAAAAGTCATGGGTTTGAGACTCAGCGAAGAAGGTCTTCATCAGAATGGCAGACTCATCTCTTCTAAAGAAGAAGGGGAAATCTTCAATACGTTGGGCCTCGACTTCATCCCACCGGAGTTGAGGGAGAATCAAGGAGAGATCGAAGCTTCTGAGATGCATCAGCTCCCGCGACTGATCGAGGAGCACGATATCAAAGGAATTTTCCATGTCCATTCTTTTTACAGCGACGGGACAAACTCTCTCCGAAGCATAGCTCAGGCATCGAAAAAAATGGGATTCTCCTATGTCGGCCTTTCCGACCATAGCCAATCCGCCCATTACGCAGGGGGGCTCACACTTGAAAAACTCAAAAAACAATGGAAAGAAATAGATCTGCTTAATCAGGAGATGGAGGGTCTCCATATCTTTAAGGGGATTGAATCGGACATTCTTCCGGATGGGTCATTGGATTATGAAGAAGCGATTTTAAAAAAGTTCGACTTTGTCATCGCCTCGGTTCATTCCCACTTCAATATGTCCCGGGAAGAAATGACTCAAAGAGTGATCAAAGCTATCAGGAACCCCTATACGACGATACTGGCCCATCCAACCGGCCGGCTCCTCTTAGCCAGAGAACCTTACGCCATTGATATGATGCGTATCATTGACGAGGCAAGCCGATCAGGCGTGGCCATTGAACTCAATACCCATCCTTATCGATTGGACCTGGATTGGAGATGGTGCAAATATGCTAAAGAGAAAGGGGTCAAAATTGCCATGAATCCCGATGCCCATGATGAAGAGGGATTGAAGGATACTTTTTACGGAGTGGGAATTGGAAGAAAGGGATGGCTGGAGCCTGGAGACATCCTTAATGCCATGGATTTTCAAGAGATAAAGACATTCTTAGAACGTAGAAAACCTTCTTAAGTTTATTGTTCATTGTTTACCTTAACGTTGCATTGAAAAGGCAGTTGGGTATGCTTCCCAACCTTTACCAAGCGGATTTTTAGATGTTTTATTGGCAACATACGACTTCACCTGAGGTGAGATCTGGGATACCCTTGAAAAGGAAGTAGCAAAACGCTTAAAGGTGCCGCCCTGCCTTCGCCGGGGCGGCTTCGCGCAGGCAGGTGTAAAGGTTTCCCAGCATACCCAACCGCCTTTTTGGAACGTTTTTATGCAACGGTGAGGTTTATTGTTCATCGTTCAACGTCCATCGTTAAACAGGAGGAGGTTATGAAGAAACAAGAGGATTTAAAACATAGAGTGAAAGAGATCATTAGAATCTTATCCAAGGAGATTCCTGATTCCAGAATCGCTCTGAAATTCTCCAATCCCCTCGAGCTTCTCATCGCTACGATTCTTTCAGCCCAATGCACGGATGTCAAGGTGAATCAAGTTACAGCGGAACTCTTTAAGACGTATCGCTCATCCAAGGATTATGCTGAGGCAAATCTGGCGAAATTGGAGGAGGAGATCCGGCCAACCGGATTCTATCGAAATAAAGCCAGGTCGATTCAGAAATGCTGTCAGGAACTGGTGAAACGATTCGGAGGAGAGGTCCCAAGAACTCTGGAGGAACTGGTCACCCTCCCTGGAGTGGGAAGGAAGACAGCGAACGTCATTTTAGGAAATACCTTTGGGATCCCCGGCATTGTGGTGGATACCCATGTGAGCAGGGTGAGCCAAAGAATGGGTCTGACAAAGAACGATGATCCCGTCAAGATTGAGTTCGATCTGATGGAAATCATTCCCAAAGAAGAGTGGACCCATTTCTCAAACCTTCTCGTCTGGCATGGCAGGAGAATCTGCGCGGCAAGAAAACCGCTTTGCGAAATATGTCCCATTCGAAAATGGTGCGATTACGGTTCCAAGGTGAAGACATCGATCACAAATCCGCGATAAGGGTTGAGTGAATGGCCTGCGACCGAGCGTGGCAATCTACAGCATTTACATGACAGTTGCATTAATCAGACCCGCCGGGAACACTTCCAAAACCTTGTAATGCGGGTTTTGCCAGAATCGAATGGGTTATTGAGGACCTCACCAAGAGTGAAGTCCAGCAAAGTCGATAAACCATGGAGCTTCGCATTCGGAAGGTTCCGCTACAAGGCTTTTCCAGTGTCCCCGTCGAGTCTGTTCTGAGGTTTATTGCAACGTTAAGGTTTACATAATCGTCCTTAATAGAATTCTTCCCTGAAGTTTGCGCCCTTCCCCTTTTTGAAAAGTCCATCCCAAAAGCCAAGGTTTGGAATTCGTTCGTCCTTAAATGGTTGTTGACTTCGTGATTCAGGGTCGCTTAAAATAGTGCAAACCATCAGAAGGAAACATTTTCCATGGTAGAAAATCAAAGAATGGAATCTGCCAAATACACCATTCTTGTGGTCGATGATGAAGAATTAATGCGATACTTAGTCGCCTCCTATTTATCCAAACTGGGACACTCGTGTTTAACAGCAGTGGATGGAGTGGATGCTCTGGATAAGATCAAGAGGAATAGAATTGATGCCGTCATCACAGATATAAAATTGCCCAACATGGATGGGATGGCTCTGACCGGTGAGATTTCAAGACAATACCCCGACCTTCCCATCATGATCATGACGGCGTTTGACGAGGAATATTCTGAAGGGACGGCGATTTCTGTCGGGGCCCGAGAATTTTTGAAAAAGCCTTTTACCCTCGATGAGTTTGCCGTTAGATTAAACAAGCTGATCAATGCCTCTGAAATCCTGAAGCGAATAAAGAGTGAAAAGGCTGCAGACGAAGATCTTAGGAATCTTCTGGAAGAATTGGAAAGAGTCCTAAAAAATAGTTAGAAAGCTCTAAAACAGATCACTCTTTCACACCAGAAAATTGACCAATTCAAAGTCTTAAGTTCAGGTTAAAACCTTCCTTTTCTTATCAACCTTAACATCAACGTTAGCCTTTGTATTTGTGACAAACGACGAGCGGAATTTCAAACTGGGGAGGCTACGCCTTGCTGGGTAGGAGTTGCTTCGGCCATGGGAAGATTGAATATCCTCGGTAAAGTCACTCCGGAACAAGAACGGACGGTTCTGGATTATCTTGTCCGTCACGGTCAAGCCATTGACAGGATCACCCGGTGAATGGCATCGATTTTGAGGATGATAGAGGGTGATCGAACGAGCCAGGGAATTCACCTTTGGGTGAATCAATATGTTTCCAAGAATTCTTCCCCGAGTTCTCCGATCATAGAAATAGGGCTATTTTGAGAAATTGACTGAAACCGTCTTTCAATCGATAGAATACCATTTTCATTTGGTGAAAAATATGCTATTAAAAATTTGACCCCTCAGGAGTCAAATACATGAAACATTTCTTTGATGCTTACCGACAGAAAACACCCCTTTCAGAAAACCTCTTCAAAAGAGCCAAGGAAGTGATGCCCGGAGGGATCTCCCATAACATTCACTTCTTCCCGCCCTATCCCTTCTTTGTCAAAAAAACAAAGGGTTCCAAAATCTGGGATGTGGACGGAAATGAATATATAGACCTCTGGATGGGCAACTACACCCACATTCTGGGCCACCGTCCACGGGTTGTGGTCCAGGCCATCGAAAAACAATTAAAAGAAGGAATTCACTGGGGCGCCCTATATGAAAAGCAAATTGAATGGGCAGAACTGATTCGAGAATTAGTCCCCACTGCAGAAATGGTTCGATTCTGCTGTTCTGGGACAGAAGCAACGATGTATGCGGTCAGGCTTGCCCGCGGCTCCACGGGTAAAAAAACCATTTTAAAGATCGCCGGGGGTTGGCATGGTGCCAATGCTGATCTCTCTCTGGGCATTAAAATGCCTTATGAAAGAGAGGAAAGCCTTGGCTTATTGCCTGAACTGCGGGAATACACAAAAGTGATTCCTTTTAATGACCTTTCTGGTTCCCTCGAGATCATTCGGCAACACAAAGAGGATTTGGCAGGAATCATTCTTGAGCCAATCGTCGGCGAAGGAGGTTTCACCCCGGCTACGAAAGAATACCTTCAAATGCTTCGCTCCGAAACCGAAAAGCTGGGGGCCCTTCTGATTTTTGACGAGGTGATTTCCTGCTTCCGAGTCGCCTTAGGGGGAGCTCAGGAGAGATTCAACATCGCACCAGACCTGACCACTTTAGGAAAGATTGCCGGCGGAGGATTGCCCATCGGTGCCCTGGTAGGGAAGAGGGAGATATTGGAGAAAACCTCGCCTGAAAAGAAGAGAGAGAAGTGGGAAAGAATCCTGATCGGCGGCGGCACCTTTTCTGCCCACCCGTTGACAGCCGCTGCAGGATTGGCCATGCTCGGCTATTTAAAAGATCATCGAAAAGAGGTCTATCCCCTTTTAGAATCAAAAGGAGAGAAAGTTCGGAAGGGGGTTCAGAAAGCGCTTGATCAAGAGGGATTGAATGCTGTCGTCACAGGAATCGGCTCTCTCTTCCAAATCCATTTTCCTTTTGAAAGGGAGGTGACGCTGAATTCTCCCCACTCGATTCACCGCTTCACCGATATCGAAAAGAGGGAAATAGAGTTTCGAATCAGAATGCTCACAAAAGGAATTCATGTGATGCACGGGGGAGGGTGTTTAACCGTAGCCCACTCTGATGAAGATATTGAAAAGATCATCAAAGCTGCCCGAA
>Ga0299912_10005732_pt1 | contig 10198 bp, 7 predicted proteins | sample RVTome_2_FD_207667 | JGI IMG/M metagenome (GOLD analysis project Ga0299912, IMG submission 207667) | Soil microbial communities from uranium-contaminated site in the Upper Colorado River Basin, Wyoming, United States - RVT95D214 (version 2) ... | reverse complement strand
TCCCCGGCGGCGATCAGCGTGCGGAACAGATCGACGTCGTAATTGTTGTGCACCCCCTGGAGCACGGCGGCGATCCGCTCCAGGCCCATGCCGGTGTCGATCTGGGGCTTGGGCAGGTCGGTGCGGGAGCCGTCGGCGAACTGCTCCCAGCGCATGAAGACAAGGTTCCAGATCTCCACGAACCGGTCGCCGTCCTCGTCGGGCGAGCCAGGCGGGCCGCCGGGAATGTCCGGGCCGTGGTCGTAGAAGATCTCGGTGTTGGTGCCGCACGGGCCGGTGTCGCCCATGGACCAGAGATTCTCTTCCAGGCGCACGATGCTGGAGTCGGAAAACCCGGCGATCTTGCGCCAGAGCTCGGCCGCGTCCTCGTCGCTCGGATGCACGCTGATCGTCAGCCGGTCCCGCGCGAGACCGAGGTCCTTGCTGATGAACCGCCAGGCCAGCTCGATCGCGCCCGCCTTGAAGTAGTCGCCGAAGGAGAAGTTCCCCAGCATCTCGAAGAAGGTGTGGTGGCGGGCGGTGTAGCCGACGTTGTCCAGGTCGTTGTGCTTGCCGCCGGCGCGCACGCACTTCTGCGAGGACGCCGCGCGCGGAGCGGGCGCAGCCTTCTGGCCGGTGAACACGGTCTTGAAGGGGACCATGCCGGCGTTGACGAACAGCAAGGTGGGATCGTCCTGCGGCACCAGGGGCGCGGAAGGGACGACCAAGTGATCGTGGGCGGCGAAGTAGCCCAAAAAGGCGCTACGGATTTCGTTCAGGCTCGACATGGCGGCCATATAGAGGGCGGGCCTCCCCCAAGCCAAGCGTCGCGCGCGGATCGTCGCTCAAAGCCCGTCAAAGCCACGCCCGCGCTCCGGGCTCCACGCCTCCAGACGCCCGGCGGCGGAGCCCGCGGGCCTCGCCCAGACTGCGCGCGGGCGGCGGCCTAGCCGGCCTCGCTCTCCTCGGCGTCCATCGCGCCGCCGCCCACCAACAGTTCGTCGACGATGACGCCGGCGTTCTTGCGCACCGCCTGCTCGATCTCGTCGGCCATGTCGGGATTGGCCTTCAGGAACTCGCGGGCGTTGTCGCGGCCCTGGCCGATGCGCTGGGAATTGTAGGAGAACCAGGAGCCGGACTTCTCCACCACCCCGGCCTTGACCCCCAGGTCGATGATCTCCCCGAGCTTGGAGATGCCCTGGCCATACATGATGTCGAACTCCACCTCGCGGAACGGCGGGGCGACCTTGTTCTTCACCACCTTCACCCGCACGGCGTTGCCGACGATCTCGTCGCGGTTCTTCACCGAGCCGGTGCGGCGGATGTCGAGCCGCACCGAGGCGTAGAACTTCAGGGCGTTGCCGCCGGTGGTGGTCTCCGGCGAGCCGTACATCACCCCGATCTTGTGGCGGATCTGGTTGATGAAGATCACCAGGGTCCCGGACTTGGAGATGGAGCCGGTGAGCTTGCGCAGCGCCTGGCTCATCAGCCGCGCCTGCAGGCCGGGCAGGGAATCGCCCATCTCCCCCTCGATCTCGGCGCGCGGCGTCAGGGCGGCGACCGAATCGATCACGATCACGTCCACGGCGTTGGAGCGCACCAGGGTGTCGCAGATCTCCAGCGCCTGCTCGCCGGTGTCCGGCTGGGAGACCAGGAGCTCGTCGAGGTTCACCCCCAGCTTGTGGGCGTAGCCGGGATCCAGCGCATGCTCGGCATCGATGAAGGCGCCGGTGCCGCCGGCCTTCTGCACCTCGGCCACCACGTGCAGGGCGAGGGTGGTCTTGCCCGAGCTTTCCGGCCCGTAGATCTCCACCACCCGGCCCTTGGGCAGGCCGCCGATGCCGAGCGCGAGGTCCAGGCCCAAGGAACCGGTGGGCGTCGACTCGATCTCGACGATCTTGCCCTTGTCCCCGAGCTTCATCACTGAGCCCTTGCCGAAGGCTCTGTCGATCTGGGCGAGCGCGGCTTCGAGCGCACGCCGCTTGTCCCCTTCGTCTTTTTCCACGAGGCGCAACACCGCTGGTTTCATCGATTAGCCCCTTCTTATGCCACGATTCCGCGGCCCGGCCCGCGCGATCTCCGCTCGCCGTTCTGGGGTATGAGTACATGATTTGTTCTGGTTGGCAAGTTGCTATTTCGTTCCAATTTGGAACGGCCCGGAGATAAAGCCATCGGCCGGATGAGCCACGTTTTGGGCGCCAGTCCTGTCGGCGCCGCCTTGATGCAGGATGCCTCGGCGGGGATCGTCCGGTTGCCTGATCTTCTCGCCCGAACGTTCGCTATGTCTTCAAGCGCACGCCCGGGCCGCCTGACGTGTCCGCGCCTGTGAAGGCTATTCCACCCGCCTCCAGAGCTTTTCGTATGGCGTCTCGATTGGGCGCGGTGCTGCGATCCGGGCCACGGTCGCTCTCAATCCGGCGGATGGTGGCGAGCGATACGCCGCTTTCCTCCGCGAGTCTGAGCTGGCTCCAATCAAGCAGCGCTCTTGCCGCCCTAATCTGGCTAGCAGAGAGCGACATTATATCTCACATGCGGTTTTATGTTGCATCATTTCAGCGCAGGTGATAGATTCTCGCCCATAGATAATCGAAGGCCAAACAAATGTCCCGACGCCCGCCTGGGACGGCGCCTGATGACGCGCGTCCAAAACCCCTCCACCGCCGGGGGCTGGTCACGGCCATCGCCCTGGCGCCGGTGGTGGTTGCGACTCCGGGCGCCGCCGCCCCCCTGGCGGCCAACGATCCCGCGATCGCCGGCTGTGACGCGTGGCTCGCCCTCCAGGCCGAGGTCGGCCGGCTGACCTCGCAGTGGGCGCGCCGGGAAACCTGGCTGGTCGAGCATCGCCGGTGGTTCCAGCTCTCCGAAGACGAACGGCGCGCCCTGCCCGAAGCGCAGGACCTCTATCGGATCGATGCGCGCCTGCCCGCGCTGTACAGCCAGAGCCATCGCCTGCTCGCCCGTTTGCCGGGATTGAGCGCGACCAGCCTGCCGGGGATCGCCCGCAAGGCCGCCGTCGCCGTCGCCGCGATCTCGGTGGAGGATCATAAGCCCGAGCATCTGCTGCTGAAGAGCATCGTGCGGGACATCGCGGCGTTGTGAGCCTGTTCAAGTTCAACCGCCGAGCCGCCACGCTTGCCGCGGTGCGAGCCAGCACACACCGATAGCTCTATCCCATTTGGAACGGCCCGCGCGGAAGACTTCGCTCATGGCCCCGCCTACCCCGCCGGCGGTCGTGCCGCGGCCGGCGCGCGGCGGGCCATGAGCGCCATGAGGGCCAGGGCCCACTCGTCGGGGATCAGCTTGGCGACGGCGGCGATGGCCTTGTTGGGCGCGCCGGTGACGCAGATCGGCCGGTTCGCCTCGGCCGCCTCATAGCCCGAGGCCGCCACCTCGTCCGCCCCCAGCCACATCCAGGCCGGCAGGCGGCGGTTCAGCGCCGCGCGCGAGCCGTTGACGTCATGGAACTCCGAATAGGTGAAGCCCGGGCACAGGGCGGAGACATGCACGCCGGTCTCCAGGTTCTCCAGGTGCAGGCTCTCGGAGAACTTGATCAGGAACGCCTTGATCGGCGCGTAGAGGGTCTGCCCCGGCCAGACCGGCAGGAGCCCCGCCGCAGAGGCCACGTTGACGATCCGTCCGAACCCCTCGCCCACCATGTCCGGCAGCACCCGGTGCGCCAGCTCGCACGGGGCGGTCAGCATCACCTGCAGCATGGCCGCCTGCTTGGTCCAGTCCTTGCGGGTGAAGGCGCCGTTCAGACCATAACCGGCGTTGTTCACCAGGGCCGAGACGGTGCGTCCGTGGCTGACGATCTCGGCCAGGATGGCGGCGGGCGCGGCGGGGTCGGCCAGGTCCGCCGGGATGATCAGGGTCTCGACCCCGTGGCGCAGGCGCGCGTCGTCGGCTATGGCGTTCAGCCGGTCCTCCCGGCGGGCGGTGAGGGCCAGGTCGTAGCCGTGGCTGGCGTAGATCCGCGCGAAGGCCGCGCCGATGCCGGCCGAGGCGCCGGTGATCAGGCAGAGGCGGCGCGGGGCGGGCTCGGTCGTGGACATGGGCGCGAAAGTGCCGCGCCTGCGCACGGCGCGCAAGCTGAAGGACGGGGGGGCTCGCCGTCGGGCGGGAGGGGGCGGCATGGCGCCATATGGCAAGAAGACGCTGATCGTCTCGGGAAATTGCCAGGCGAGCTTCCTCGCCCGCGCTCTAGCCGAAAGCCCGCAGGTCGCCGCCGACTATCGCGTGGTCTATTTCCGCGACTTCCGCAAAGGCGACGCGGGCGTGCTGCGCGAGGAGGACGTGCGCTCGTGCGCCGTCTTCGTGGAACAGGTCGCCCACAACCGCTCCAAGCTGCCGGACCTTGGCGCCCTGCCCGCGGGCTGCCTGCGCGTTCGCTATCCGATCCTGTGGATGTACAGCCTGTGGCCGACCTTCGTGCGCGATCCGCGCAGCGGCGATCCGGCGCGGCCGAACGCGGGCGACTGGCCCTATGGCGACCGGCTCATCCTCGAATTCCTGGACCAGGGCCTGACCCCGGAGGAGGCGAGCCGGCGCTTTCTGGAGACCGACCTGCGCCAGGCGATGGACCTGGACCGCTTCCACGAGATCAACGCCGAGAAGAGCCGGCAGATCGACCAGATGGCCGACATCAAGTGGGGCGCGCCCGTCCTTGAGGCCTTCCGGACCCGCAGGCTGTTCGTGACCAACAACCACCCCGCGCCCGAGATGCTGGAGACCATGCGCCAGGCGGTGTTCGAGGCGATCGGCGTCCCCGCGCCGCCGAGCGACCTGAAGGAGGCGTCGGGCGGCATGGGCCGCATCCACTGGCCGATCCACCCCAGCGTCGGGGAGCACTTCAAGCTCGAATGGTACGATCCGGACGCCGAATACCAGCACTTCGAGAACCGCTACCGCATCGGCGAGTTCATGCGCCGGTACGCCGCCTTCGAATGACGGCCGCGCCGCGGGCGGGCCTGACGGCGGATCAGTGCCCGCCCGAGCCTTCCTGGACGCCGGGGGCCAGGGCCGTGTCGTCATGCCCCGCCGGACCCGCCATGAACACGAAGCGGCGGTCGCAGTAGGGGCACTCCACGGAATCCTCGTCGCCCATCTCCAGATAGACCTTGGGATGGCCCAGCGCCCCGCCGGCGCCCTCGCAGGCCACCCGGCGCGAGCGGACGGCGATGATCTCGGGCGGTTCGGGCGTCATGGCGCGCTCCAGGGGACTTGTAGCCCGGCTTGGCAAGCCGGGTGGGCGGGCCTACCTATGCGCCCGGGTCGCGAAGCGTCAACTCGCCGGTGGGGCGGTTCGGACGCGTATTCTCAAGCCAGGAGCCCATGCACCTTCCCGACTACGCAATCGAAGCCGAAGGCCTGGTGAAGGTGTTCCCGGCCACCAAGACCACCGCCGCCAAGACCGCCCTGGAAGGCATCGACCTGAAGGTGCCGCGCGGCTCGATCTTCGGCCTGCTGGGCCCCAACGGCGCGGGCAAGTCCACCTTCATCAACATCCTGGCCGGGCTGACCCTGAAGACCTCCGGGACCGTCAAGATCTGGGACCGCAACATCGACGAGCGCCCCCGCGACGCCCGCGCGGCCATCGGCGTGGTGCCCCAGGAAGTGACCGTCGACGTCTTCTTCACCCCGCGCGAATCGCTGGAGGTGCAGGCCGGATTCTACGGCGTGCCCAAGAAGGAGCGGCGAACCGACGAACTGCTCGCCGCCATGGGTCTGACCGACAAGGCCAAGGCCTACGTGCGCCAGCTCTCCGGCGGCATGAAGCGGCGGCTGATGGTGGCCAAGGCCATGGTGCACAATCCGCCGGTGCTGATCCTGGACGAGCCCACCGCCGGGGTGGACGTGGAGCTGCGCCGCCAGCTGTGGGCCTACGTCATGGAGCTGAACCGGCTGGGCGTGACCATCGTGCTGACCACCCACTATCTGCAGGAGGCCGAGGAGCTGTGCGACACCATCGCCATCATGAACCGGGGCAAGGTGGTGGCGTGCGAGCCCAAGTCCAGCCTCTTGAAGCGCATGGACATCCGCACCGTGGTGGTGACCCCCGAGGCGCCGCTGCTGGAGGCCCCGACGCTGAGCGGCTTCGACGGTCGGCTGCGCGCGGACGGCAACCTGGCGGTGGACTTCCGGACGGCGGACTCCAGCGTCGAGGCGGTGCTGAACGCGGTGCGCGGCGCCGGCGTGCACATCAAGGACCTGGCCACCGAGAACCCGGACCTGGAGGACGTGTTCATGGCCCTCACCTACGACGCCGCCGGCGCCGCGGACCCGACGAAGGACTGAGGCCGAGGGTCCGGCGGGCCGGCGCCTGAACGTCGCCGCACGGTTTGCGCGGCCGGGGCCTTTCGGCTAGATGTCCGGCCCTTCCGCCAGCGGGCCCCCAAGGCCTAGCACGCGCCCGTAGCTCAGCTGGATAGAGCGCAGCCCTCCGAAGGCTGAGGTCACAGGTTCGAATCCTGTCGGGCGCGCCACGGCGCGGCGTGCCTGTCGTGTTCTGGAGTTATTGATTCCTATTTCGCTGAAGTGGCGCATGTGAGGCTTCTATAAGTCCCACTCTCGGGTGGCCGACGCCCAACCCGACCTAGCGGCCACAGAGCTCTCCGCCCGCCTCTGGACCGCTACGCCCTGAGAAGGCCGGGCCAGCCCACGCTGGTCGAGACATCTTATGAAGGTGGCGAGAGTAATATCATAATGACACCCCCGGTTTACCTTTGAAATATTTCTGAGATAGTCTCTGCTGGGGGCCATTGGTGGGATCGTCGGCGCATCGGAGCCGGACGATGCCCGCGTGTCGGCGACATGGATCTCCCGGCCAACGCCGCCCTCCCGCTGAAGGAAGGCGGCCAGCGGTCGCCTGACTGCCGGCGAGGGGAGGCAAGGACCATGACCAACCGATCGAAGAGCGCGCGCCGCGTTTGGCTCGCAGCCGCCGCACCGGCCGCGATCGCGCTAATCTCTTCCACCGCCGGCGTGACGGGCGCGTGGGCCGCGGACAATCCCGCCGACACCGTCAGCGAGGTGGTCGTCACCGCCCAGTTCCGCGAGCAGAACCTGCAACAGACGCCGCTGGCGATCACGGCGGTCAACTCGCAGATGCTCGAACAGCGCAGCCAGACCAACGTCTACCAGGTCGCCGCCCAGGCGCCCAACGTGACCTTGAAGGCCGCCGGCGGCCAGGGCTCGTCTTCGATGGTCGCCTTCATCCGCGGGGTGGGCCAGACCGACTTCAACTACGCGCTGGAGCCGGGGGTGGGCGTCTATGTGGACGACGTCTACTACTCGACCCTCGCCGGCTCGCTGCTCGACCTCCTGGACGTGGACCGGGTCGAGGTGCTGCGCGGCCCGCAGGGCACCCTGGCCGGCAAGAACTCCATCGGCGGGGCGATCAAGCTCTACTCCAAGAAGCCCACGGGCGAAGGCGGCGGCTACGTCGAAGGCACCTACGGCGGGCTCAACCGCATCGACTTCAAGGCCAGCGCCGACTTCACCGTGGTTCCCGACAAGCTGTTCTTGCGCATGTCGGGCGCGACCAAGCACCGCGACGGCTACATCACGCGGCTGGATTATGCCTGCACCCATCCGAACTCCGGGCTTCCGACCTTCGTGGTCGGTCAAGGCTGCGAACTCGGCACGCTGGGCGGCGTCTCTTACAACGCCGCCAAGGTCAGCCTGCGCTGGATCGCCTCGGACAACATCGAGGTGAACCTGTCGGCCGACGCGATCAACGACCAGTCCGAGGCGGTCGCCAACACCCTGCTCTATGCGGACAACCGCTCGGGTCAATCGCTCAACGGCGTGCCCTACGACAAGCGCTTCGTGCCGTTCGGGCCAAACCGCGGCGATCCCCTGATCAACGACCCCTACGTCACCTACGCCAACTTCATCGACTCGGGCTTCCCGGGCTTCACGGTGGGCGGCAACAACCGGGACCCCTACGTCCCGGTGGTGTTCGACCCGATCAACCACTTCAAGGCCTGGGGCGTGGCGGGCACGATCGACTGGCGGATCAGCGACACGCTCTCCCTGAAGTCCATCAGCGCCTATCGCTACTATATGAACACCTTCACCGACGACACCGACGGATCGCCTATCGCGGTCGAGCAGCTGCACCAGCAGCTGGTGCACCGGGAGTGGAGCCAGGAGCTGAGGCTGAACGGCTCGTTCGGCACGTTCGCCGACTACACCGTCGGCGGCTTCGTCCACACCCAGCACGGCACGCTGCAGGCGCGGGTCGATCTGCCCTATGTGCCCGGCATCCCCGCGCCGCCGCCCGTGCAGCAGATCATCTGCGGGCAACCCAAGTGCTATGGCCCGCTGAACTTCGTGCATGGGCCCGACACCACGCCGTCGCACAACAAGGCCCTGTTCGCCCACGCGACGTTCCACCTCACCGACGCGCTGAACGTGTCGGGCGGGGTGCGCTCGTCGTGGGAGGACAAGACCTATACCTATGCGCGGCACAATCCGGACGGGACCCTTCCCCAGCCCTGCGTCGGGGGGCCGTTCAATCCGGCCAACCCGCCCAACTGCTCGCTGTTCGGGGTGAACGGCACCTCGGCCCGCTTCCCGGGACCCAGTGGCGAGGCGCACCGTTGGGACTGGCGGGCGGACGTGGACTATCACTTCACGCCGGATTTGATGGTCTATGCCCAGTACTCCACCGGCTACAAGGGCGGCGGCGTCAACCCGCGCCCGTTCTATCCCCAGCAGGAACTGCAGTTCGGGCCTGAGTCGCTGACCGCCTATGAGCTTGGCTTCAAGAGCCAGTTGTTCGACCGTCGGGTGCGCTTCAACGCGGCGGGATTCTTCAACAAGTACAATGACATCATCCTGACGCTGACAAGCTGCCCGATAACAGGCGCTCCCGCGCCCACCCCGTGCGCCTTGCCCGCCAACGTCGGCGCGGCGGACGTGAAGGGCGTGGAGTTCGAGACCGAGCTGCACCCGGTCGCCGGGCTCGAGTTGGACGGTTCGTTGAGCTACCTCGACTTCCAGTACACCAGTATCGCGCCGGCCACGAACGTGCGCCTGAACATGGTCACGCCTTATACGCCCAAGTGGAAGTGGAGCTTCGGCGCTCAGTACGAGTTCGACATGGGCAACTCCGGCACGCTGACGCCGCGGATCGACGGCAGCTACCAGTCGGACGTGTTCACCCAGGCGATCAACTGCGGCCCCGCGCTGGCGGCCACGCCCACCCAGGGCGCGGTGTGCTCGGCGCCGAACGCCAACCACATCGACGGCTACGCCACCTTCAACGGCCGCGTCACCTGGCGCTCGCGCGAGGGCGGCTGGTCGGCGGCGCTCGAGGTCACCAACCTGACGAACAAGCTCTATTACTCGGTGCTGTTCGAATCGACCTCGGCGGCCGGCTACGAGTCGGCGACGCCCGGCCTGCCTCGGCAGTGGGCGGTCACCGTGAAGAAGACCTTCTAACGCGAAGGGAAGAGGGGTCGGAGTCGATCATTCCATTCTCGGCTCGGTTCGCCGGCCAGAGTGGCCCATACGATCGACTTCGACCCCTTCCGCGTAACTCGGCTGGATAGAGCGCAGCCCTCCGAAGGCTGAGGTCACAGGTTCGAATCCTGTCGGGCGCGCCAGGCGTGCATGGCAAAAATGTGACAGCCGGCGAGACTGGCCGCAGCGCGCGCGCGCGCCGAGGCCGTTATCGGTGGCGCTTTACTTGAAACTCAGGGATGATTAGCAGGGGTCCGGTTCACGACGCCGATTATCGCTCAATAGAGAATTTCGCGAGGGGCGGCGCCCTTTGAACGGCCGCGCCCGCGATAGAAGAGGAAACGACCCAATGATTTCGACCAACCTGATCACGCGCGCCGGACTGAGCCGTCGACTTGGGCTGATGGCCTTTGCGAGCGGGCTCGCATTCGTCGCCGCCGCCGCGGTCGCCCAGCCGGCGCACGCGCAAGAAGGCACGGTGAACGAAGTGGTCGTCACCGCCCAAAAGCGCGAACAGTCGCTGCAGGACGTCAGCTTGGCCGTCACCGCGATCGGCGCGCAGAGGCTCGAAAACGCCCAGATCAACAATCTGCAGGACCTGCAGCAGATCGTCCCGAGCGTCACCATCGGGAACGACTTCAACATGGCCAAGATCTTCGTCCGCGGCGTCGGCGCGAACACCTCCACCACCGGCAGCGAGACCGGCGTGGCCGTCCACGTCGACGGCGCCGTGGTCGCGCGCGCGGAGGCC
>Ga0299912_10005731_pt1 | contig 10199 bp, 8 predicted proteins | sample RVTome_2_FD_207667 | JGI IMG/M metagenome (GOLD analysis project Ga0299912, IMG submission 207667) | Soil microbial communities from uranium-contaminated site in the Upper Colorado River Basin, Wyoming, United States - RVT95D214 (version 2) ... | reverse complement strand
GAGGTCGTTGCTAACCCAATAAAGGGGGTTTTGAAGGCGTTTCGCTTTTATGCTGGTTATTTATTAGACGGCAATTATCAAAAATACAGTCGTGATTTTGGCATCAAACCATTCAAGGGATTTAGGGTTTTGCTGGTAACCAATAGCCGTGAGCGCATTGCGAATATTAGGAGGGCGGTTACATCGGCGGAATTCCCCGATAAAATCAAGAGGTTTTTTTGGCTATCCACATATGACCAACTTAAGAAAAATGGGTTGTTCGAAACCTTCTGGCTTTCGTCCCTTGAGTCTGATGAATCATTGCATTCGTTACTGGGTAGAGATTAAGGGGCGTAGAAATATTCATTCATTTAAACAAGGCGGTGAAGTTAGGATATGGAAAGAGATTATAAAAAAAGAGTCGAAGCGCTATCCGACGAAGAATTATTGAACATGATTGATCGCGACACTGATAATTATACAGAAGAAGCTCTAAAAGAAGCGCGACTTGAGGCTACCAAGCGCGGCGGCATTGAAAAGCTGTACGAGAAAGCTGAAGCGGAGTTCCAACGCAAAGAGAACGAGGAAGAGCGCTTACAACAAGAAGAAGAGCAGTTGACGCAATTTGAAGAGTCCGACACGGAAGGTGGGGCTTCAACCGTCGGAATGTTTTCAAGAACCAGAATTCTAAAAGAAGAACTTATTCTTAACAAATGGTCGACACTCATTGATCACGGCGCAGGCCACGCCGATGAAGTTTTGGATGAAATTATGAGAAGGCTTGAAGAAGCCCAGATTCCCGGTGATTGCACCTGGTCGGTCGAGGAAATAAAAAGCTCGACGTGGATTGCCCGAGTAAGACGCGAATTTCTTATTGTCAATCTCGATCAGTTTAAAGATTACCACATTTATATTGGTATCCGTGACTACGGCATACATCTTGATTGTTGTAGATTTCTTACTGTTGAGCCAGGCTTATTAAAGAAATGGATATCAGAGAAAATCACCGGACACATCGACGCATTTTCCGCTCCCAAGAATATTCTCGTTGAACAAGACCTTAGTGCCTGGGCAACAGTCGTACATGAGGCAGTCTTGGCGTCTGTTAAATCCCTTATGAACAAACTTGGACAGGACCCGGCATTATTGCAAAGGCAAAGCAAGGGAATACTGGAAATTTGGTGAATCAAGGAGTAATAGAAGAAATCTTCTTAATTAAGACGTCTTTTATACCTTTATCATATCCAAAGGGCTAAACTGTTTAAAAGCCACTTTTAGCTTTTCATTATCTACCAGATGAACATATTTTTCGGTCATTTGAATGGTTGTATGGCCAAGGAGTTTCTGTAACAGGAACGCAGGCATACCGGCCATAGCCCGGTGGCTGGCTGCGCTATGGCGGATTAAATGCGGGCTGACATGAACACCCACACGATCACCAATTCGTTCAAGTATTCTCAAGATATTCCGCTGGTCAAGCGGCATGCCCCTCATGGTGCAGAATACATATTCGCTCTGGATGTCCTTGCGGTGAAAAACAATAAAGCGATGCAAGTATTTACAGGTCTTGGCTCCAATGGGGACAATGCGCTCTTTACGGCCTTTGCCGAATACTTTGATAGTACCGTTGTCGAGATCAACATCTCGTAGGCGGATATTAATAAGTTCGCTCAAACGAATCAGCGTATCATAGAATACCAGTATCATGCAGAAATTCCGCATACCGGTGTAATATTTCCTAATCGGCACTGACAGCAGCTGCTCGATATTCTGCTCGGAGAGAATCGGCTTAAATCGTTTCTCCATTCTCATAAGCGGAGTTTTTTCAGCCGGGTCTTCATCGATGAGCCCTTCTGCTTTGAGAAACTTGTAGAATATCTTTAATACTTTGATCCGGCCATTGATGGAAATGGCGGCCAGGGGTTTTGTTTGCATGAGTAGAATGTAATCTTGAATGGTATGTTTGTTGACCTTCTCGAAGGGAATATTGTTTTCCCTCAAGTAGCGGCAGAAATACCCCAGCCGTTCGCCATAGCCAGAAATGGTTTTCGGCGTCAGGTTCTTGGTTCGAATATGAAATTCGAAGAGCTTGAGTGCCCCTTTCATGTTCTTATCATCGACCGACAACAGCAATTCTTTAAAATGACATTTCATAAGTCAGACGCTCTTTTCCAGGTTGCAACCCGCGTAAAAAGACGCCATCTCGTGTCGTCTATGTCGTTGTGGGGCGTGAAGTTATGTCAATAAAAACTACGCCCAGGAGGAGTTGAACCCCCAACCTTCTGATCCGTAGTCAGACGCTCTATCCATTTGAGCTATGGGCGCAGAAATCTATCACCGACGGGCAGACGGGGACGTCTGCCGCGCACAAAACATCTTCCGGGGGCTGTTAATCAGGGCGTATGCGATACGCCTCTACGCGCCTTGCCCGGCTTGTACGTTTGCCGGCTATTTTGCTAAACGATAATTAAATATCATCAAGCCCCGGTTGGCAAGCAATTTCTAACGTTTGTCGAAAAATGTTCGGACCGCCTCGGAGATGAAACCCCAAGCCAAACCGCCATGTATGCAGATATAAATCGCCGGCAAGACGCACAGATATTCAAATCCGTGCCTGATTGACTCATTTAGGCTACCAATTAAAATGCCAATCACATAAATACCGGCATAGGCGACTAAAATAGGACGGATGGTATTGATGAATAAGGCGGCTACAATCAAGCCAACCAGGCCCAGATAGTAAAGCGGCGGTATCAAAGCGCCGGAAGATATCGCTTCGCGGTGTTCACGCAAAAACCGAAAGCGGCCGACACCGTAGCGGGTTAGTTGCCTAAACAGACTTTTCAGGCCGGTTCGAGGATAATAATAAACTGCCAGCAAAGGCGATGTGAACGATTTGAAACCGGCGCGGCCAATCCGATAATTGAATTCCACATCTTCAGCCGCGTCGAAAGCCTCGTTGAAATAGCCGACTTTTTCGAACACCTCCAGCCTGTATGATGCCCCCGATGACGTCGGATCGACGTACTCTTCGCGCATCGAATATATAGTCGAATCCAATCCATGTCCCAGCGCCGATTTTCTGGCGATAGCCACCGCTTTTTGAAAGAAGCTATTTTCGGGAGTATCCAAAAGCTGCGGTCGGCTCAACGCCGACACCTCTTTTTCAATCATCAGCCGGGCGGTGTTTTTCAGAAGCTGGTCGTTATCGATATATACATGTCCATCGATAAACGTGATTATCTCTCCCCTGGCCGCTTTGGCGCCGATATTCCGCGCCGCTGATGATAGCCGTTGGGGATTATTCAATAGCTTTACACGCGTATCTTTCAAGATAATGTTAGTGACTATTTCCACGGTCTTATCCCCCGATTGCCCATCGACAACCAGTATCTCCAGTTTATCTTTAGGATAATTCTGGTTTAAAATAAAATCCAGCGTGCGGGCGATAAATTTCTCCTCGTTGCGTATTGGCGCAACAACGGAGATCATCGGCAGGTCGATATTATTAGCAAACTGTTTTTCAGGTTTATTCATCATGCTCTAAAAAGTATCGTCCTTCCGCTTCAATAGATAAGCAAAAGGACGATCATCCGCTATTATTTTCGGCTATTATTCCGCTTCCGGATACGTTCCCGGCGGCAACATCGGCAAGGCCATGCCTCTGGCTTCGTTAATCATTTTTATATATTTGTAAGCAGGCTCATCTTCCAATTGAGTTTTAACAAAGGGAATCGGATTATTAAAGCCGAACAAACCTCTAAATTCAGGAATTTCCTTTAAAGATATTTCCTGCTCGGGTTCGAGTCCGGCTTGTTCTTTAGCGATTTCAATAGCCAGCATCAGCCCGCCGATTTCATCAACCAGCCCAGCCTCCAAACCATCCAGCCCCGAATAGAAATGCCCCTCGGCCACTGCTTTGACTTCATCGGTAGTCATGTCGCGTCCTGCGGCTACTTTGTCGATAAAATTTTCGTATAATTCGCGAATAATCTTTTCCACCATAGTCCGTTCTTCAGCATCGAGATTGCGCGCGGGCACGGTCATATTTAAAATCGGAACGGTGATTCCGGTGCCCAAATCGGCGTGTTTGCCGCGTTTGACATGGTCAGAGGTCATGCCCAGTTTTTCGGAGAAACCCAGGTCATACAGCCAGCCGCCGATTACGCCAATCGATCCGGTGATCGTAGAAGGACCGGCCAGGATTTTATCGCCATACATGGAAATCCAGTAGCCGCCTGATCCGGCTACCTGACCCTGACTGACGATGACCGGCTTTTTCGCCGCGCATTTTTTCATAGCTTCGGCCACCAGATCGCTGGCCAAACCATCGCCGCCGGGCGAATCTACCCGGAAGACAACCGCTTTTACGGCATTATTATCAGCCAATTTGATAAATTCCTTCTCCAGCCATCTGGCTTTGATACCGCTATCCAGAGCGCATTCGCCTAAACCGTAAACTACCGCGATTTCAGGCAGCATCCCCCATTGCGCTTGAGGTAGAGCGTTGGCGAAAAGTTCACTTGCGCCTATCGGCCGTAATTTCCCATCCATAATATTTTCAATTACCTTATCGATATCCGACCAGCGAGCTAAAGTATCGACAAGACCGCCTTTTAACGCGTCTCGAGGCAGGAATATCACTTTCTCGTCGACCATATTATCGAACATACTTTCGGAAAGCGAACGCGATTGGCAGATATCCTGCCTTGCGGTTTCATATAAATCATCAGTGAAATCCTGATACTGTTCGCGGTCGGCCTCCGACATGTTGTCGCGCGATAATACTTCCGCCGCCGATTTGTATTTAAAGAACCGCCATTCATCGAAACCGAGACCAAGTTTGGCAAGAGTACCTTTGAAATAGGTATTGCCAAGCGTGTAGCCGAAAATGTCGATCATTCCCTCCGGATCGAGCACGATTTTATCCGCGACACTGGCAAGGTGGTACGATGTCATACTACCGCGGTCGGTGAAAATGATCACTTTTTTGCCTTGAGCCTGGACTTTTTTCAGTTCTTCCCTAATCTCCCAGGCGAGTTCCGGGACAATGCTGATAGATGACAGATTTAATACGATGGCGGCAATTCGCGGATCGGCGCCGGCCGCTTTAATATCGCGCAAAATATTGAGAAATTTGATATTGCCTTTATCGAAAAACTTATAGCTTTGATAAGCCACTCTTCCCTTGAAATCGATTTTAAGATATCTCTTATCTTTATCAACTACGGCCGGCAATACACTCGGCCGCAAACCGCCGATCCGATAGCAGTAAGCCGTTTGAGCATGCTCTTGCTTGTCGTCAAAATACAACTGACTGCCGACACCGGTTTTGCCAAAATTTATTGTCAAGCCTGTGGTAAAAGTTTCATCGCTGAAATATCGTCCGATGAGATCGATGCCGGGGAGGATTTCAATCGCCGCGCCGGCGCTCCAGGGGGCTTCATTTAATTTGGTTTTCTCTCTCATAGCCATATCACTGAAAAGCGTGAGACGAGAATTGCCGAATGGCCGGATACCGATATCGACTATTCCCTGGCGGGAATGGCTCTGCAAAGAAAAATCGATTACTAAACCGAGCGAAAGGTATTTTACCGGTCGCGCTATCAAACTCGTTTTATAGATTCGTTCATGCTTGAGGCTGTCGATATCGGAACGAGACCAGGCATAGGCCATGCCCATAGAATAACCGGCGTTGCCGGTACCCAGAGATATCTGGTAATCGGTTGCCTTGAATTCCCCATATTCATGATTTATCATCCCGAAACCCAGATGCGGCACAGCTATCATCATCCCCCAATTGTTAGAGTATGTGTAGCCAGGCAATGATGAGTCATCGCCGCTGCCATTTGATGTATGGTAATAACGGGATTCGGGGTATTTTAGAAAATTAAGGTTAGCTGGATTAGCAAATCCTAAAAGCCCTTCCTGAAACACGCTCGGCGATGTCATCAAGAAACCGGTTTGCGAATAATAACCTGGAATCTTGAGGTCAAATCCGCGATCCGTATAATATTGTCCATGGCTAAAATTGATAAATAGTATTAAGGCGGAAAAAACTGCTATCAATCTTGTTTTCAAAATCTTTCCTTTCTTGTATTACAGTTACATTGTTGTCCTTAAAGCAAAATTGAAGTTATGATATTTAGTAGGCAGAATCAAACATTTTGTTTCAGTCTATCTACAAATATATTATACTTTCCTGGCTTTGAAAAATTAGATGAAATATCGATTTTTCTCTTGACATAATGATACTGCTCTTAGTATACTATATTTAAGTAAATACAAAGTAACTGAACGATTTGTTATTACTTTCGGGCAAACCTGACTTATCTTGGCAGATTATCGATCTCAGGGGATGAAGATACAATCTATTATATGGAGTGATTATAAGTTTGTTTAATCTGCAACAGACAAAAAGGAGTCGGCTATGAGATTGATATTCAAGTATGTTATTTCGATCGTTCTAGTAATTGGAATGGGTTGCCAAAATAATCCAATTGAGGATTCTCCAACAGCGATTCCAGCGGCGATTTTTCTTGGCGTGAATAATTCTTTTTTAGAAGTGGGAGGAGAAGCATCAATGGTTTTCGCCTATCTTTTGGATGAAGATGGCGATACATTGGGCGCCAATTATCCTGTCAGGTTTGAAATAACCGAAGCCCCGGCAACATCGGGCCCAGAAAGCCCCTCATTTGAATATGTTTCATCACCAGAATCCGTACAGCTTACATCGGAAACAGTTACCAATAGTAATGGCCGCGCTTCAGTAATCTTGTATTCAGGGACGGAAACAGGAAACGTAACAATCAAAGCAGCGTATCTTGAAAACGAAGACGTATTCATTGAAGAATCTTTGATTACAATTATACCAAAACCGGCTGCCAGAATTACTCTGTCCAGCGATGATAATGTGATTCCTCACGGAGGAGCGTCAACTATAGTATATGCCGCAATCGAGGATAATAACGGCGATCCTGCCGGTGAAGGGTTCACAATCAGACTTGAAATCACCGATGGCCCTTTCACAAATAATGAAGAAAGCCCATCGTTTGAATATCAATCAACTGAGGACTCGGCTTTATGCCTGATCGATCTGGTAGCTGATCAAGGCGGCATGGTTTCAGCGGAGTTGTTCTCGGGTTCTGTTCCGGGCATTGTTCATATAAAAGCTATTCTATCCGCTGATACTGCTATTTTCACCCAAGCGCCGCTCGTAGAAATATCTTCTGATAACACTTATTATATTATAATTTCTGCGGCGGATTCAACAATAGAGGTTGGTGCTAATACAACCAGCATCTATGCCACCTTACTGGATTGGCGAGGTTTTCCGGCAAACGAAGGCTTTGGAATCAAACTTGAGATAGTAGGGTCATTTCATAGCAATGTAATATTTATTTTACCGGGTGATGATGATTCCATACTGGTTGATACTACGGACATAAATGGTCAGGTTAGCGGGGAACTGCGATCAGGCAATAGGGCTGGTCCGGCTGTAGTCCGAGCAACAGCTTTATTCGATAACTTAATTTATGCCGAAGAGCCGATTGTCAGGATATTAGCCGGCCCGCCATATCATATTGATATATTTCCTTCTAACGCTCCTGAAGTTGATGGTGAAGCTATTATTACGGGAATTGCCGCCGCAGTCTGGGATCAATTCACCAATCCGGTAGAACCTCTGACCCGGGTTGATTTCGAACTTCTACCTGATACTTTTGGTTATATTGAAAGCCCGGCTTACACCGGCGGCTGGATTGATCCAGAAACAGGCGATACAGTCGGTGTTCGAGGCATAACTGAAACATGGATAGCATATTCTTGCTACCACACCTTCGATGCCGTAAGAATAATTGCCTCATGCGATGCGATTACAGATACAAGCGCGGCAATCATACTAGGAATATATGATGCCCAATTAAGTTTATCAGCCCAGCCGGAAAGCTTGATTATCCAATCCCCCGATACTATAGCCTTTGCAGATTTAGAAGCCCATCTTCTTGATGGTCTCGGCTGTCCTATTCACAACGCAGTCATAAATTTCACGACTGAAGTATGCGGCGAAATTTCGGGATCGTTTTCGGATACAACCGATGATCAGGGTTACGCCTACACGGAGTTCATGATTCGGGCCGATGAACTTCCCGAAAATCCACCTGAGCCTCCTCAGTGTACGGCCATAATTAAAGCCAGGTTGAGAGGCTATCCGGATATCGAGAGTGAATATCAATTGTATTGCGCGATAAGGCAATAGCCAATATTTGATTCATTGCCGGCATATTGCAACAGCATAATTATTCGAAATTTTTATTTAGGAATAAACCATGTCGATATCATTTCATATAAAAGAGTAATTGTGGCTCAATAAAATAATTTGGATGAACATAAAATTAGCCGGGCTGTATTTTTAAATAGCGAGCTATAAATATCAATTGGGGGTTTAAATTGGAAAAATTACAGGACGTTAGCGCTGTTCAGGCGGTTGGCAAGAAATACATAGATGCCGTGACGGCTTTCATGAACAAGAATATCAATAAAAATGAATTGACCGGCATTCAGGATGAGTTTGAAAAAGCTCTGGTCGATTTTGACAGAATTAAGCTGATAGAAAAACTTTCCGGCGTATCCGAAAAAATCCAGGCTGAACTTAACACCCTGGAATCATTATCGGATAAAATCAACGACCACAATTTGCTTAAGGCGATTATTAATATAGAAAAATCACTTGAAGCGCTGGGTGAAATTAGCGAACTGTATTACGTCAGCTGAAATTGCAATCGCCTGAAAAACTTGCAATTAATTAGTAATATATTTGTAGATGCAATTATCTGGCTAATTTATCGAATTTGGTACTGCTTGCTACGCCTATAATAATCAAACTAATCCCCAGAAGCGCCGGCGCCCCGATAAGCTCACCAAATAAGAAAAAACCCAAAAGCAGCGCGTAAATTATCCCCAAATAATTAAAGTTACTGATATTGGCGGCTTTTTCAATCTGATAAGCCTTGGTCATATAAATTTGCGCTACAGTCGTCGCCAGGCCGATTAGAAAAAGTATCAGCCAGTCGGTCATACCCGGAGTTACCCAGTTAAATAAAGTATATAAGCCAATTGTCGGTACCGTCACCAGCGGGAAATAAAATACTACAACCAGATGATGGTCATGATCTTTCAGCTTTCTGATAAAGTTGTAAGCTATACCCGAAAAGAACGCCGAAGCTATGCCTATTACAAGACCAGGCACCGTTATGCGAACATCGAAACCCTTTATCATCACCACGCCGATAAACGAAATAGCGAAAAACAGCCATTGAATAAGCCGGGCCGGTTCTTTGAGCATGATACCGGCAATCAGGATCGTGAATATCGGAGACAGATATTGAATCGTGACCGCGCTGGCCAACGGCATATTCTGCAAAGTGTAAAAATACAACATCAAGGCAATCGTACCGGCGATACCTCGATAAATTAATAGAGGCTTATTATTGCCCCAGGGATTCAGATGCTCTCGTTTGATAAGCGCGTAACCCACAATCAACGATACGAGCGCCCTGAAAAAAACGATTTCATAGGCCGGTATATGCTGAATATATTTCACGCCAGCATTCATCAACGCGAAAAATACAGTAGAGAGAATTATATATTTTACGGCCGGCGAGAATTTAAACGATTTCAAGTTTAAAATAATCCCTCGTGATATTTACCCCATAACTTATACCTATAATAACCATAGTTACATATTACAAGGAAATATCCGATGATTCAAGTTAAGAATAAATTCTATCAGATGTAGTAATAGCCTGATTTAAAGGGTATGTTATTTTTTCTTCTTGTTTAAAACGTGGGAATAATCCTGAAGTATTTTATCAAGTGAATCAAAGGAAATATTATGCTTCTTCAGCATCGCCAGGCAGGCGTATTCATAAGCTTTCGCCATCGCGGCTAATTGGCCGTTGCCTTTTAAACCGCAAGAAGCCATCAATTCCATATATTTGATTGAATAAATGTCATCCCACTCTGATGAAATATTTGTTCCATCTGTGTCAAAAATATCCAAGACTGCTGTCCTTTTCGGTTTAATATATGGCTAATATATCGGCTAAAATGTCAAGTAGCTTGAATTAGTTTGACCTAATGCTTTATTATGCTCTCTGCCGGTAAGCTTTCCCCTATTGAGACAGCATGGTCGTTAGAAAAATTGGTTAGCTGATAAAATA
>Ga0299912_10005730_pt1 | contig 10199 bp, 3 predicted proteins | sample RVTome_2_FD_207667 | JGI IMG/M metagenome (GOLD analysis project Ga0299912, IMG submission 207667) | Soil microbial communities from uranium-contaminated site in the Upper Colorado River Basin, Wyoming, United States - RVT95D214 (version 2) ... | reverse complement strand
CGGAATTGAATTCGAACACCTCAGATTCGCCAGTGACGGACGCGGGCTTCAGGCGCCCACAATCACTTTCCTTGGCATACCCATATCTGATGATGACCATGATGGCGGCGGCGGTGGGGGCGGCGGCGGGCACGGAGATAACGCGGCCAAGAAAGTTGCCGGATTTCCGATTAGCATCGACAATTTGAGCCTTTCTTTTGCTAATGGCGGCAGTTCACTTGGCTTGGCCGCGGATTTGAATATAGCCCTGACCGGCCAGGATGGCGGTCTCGAATTTGGCGGCGGCGCGGGATTGGAGTTGAATGGTCTTCTGGAAATGCAGGATGGCAGGCTCCAGTGGGATGCCCCGACATTGTCCCTGACAAGTATCAATATAGACTTTGAATCGCCTTCTTTAACAATTCATGGAGCAATTGAATTTTATAACAATGACCCAACCTGGGGAGATGGTTTCGGCGGCGAAGCAAGCGTCCAGATGGCTAAAATGTTCAACGCCGGGGCGGAATTAAGATTCGGATGTAATGACAACTATAGATACTGGTTCGTCAAAGGCGATGTTACCTTAAACGAGGCTATGGCAATTCCCATAGGGCCGGTGGGCATTTATGGATTTATTGGCGGCGCTTACCAGCACATGACACCTGTAGTAAGCAGGGAAGGCGAAACGGTAGTAGGTATTAATTACGAACCGACCGCAGAAAACACATTTGGACTGATGGCGGGAGTACATTTGGGAGTTATGGGCAGTCCGAGCAGTTTCCACGCAAAAGTCCTTTTAGAAGCCAGATTCTTAGACGCTAATCTTACCGATATCAATCTTAATGGTAGAGGCTGGTTCATGTGCGATCTCCTGCAGGAATGTAATGATGCCGATGATTCCTGGGCGGAGATTGATATGAACATGGATTTTCAGAATGATCGCTTTCACGCGGTGATCGAAGCCAATATAAATCTCCTTCCTTTATTATCTATCAATGCGCCCGAGGGAAGTGTGGATATCCTTTTCGAACCCGGCAATTGGCATGTTTATATAGGAAGAGGGCCGTTCAGCGACCCTGACAGAAATACCGTCACGGCTCGTTTGTTACCCGATGTTTTTAATATTAGAGCCGAAGGCTACTGTATGGCCGGAAACAATATTGCCGTAAATGTCGGCGGAATTGAGTTGGTGGGAGGAGGATTCGCGACCGGAATCAAGATCGAATTTCACATAGAAGGCAGATTCCTTGTTTTCTATGGCGAAGTTGACGGATTATTCCAGTCCGAACTTGCGGTCATCCATCTCGAAGAAGAATCCCGGGGCTGCTTATCAGGAGCCGATGGCTGGTATGCTCTGGCTGATGTTAGAATTTTCCTCGGTTTAGAGGTTGGCATAGACGCGGATTTATGGCTTGTCCGCGGACGGTTTGAGATTTTTGACGCGGAGATGGGCTTAGATGTGCTCATGGGTGGACCTAATCCAACATTTATGGATGGAGACGCGAGAGGTGAATTCAGTATTCTCGATGGACTGTTACATGGATCATTCCACTATCATTTTCACCTCGGCGATGAAGTCCCGGGCGAATGCCTAGCCGCGGCCACTGACAGATTCGTGATGCCCGAACCCATAGTCTCTATATCACCTATGGAAGGTGAAAGGAATATCTCCGTCTTTACGAGTATTGGATTGGGATTTGCCATGAAAGAAGGAGTAATTGGCGCGCTGGCAAGAGACGATGAAGATTCCCTGCGAGTTCGTTTCCGTTTGGTTCAGCCCCTGGATGTTCGGCCCCGTAACGGCGCGCTGGTACCGGGAACCTTGCGATTTTCCGCTGACAAATTGAGCGCCGAGTGGACTACCGAAGAGACACTCGAAGAATCAACGCGCTACACTATCACGGCGATAGCGATTGGCGAAGTTTTTCGGGATGGCGCCTGGCGTGAAGCAAGGCGTCAAACCAAAACCTCGCACTTCCGCACCGGAACCAGACCAAGATTTATCGCCGATCGGCGGCTTATCGATTTTCAATATCCACTCGACCGCCAGAGATATAGTTATGTTTTAGGACACGAAAACAGGCATTATATTCATCTGGCCCGAAATATGAATTACCTGTTTAACGATCTTGCCCCCGATCAAACCTTGATTGCCGAATATACTAACGAATACCTTAGCAAACATGAAAAACCCATTACATTTGAGCCCTACGCTGGCGGATGCGGCGGATTCGTTTGTATTGACAATCCGGAAGTACATTCTGACCGAAGATATCATCTAAGATTAATTAAAAGAACGGATACGCTTCACGGCAGGGAAATTAATCTCGATTTTCTTGGCGACTTGAATCGAATAAATTATGAACAGATTTCCGCCAGTTATATTTCTCGTGCCAGAGATATTTCGATTCGGGCAGGCGGCACTTTACAAGAATTCGCGACCGCCGGCGGGACATCGCTTGTTTCGAGACTTCAGGGAAACGCCCAATCGCGAGTTATCAGGAATGGCGCGAATATTGATACGGTTTTGTACGAGTGGTATTTCAGAACGGGGGAGTATAACACGCCGGACAATAAATTTGTGGCTACAACCCTCTCATTTGATTCGCGATTCTTGGGAGAGAATTCATCGTTTGTGCAGTTTACAGTAAGTTCGCCGGAACCGTACGATGATGACCTGACAGCCCTGGTTTTTCTGCGCGCTCCTTCAAGTACGAGGGATAGCGACGCGCGGGATTGGTTGAATTTCCTGAAAATGAATGATGATTTAGCCAGAGACTACGAGACGTTGATAGATCTCATTGGCGAGGATGATGCCGTTTTTGTCAGGGAGTTCGTTATAACTACCGAAAGCAGACTTCAAGCGATTCCCGGCTATATTTATTTTGACGCGACAGCCCCATGGCAATTCAATAAAACAAATCTTAATCGCTATCGACTTGCCAACCATGAAATAAGATTCGAGGAAATTCAACCTGATCGAGACCCATTTGAAATTGATGGTCCCGATATTGGGCCACCGGGTGGCATCGGCGGCTTTTGGGGCATCGATATACCCGAACCACCGGATTCTTATTCCGAATCGGTAGTTACATTGCCATTCAATGCCCTTGATGACTTGGCGAGCACCACTTGGCGATACCGCAACTGCCTTGACCGAGTGTGGGATGAGGACTATATCGCGGGACATCGAATCGTAACGACCGTCGCGGATTTACTAACTGCGGAAGCTGAAGAGGCCATACTGGAAATCGGAAACCGCGCTTGGAGAAATATTCCCGATGGAACCTACAAGCTGGCTTTAACACAAAAAACCATTAATTGGCAATTACAGAGTACTATTATTAGAAGATGGCTTTCGCCCCACGTCTACAGAAATGTGGAAGCGGATATACTTGAAGAGATTTCAATGTTCGGGGATGCGACTCATATAAGTTTCGGGGAATTTTCTTGTGGTGACCCCGTTAATGTGCCATTCCGCATGAAATCCCTGGAGGTAAGATGAAAACTAAAGCATTATTGGCGGTCTTGTCGTTGGCGTTCGCGTCTATTTCATTTTCGCAATCGCAGGATTCAATTAAAGGCGCAGTTTCGCAAAGCGATTCGCTTGGCCGCGACCTGGCTATCAAGGGAATATACGAAAATGGAGCAAACAAAATACGCTGGGGAACAGGCAACACAGCAGTCTGGATGCTTATCAGGCAAAACGGCGTATTGCTTACGCGCCAGGAAAGCGCGGAGGATTCCGCGATCATCTTAAACAATGGGCAGCCTATACGTGTCTGGGATGATTCGCTATGGGAGCAATACTCCAGGAAAGAACCTGCTTCCGCTCAGGTAGTTACTCTGTTAAAACATTCCGCCAAAGATCAAAAAGGGCTGTCGGATTATGCTCTGGCGGATCTCGAACAGAATAGACTTACCTCGCTGCTTCTGCTGGCCGAATTCAAATTTGAATTTGCTCAAGGATTGGCGTTAGCTTTTGTCGATTCGGCGATAACAAGCGATGGCATTTATCGATATCAAATATTAATCGCCGATCCTGCTTTCGGAGATACTTTGGCCGCGGGATGCTATGTTTCAGCGAAATATGTAAGTCCACTGCCGCCTGTTTATGATTTATCCGGAATTAGCGGGGACAGATTTATCAATCTCGAATGGTCGCGCCTTAAGATATTTTCAGGTTATTTTATTGAAAGGACGATTTCCGGTAAAGACCACTGGGAAAGACTGAACTTACGTCCTCTTATTTTTGCCGATAATTACAATCGGCCATACATGTATCAAGATTCTGTCGCTAACTACGTTTTGTATGAATATCGGGTGCTCGGTGTCGACGCGTATGAACGATCATCGCCGCCTTCGGAACCAATCGAGGTTATGGGGCGCGATCTCACGCCGCCCCAGCCGCCTTATGCGTTATCATCCCAGGAAAAACCTGGCGGGGCGGAAATTTACTGGAAAAATCAGCCTCCTGAACCGGACCTGGCGGGCTATGGCCTTCTTAAAAGCCGCCGCCCGGATGATGATTACAGGCCTGTTTTAGGGGAGCTTTTGCCGCCTGGAACAACTATGTATTTTGATTCGCTGCCGAATTCGGGAACATATTTCTACAGACTTGTCGCGGCGGATACATCAGGCAATATCAGCGTTATGTCGGTTCGTGCCATGGTAGTTATCGATGACACAATACCGCCTGCTCCGCCAACCGGATTAACGGCGATCGTGGATACCTCAGGGCAGGTAATGCTCAAGTGGGTTCACAACGCCGAAGATGATGTTGAAGGGTATCGGGTCTATCGAATGATAACCGGCGGAGCTCGAACTGAATATTTTCCCTTAAGTCCCGGTCCGATAACCGATTCAACATATATCGATACGTTGATGTCAAGTCTCCGCGATAATTTCGGGTACTATGTCAAATGCGTCGATTTTGCTGGAAATTACAGCGATCCAAGCCGGGAAGTAAGGGTTCAGTTACCTGATATGAATAAACCGGCTACACCTATTATTGAAAATTATTCTGTAACCGACAGCCTGATTATATTTAGCTACATCAGCCCAAGCAGGGACGTTATGGAATATCAAATTAACCGCTTCAAAATGGACATTAACGATACCGATCTGGTCGTTCGAACCCGATCAACGGTCTGGTCGGATACATCCGCCGTGAATGGTATTGAATATTACTATAATATTATCGCTATTGATTCCGCTAACAATGAATCATTGTCATCGAAGCCTTTGTATATAAAGTCGTTTCATCCTGTTGATAAGATTTCGCCGGATGCGCCGGAGGTTAAGTATCAGATGTCCGAAAAAGTCGTCAATATCAAGTGGGTTTTGCCTGAAGATAAATCAGCCACGGCAATTGTATTCAGACGACAAGGCAATGGGGCTTTTGTACAGCTTTCTCCAAGGCTGAATTCAAGTAATTTTATCGATAAGCACGTATCTTCAGGAACATATGAATACGCGGTCAAAATTTATTATGAGGGTTGGGGCGGAACTAATATGGGTAAAAGTTCGATAATTAATATACCATAGGATTACAATTGTAAAATATCGTTAGAAAATTATCTCAGAATTATGGCTATGAAGCCTATAATTCTCTATTTGTTGCCGCAACTTATTTGAGAAGTACCATTTTCTTGGTATTCTGATGGCCGTTTGCGGTAAGTCGATAGAAATACATTCCTGAAGGAATATCCTTCGCCTCCCAAATAACACTGTATCTACCTGGGTTTTCAATACCTTCCAAAAGCGTGGCTACTTTGCGGCCAAGCAGATTGTAAATACTAATAGAAACTTCGCTTCTGACATCAATAGAAAATTCTATTTTCGTTTGTGCGTTGAAAGGATTAGGATAATTTTGTGAAAGTTCAAATTCCACCGGGAGTTCTATTTGGTTTTCAATAGCGGTAGTCGGTGTTTCCAGCTTGGCGATAAAAATGTCTGAAGGGCCATCAAGGCTGTTATCGTAGGGGTCAATCATCGGGAAATCAGGAGAAAATGTATAGCCTGTTATTAAAGCATTTCCGAAACTATCGAGGGCGAGACCCATTCCAGCATCATTAGCGCTTCCGCCAAGAAAAGTGCTGAATAGCAAAGTGTTGTCTGACGCAGAGAATTTTGTCGCGAAAGCATCATAAGCGCCGTTATAGCTGTTATCATAAGCGTTTACCGCGGGGAAATTCGATGATAGCGTATATCCTGCTACATAAATATTCCCGATATCGTCAACGGCAATTTTATTGCCAATATCATAGGTCCATCCGCCCAGATAGGTACTGAAAAGCAGCGAATTTCCGGCAGCGGCCAATTTCGTTACATAAGCATCATCATCGCCGCCGTAATACTCATCATAAGGATCGTACAAGGGAAAATCAGATGACCGGGTCCGTCCGGTTACAGAGATGTTCCCGATTCCATCAACAGCAATATCATAGCAGTAATCGTTGCCATTTCCGCCTAAGTATGTGCCATATAACAATGAATTACCGGTTGCTGATAATTTGGCTATAAAACCATCCACCCAACTCTCAAGGCTATCGTCATACGAATTTGCTGTCGGGAAATCTGGAGCCGCGGTATTGCCGGCAATATAAGCATTGCCTAAACTATCGATAGCGATACCATAACCCATATCTTCGCGATTTCCTCCCAGATATGTACTATACAGCAAATAATTGCCGGTCATTGATAATTTTACCGCGAAAGCATCAGCATAATTCAGAGTATCATAACTGTTATCATAGGCGTTAAATAAAGGGAAATCTGGGGATGTAGTCCAGCCTGTTATATAAGCGTTAAAAGCACTGCCGATAGCAAGATCGTACGCTATATCAGCGTCACTACCACCAATATAGGTGCTGTAAAGCAATACATTGCCCGCCGGCGATATTTTCGTAACAAAAATGTCGTTATAGCCATTGAGATTCCCATCATAAGGATTAACCGTGGGGAAATTTGAAGAGCTGGTATAACCCGCTATATGCGCGTCTCCATAGAGATCAACTTCAACTGTGTATCCATAATCGTGAAGATTTCCTCCTATATATGTGCTATAGATCAGGGAATCGCCTGCCGGCGATAATTTCGTGACGAAAACATCATCGCCGCCATTATAACTGCTATCATAGGGATTAATTAGCGGGAAATTAGTAGACATTGTATGGCCTGTCACATAAATATTTCGCTGGTCATCGACTGTTATGCCATAGCCATCTTCATCCGAGCTTCCTCCAAGATATGTGCTATAAAGTAATTCGGGATCTATAACAAGCGCCAGAGACGGATTATAAGTTTCCACGTCAAAACCAAACACAGCTTGCCCATATGGGCCAGGTTCGATGAGCCGGTATTTGCCTGAAACGGATATTTTGTTGCCATTTATTTCTTGATAGATTTCAGGAATATTTTCATAAACCAGGCCGAACCGCGTCTGTGCTTGTAGGTCACCCGCGTTAGATATAGAAAGATCGTCAACACCCTCGTAACTAATCCTGATTTGCGAGATATCCGCTCCCGGATTGACAATGAAATCGTATTTCATGCCTTTGCCGTTGCCGTAGTATTTCAGATCTATCCCTGGCCAGATGTCTTTATAGGTGATAGAAGAATAATTGGGGACATCGGTTCGCCATTTATCGGTGTCATTGCCGTAGAAATAATTGCAATTGTGGGATAAGCGCCCTTCGTCGATGATTTCAGGGTCCGGGTTGGCGCCGACAAATTGGGCCCTGATAAGCATGGCTTCTTTCTTATATCGGAGGCGATTGAGTTCGTCATTTAAGTCATCAGAAACGGGATGCCGTGTTTCCATGGGAATATCTTCAAGCTCATCGGTATTACGCATAAACAGATATACGGCTTCATCTTTGCAGAAGTAAAAAATTGCCCCACCGGCTTCAGCTTTAAACAGCGTTTTTTCGCCCCATTGGCCATGATTTTCGGTGAAAGCCAGTGGCATAGATGACAGGCTTGTCATAGCTATTTGCTTTGGGGATGCTTCATTAAATGCGAACTGAGCATTGACATTGCTTGCTAAAATAATTGTTGATACAAACAAAATAGCTGAACCAAATCCTTTCACTTTATCCTCCATTTCAAAAAGATCACGTAGTGACCTAAAGATATTATTACGCAAATTGTAAATACCGGGGCAAAATATTTACCCTTAATAATGTAGTTTAAATATAATAATCATAAATTAGATGTCAAGCTTAAAATACTTGTGAAGCTTCCAATATTCGCCGGTACAGTCCATTTATTATCTTGCTTTTATTGAAGTGATATGCAGAAGTTCACCCGCCTTTATATTAGGCAACGTTGCCTATGCGCACTATGATTCAAATCAAAGATGTATGGCCTGGCGTGTTTAGTATACCTGTCTGACTGAAAATATTGCAAAGAATCATATGAGCCTATATCTGAAATCGCAAAAAACCATGCCGAGACATCTTCCATATGGTGTTTCGGATTTATTTGAAACAAAAATATTTGTGCAAACAAGGCAGGTTTTCCTCTATCAATATTTATTGAGCAATCCTATCCCTAAATGCGACCATGCGATTTAGCTGTTCTGGCTTGTCTATAAACGATTTTACCAGGCGGCATATTCAAGCTCGGTGGTTAGCATGATAGGCGATTTTAAAGAGGTCTCTGAAGATGATTTGAGCCGGGTATTCTTGAATAAAACAAGTATTGGAAATGATGGAAATATTGGCAATTCAGCTTGACTATTTTGAATATTTTGTTTAACAAGAATGCGGACAATATGAAGCGGGAGGCAGATTATAATAGAGAAAATGTCGTATTTTCACTAACCGAATTGGCTCTACGCAAAAGCTTCAAATAAGTGTGTGCCCATTTTGTGACCAAATACTATTAAAATTCATAAAAACTAATAAAAACAGACACAAAAGGATAGAAAGGTTTAATTTGTTATAAGTCAACTAATTACATCTAATATTATTGCTATATATAAACTTAGATAAAATTATTATCGGAGAATCCCTGCCTCTCCGATTTTATTTTCTCCATCAAATTATCTTCTTTAGCACTAAATAGCCCGATAGGTCAAGCCTGCTTGAGGCTTGACGCACTCAATCCGGTAGTCAAATGACCTTGACCTACGATTTTAATTCTTTCTTTTAATTCGTGAATTTCAAAGCCAAGTGTTTCCATATCCGGTCCGATGCGGGGGCAGGAATCCTTTCCTGCCCCAAAATAGCGCGTCCGTCAAGTCGTCAAGAATGGATTCCTGACGACGCGGAATAATACTCCATTCTATTGGTTTCGTAAATTTCAAAGACAAGTGTTTCCATATCCAGTTTTAAAAATATTTCTTATTTAATCTTTTTCCAGGAACAATACGCGGCTGTTAAAAGTATATGATAATGAAAATGAAAACGATGTTCATTTAATAACGGATTAACAAGGGAGAAAATTCATGAAGAAAATCGTAGTACTCGCGTTCGCGGCAGTATTCGTTTTAGGCGCGATAGCGGTATATGCCTGCGGCAATGACAATAGTTCGTCGAAATCCAAGTCATCGGCCGGTACCGATGTGAAGCAGATTCAGGCGTCGGTAAATACCGCCGAGGCCAATGTCCAAACGGCTCAAGCGACGGTGGATACACCTGCATGCGGCGCCATGAAAACCGATAAATCGGCCGCTATCGATGACAACAGCTCCGGCCAGGCGAAAGCCATGAACGCGGATATGAAAACCGCCAATTCGGGATGTCCGGCATCGGCGGCCTGCCCGGCGACATGCTGCAAAGATGGCAAAAACGCCAAGGCCTCATCGACTGAAATCAAGACTTCGGATGATATGAAAACAGTAGCCATGAAGGTTGATGACAAGGAGGTTAGTAAATAATTTTATAGGGGGGCTGGGAACAATTCCAATTGTTCATGGTATCATTAATTACGTCCACTATACGTAAACCTTAAACCCTCGGTCGCAAGGCCGGGGTTTTTTAATGCTTATTCCGGTGGGGGAATGAATCATTCGTGCCCAGAAGGGCGCCAAGGTAATTTCATCAGGAAAGGATTCCTGACGACGAGGAAAAATTTATAGGTTTGTAAATGCTGCAATATTAGAAAACCATGTTGACTAAAGTATAATTTGATAAAATAATTAACATTAAGTGGTGTTTGGTGCAGGAATATTATGTGCGGATCATAATAATTTTGATAGATTTTTTGGTAAT
>Ga0299912_10005729_pt1 | contig 10200 bp, 8 predicted proteins | sample RVTome_2_FD_207667 | JGI IMG/M metagenome (GOLD analysis project Ga0299912, IMG submission 207667) | Soil microbial communities from uranium-contaminated site in the Upper Colorado River Basin, Wyoming, United States - RVT95D214 (version 2) ... | reverse complement strand
CCCATCGTGAGCGATGAAAAATCGGCGAGTGGCAGTGCTTTCATGAAGATCGTGGCAAAAATCGAGGAAGATTTTGGCGACAGCCAATAATTTAATTACCTCTTCTCAATTTACATCGACTCTTTATTTTTAATTCTGAATAAATGTTAATAATTTCAAAGATACCATTAATGTCAGTTCTTCGAGGAACTATGGATTATTCTCCCATATTTTTTTCTGTCCCTTCTCCATAAGAGTATGCATGGGTCTCCCTAAGTCTTTCCGGGTAAGCGTCATCGAGGTGGAACTGGATCCAGAAAAGATAGGGATTGTAGCGAATCAAGTCTCGGGAGAGAATAGGGAATGGGATGAATATAACTGGTTGCTCGCGGAAGCTGAGTTGCGCCTCTTCCCAGCATATGCATCCCGCTGTAAAGATCTATACCCGGGGAACCTGCCTCCTCGTGTCCTGCTATATCCGGCGAAGATCATTCCCCAACCATCGGAAGACTCCATCCGCGCACTTGCCTGGGGCATTTCCCAGCGACATCATAGTATGCATGACATCTATACTTTCATCGCCCAGCGATATTATATCTATGAAGTCGTAAAAACGGGTCGCCAAAGATAATCGAATAAAGGAATTAATCTTGAAATGGTTCTTTAAAAAAATGGAATTATATTTTGAAAAAGGAATTCGTGATTTCCCTGAGGAGAAGGAATCCCGCCGTTTCCACACGCATTGGAAAGGAGAATTAAATGAGTAAGAAAGCTAGGACTATGCCCGTTCCGCATGCGAGAGAATTGACGATATTATCGCTCAACTTGTGTGTATAGATGTCCACTATGACAAAGAGGCACGCCGCAATCGTTGCCATGCTAAAGACTTTTGTCATCGTGATCGGGGAATATGTTCCCATTGCCAACGCAACGATGGTGAAGGCTGCAAAGGCGCCCGCAAAGAGTCCTTCGAAGGTCTTTTTCGAGGTCGTGGACAGGTGGTGCTTTCCGAATTGCTTGCCGATCAGGGAGGCTGCTGCATCTGCTAATGACGTGATCAAGGCCACGGACAGGAATAGCTGGAATGGGGCAAATAGGAATGGGACAAGTCCGAGTATCAACGGCGCGGTAGCACTGAATGTGACGAGCTCGTCTTCCTTGAGCGCGCTCGTAAAACACTTCACAGCCCAAGACGGCAAGTAGGCATTTTTCATTAAACGGACTAAATCCCCAGTCGCAAACATTATGAGAAACGCGAAGCCAATAGTGTTGACCATCCACTTGTAGAACGCAATCGCGGTCATACTTAGCGGGAGGTTGCTAAAGGAATTAAGAATGAGTCCCAATTGCCACGCGATCACGATTATAAAAACAGTCAGGAGGTGAAGACCTTTCCGTTCGAAGTCTTTTTTCACGTCATAACGGTAGTTAGCACGATAGGCGGCTTTAATGCGTTCATAATCGCGGTCTACCAAGAGCTGCGGGTTACGAGCACATCTCGCCTTTTCTTTTAAGATCATTCCTACAAAAAGGGCAATCTCGGCGGTCCACAGGAGGAAGCTTATTAAATACATCGTGTCTAAAGTCTCGGGAGAAATTCCCGAGTCGAGATAGAAGAACGGGTAAAGAATTGCAGTTAAAATGTAAAGAATCCCGACCAGCACCTCATTCGTGAAGAAATTGCCTGCCTTATCGGGTTGATAGCGAGATTTTTTTGCGTAATAGAAAGTGAGAACAGCACAGGCGACAAAGATGCTCGAACCTAGCAGCTGCCACAACATCGTGCATTAAACCTCGTTTTTAGAACTTTCAGAAATTATGAGTTGAGATGACGTGTAGGCATCGTTTCATTAATACTTTTTCCGATCCGACTCGAGGGTTCTTGAAGCTAGTCACGGGCGCTTCCACGGATTGATTCTCTGCATCTCAATTTTCATGTCGAATCGAACGAGATATCTTTTCCCGCCTCCTCCCGGAGCAGTACGCTTAAAACAACTCAAAGAAAATTCTACCCCTTTTCCCACGCGATTTTGGCACGGGGCGCAATTTTCGCTTACACTCGCGGAAACCGGCTCAGGACGCGATTTGTGTCAACTCTCTGGAGAAGAGCTCCAGCCACGCCGGGAAAACCTCATTTTTAGGGAATCGCCGAGGGCCTGCGCGCGGCGCGGGATCAACCGATCCGACCCTGAACCGACAAAAACCACCACCCGAAACCCCCTTCCCTTGCGAAATTTCAGAAATATTTATATATGCGAGGAGTACCACGTCAAGTAGCCAAAGTCAATTTGGTGAAGAAATACCCTTACCAGAAAAACATCTACGGTGGAACTAAACTATGCCATACAAACCCAAATGGATCTTGTCCAGTAAAGTTCGTTCGCTTTTCGAAGTGGACGGGCAGAAACTCCGCATCTCCGGCGAAGCGAAAGACAAGATTATGGAATTTCTTGACAAAGCCGTTGAAAAAGGCGTGAAAGAACTGATCGACAAGCTCCCCAAGAAGAGCAAGGGGCCCGAGAAAGGTGAGTTGAAGCGCATCACCTTGCAAATGGAAGACCTCACGGGTCTCCCCTAAACGGATAAAATCTGCGAGATTTTTCCTTTTTCTTCCTTCTTTTTCGATACAGATAGTTCTCAAAGCAACTTTCTCGGTTTTCGTAGTCCTGTAAAACCACGCCGCTTGTTCGAAGCTGTTGCCTTCTTTACCGTTTTTACTACATACTGACCAAGGTAAATGAGATGTTTGAAAATCTTGCTTAAAATTTGAAAAAGGAAATGAATAAAAGACGAGATTTGCGAAAGTAACAGCTATTACCGGAAGAAGTCTTGGGTGCGCCAAGTCCACTGGCAGTCGGGACACCGCACGTCGTGGTCTCGCGTGGGGGCCCGAGGTAATGTTGCCCCGCATTTCTCGCAGATTAACTCGATCACGTCTTTTTCGGACTCGAGCGCGCCTCGTTGGACCAGTTCCCGCCGCACCGCCGCTCCCGCTTCTGCCAGGAATCCCGTACACCCCGCCTCGTCATCGCAGGCGGTGGATAACCGGATGACTCGGTCCTTTTCCGACACCGCAGCTGCCAACACGTAGCGTTTCCTGTCGATTTTGGTGGTCCCGTAAAACCACGCCGAAAGGTCGAAGCTGTCGCCTTCCTTCCGGTCCTCCGGGGCTACGGTCCCCACGAGTCGCACGTCCCGCTCGCTAATGGCCGAAGTCGCGAGCTCGAACGCATCGGCGGGGGAGAGCGTCTCAGGCAAATAGAAGACACGCTCGCTCTTCACCGGCAAGTCTGCAACCATTTTTTTCAGTAGCGGGAGGTTGGCCTCCTCGGGACTCGCGAAGAGCGGGCAGCGGACTTCGACCTCGAGCAGCGTGATGGACGTGGCAAAGGGGCCACCCGAGGCGTCCACACCGGAGATAGTCCCGCTGAATTGCTCTTTCCCGCAAATCATCGGCTCGAGGACGTACGCGACCGTCTTTTCCTCCTTGGGAAGGAGGTCATGGAGCTTGACCGCCGATCCTTCCATAGAATAATCCGAAGGCTCGACCCGGAGGAGTTTGAAGGAGTCAGGGATGTTTAACATGCACATCACTCGCAACAGCCCAACCTTTCCCGTATTCATGACTTTGACCTTTATCCGCACCTTGCCCCCGACATACTCGTACTGGCGCCGCACCTCCATAAATTGGTACGCTACTTCCGGAACCTCTAGCGCGAATGGCTTTTCAATGGTCTGTTGTTGGAATGCGACTGATCTCGTGCTCTTGAAGTACATCGCGTCAATTTGCTTGCGGGCGATCATATTCTGTAACACCTTGATTATGAGATCTTCATCAGAAATCCCACATTTCTCCGCAATTTCCCCTACTTGCAATTTTGAGAATTGAGGGGCTAATTCCAGAACAACTCGTTCTATCTGGGATGTGGTTTGCAGGATTCGGAGCATTTCTGCCTCCTTGCGCTGTAGCGCTAGTTCCTCTTCCTCTTCCCGGCGTTGACGCGCCATTTCTGCTTGTTGGCGCTCAATTTCTGCTAACCGTATTCGCTCCTTCTCCTGAAAAACTTGCTGCTCTACTTGCTGGCGAGCTTCTTCTCGCTTTTGTTTTTCCTTAAATCCGAAATACAACTTCTTGAATTCAGGCCACTTGTAAAGAGTCCAGATCCCTGAAATCAACAAGATCACGATACTGAATTGCCCGAGAATAAAGCAATAGCCATCAATGCAATCCCAACCATTGAAGGAACCGACCAGTCCTATTGTCTCTAATATAAGGAAGACCACAATTGTTCTTGCCAGCGACCATCCTTTAGTCTTTTCTTCTCCCTGTGAAGCGGTTTGCTGTATTGGAAGTACTTCTGCACGCTGGAGGCCTTTTTCTTGCTTTCTTTTTTCCACAAGTTCTGGAAGATGCGTGTTATAGTATTGTAGTTCCCTTAGAATAAACGCGCCCAGTATAATCCAAGCAATCACGTAAAAAACAATCCAAAATATAGATAAGTAGTAGGAAATAAAAGATATCATACGAATCCTATACCCAATCCCCCAATTTGTGGCAATTCCAGCCACCCCGACCATACATAATACAAACAAAGCGAAAAGCGGTAATAATAGGGTTCTTCTCTGGACTTTGAAGGTTTTATCGTCAGTTCTTTTTTCACTCAGTTCTAGGTGACGTATCTTATAGTACTGTCTTCCCTTTACGACAATCCAACCCACTGTAATCCAATAAAGCACGTTAAGGAATATCATGAAGGAAGGAAAACCTGTGCAAACATATTCAGAACAAAATGTGCACATATTTCCATAACAATATTCACACCTTATCTCACCAAGTTGACACGTCATCCCCCAATTAAAGATAGTGCCAAGATATCCCATCACCCATAATAGAAATAGAACCAAAATTGATGGTCTTAACAATTGTCCCAGAAATTTGTGTTCTGCCGTATTCACAAGAATCATCTCATTTAAGGAAAGGAAAACATTGCCTGCCCTTGCTTGATACTAATTCGTGCAGACTCTCGTCCCATTATAATCCAGATAAATTTCTCGCTTAAAAAAGGAATGGGTTCACCTTTTGACTGGCCCTTCTTGAGGTCTTTGTTGTTATCGGGGAAATTAGGTGAAAGAGCAGGAAAACCTAAAATAGTAAAAAATCAGAACTTATTTGCAAAATCTCTTCTATCTCTCTTTCCATTTCATATTTTTCTCAAAGTAGTTTTTTGAGGCAGGTTATCGCCCCCATTTTATCAAGGGGGGAATTATTGTTGCCACACTTCGGAGAATAACAGCAGGCGGGGCAACCACTCTCACACGGACACGTTTCCAAGCGATCCAATGTCACGCGGAGCAGGTCCAGTAAGACAGCATAATCTTGCTCGGCGAGTCCTATGCCCCCGGGATACCCGTCATAGATGTAGATTGTGGGGAGGCGGTAAACCGGGTCTGTATCGAGCGACACCCCGCCGATGTCCTGCCGATCGCAGGAGGCAAATTTGGGTGTCATCGCGATGGCGGTATGTTCTATCGCATGCACGATACCACCGAGGTCATAACCCTCCCCGAGCAGGTATGCCTCGATATCGCCCCGGATGCAAAACCAGACCGCTTTCGTCTGGAACGTGGTAGGCGGGAGGTCGAGAGGATAGAAATCCCGGAACACCCCCGAGCGGATTTCCACCTCCCTGTATCCAATATATTTGTGGGTAACTTCGACTGACCCGAAATACGCGTGGATGGTATCGTAATCCCGCTCTCGTTCAACACCCTGCACCTTGATATCCGTCACGCGTAATGCCTCGGTATAGTAATCCACTTGGACGGGGTGCAAGAAGACCATCAAGTTGTCTCGATCCCACTCGGTAACGAGGTACTGTTCCGTCATGTACAAATAAATGGCTCCTTCGTGAAGTTCGGAGAACACCCGATCCTCGGACTCTTCCGTGAGGAGGCGCGTGGTGCCATCCGGTTGCCGGACAAGGACTTTGTAGGACCTCTCACCAATGACCTCCATCTGCACTCGTCCTTGGGGAAATTCCGGCCCCACATAAATGTACCGCGGGCCAACTTTGCGCAATTTCCCGTCATTCACGAGACGCTGTGCATAGGATTCCCACTCAGGGCCGAAATACTTGTCTTCGGTTGAGAGGAGGGGCGCTTCTTGTGCCGCGGCCGCGAGGTGTCGGAGTAAGATATATTCGTTCCGGGTGCTGATGATGGCGGCCTCCGTGGGTTTGTTCAGGATGTCCTCCGGGTGATTTAAGTAGTGCATGTCGAGGGGATTTTCGAATGGTACGAACGTGGCGAGCGCAGGTTGTTCTGTCCGCCCGGACCGCCCCACTTGCTGCCAGAACGATGTGATTGTCCCGGGAAACCCAGAGATGATGATCGCATCTAACGTCCCAACGTCTATACCTAGCTCGAGAGCATTCGTGGACACCACCCCCGCGAGGCGCCCGTCCCGGAGGTCTTCCTCGATGGCGCGCCGGTCGCTACTCGTATATCCAGCCCGATAGGGTTTAATTCGATCCGCTAAAGAACTGCCCTTTTTTCGAAAGAGCTCGATTGCGCGGTGGGCCTGCACTTCCGCCATCTTCCGAGACGTGGTAAACATGATCGTTTGGTAGCGTGCTTTTAAGTGCTTGACAAAAAGGCGAAACGCTTCCACGTGGGCCGACTTGCGGATGGAAGCCCCCCCTCTCGCTTTTTCAGGGGGATCCTGCCCTTTCTCGGGAAATTTATAAACGGGTAGGTCCCAAAAAAGGATATATTTCTCCCCGCCCGCCGAACCATCATTCTCGACAACAGTAAATGGTTGTCCCGTCAGATTTAAAAGATGATCGGTCGGGTTCGCGATGGTGGCTGAAGATGCAATGAATTGCGGGGTTAGGTGGTGCCGGTCTAAAATCCGCAGCAGGCGCCGCAGTACGAACGCGAAATTGGACCCAAAAACCCCGCGGTACATGTGGGTTTCATCAAGGATGATGAATTTCATGTGGGAATAAAAGCGGTACCAGAGGGTCGGGTTGATGTAGAGGTTGAGTCCGTGGGGATTAGTTAGAATAATGTTGCATTGATCCCGGATGCGCTTCTTTTCTCCCGCAGGAGTATCCCCATCATAAATCCCGGCAATTTTCGGGGATAATCCCACGCCTTCGAGGAGCTGGAGGATTTTCTTGAATTGATCCTGGGCTAAAGCTTTGCGGGGGAAAACGAGGAGGGCAGTCGCAGTGGGATCGTTCAAAATAACGTTGATAACTGCTAACTGGTAACACAGAGACTTTCCTGACGCTGTGGGGGTAACAACAACCACATGCTCCCCACGTAACGTGGCAGTAAGCGCTGTAGCTTGGTGGGTCCATAATCGGATCTCATTTTCTTGCAGGTAAGAATGGAGAAGGGGGTGAAGGCCTGCAGGTGCTTCAGCAAACTGCGGAGCACGTGCGGGCAAAATTTCCACATGACGCAGCTGTCCCTCATAATGCTTACCGTGGGTCACTTTTTCGATAAAAGTCTTTGGGTGGAGCTTGGTCACCTGAGGGCCCCCTTACTCGTGGCGAGTAACACTTGGAGCACTTTACCAAGGAGGGTGGCCAGCGAAAGCACGTCAAAGTAATTATGCTCGATGACACGAAAGATGTCGGTGGTATCGACCGGATCATCGAGATACCGCCGGTAGACTCGGGGTACCTCCGCGCTCGGAATGTCCCGTCCCTCCCCCCGGGTGATACCGAGGAGCTGGGACTCAATAGTGCCCAAACGAAAGTTATCGATGTCAGCGTTCTTCCACACGTGCCGGCTCTCGTGGAAAAGGTCTATATGGTGGAAACCAGCAAACTGGCCAATTTCTTGGTTGGAAAAGGGGGGAGTGTAAAAATCATCATTAAAGTAATAAATCGCCCGGGCCCGCAAGATGTTCAGGTCAAAAGTCTTTCCATTGAAGGATATTAGACACTTGAAATCTCGCGCGTGATCGAGGAATTGCCGCATAATGGCCACCTCTTCTCCAATATCCCGCGCGAACCATTGGTGCACTTGGAAGAAACCTTGGGTAGCTGGGGAAAAATGCCCGACACCAATGAGAAAAATCGGTTCGTTTCCTAATCCGAGCGTTTCCACGTCGAGGAACAAGAGGTCTTCCAAGCGGAAGCAATGAATGAAGTCTATATCCCGGAGCGCTTTCACGCTTTGAAGCTGGAAGTAATCTCCCGAGTCCACGGAACATTTTACTTGGCGAGCTACGGCCGCAAAGCGAGGGCGGTTCATGATGAGTTGCGCGAGCGTGCGCGTGCCTCGCTGGCGGCAAACCACTGCAGTGCGAGGACCTATCCCGCGTACGAGTTCGATCATGCGCTGGAGACGCGGGCGATTGGTCGCAAACAGGGGAATAGTGCCAAGGGGGATTATCTCGGACCGGGGAATTTCGAGGCACGTTCCCTCGGCGTTGGCACGCTCGACCGCAACCGGGAACAGCTCCTCTAGTGAAGAAAAAACGCGGCACCCAAGATCGGACGATTTTTCAGGTGTGTCAACCCCGTAGGAAATCCCGGCCATAGAGTCGCGGTCCGAGTACGTCATACTAAACAAGAACAATATTTTCGGGGTTTTAATAATACTATTTGTGGTGCTGGAAAAGTGAATATGTTACAATATTTTAGGCGTGAAGTCAGACATTATCGGATTCAATAAAATCTAGAAGGTGATAAAAACTAGAAACCATTTTTATCATGATTTTTGCCTTCAACATTGGAAAAAGTGATGATTAATTTTATTTGATGAGACCCGCCTTCAGGAAACGCGGCAACATTACTGCCTTGTCGGTAAAACTCATTTCCCCCAAGATCGCCTTTGCCCAAACAAATTCGCTCCCTTGCGGGACGGCCGGGGAGATCATATTTTGCAGATAGATGTTTTGAAGTTTGGTGTGCCCTTCCGCTTGTTCCCGCTTGAATGCCTTCACGAGGGCGTTCGCGACCGTGTCCAATTTCCCCGTGTCGTAGAATAAATACGCGGACGTCCGGCCGGCCTTGAGGTAAATGTCGTACAACTCTTCCTCCCAGCGGCGCTTGTAACCTGCCAGAGCTTGGGCGTCAAACCGGCCTTGCTCCCGTGCAGCGAGGATTGTATCCGCGGCGCACCGGCCGGTCACTTTAGCCTGGTAAAAACCCTCGTACACAAAGATATTGACGAGGCCTGTCGCATCACCTAACACGAGTAAACGGTCCTTCACCGTAGGCTGGATAATCTCGCGGGGGATGTCTTGAACGTCTTCCTCGCCAAAGAGCGGGGTTTGTTCGGCACCTTCCAAGATGGGGGCGATAATTTTGTGGCGCATGCAGACCTCGCGGAGAATGCCGGCCATTTCGGTCGGAGAGCGGTCATAGTCGAGAAGAGCGATGAAGAAACCCGCTGGCGTGTTATAATAGGCTACATAAGCGTGCAATGACACTTTATCGTTCCAAATTAATCCCATATCATTGATAGAACGCGCTGTCGAGTTAGGGGGCAAGAGATACGAACGCCACACGATCCGGATGGTTTTAGGTCTCGGGATCTGGAGACTTTGCGCGATTTGGCTGCCCTGAGTGGAAACACCACAGGCTAACACCACCACTTTCCCAGTGACCACGGGAGCCTCCGGATTGGTCGTACGAACCTCCACCTTGTCGGGAAGAATCTGGACGCTCGTGACGGGGGCATTAAAGTAATATTTCGCACCCTTAGCTATAGCTTGTTGGCGATCATAGGCGATGATGGCATTTTTATTGAAAAATCGCCCAAGACGGGGCACGTTAACAATCGATGCCGGCAAATCCACGTAATCCCGGGACGCTATGATGCGAAATCGTGTGCATTCCCCATCGATGATGTCGTCTGGATAAGCGCCAAACTTCGCTTCCAACTTGGATCCCATCAGGCAAGGAACGTAGGATTGGTCCACTGCCGGACCTTGTTCGAGTACGACCACCGGTACATTCCGATCGGCGAGATCGCGAGCGCATTGGGTACCAGCTGGGCCCCCACCAATCACTACAACTTGAAATTCCATTAATGAAAAAATATACCTAGGTCTAATAAATTTTGTACTAAAAAGGTTATTAGTTCCTTAAGTTTGCCAACTTATATTTATTATTCCCGAAATAGGCAAATCGTCACGTTGAGACTCCGGTCCCCCCCTGCAAGTGCGCATAGATGTATGCCCAACCCGCACTCTCCTTA
>Ga0299912_10005728_pt1 | contig 10206 bp, 12 predicted proteins | sample RVTome_2_FD_207667 | JGI IMG/M metagenome (GOLD analysis project Ga0299912, IMG submission 207667) | Soil microbial communities from uranium-contaminated site in the Upper Colorado River Basin, Wyoming, United States - RVT95D214 (version 2) ... | reverse complement strand
GCATTGGAAATTCTTAAGGCGAAGAAGGATCTCCGTTTGCTCCAAACTCCACCACTCAGCGCTTCCCTTATCCAAAAAGGATTCGATCTAAGAAAGGTGGTCGGCGGACTCCTGGTTCAGGACCGGGATCTCGGCAGAGTGCCGATGGATCAGTGGAAAGTGGTGACAAAGAGAAAACCAACCGAAGAAGAAAAGAGAGGAATGGCATTCGGTTGGAAGGTGGCCAAACACGTCAAATCCAATGCCATCGTCCTCGTTCGGGAGGATCGAACCATCGGGATCGGGGCAGGTCAGATGAGCCGTGTCGATTCAACGCGATTGGCCGTGATGAAAGCCCATTCCTCGACAAAAGGAACAGTCTTGGCCTCCGATGCAATGTTTCCTTTCCGGGATGGAATCGATACGGGAGCCGAAGCCGGAGCCTCGGCCATCATCCAACCCGGGGGCTCGATTCGAGACGATGAAGTGATCGCCGCCGCGGATGAATACAATATCGCCATGGTCTTTACTGGGATGAGACACTTCCGACACTAAAAGATCAAATCCGAAGCACGAAATCCGAATTTCGAAACAATTTCGAATGACCAAAATGAAAAACTAGAAACAGTTTTGCTCATTTGAAAATTTGAATTTGGGATTTGTTTCGGATTTCGATATTCGAATTTCGGATTTTTCAATAACTTTCAAAAATATTCTTCAGAATCGATATGATGAGGTAAGGAGAAAAAGGATGAGGGTATTGGTAGTGGGTGGCGGCGGCAGAGAGCATGCCCTGGTTTGGAAGATTGCACAGAGTTCCAAAGTATCAAAGATATATTGTGCTCCGGGGAATGCAGGAATTTCTGAACAGGCAGCGATCGTTCCCATCAAAGCCAATGACCTGAGCGGTCTCCTCGAATTTGCATCCAGAGAAAAGATTGATCTGACCTTGGTCGGACCCGAAGAGCCATTGACCCGGGGCATCGTTGATCTCTTCGAATCGAAGGGCCTTTCCATTTTTGGATCGAGCCGGAAGGCAGCAGAGATAGAGGGAAGCAAATCCTTTGCTAAGGAGATGATGAGGAAGTATCACATCCCCACAGCCTCCTACGAAATTTTCGAGAATCCTAAAGGCGCTGCGGCATATATTCGCCGAAAAGGCGCTCCCATCGTTGTCAAAGCGGATGGTCTGGCAGCCGGCAAGGGAGTGATCATCTGTAAAACAGTAGAGGAAGCAATCCAGTCTGTGGAACGGATCATGGTGGAAAAGGCCTTTGGGGAGGCAGGGAATCGAGTCGTGATCGAGGAGTGCCTTGTGGGAGAAGAAGCCTCCTACATTGCATTCACAGATGGAAAGGTGATCCTTCCCATGGCATCCTCCCAGGATCATAAGTCGATCTTCGATGGAGATCGAGGTCCCAACACCGGTGGGATGGGGGCCTACTCCCCCGCGCCCGTGGTAACGGATCGGGTTCATGAAAGGATCATGGAGAAGGTTTTGAGACCCATCATTCAAGGGATGGGAGAAGAAGGCAGGCCTTATAAAGGCATTCTTTATGCCGGGCTGATGATTCACGATGGTCATCCAAAGGCTTTGGAATTCAACGCTCGATTTGGAGACCCGGAAACCCAACCCGTTCTAATGCGGATGAAAGGAGATATCCTTCCCATCCTGGAGGCATGCATAAAAGGCGAGTTGTCTAAACATAAAATCGAATGGGATAGCCGGGCATCCGTGTGTGTGGTGATGGCATCAAAGGGATATCCCGGAGATTATGAGAAGGGAAAACCCATTAAGGGACTGAAAGAAGTCTCTCGGATGGAGGATGTCTTTGTCTTCCATGCAGGGACAGCTCTGAAAGATGGTCAGGTGGTCACTAATGGAGGAAGGGTATTAGGGGTGACAGGGTTAGGGGAAGATATTCCGAGGGCGATAGAGAGGACTTACCAGGCTGTTAAGAAGATTTCATGGAGTGGAGTCCAGTATCGAACAGACATCGGGCAGAAAGCCCTATGTTACTCTCGGTAGACAGTGAATAGGCTAACAGCAACCGGAGACGGAGACATAAACAATGTATAAGATCTCAGTGATTCCTGGGGATGGAACAGGGCCGGAGGTGGTTGCCGAAGGGTTGAAGGTTCTGAAGGCAGCCTCCGAGAAGTTCGGTTTCAAATACCACCTGGAACATTATGATCTGGGAGGGGAGCGTTACCTGAAGACCCGAGAGATACTTCCAGATTCAGTCTTGAAAGAACTGAAGGGGATGGATGCGATTTATCTGGGGGCGATCGGCCATCCGGAAATAAAGCCAGGCATACTGGAACAAGGAATTTTATTGAAGATACGTTTTCAGTTAGACCAATACATCAACCTGCGACCTGTCAAACTTTACCCGGGTGTGGAGACTCCTCTCAAAGACAAGGGGCCGGAGCATATCGACTATGTTGTTGTCAGGGAGAACACAGAAGGGGCGTATATCGGGGCCGGGGGTTTCCTTAAAAAAGGAACCTCCGATGAGATTGCGATTCAGGAGGCAATCCATACGCGAAAGGGTGTGGAACGCTGTATCCGTTATGCCTTTGAATATTGTCGCAGAAGGAATCGAAAGAAGAAGGTCACCCTCTGTGGAAAGACCAACGTCCTTACCTATGCCTTCGACCTCTGGGAGAGGACCTTTCTTGAAGTGGCCAGGGAGTACGAAGACATTGAAAGCGATTATGCTCATGTGGATGCAATATGCATGTGGATGGTGAAGAATCCCGAGTGGTTCGATGTGATCGTGACCGATAATATGTTTGGAGACATCATCACCGATCTGGCGGCCATGACCCAGGGAGGGTTAGGGATCGCCGCGGGAGGAAACATCAATCCTGAAGCTGTTTCGATGTTTGAGCCCATGGGGGGATCTACCCCCAAGTATACGGGAAAGGGCGTTGTCAGTCCTCTCGCAGCGATTTCTGCATGTCAGTTGATGCTGGAAATCCTGGGAGAGGGAAAGGCTGCGAAGGGGATAGAACAAGCCATTATGGAGGTGGTCCACCGGGATGTGAAGAGCCTCACCGCCGGCAAAATGGGATATACCACCTCTGAGGTTGGCGATCTGGTGGTGAATTATTTGATTGAACGATAGGAGTTCGGAGTTCAGAGTTCGGAGACTTAAATTTAAGACCCCGAACTACGAACTCATTACTCCGAACTGATTCAGGAGGTAAATCATGGAATGGGGTATGAAAAACCGTTTGGCACAGATGATTAAATCCGATGGGCATTGTCTATTTTTGCCCATTGATCATGGATATTTTCAGGGTCCGACCCGGAAATTGGAGAAGCCCGGTGAAACGATTCGTCCTCTGCTCCCCTATTGCGACGCCCTCTTTGTGACAAGAGGTGTCCTGCGTTCCTCCATCGATCCTGAAGACACCAAGCCGATCATCCTTCGGGTTTCGGGCGGGACCAGCATGGTCGGAAAGGACCTTGCCAATGAAGGGATCACCACTTCGATGGAAGAGGCCATCCGGCTGAATGTGGGTGCGGTGGGCATTTCGATCTTCGTGGGAAGCGAGTATGAGCGCGAATCTTTGTTAAACCTCTCGAAACTTGTGGACGAAGGGGAAAAATACGGCATTCCTGTCATGGCCGTGACGGCAGTGGGGAAAGAGTTGGAAAAGAGAGATGCCCGTTACCTTGCCTTGAGTTCACGGATCGCTGCCGAGTTGGGCGCGCGGATTGTAAAGACCTACTGGTGTCAGGATTTCGACAAAGTGGTCAGCGGTTGTCCGGTCCCGGTGGTGATGGCAGGGGGGCCGAAGGTTGACACCGAGTTTGAGGTGTTTGAGTTTGTCCATGATGGGATGGAGAAAGGCGCGATTGGAGTCAACCTGGGAAGAAATGTCTGGCAGAACGAATATCCGGTGGCCATGATCAAGGCCTTACGGGCCATCATCCATAAGAAAGCAACCGTCAAGGAAGCCAACGAGATATTCGAAGAAGAAAAGGCGAAGAAGACTCGTAGCTCAGGGCTTTAGCCCTGACGTGTCAGCCCCAAAGGGCTGAGTTACGAGTTAGTGGTTTTTTGGGTTGAGGAAGGTTATGCGAGTGGCTATGTATCATAACAACCGGGATGTGAGGGTGGAGGAGATTCCAACCCCGAGGATTGGTCCCGGCGAGCTATTGGTTAAGGTGATGGCCAGTGGCATCTGCGGCAGCGATGTGATGGAGTGGTATCGGATCAAAAAGGCGCCCCGTGTGCTCGGCCATGAGATCACAGGAGAGATCGTTGAGGTCGGGAATGGTGTGGAGCAATATCGCATCGGCGATCGAGTCTTCGTCTCCCATCACGTCCCCTGTAATACCTGTCATTACTGCCTGAACGGTCACCACACGGTTTGTGACACTTTGCGGGGTACCAATTTCGACCCAGGAGGCTTCGCTGAATATATCCGTGTCCCAAAGATCAATGTGGACCGAGGTGTGTTTGTTTTGCCTGAGGAGGTTTCCTTCGAGGATGGCGTGTTCATTGAGCCATTGGCCTGCGTGATTCGGGGGCAGAGATTGGCCAGGCTGAAACCCGGTCAGACTGCTTTTGTCATGGGAAGCGGAATTTCAGGGCTCCTCCACATCGCGCTGGCCCGCGCTTCAGGAGCAAGATGGATCATCGCGTCGGATATCAATGAATATCGTCTGAAAGGAGCAAAGCAATTTGGGGCAGATGAAGCGATCGATGCAAAGAAAGTGAGCCCTTCACGGATTCGACAGATCAATCGCGATCGTCTTGCCGACCTGGCGATCGTCTGCGCGGGAACGGTCTCTGCTTACGGCCAGGCACTTCAATGCGTGGATCGAGGCGGGACGGTATTGTGTTTTGCCCCAATAGAACCGGGTGTCAATTTTTCTTTTCCATTCTTCGATTTCTGGAATGACGGGGTCAGATTATTGCCCACTTACGGAGGCAGTCCTTTGGACATTACCACTGCCATTGAATTGATTCGCGCCCGCCGTTTACCCATCAATGAGATGGTCACCCACCGGCTGGGTCTATCAGAGACCGGCCTCGGTTTTAAACTGGTCGCCGAGGCCAAAGAATCGATCAAGGTGATCATCGAACCTCATCGTTAATCCTAAAAGAGGTACCCACACCATTCCAACCTTTCCAACCTTGACAAAAGCAAGGCCGGATTACTATCTTAAAATTAAGAATGGCCGGGTTATGTCAATTCCGAGGATTCGGTTTAAAGGTTTTGGTGTTGAGTTACCATGTTTTAGGAAAGAGAGGAGGAACGAAGATGGAGACAAACAAGGATAACATTGGCTACCTATGGAAAGGATTAGTGTTTGGTGCATTTTTGGGTGCTTTGGCCGGTTTTTTATTTGCCCCAAAATCCGGGAAAGAACTGAGATCGGACATCAAAGAAAAAGGAGACAAGGTCCTCGGAGAGACAAAACGGCTGTACTCTGATACACGCGCCAAAGCCAGACAGATTTTTCCCGTTGGCAAGGAGATGAGAGAAAGAGCCCCTGTTTCCCATGAATTACAGGAAGAGATGGGTTGGGAAGCCTGAAGCGATTTACCAATACCCTCTGAGGCGATGACCATACTAATTTCTCCTTGACCCGGCCACCGTTTTTTCATATCCTAATTCTTAGGATGGCGAAAATACGGTGGTGCACAAACGGTGCGAAAGAAGTAGCAGAATCTTCATAACCCAGATCTTCATAACCCAGGATGACCGATAAAAAGGAGCCCCTGGAGTCACCTTAGCGGTGAGAAGAACCGAAAGGAGGATCCAAAATGGCAGAAAAGGAAAACGACCACGGCAGGTTTTTGCAGGGATTCTTGATTGGCAGCTTTTTGGGCGCCCTGGCAGGGATTCTCTTCGCCCCTAAATCTGGAAAAGAGCTGAGGGCTGACCTCAAGCAGAAAGGGAGTGAGGCCCTCGACGAAGCAAAGGGACTTTATTCAGAGGCAAGCGTCAAAGCGAATGCCATCCTTGAGGAGGCGCGGCGTCGGGCAGAAGGACTGAAGAAGGAAGCCGACCTTCAGCTCACCGAAGCCCGGCTAAAGGCGAGGGAGGTTCTAAGGAGCGCTGAGGAAAAGGCGTCTGAAGTCAGGGGATTAGCCAAGGAAGTCGTGGGGGAAGCGAAGGCAGAAATAAAGAGAGTAAAGGGAGCGGTGGAGGCCGGGGTGGAGGCCGCTCGGCATGAGCTTTCCAAGGGAGAAGACAAGAATAAACCCCAAGCCTAAATCGAAGGGAGACGACCTTCCATGCTATTGACCTTGACGATCAGTGTTACTGTCATTGCGGCGATCATGGTGGCTGCCGTCATCGCCCTCATCCCTGTCCTTTTTCAGATCCGCCGAACAGCTCGTGAGGTAGAAAAAATCTTGGAGACAGCACGGACTCAGATTGTTCCCCTGAGCCATGACCTGGCGATTATTTCTCATGAGGTGAATGGTATACTGCAATCTATCCATCGGCAGGTGGACAGGGTGGAGGACAGCATTGATACCGTTCGGGGCACTGTTGTGCGCCTCCGGGAGTTCGAGGAAGAAATATTGTCCAGAATTGAGAGGCCTCTGCTTGAGCTTGCGGCTCTGGTGGGGGCAGTGAGCCGGGGGATAGAAACTTTTTTCAGCGTACTCCGTCGCTGAACGGTGGACTTATAAAGCTGACTTCGATGTGCGGGTGAGACCACGAGCATTGCGGTTGGGGCTGCTTAGACCAGCCCCTTCGACGATTTCAGGTAGCCTCCTCTTGAGTCAGAATTTTCTCCATATTCAAAAAGAGTATTTGCAACAAGTCTGGGCACGCCAACTCGTAGAACTGGAAGCCGCCCTCCCAGCCCGGCACAAGGGGGACTGCCTTCATTTCCAGGCCTTTGGAGAACCCTGCGAGTTACATCGACAAGAAATCATTTTGGGAGGCGAGAGGCTGACCGGGCCTGAGGGAATCCTCATCGCCATGTATGCGAGCTATGTTCTTCCTGAAAAGCTTCAGCTGCTCCCTTTAAAATCCTTCAAGGAGTTGCCGGAAAGCATGCCTTATCAAGGAGCCTTTTCTGCCAATGCCGAGCAAATCCTGCTGCCCCATGTGCCGGCCATTCAAAACCACCAGCAGGACCTTGCGGACCGCTTCTCCGGCCAGGTCAACACCGATGCCCCGAGCGGTGATTTCTCCTTTACCCTCTATCCCCTGCCGAGGATTGTCCTTTATTACATTTTTTATTTGCCGGATGAGGAGTTCCCTGCGGCTGTAAACTGCCTCTTCCCTGCCAATGTGATGGACTTCTTGCCTTTAGCTGGTCTGGCCGATGTGGCCGAATACACAGCCAAGAAGATCATCGAAATAATCACAGAAGTGAGGAGTTAAGGGGAAGTCAGGAAGTCTTAGAAAGGGGAGGACCTTTTTGGGATGAAAAACATCATTTGCCTGACGAACGGTTTAAGTCAGTGGTGGGTGTAAGCCACCCGCTGGAGTGACCCGTCCGCCGACTATTCCTTCTCTAATTCCTCTTGCAGACTCGGAGGGAGCTTTACTTTAAGGCTTGGATACATTTCAATGATACGCAGAATATCAGCTAGATCTTTTTGTCGTTTGCTTCTCCGCCTGGTTTGATCGGCGTACGCCCACACTTTCCCCTGCAAAACGTCGTCGAGGTTGGCCACATACATCTTATAACCCAGGACACTCCTCAAATCTGCACGTGGGATAAATTCCTGGTATCGAGGATCAGTCTGGAGTTGAATCCGAAGATCCGATTGAGGACTGCTGATGTTCAAGCTATGTTCGAATGGTTCAACTTTTAACCCCCGCCGTTGAGCAGCACGGCAGGTAGCCTCCACATCTTTAACCGCTATTACAATATCTACATCAAGACTCACAACCGGCTCAACGTAAGCATTCACGGCAAGGCCACCTATGACGCAGTATGGAGAAGCCGTTTCAGCGATAATATCAAGAAGTATCTGAACTATATCTGATCGCCCGTTTGCCAGAGAATTCAAAAATTCCTTGCTTGTCATCTTAGTACTCTCCTTATCCCACGGATGATTGTTTCGTGCTCCCGAAGAACTTCGCGTAGAATACGGTTCAAGTCGGCATCGCTCGGGACGTTGCCCTTAATTGTGTTCCCCGTGATTATAGTGTGAACATTTCCTGCAATATCGCAAAAATGCGTCCCAACGTTGATGGCGACAGCTTACCCAGCCGACGCACGAGACGCTCTCGATCGACGGTGCGAATCTGGTCGATCACTATGTGGCCCGATCGGCCCTCAAATTTGCACGGTACACGGAAGGGATAGGAATGGCCTCCAGTTGTGAGTGGAGCCACGATAAAGGTTCGCAAATAAGCGTTAAGCTCGTCCGGCGAGACAACTACGCAGGGGCGAGTCTTCTGGATCTCGTCACCTCGGGCCGGATCCAGACTAACTAAAAACACATCACCGCGATGGACGACCTCATTCATCACCACTCCCACTCCTTCTCATCAAAGAGGGCAGGAACAGGTGGATCGAGTAAAAGATCTTCACCGCGTTGACGCATTTGCCTCGCCGCGTCGGCCCATCCTGAGCGAGCAGAGGTGGCCCGGGCGATTACGACGGCTCCATCTCGTACACCCAACTCCACTTCTTCGGTCAACCCGGCTTGCGCGATGATTGCTTTGGGTAGCCGAACACCGCGCGAATTACCAATACGAACTAAACGAGTCTTCATTGGACATTCCCTCCCGATGCAACGTAATTACATTATAATCACATCGGGTCGGTTGTGTCAAGAAGAGGGGGGGAGGGCCTATTTCTTAGAGAAGCTATTTCAGGTTCAAAAGTGGGGTTCTAAGACCGAAATAAGGATCTTATATTGCCAGTGCATTCGTAATATCTAATAGTTGACCTGGTCCGACCCGATCCCCGCCCAGCGTGCGCATGCTGTCGATCTTTAGCCGATCCGCGATGCCGGCAGGTCGAAGCCGAGGCAGATGTCAATGTCCTCCTGCAACAGGTAGTTTTCGTGGATCAGCACCTCGCGGATCTGGTCGGCGGCGTCGGGGTATTCGCGTTCCTCCGGGCTATTTTTTTCAGAAAAGGTCGTCTTAGAGAATGTTATATCGAATCCAGATAATTTAGGAATCAATTATACATACGGGTCTGGCCTGTGTCCCCATTGCCAATTGTCGGTTGTAATATACATCGTTCTAAAAAATAAGGGAAGAGAAAGTTGCAGGGAGGAATCGATCTGTTAGTCTGATGAAAAAACTGGATTCCCCCGTATCAAGTCCGGGGCAGGCTTAATCAAGTCCGGAATGACAAAGTGTGTAAAATCATCACCGAGGCGCTCCACCAGTATCTTGGCGTTGGCTAAAGAGGGAAGTCCTTGCTATAGATAGCCCTGTTTCTTCAGGTTGACCATTAAAATGGAGATGGCTGCGGGCGTGACACCGGAGATTCTGGAAGCCTGACCGAGGGAAATGGGCCTGATTTTGATCAGCTTCTCCATGACCTCGGTCGAAAGTCCGATCACAGAAGCGAAATCAAAACCTTCCGGGAAACTCACCTCCTCCAATCTCTTAAATCGTTCGATCTGCTCCATTTGTCGCCTGACGTAGCCATCATATTTCACCTGAATCTCCACCTGCTCCCAGATTTCTCTGGAAAGGTCTTTGAGACCTGAATCAACGGTCAGGAGATGCCCGTAATGAATTTCGGGCCTTTTCAATAGCTCTTGAAGGGATGCCTCCTTCTTCAGAGGGGCGCTCCCCCACCCTTGAAGGATTTCGTTGTTCTCCTTTGTCGGATTGATCTTCACCGTGGAGATTCGAGAGAGAGTTCTTTCAATAGCCATTTTCTTCTCGAGGAAGATTCGATAGTCCGTCTCTTCTACTAATCCGACCTCGTATCCCTTCTCCCTCAACCTCAGGTCGGCATTGTCTTCTCTCAGATGGAGACGATACTCCGCCCGGGAGGTAAAAATTCGGTAAGGTTCGTTCGTTCCCTTGGTGATCAAGTCATCGATCAACACACCGATATAAGCATCGAAGCGTTTCAAAATCAACGGTTCCTTTTCTTGAATAAAAGAGCAGGCATTGATGCCAGCCATCAGGCCCTGAGCTGCTGCCTCTTCATAACCAGAGGTTCCGTTAATCTGTCCGGCAAGGAAGAGGCCCCTTATTTTTTTTGTTTCGAGGGAGGGTTTTAACTCGGTAGGATCAACGAAGTCATATTCAATCGCA
>Ga0299912_10005727_pt1 | contig 10207 bp, 9 predicted proteins | sample RVTome_2_FD_207667 | JGI IMG/M metagenome (GOLD analysis project Ga0299912, IMG submission 207667) | Soil microbial communities from uranium-contaminated site in the Upper Colorado River Basin, Wyoming, United States - RVT95D214 (version 2) ... | reverse complement strand
CTTCTGGGAGAATGATGATGAAAGCTATTTTGTCTGTTTTCTTGGTCGTCGGATTAGCGGTCCAGGGCTTCACAGCGGAACGGCCTCCTCTCTCGTCCGGCGTTGCCGGGCAGGAGAAGGAGTCGGCTCAAAACGAGCCCCCCCGCCTTGCTGAGGGCTACCTGTTCCGACTGGCCAAAACGAAAAGAAGCCGAAGAACGACCCGGGGTGTTGTCGGCGGCATCGTCGGAGCATCCAGTATGGGTCTTGGCATCGCCGCGTTGAATGAAGAAGAGGATTGGCTGGGTCTCAACCGCTTTTTTGGAACCTTCTTCCTGGTCGGGGGAGGGCTCACGTTAGCCGGTGCCACAATCACTTTGGTTGCCCCGACGCGGGCTGAGCGAGAGTATGCGAGTATCCGGGATATCCAGGATTCTATGGAGAGAGAACAAGCCAGCGCGACCGCCCTCGCCCAATTGGCTAAGAGCGGGCGTACGAGCCGGATGATCACCGGAGGCCTCCTTTCCGCGGTGGCCGTATTGACCGCCGCCGCGGGTGAAGACAACTCGTCAGATGACCTTTACACCGCCGTCAGCATCGGCGGACTGGCCCTCTATAGCTTCCTGGTTAAGAGCCCGGAGGAAACGGCCTATCTCGGCTATCAGGAAGGCAAACGCCAAAATATAGGCCCGGAGGTTCTGATCGGCCTCGCGCCCCGGGGAGGTATCTGCGTCAGCCTCTCCGTGGAATTCTGAAGATACCGCGCAGCTCTTCCGGGACTAGCTTTCGAGAATGACCTGAGCGGCCAGGCTGCCAGTGAACATGGCCGTCGGCACGCCGCCGAGGAAGAGCTCGGTGGCCGCGTAAGCGCCCGCCGCCAGCAGCCCTGGGATCGGAGTTTCCACCAGGAGCTTGGTGCGCAGCATCGCGGCCGCCTCCGGAGTCCATGTCCAGCCGGCGATCGAGCCGAGGTGGCGGTTGCCCCAGTCGCGGTATGTCAGCGGCGTCGCCACTTCCATGACGTCGATGGCCCGGCCGAGGCCGGGGACCAATGTCTCAACGGTCGCGATCAGCTTCCGCGCCAGCCGCGTTTTATAATCCCCATAACCGTCCAAGCGGGCTTTTTCCCCCGTTCGCCAGCGGGAGAAATGGTCATATGGGAAGCCCATCCTGAGGACAAGGGCGGCCCGGCCGGCGGGGGCCAGTGCGGGGGCCTGCGCGGACCAGTGGCAGACCTCGATTTCGCGCTCGTCGAAATCCTCGAGGTCCGAGGCACTCGTCCCCGTCTGCTGCCGCCGCAAGAAGGTGTGCTCGACGCCGAGGCGGGAGAGGTCGACGCGGTTCGCGTTCAGCCCCAGATAAACGCAGAGTTCGGAATCCGTATAAGGGGTGTTTCTCACCAGCTTGAGGTGCTCGGGTGGAACGTCTCCGGGATCAAGAAGCTCGAGGAAGAGCGTCTTGTAGTCGGCATTGGCAACGACCCAGGGCGCCACGAGCGTCTCGCCTCGGGCCGTGGCCACGCCGGCCGCCCGCCGTTCACGGACGAGAACCTTACGGACAGGGGCCAGGCAACGGACCTCGCCGCCGCGCGCCAGTATGACCTCGCGCAGCTGGTCGGCGACCCAGTGGACTCCGCCCTCCGGGAACCAGACGCCCTCGGAAGACATGACGTTCCACATGAGGGCCAGATTGAGCCAGGACATGGACGGCCGTTCCGTGCCCATGGAACCGAGGAACGCTTTCAGCCGGACATCCGTGAAGAGCCGGTCCAGAATCGCGGCCGCTGGGGTCGTCCCGTACTGACTTACCAAACGATAGCGGTTGAGCTCGGCCGTCCGCATCCTCTTATAGGCGTCATCGCGGCCGGCCCCGGGCTGGTACTCGGGATGCCAGCGGTCGAGGTCGGACACGACGTCCATGGCCTTGCCGAGCTCGGTCACGAAGATGTCCAGGCCGAGCGCCTCCTCGGGGAACATCCGTTTGAGGTCTTTTTTGAGCTCACGCAGGGGCCGGGAGTACTCCACGGCGCCGAAGGGGGCGGAAAGGGCGAAGCGGCTGGGCCGGCAGGCCAGCTCCTGTTCGACCCCGGCCTGGGTCAGGAATTCCCGGACCCGGCCGGGGAAACTGAACGACAAGGGGCCCATGGGAAAGGCATACTCCCCACGCCGGAAAACGTAGCTGGTCCCGCCGACATGGGGCTTCTTTTCGAGGACGGTAACCTTTTTTCCCCCCGTGGCCAGACGGGCGGCGCAAACAAGGCCGCCGAGTCCCCCTCCCACAATGATCACGTCGGGCATGGCGCCCGCTCATCATAGCCGATTTCGGGGCCCGGAACAACCGTCCGCGGCCCTGCCGTTTTCGCGGCGGGACATGCTACAATAGCGCCCGCGGCCGCGGCTCGAGGCGCGGAGGAAAGGAGACCCGATGAACGACGTCGTGACTCTCGTTCTGGCCGGGGGCCAGGGCAGCCGGCTCTACCCCTTGACGAAAGTCCGCAGCAAGCCGGCCGTGCCCATCGCCGGCCGCTTCCGTCTCATCGACATCTCGCTCTCTAACTGCATCCATTCGGGTTTCCGAAAGATCTTCATCCTGACCCAGTTCGCCAGCGAGTCCCTCCATCGCCACATCTTCCTCACCTACCGTTTCGACGCCTTCAGCAAGGACTTCGTCACGATCCTCTCCGCCCAGCAAACGCTGGAGAACCGGACCTGGTACCAGGGCACGGCCGACGCCGTCCGGCAGAACCTGAACTTTATCGAGGACCGGGGCGACCTCGTCCTGATCCTCGCCGGCGACCATCTCTATCGGATGGATTACCAGAAGTTCGTCGCCTCCCATCTCCAGAACAAGGCTGAGATCTCGATCGCCGTCAATCCGATCCCGGCGGAGTCGGCCCCCGAGTTTGGGGTCATGAAGGTCAACGAGCGGGGCCGCATCATCGAGTTTAAGGAAAAGCCCCGCGACCCGGCGGACATCGCCCGGATGGCGGCCGGGACGGATGTTTTCGCCCGGTTCAAGACCGAGGCCGCGGGTCGGACCCACCTCGCCTCCATGGGCGTCTATCTTTTCAATTGGGACGTCCTCAAGTCGCTCCTGGCGGCGACGACGGCCGCCGACTTCGGCCGGGAAGTCATCCCCCGGGCGATCTCGGCTCACCGGGTCTACGCTCACTTCTTCGACGGCTACTGGGAGGACATCGGGACCATCCGCAGTTTCTTCGAGGCGCACCTGGACCTCACCCGGCCGCTGCCCCGCTTCAATTTTTACGACGAGGAGAAACCGATCTTCACCCACGCCCGCTTCCTGCCGGGTTCGAAGATCCTGGCCTCGGACGTGGCCAACTCGATCCTCTGCGAAGGCAGCGTCATCGACCGCGCCGCGATCCGCGATTCCATTATCGGCATCCGCTCCCGGATCGGGCAGGACAGCCGGCTCGAGCGGACGGTCATCATGGGCGCGGATTTCTTCGAGTCGGCCGAGAGCATCGCCCGTCACCGGGCCGCCGGCATCCCGGCCGTCGGGATCGGCCGGTCGTGCGAGATCCGCCAGGCCATTATCGACAAGAACGCCCGCGTCGGGGACGGCGTCCGCCTCGTCAACGCCCGAGGCCTCAAAAAAGAGGAGTCGGAGGCCTGGGCGATCGTCGACGGCATCGTCGTCGTGCCGAAGGACGCCGTCATCCCCGACGGCACCGTGGTCTGACGGCCGCCCCCGCTCAGCCGGCGAAGAGAAAAAAGACCTTTTCCAGCCCCGCTTCCGGGCCCAAGTTGGAGGCCCTGAGGAAACGCGCGAGGTTGTCCTGGGCCACGACGACCCCTTCCCGGATGACGATGAAGTCGTCGCAGACTCTCTCCACCTCGGCGATGAGATGCGTGCTCAGCAGGACGGTTCCCCCCCGCTCCCGGAGGGCCACGAAGAGGGCGCGGACGTCCCTGATGGCCGGGGGGTCGAGCGCCGAGAACGGCTCGTCGACGATAAGGAGGTCGGGCGACGTGAGCAACCCCAGGAGGTAGGCTAATTTCTTCCGGTTGCCGCCGGAATAAGCGGCGGCCCGGCGGAGGAGCAGCCCGCGGTCGAAGTGAACGAGCGGGGCGAGAGTGTTGATCCGGCGTTCGAGCTCGTCCCGGGAGAGGGCCGCGAGGCGCGCCGTGAGCCGGACGAGGTCAAGACCCCTGAGCCAGGGAAAGAAGACCGGCTGCTCCGGGACGAACCCGACCCGGGAGGCCCTGACCTCGACCTCGCCGCGGTCCTTGGCCACGAAGCCGAGGACGGCGCGCAGGGTCGTCGTTTTACCGGCCCCGTTCGGCCCGAGGAAGGCCGTCACCGTCCCCCGGCGGACCGTGAAGTCTGCTTTCTTGACCGCCCTGACGGGGCCGAACGATTTAGCCAGGCCGCGCACCTCGAGGGCGGGATCCGTCATGGTTTGCCCAACTCCATGCGGCGGATGATCGACCGCTGCCAAACGAAGGCCATGGCCGTTAAGACCAGAAGCTCCAGGCAAAAAGGATAAAGGGGCGGGGTTAGGACGAGGTTCGGAATGAGGGCGGCGGCGGCCATGAACTCGAGGCGCGTCTTGAAGTCGGGCCAAACCCCCGTCTCCATGGCGTTCAGAAGCCCGGCCCGCGAGGAGAGCGTGAACATGGCCAGGAGGAGGGCCGCCGCCTGGGCGATGACCACGACCAGGACGTTGGACCCGGCGCGCAGGCGCGTGCTCAGGAGACCGGCCAGAGCGATGTAATAGACGCCCGCGACAAGCCCGAGCCCGAAGCGCGCTGCGTCGGGCGGCCCCGGACGGCCTGCTCCGAGCCCGGCAAGCGTCAGCCCGGCGAACATGACCAGCGATATCGCCGCCGCGACCGCGGCGAGAAACGGCCCTTTGAGTAACAGGTAAGCACGAAACCGGCCCTCGAGGAAGAGTCCGCTTTCGAGGGCGCCGGATTCCGCTTCGCTCCGGACCATGTCCGCGCCGAGGAAGAGGAACAGATACGGGAAAAGGCTCAGGAAGAATTTCATCGCGGTCTCATAGGAACTCCTGACCCAAGCGAAGGCAACGACGGCGAGGAGGGCGGCGGGGGCGATGAACCAGACCCGGCCCGCCCGGGTCTTGAGCCAGGCCAGCCGGACGGCTACCGCGAGCCAATCGCGAGCAGGCACCGTTTTATCTCCTCCCGCCTCCGTTGGGACTCCTGATAATAATCGGCCCGGCAAACGACACGGCCGCCCCGGACGACGAGCGACACGGGAAGGGCGTCGACGCGGAAGGCCCGGCGGAGGCGGGCCTTGGCATCCAGGACGACCGGACGATGATAGGCGAACTTGGCCAGGAACGCGGCGACCTCCTCCCGCAGACCTCCGGTGACGCCGATGACCTCGATCGAAAGGCCGTGCGTTTCAACAAAATAGCGCATCTCAAAAAGCTCGTCATAACACGGGCCGCAAGTCGTCGAAAAGAAGACCAGTAACGCCGGCCTGTCCGGGGGCAGGATTTCGTCGAGCGAATGATAGAGCGCGATGCCCTCGCCCGAGACCGACCCGGCCAAGGCGGCGACCGCTATCCACCCCAAGAGGACGCGCCGCGGGCTCATTTCCTCTCAACCTGAAGAACGCGCAGCCGGTAATCCAGGTCGATCGCGTAGAGCCGCTCGGAGGAGGCGGCGATCTTGGTCATTTTCTCGGGAAGCGCGATGACTCTCTGGATCCGGCCGTCGGGCCCGGCCACATAGACCTCGGAACCCGGTCCAAGGTCCCGGTCCTCCGTCCAATCTGCGGCCAGCAAGTAGAAGCGGCCTTCGGAATAAGCGGCGTGCCAGCAGAAGACCTCGGCCTGGAGCGTTTGTCCCGGGGCAACCGTCTTTGTAACCCGGCGAACGGGATACTCCCGGCCGAGGCGGATCTCGCCCAGGTCCCGGCCGTCGGTCGAAAAGCGCCGGATCCCCGCCGCCCGATGCCGAAAGACGACGAAAATCTCGCCGGCGTGCCCGCCTAAAAGGATCACGACGTTCGACATCGTGTCGGCGACGCGGACTCCGGAATCGGCGGGCGGCAGTGCGGCCCAAAGCTGTCGCCCCTCCCGGTCATAGCAGTTGAGGATCGTGCCCGCCCGGTCCCGGGCCACAGAGTTGCGGGTCACGAGGACCCTGTCCCCGGCGAGAGGGACGATGGCCTCGGGAAAAAAATTTAGCCGGAAAGAACCTCTCTCCCGTCCGCCCGCGTCGAAGCGGACGATCCTGCGGTTGCGGCCGTCGGCCACAACAAGGCCGCCGGCATCAGGCCAGGCCGCCGTCGGGAAGTCCAGCTCTCCCGGTCCCTGGCCTTTGCCGCCGGCCCGGCCGATACACCTCCCCTGCGCATCGAAGACGGACACGGCGGCTTCCTCGGCGTCCACGACCGAGAGACGGCCGTCCAGATAAGCCAGATGGATGGGCCTGGCGAACATCGCGCGCTCATCCGTCGTGAAATCCTTCTTCAAGTCCACGGCGCGCAAGCGCTGCAGGGCGGGCCGGGAAACATCACGGGCGTCACCGGTCAAAACAAAAAACAAGAACCACGGGAAAAGAAACCCGATGCGTCTCGTCGCGGAGTTCACGTCATTCCTCGGCGGATAAAATGAGGGCCCTCCCCCTCAGGAGAAGGGCCCAGAAGCTCAGCCCAAGAAAATGCACCAGCCGAGGGCAATGTCGCAGGCCGTCAACATCATCGTTGTTTGGATGATGGTGGCGTCGCTGGCGAACGCCTCGATCCGGCAGCCCTCCCAGTCGTTATAGCATTCCTGCATCGTCCGGCGCCGACTTTCGGCGGCCGGGATGAGAGCCACGGTGACCAGGAAAGCGCTCAGGAGCAACAGTGCGAGAGCCCGTTTCATGGCAACCTCCTTTCGGCCTCGAGAGATCGCAATTTTCGTGCCGGGAAGGAGGCCTGGCCGGATATTATTAACTCTATGGATATAAAGGAGATGGGAATCACGCGGGCCGGCGACGGCGGAGGAACGACCGCGAACGTTGACGTCGTCTGTCGCCGGTCGTTTCCCATGGGGCGGCGCCCCACAGACCCGCCCCCGATGACCGTGCAAGCAGCCGTAGACAGACGATCGCCCGCCCGCAGACGGACGGATCGGGGGCACTCAGAGCATCGGGATCTTGATTCGGGCTTTCTTCGCGAAGCGGACGGCCTCCTCATAGCCGGCATCGGCATGGCGGGCGACCCCCAGTCCGGGATCGACGGTCAGGACGCGCTCAAGCCTGCGGCCCATCGGCGCCGAGCCGTCGGCGACGATGACCATGCCCGCATGAAGGCTGAGTCCGATCCCCACGCCGCCGCCATGGTGGACGGAGACCCAGGACGCGCCGGACACGGCGTTCAGCAGGGCGTTGAGGATGGGCCAGTCGGCGATGGCGTCCGAGCCGTCGCGCATCCCTTCGGTCTCCCGGTTGGGCGAGGCCACGGAACCGGTGTCAAGATGGTCGCGACCGATGACGACGGGCGCGCTGATCTTCCCTTTGCGGACGAGGTGGTTGATGACGGCGCCGAAACGGGCGCGCTCCCCATAACCGAGCCAGCAGATCCGCGCCGGGAGCCCCTGGAACTTGACCTTCTGTTGGGCCTTGCGGATCCAGCGCGCCAGGGCTTCGTCCTCGGGAAACTCCTTGAGGACGGCCTCGTCGGTGACGTAGATATCCTGGGGTTTTCCCGAAAGGGCCGCCCAGCGGAAAGGGCCCTTGCCCAAGCAGAAGAGAGGCCGGATATATTCCGGGACGAACCCGGGGATGTCGAACGCGTTCCGGACCCCGGCCTGCTGGGCCTGACCGCGGAGGTTGTTGCCGTAATCAAACGCCCGGGCGCCGCGCCGCTGGAGTTCGAGCATCGCCTCGACGTGTACGGCCATGGAAGCGTAGGACCGGCGGACGTAGTCGCGGGGGTCCTGGCGGCGGAGTTCGAGGGCTTCGGCCAGCGAAACGCCGTGGGGGACGTAGCCGTTGAGCTCGTCGTGGGCGGACGTTTGGTCGGTCACGACGTCGGGCGTGATGCCGCGCCGGACGAATTCCGGCAGGATATCGGCCGCGTTCCCGAGGAGCGCGATGGAGAGGGGCTCTCCCTTCTTCCTGGCCGCGTCGGCCAAGAGCAGCGCTTCGTCCAGACTCGAGGCTGTCGTGTCGATATACTTCGTCGCCAGCCGGCGCTCAATCCGCGCCGGGTCGACCTCGACGACGACGGCCACACCGTCGTTCATGGTCACCGCCAGGGGCTGGGCGCCGCCCATGCCGCCCAGCCCCGCCGTCAAGGTGAGCTTCCCCTTGAGTGAGCCCCCGAAGTGCCGGCGGGCCACGGCGGCGAGCGTCTCGTACGTGCCCTGGAGAATGCCCTGGGTGCCGATATAGATCCAGCTCCCGGCGGTCATTTGGCCGTACATCGTGAGGCCGAGTCCTTCGAGCCGGCGGAACTCGTCCCAGGTCGCCCACTTCGGGACGAGCAGGGCGTTGGCGATGACAACCCGGGGGGCTTCGGCGTGGGTGCGAAAAACGGCCACCGGCTTGCCGGATTGGACGACCAGAGTCTCGTCGTTCTCCAGCTTTTTCAGGCTGCGGACCAGCGCCCAGAATGCTTCCCAGTTCCGGGCCGCCCGGCCCGTCCCTCCGTAAACGATGAGGTCGGCGGGCTTTTCCCCGACTTCGGGATCGAGGTTGTTCAGGAGCATCCGCAGGGCGCCTTCCTGGGACCAGCCCTTGGTTCGGAGCCGAGAGCCGCGCGGCGCATGCAGGGGCTTATAGGGAGGAATAACAAATTTTGTCATTCTTTTGACTCTCCTTTGGCAACTATAGCACAGCGTCAAAAATAAATTCAAAACCGGGCCCAAGCCTATTGACGAAGGCCCCGATTTGGGTATTAATATTCGAGGAGAAGGGAAAGCGGGGTCCGCGCGGACGACCTCCAGAGCCAACGGTCGGCGGCTCCCCTGCGGGGGTCGAAAACGAAATGAGTATATTTGTATTAAATCCGAACCCGTTGGAGACCGACTTCCTGAGCCGGCTCTGCGCGAAGTTCGGCCCCGTCACGACGAACTCCACGCCCGACGAAACCGTCCGGACGCTCATGAGCGAGGAACCTCAGCTGCTCCTCATCGACCAATCCTTGGCTATGTACACCCTGCTCAAGGGTCTCGTTCGCCGGGAGACGAGCATCATCATTACCGGAGACGACGAGGCCCGTCTCCGGACCGTTCTGGAGGGCTGGCCGTCCGAGTACTACGTGGATGCCTTTGTCCTTTTCCTGTCGAGCCCGGAGGAGGCAGAGCTCAGCCGGGCCGTGACCCGCGCCCTGGAGCACGCCCGCCTCCGGCGGGAGGTCCGCGACCTGCAGTCCGCGGCCGGCCTTCAGGACGCGAAAATCTCCAGCATCTGCACCGAGCTCGAAGAGGTCAAGAGCCTCATCAGCACCAGCCTCAATCAGGAGGTCGAGAAGCGGCTGGGGGTCGAATCAAGGCTCGAGGGCATCCACCGCGAACGGCAACGGGTCGAGCTCATCCTGCGCCGCGTCTACGCCGCCAACGATGTCAGCAGCCTGCTCGAGGTCGTGCCGGACATCAAGGATATCGTCCAGGCGGGAGGCGTTTCGATCTATATCATCGACGAGAACGAATCCCTCGGCCGGTACCTCAAGCCGCTCATCTGGGAGGACGCCTTCCTCCCCCACCACGAGCTGACCCGCCATACGGTTGGCCTGGAGGCCCAGGATTTCGCGGCCTGGGTCGCCCGCCACGGCCAGGTCATCAACCATCAGGACGCGTCGAATGACCCCCGGAATTCGCTGCGCTACCGGGAATGCCTCAGGACCTCACTCCGGAGCCTTCTCGTCGTCCCCTTCCGCCGCGACTCCGAGATCATCGGCGTCATGGAAGTCTACAACAAGGTTCAAGCCGGACAGGCCGACCCGGCGGGCTTCGCCGCCGAGGACGCCCAGATCCTGAACAGTCTGTCCGAACACATCGCGCTGGCCATGACCAAGCTCAACCTGATCCAGTATGACCCGCTGACCAGCCTCCTCCGGCCCGACCCTTTCTACGAGCGGGTCCGCCAGAAAATCAACCTCCAGAAGAAACGCCGTCAGGAGGAAGGCGCCTGCGCCTTGGTCATGGGCGATGTCGACTGGTTCAAGAACTACAATGACCGCAACGGCCACGAGGCGGGCAACAAGCTCCTCCGCGAACTGGCGACCATCCTCAAGGTGTCCATCC
>Ga0299912_10005726_pt1 | contig 10209 bp, 7 predicted proteins | sample RVTome_2_FD_207667 | JGI IMG/M metagenome (GOLD analysis project Ga0299912, IMG submission 207667) | Soil microbial communities from uranium-contaminated site in the Upper Colorado River Basin, Wyoming, United States - RVT95D214 (version 2) ... | reverse complement strand
TCTACGGTTGGTCGAGATGGAGCATCTTGATGTGGAGTCGGTTGAGGATCAACAGGTCGGTTTGTTGAGGGAAAGGCCCTGGCAGCGGCGCGAGTGGAAAAGCCATCACCGCCGTGATGCCGAAAAAGTCGCCGGGCATCAGGCTGAGCGCATCCTGCCAGCGCGAGTCGGCGCCCAAGTGCATCTCTGCGCGGCACACCAGCGATGGCAAGTAGAAGAAGCCTCGCTCGACGCGCCTGAGCAGCTGGACACTGGCGCGCGCACCGGCATCGTCAATGAACATCGCCACGATGTCTGTCTTGGGAATGACAATCTGAGAGCGGGTGACCTGCCCCAGTGGCCCCGGCGTCAGCAAGCTGACTGTTACATCCAGGAACGCGATGAATTGCCGATTGACGTCGTTGAGAAAATCCATGATGGGACCAATCGGCTCCATCTTGCCTTGCAGATGAAACTGGGTCGTGACAAGCTGAATCGAATAGCGCGGCACTTGAGCCTGGGGGAATGGCATAGCATCTCTCCTTGTTTTCAACCCTGCTGCGTCAACTGGAATCAATTGTACGACAGACGCGAACGTAAGTCAATCGGATGACGAATGACGAGTTTCTTCGCCTTTCGGCCATGTCTTGGCGCCTGTGATGGTAAAGAACGAGACACTGCTCGTGCTGGATGGCGAGTCGTTGCGGATCGAAGATGTTGCGGACGTGGCGCGCAATGGCCGCACGGTGGCGCTGGGCGACGGCGCGGCAGCGCGCGTGGCCGAGTGCCGCGAGTGGGTGGATCAGGTCGTGGCGCGCGGCCATGCTCGTGCGCGCCAACAGGCTGGCGATTGGACATTCCGACGTCCGCCCACAGACCCTTCAAACGCTCATCGCCATGTCGAACGCCAGTGTGCAGCCTGTAGTGCCCGAGATCGGCAGCCTGGGAGCAAGCGGCGACCTCGCGCCGCTTTCGCACCTCGTCCTTGTCTTGTCGCGTGGCGACGACGAAAGCAACTGGGAGGACGTTTGACGAACGCATTCACCGGGCACGACGCCATCCGGGTCAGATGACGTGCGCCGCTCAGATTCGCCGCCTTGTGGCCGGCAGCTCGCTGATTGATGCGGGCGGCCGCGTGCAAGACGCTTACAGCTTGCGCTGCACGCCAAGTCATTGGCGCGATCAGAAATATCATTGGCTACAATCCGAGACGATTGAGGGCGAGATCAATGCGGCTACGGACAATCCGCTGCTGTTTCTGGATGTGCCGGGCGAAAATAAAGCGCTCTCCGGCGGGAACTTGCACGGCGAGCCGATAGCCTTTGCGATGGACCTTCGGCATTGCGCTGGCCGAAATCGCCGGCATCGCCGAGCGGCGCATCTTCCGGCTCACCGACCCGAATCTCAACGATGGTTTGCCAGCGATGCTCGTGGAGGGCGGGGGACTCAACAGCGGGTTCATGTTGGCGCAGTACGTTGCGGCGGCGTTGGCGGCCGATAACAAAGTGCTGGCGCATCCCGACGGCGTGGACAGCCTTCCCACCTCCGCCGACCAGGAAGACCACATCAGCAACTCGATGAACGCGGCCCGGCACGCCTGGCAGATTTTGCGCAATGTCGAGCGTGTGGTGGGCATCGAGCTGGTGACGGCGGCCCAGGCGCTCGACTTTCGGCTCAAGGCCGATCCGCATGTCAAGTTGGGTGCGGGGACAGCGGCGGCCCATACGCGTGTCCGGCAAGACATCGCGCACCTCGAGCGCGTCCGGCTGATGTACCTCGACCTCGATCGCGGCGCGGAACTCGTCCGCAGCGGCGAGATCGTGCGTGCGGTGGAAGAAGCGTTGGATCAGCAATTCCCTCCTCCCTTCGGGAGAAGGGTTGGGGACGAGGGCAATTTGCTATCCCTTGTGCCTCGTGCTATAATCCTGGCTATGAACACGAACGCGATTTCTCAGATCAAGCGACCCGCGCATCATGCGCACGCCCACGTGCGTTGTTTTAGCTTGGGTCGCGTCTGAAGTAATCGAACAAGTCGTTTTGACGGCGTGGCCTGGCCCACGCCGTTTTTGTTGCTGTAGTGCTGGCATCCAATGCCAGCGGGAGGCAAGCATGAAAAAGCAGCTCATTCAACCCGTCAAGGGCACGCGCGATTTCTACCCGGAGCAGATGGCGCTGCGGGTGTGGCTCTACAATGCCATCCGCGCCGTGTCTGAAAAGTTCGGCTATCAAGAGTACGAAGGGCCGATCCTGGAATATATTGCGCTCTATGCGGCCAAGTCCGGCGAGGAGCTGGTCAAGGAGCAATCCTTCGTCCTGACGGATCGAGGCGGCGACGAATTGACCCTCCGCCCGGAGTTGACACCGACGCTCGCGCGCATGGTGGCGCAAAAGCAAAATGCCTTGCCCAAGCCCATCCGCTGGTGGTCGTTCGGCCCCTTCTGGCGCTACGAGCGCCCGCAAAAGGGGCGCGCGCGCGAGTTCTTTCAGTGGAACATTGACCTCATCGGCTCCAAGTCGGTTCAGGCCGACGCCGAAATTGCCGCCATCAGCGCCGAGTTCTTTCGGAGCGTCGGGCTGGGACCGGATATTGTCCGCATTCAGTTGAACAATCGGCGGTTGATGGATGCCCAGTTGCGTGTGATGGGCGTTGAGGATGCGCTGGTCTCGGCGGTGTTCAAGGTGATTGACAAGCGCGAAAAAATGAACGACCCGGAGTGGAGCGAGTATGCGGCGTCGGTCGGGCTGTCGTCGGCGCAGATTGATGGGTTGCGCACGATGCTCAACAACCGCGAGTTGTGGAAGCAGTCAGATGAACTTGTGGCGTGCTTTGAGGCTCTGGCCGACCTGGGCGTGAGCGAATACTTTGAGTTTGAGCCGAGCGTCATTCGCGGTTTGGATTACTACACTGGCACGGTGATGGAGGGGCGCGACAAGAAAGGCGGGCGCGCGATCTTTGGCGGCGGTCGCTACGATAATCTGGTGGGCGATGTCGGCGGCGATCCGTTGCCCGGCGTCGGCTTTGCGATGGGCGATGTCGTCGTCAGCCTGATGCTGGAAGAGTATGGCAAGAAGCCTTCCTTCGAGACGAGTCCCGCGCAAGTGCTCCTCGCCGCGTTCGACGCAAGCCTCTTGAGCGCGGCGCGCAAGCTATCGGCGCAGTGGCGCGCGGCTGGCCTGCGCGTGGAGCTTTACCCGGATGCCGCCAAGCTCGACCGGCAGTTGAAATATGCCGACGCCAAGAACATTCCCTTCGTCGCCATCCTCGGCCCGGACGAAGCGGCGACGAACAGTGTCACGCTCAAGGACTTGCGGCGCAAGTCGCAGCAGCGCGTGCCGCAAAACGAGGTGGCGCAACTCGTCAAGTAGAGTCCGGGCGATTTTCAAAAACCATCGGCCCAACTCTTGCCGACTGAATCGAATCGTGTTATACTCTTGCGTGTCACGGTGGCTGTAGCTCAATGGTGGAGCACTGGACTGTGGATCCAGATGTTGCGGGTTCGAGACCCGTCAGCCACCCTAGACCGCGATCAGTGATCGGTGATCAGCGATCAGTGGGTGAGCGTTACTGGTCACTGGTTACTGATCACTGTTTTTGCCCGAGTAGCTCAACGGATAGAGCGCCGGACTTCGAATCCGTCGGTTGCGAGTTCGAATCTCGCCTCGGGCATAGTCGTGAACGCGCATGGGACTGCGCAAGTCTGTTGCCAATGGAATAGATCAAGGAATCATCCATGCCCAAACACTTTACGCAGGTTCTCGTGGTTGACGATGAGCCGCTCATCCTACGTTTTCTGCAGTACAATCTTCGACTCGCCGGGCACACGGTTTACACCGCGACAACCGGGACGGAGGGGCTGCGCCTGGCCGATGCGCAATCACTCGACCTGGTGTTGCTCGACCTGGGTTTGCCCGACATGGACGGGCTGGAAGTGCTGCGCCAGTTGCGCCGCCGGGCCGATGTGCCCGTCATCATCATCACGGCTCGCGATGACGAAGAGAGCATGGTGGCCGGGCTGAACCTGGGCGCGGACGATTATCTCACCAAGCCCTTTAGCGGCCGAGCCTTGCAGGCGAGGATTGACGCGGTGCTCAGGCGTTACCGCTCGGTCACGCCGAGGTTGATGGAGAAACCTATCTACGAATCCGGGCCGCTGTTTGTGGATGTGCCCAACCGGCAGGTGACGCTCAACGGTCAACCGGTGTACCTGACGCCGGTCGAGTTTTCTCTGCTGGCCGAGTTCCTCTGCAGCCCCAATCAGGTGCGGCTTCACAGCGATTTGCTCACCGCCGTGTGGGGACCGGAATACCGGGACGATGTGACCATCTTGCGCGCGACGATCTATCGCTTGCGGCAAAAGATCGAGCCGAATCCCGCCGACCCGACTTTTATCCGCACTGAGCCGGGCGTGGGTTACGTCTTTTCGTAGAAACGAAACTTGGCAAGTCTGTCAGACTTGCGAGTCGCTTTCTGCTCTATTCTTCTTCTCGTTCTTCCGGCTCGGCTTCTCCCGCTTTTACCCAGGCAAATTTCTTCTGCAAGGTCTTGGGGTAGTAACGCGCCAGCACGTCATACTCCATTTGTTGTCCCCACTGGTAATAGACCCGCGGGTCAATATAGGATTTGAGACTGGTGCCCAGGTTCCACGTGCGGCCTCGCGCGGCCACCATGTCTTGAACCTTGAGCTTGCCCAACGCATCTTCGGCGCGCTGCAGTTTTGATTTGGCAGCATCGGCCTTCTTCTTCGCTTGCTCAATTCGCTTGGCATACCGGGCCTTCACGCACTCTTTTTGCGCATCGCTTGAGACCTCGGCCCTCTTTTCGCGCATCTCGCGCTTGATGGCGTCCAGCGCTTCGTTAGCCTGCTTCGACTCGGCGCGCAGCGCGCTTACACGCTCTTGTGCCTTGTCCTTCTTTTCGTTGAATCGTCCCCGGCGCTCTGACCAGTTGGCCGACGCTTTCTTGTAGTGATGGCACAGCACGGCAGCTTCCAAATTAGCCTGCACCACCGCACCCCATTTTTCATAGTCGGGGTCGCTGGCTTCGACTTCCGAGCCGGCCAGGCTGTTCGCCACCGCCTGCGTGGCGTGATGCGTGCGGAACACTTTGGCCGTCAGGCCGGGCAGGATTTGGCCGAGGTACTCGTTGACGTGGCCGCTGTCAATCGTCGGAAAGATTTGCGGCTTGTCGTTGTTACCCGATCCAGACGGGCGCGCGTTCTGGACCAACTCGCGCAGGTTATTGAGCACCACTTCGGAGGGTTGAATCTTTTTGTGCCATAAAACAGAGTCCTTGCCCAGGAACTTGAACTCGGCGGTGCCATCTTCGTGCAGCGTGATGTGCTCCGGACGCAGCGTCGTCGCGCCGACGGTGTCAGCTTCGTCGGGGTCTTTTTCGTCACCCACGCGCAGGCAGAGCGTGTCAATCAGGTAGCAGGCGGTTGCGACCATGCGTAGCTTGGCGTCTTCGGAGGCCAGGTCTCGCTCGATGCTGGCGCGGATTTCGGCAATGTTTTGTTCCAGCGTATCGGCCTTGTCAAACTTGTGAGCTTCGCGCTCTTGCTTGACGGGCGCGGTGTCGCTCAGCCAGACGTATTTGAGCTTGCCGGTGAGCTTGTCCTCCCAGCGAGCGACCCACAACGATTCCGGTTGCCAGATGATTTCGGCCCAGTCACCTTGTGGGCGGGACGCATCCGGGCTGAGGTTGAGCGTGATGTCGCTCTGGCGCGCGCCCCGCTTCCACTTGCCACGCAGGGGATGCTTGCCGCGTCCCATAAAGATGCCGCTCGGCTCGGCGATGTAATTGCCCAGCTCGACGCGCTCGCCGTCCACGATGGCATGGCCGTATTCTTCCTTGAGCCGCTCGCGTTCCGCTTTGCGCGCGGCGGCCAGTGCCTTGCGCTCTTCAGGCGTTATGGCTTCTTTGGCCGCACGCTCGGCTTGAACGACGGACAGCGCCGGACCAAAGTCAACTTCTTCCGCCGACAGCAGCGGATGAATGCCGAGCGCCGTCGAAAAGTCGCGCATGAAATTCTTGATAAAGCCCGAGTCTTGCACGTACTCGGTGCCGATCTTTTTGGCCCAGGCGATTGCCATCTCTTCCTGGAGCGGTGTGAGCTTGCGCTCTTGGCCGCGAATCACGAGCGACAATTCCAGATACCGGGGCAATTCCGGCACGAGTATACCGTTATGAATCAGTTGATTGAGCATGGCCTTTCCTGACGGTACGAGTTCGGCGGCGGAGCATAACCCAGAACGGGCGAGTCGTCAAGCCGTTCTTTCACATGGCTTGCACTCTGGCTCTCAATTCAGAGAGCCGCTGGCGCAGGCTGTCGAGTTGGCGCTGGTTTTTTTCCACCCGATCCAGTTCGCCGCGCACAAAGCGCGTATAAGGCGCAACGCTCTCTTTCATCCGGGTGACATCGTTCTCGGCTTCGTGGTGAAACTGCGTGCTCAACGCATCCAACAGCTTGGCGCGCAGGGTTTCCATCTTTTCCCTGAAACGCTCTTTGGCTTGCTTGCGCTTGTAGGGGATGACAAAGAACCCGACCATGGCCAGCACGCCGGCGGCCACCAGTCCCGTGATGTCTATCGTGGTCGAGGCGATCGCCAGCGTGACCAGCGCGCCCAGCCCGACGGCGCCCACTTCGATCAGGGCGACCTGGGCCACCGCAGTCTCGACATTGGCTGCAAGTTCGCTAGCCTCCTGGTTGCGGTCGTAGGTCTCGACGATGGTTTGCGCGGTTTTGCCCACCGATTCGATGAGCGCGCGGCGGCGCAAGTCCATGCGCGTCTCGGGCTGGCCGACAATGTGCTCGGTGTAACGAGCCTGCCGCCGCTGCAAGTAGGTCATCACTTGCTGCCACTGGCGCAAGTCCTTCTCGACCAGCCAATCAATCATGCGCTGCACGCGCTCTTCGATCTGCTGCGGCACATCGGCCAAGACTTGCTTTTCAAACTGCCCGCGCACCTTGTCGCCGCGCGCGAGGTCGGCGATTTTGGTCAGGCGCATGGTGCTATCAAAGAAATCGAGGCCGCGCGCTTGCAGGCGGTTCAGGATGTTTTCCACCTCGGCCAATCGCGGGCCGAGTTCGTTTTTGAGCTCTTGTTCATACGCGCCGATCACCGACTCGACGGCGGTAGACGTCTCCTTGTCCTCGTTCAAGGCGCTGGCTTGCTCGGACACGGTTGACTGCGCTTGCTCGACAATGTGCTCGGCCACGCCGAGTGGATTGTTCAACTTGAGCCGCAGCCGCGCTGCGTCGTCCAGCGTGACGTGAATGTAATGGGTCAGCGTGTCCAGGCGGCTGGTTTCGCGCAGGCGCGCGCTTTGCTCCGGGTCAGCTTCGGCCTGAGCGGCCTGCGCCAGTCGCGCCGATATGGGAAAGCACTCGGGCGCAAAGCCTAACACTTGCTCGGCGTGTTTGAGCACAAAGTCGCGCACCTCGTTCAACGCTTCAGGGCTATCCAGGATGTCAACCTTGTTGAGCGTCATGACCACCTTTTTGCCCCATGCGCGGATGCGTTCCAGGAATTGGCGCTCGCTCTCGGACATCGGGCGGTCCGCCGACGTGACGAACAAGACCAGGTCGCTGCGCGGCACAAAGTCATCGGTCAGGCGTTCGTGACGACGGATGACGGCGTTGGTGCCGGGCGTGTCCACGATGTTGACTTGGCGCAACAGCGCCAGCGGATGCGTATACAGCGCAAAGTCTTGGTCCAGCACGTTTTCTGCCGCCTGCTCGCCCCACTTGACCAGCGTGACCCGTGAGGTAGTCGGGGTCACGCCTTCGGCCAGAACCTTGTCGCCGAGCAGCGCATTGATCAACGCCGATTTGCCCGCGTTGAACTCGCCGACCACCACGAGCAAAAACAGTTCGTCCAACTGGAGAGTCGCCTGTTGCAGCGTGTCCAATTCTTCGCGCGGCGCGTCCAACTCGGCCAACGCCAGACGCATCTCTGCCAGCGCCTCTTTTTCGTCGCGCAGCAACTGGGTCTGCTCTTCCGTCAGCATGGATTGAAGCATGTGGAATCTCCTGTGCCAAAACAGATCAACGAATGTGGACAAGCATAACACAGCCAAGCAGTAATGGCAATCTGGACTATAATCAAGTCGCGGATAACAGGGCGCAGGCTGCAGACGGTGGACCTTGTTCCGCTTGACGTTGCCAATGCGCGAACGATGGAGAGCGAGAGGGAAAAGAACATGAGTCCAAGAGCTTGGCGTGTTCGGATCGGATTGATTGTGAGCCTGGCTATTCTGCTGTTGTGCATGGCGAACAGTGACCGGGCGCGCGCGCTCCCATCACCACAAATGCCCGCGCCGTGGGATGATCCTGTGCTGCGCGGCAAGATTCATCCTGCGTTGCTCAAACAGATTATCCAGGGGCAAGCTGGGCAAGTGCCCATCGTCGTGGAAATGAAAGCGCAGGCTGATCTGGCGCAAGCCATCGGGGTGTCTGCTTCGCGTGGCGCGCCGGCCGGCGCGCTCGTCGTCGAGTCGCTCCGTTCGACCGCCGACATCAGCCAGCGCGAGGCGCGCGCTTTCCTCGCCGCCGAAGAAGTGTCGGGCCGCGCGGGCGACGTCAAGTCATTGTGGATCATCAATGCCATCAGCGCACATGCCTCGCCTGAGACGATTTGGCAACTGGCTGCTCGTCCCGATGTCTCTTTCGTGCGCGCCGATCGTCGGCTTCAGTGGCTTGATCCAAATCTCGATTCCCCGACCTCCGATCTCCAGCTGCCAACCTCGGACGTCGAATGGGGCATCAGCAAGATTCGGGCCGATCAGGTGTGGGCCGCTTTCAATATCAGCGGCACGGGTATAGTCGTAGCCAACATGGACACGGGCGTGGACTGGCTGCATCCGGCGTTGAGCAGCAATTATCGTGGCTGCATCAAAAGCGTATGCCAGCACGAAACAAGTTGGTTCGACGCGACGCCGACCGGGGCGTTGTATCCGCTCGACAGTCACGGCCACGGCACACACACGATGGGCACCATCGCCGGGCGGGGGGGGATTGGCGTCGCGCCGGGCGCGCAGTGGATTGCCGCGCGCGTTTTGGACTCGGCTGGCAACGGCTATGATTCGTGGATTCACGCCGGGTTCCAGTGGATTTTGGCCCCAGGCGGCGACCCGGCCATGGCTCCCCGCGTGGTGAACAGTTCATGGGGCACTGACCTTGGCAGCGACATAACTTTCCAGGATGATGTGCGCGCGCTGCGAGCGGCGGGCATTTTGCCTATTTTCAGCAATGGCAACAATGGCCCGAAACCCGGCACGGTCGGCTCGCCGGCAGCCTTGCCGGACGCGTTTGCCGTCGGCGCGACGGATGATACAGACATGGTGGCGATTTTTTCCAGCCGGGGGCCTTCGCCCTGGGGTGAGATCAGGCCGCATATCGTCGCGCCGGGCGTCCGAGTGCTTTCGGCCCGGCCCGGCGGAACCTATGCTTACCTCAGCGGCACTTCGATGGCCGCGCCGCACGTGACGGGCGCGGCGGCGTTGATGCTTTCGGCCGATCCGGGCTTGACCATCACTGCGACGATGTATGCGTTGACGACGACGGCCGTCCCGTTGACGACGACTCTCCCCAACAACGATTCGGGCTGGGGACGCCTCGACGCCTACGCGGCGATGCTGGCTGTGTCGAATGTCACCACTCTGTCGGGCACGGTCAAGCGCGCCGATACGCTCGCGCCTATCCCAGGCGCGGTTGTCGCGCTCAGCGGCGCGCAGCAGGTCTCAACCCAGACGGACGCGAACGGAGATTATCTGGTCGGCGCAGTTGCGGGCGTTTATAACGTTTCGACAAGCGCCTTTGGGTTTGAGACCAATCACGCTTACAACGTCGTCCTCAGCAAGGCCGCGCCGGCCACGCGTGATTGGCTGCTGACGCCGTTGCCATCTGGCAGTGTGCGAGGCGCGCTCACCGATTTGGCGGCGGGGTTGCCCATTACGGCAACTGTGACCGTGCTCGACACTCCGGTCGCGCAGACTGCGTTCGGCGCGTACAGCCTGACGCTGCCGGCAGGGACGTACACGCTCCGCGCGACGCAATCGGGCTACCGTGTCCTCACGGCGACCGTGGCGATCACTCTCGGCAGTACCAGCTTGCAAGATCTGGCTTTGACACGCGGGCCCAAGATTCTTTTGGTGGACAGCGGCGCGTGGTATTCCGAAAGCCAGATCGGTTATTATGGCCAATCCCTTGACGCGTTGGGCTATGCCTA
>Ga0299912_10005725_pt1 | contig 10211 bp, 7 predicted proteins | sample RVTome_2_FD_207667 | JGI IMG/M metagenome (GOLD analysis project Ga0299912, IMG submission 207667) | Soil microbial communities from uranium-contaminated site in the Upper Colorado River Basin, Wyoming, United States - RVT95D214 (version 2) ... | reverse complement strand
GTTCCTTGACTTTCTTGGCGAAGGGAAGGAGCCGAACCTGAATTTGCTTCCAATCCCGCTGGACGGATAGGACGCAAAGCCCCTCGTCCTCAAAACGGCGCCGGCATTCGTCGAGGGAAGAGGCCAGGATCGTCTGGGAATAAGTCTTCCCTCCTTCCGTGGCCAGCCGACACGTAAAATAAGGCATCTCAGACTCTTAACGATAATAGGCCCGCACTCTCACCCGACGGGTAACATCAATATTAGGGTAACCGGGAATGTTTGTCAAACCCTGAGCCGCGCTTCTCAACTTTATAAAAGAGAGAAAGATGCGTCGGCGAACGGGTCAAACAGCCCGCGCCCGGGCGTCCAGCCAGCCCGCGAACCTTGAGCCCTTCCTCCCCGTCGCGGCCGATAACATTTGCTGGGCCTACCCTCCCGCCCGGAGAAGGCCGAAGAACCGCATCTGCAACATGCAACCCTGCCCTTGGCGGAGAAGGAGCGGGTGTCCGGCGTCGGCGTGTTTATCGCTGCGGTTTTGCGGGGAGCCTCCCCCTCTTCAGCGGGAGATGGTCGGAAATCTTCGCGAAGTGCTTGTCCGATTCGATCAGGACGAGATCGTGATCCATGCAGTCCGTAGCGATGATCATGTCGCTCAGGGGAACCGATATCCCCTTTTTTTTCAGGAGATACCCATTGCGGCCGGCCGATTGGAAGGACGTCCGGTCGCTCGGGACGAGCTTCAGACCGGCCAAAGCCAAGGCGAGCCGGTCGAATTCGGCCGGATTCCTCGCGCCCGTCAATAGCTCAACGAGAACGATTCCGTTTATGTGAACACGGTTCTCGTCGACGATCGCGTCGATCAGATCCCCATCGTTCGCATCGCCGTCTCGGAAGTAGGAAATCCAGACGCTCGTATCGACGAAGTACTCGGGCTTCATAGGAGATCTTTCTTTCGCAGAGCATCCAGGTCGACCTCCAGGTCCAGCTTCCCCCGTAAAAGCTTTAGCTTCTCCCGGCGGATCCTGCGCAGCATTTCATCCAGGGCACGGCAGACGAGAAGCGTTTTGTTGGTCTCGCCGGACTCCCCCATCAGGTCATTCATCAAGTTGTCGGGAATGATCAAAGTAGTCCTCATGCATATCTCCAATACATATAATTAATACATATTGAAGATATGTCAAGATAATCCTTTTTTTTCTCCCAATGATTAAGACGCACTGCGCCGGAGATTTTCTCTGGACCGTCGAGAAGAATTGTCGTTTTCGGGCCTGAAGCCCGCCGTTTACTCCCCGGCCAGGTCGTACTTTTGGATGAGGGGGTTGAGCCGGGTCAGTAACTCGTAGAACGACTGGCCCGCCCGGCCGGCGACTTCGTAGGCCGTGATCTCTTCCCCTCCGTCGCGCCCGATGATCGTGACCGTGTCCTCGACCCGGGCATCCGGAATTTCGCTGAGGTCGACCACGATCATGTCCATGGCGACGTTCCCCAGGACGCGAACCCGGCGGCCCCGGACGAGGACTTCGGCCACCCTCGAAAGCGATCGGGGAAAGCCGTGCCAGTAGCCGATCGGGCAGACGCCGACGACCGAATCCCGCGCCAGCGTCTCGCTCAGGTCGTACCCGATCCGGGTGCCGGTGGGGAGGCGCTTGATCTCGGAGATGATCGTCCGCCAGGTAAGAACCGGCTTCAACTCATGCTTGCGCTCAAAGGCCGGCTTCATCTTCAAGGACGGCCAGAGCCCGACCAGCCCGATCCCGACCCGGACCATGTCGAAGCAGGCTTCGGGATAGAGAAAAACGCCGGCCGTGGCGCAGGCGTGGAGAAGCGGCCGGTACCCGGCCGTCCGGAAAATCTCGACAGCGCGCCGGAAAGCCTCGATCTGCCCCCGGGTGTAGGCCGTGTCGTCCGGATCCTTGGCGGCGGCGAAGTGGGTGAAGAGGCCCTCGATCCCGAGTCCGGGGTGGTCCCGACGCAGGACGGCGCCGAGCTCCGGAACCTGGGCCGGCAGGAAGCCCTGGCGGTGGAGGCCGGTGTCGATCTTGATATGGACTTGGACCTTTTCGCCCGCTCCCGAACGGCCGACGGCGGCCAGGCTCTCGAAGCTCGAGACGGTCAGGCTGATCCGGCGGCGCGCCGCCTCTTCGATGCGGGCCGGGAGCGTATAGCCCAAAACGAGGATGGGCTTTTCGATCCCGGTCTCCCGGAGGGTCGCGGCCTCAACGATCGAATCCACGCCCAGCCAGTCCGCGCCCAACTGGTCCAGGGCCGGGACGAAGTCGTACAGGCCGTGGCCGTAGGCGTTGGACTTGGCGACGGCCATCAGCCGGCAGCCGGCGGGAAGGATCCCCCTGAACAGGCCGATGTTATGGGCGAGGGCGCTCCGGTCGAGCTCGATCCAGGTCCGAAGCCGATGTTTTTCGATGACGGCTTCGGTGTCGGCGTTAGATTTCGCTTTTATAGACATTCTTTCTATGTCCGATTCTGAGGACGAGAACATCCGAGCCTAATAAAGCATAAATAACCCTATATTCCCCGACTCCGAATTTGCGAAGCCCGGCAAAAGGACCCTTTAAAACCGGATTAAGCTCGGGTTTCTTTGAAAGCTCCTGTTCTATTCGGTCGAGAATTCGGCCCGCTTCGGATTTAGACGGCTTTTTAAGGTCGCGCCGGACAGACTTTTTGTAGACGATATTATAGGCCAAGGGACTTCCTCAGCTCCTTGCCGGAAACGATAGGATCGCTTTTATCATGGAGACGGTCTAAGGCCACCTGAAGATCGGCGAATTCCTCGATATAGGACTCCAAGGCCTTCAGGATGATGAAAGAACGCGGCCGCTCCGTCTCCTTGGCGATGGAGTCGAGTTGTTCCGCCAGTTCTTTGGGGAGCCTAACCGATATGGCTGTATTCATGAATAATCTCCTGTCACTATTGTATTACAATGTATACAATCAGTTCCTATTTGTCAACCTTTTCTTCGAGGCTCTAGGGAAGGACGGGACGACCGGCGGCCTAGCCCCACAGGAACTGCGCCGGATCGGGCTTGAAGGTCCCGGCGCGGGCCTCTTCGATCATCTGGGCGACCAGGAGGTTCCAGCTCACGAAGTCGGGAGCGGCGAGCGGCGCGCCCGTCTCGGCGTGGTAGTTCTCGTGCATCATGCCGTTCGCCGCCAGGTCGGCCAGGCAAAGCCGGCTGATCCGCTCGGCGACCGTCAGGGCCGCCTCCGGATAACCGTAATGGAGGAGGACGTGCATGGCCATCCAGTTGGCATGTGGCCAGATCGGGCCCTGCCAGTTCGAGTAGGGCTTGATGACGTTCTCGTTGTTGTAGGAAGGCTCGTCGGCCGCGACCGACCGGATCCCGTGTGGGGACCAGAGTTTGGCCGGATCGAGGACGTAACGCTCGATCATAGCCCGGGCCTGCTCGGCGGAAGCGAGCCGGGCCCAGAGGGGGATCAGGTTGCTGTAGGTGACGCAGCGGATGCGTGTTCCCTCGACCGCGTCGTGACTGTAATAAGTGACGTCGGCCGGATCCCAAAGATGGCGGTTCACGGCATCGGCCAGTGCGCGGGCCCGTTCCCGAAAGGCATCGGCCTCGGAGGGCTTGCCCAGACTGTCGGCGATTACGGCCATGGCCCTATAGTCGAGGACCATGAAGCCGTTGACGTCCCCGGCGGCGATGCTGTTGTGATAACGGCGGACCAGGGTCGGGTTGTTATCGGCTCCGGATTCGATACTATCCCACCATTTAACGAGTCCGGTCGCCCTGTCGCTCATCATTCTCTCGCGATAGGTCACGCAAGCCGACATCTGATCCCAGACGGGCTCGATCCAGCCGAAATCCCCGAGAGCGATCGAGGCGTAATAAGCCGCTTGTCCCATGAGCGGCTTGATGTGGTAGAGGCGCGCGTCGCGGCCGGCCCAGGGTCGGATCCCGCCCGGCGTCTGCCCGTCGGGCTCGGTGTGGCGGAGGAAGTTCAAGCACCAGTTCTTGAGGTAGATCCCGTCGGCCCTGTCCGCGGAGATGAGATGGAGGCCGACGAAGAAGGCGTCCCAATCCCACTGCTCCTCGTAGACGCCGCTGGGAACGATGTAATCGTAGGGAAGGGCGCCGTTGGCGCGGCGGAGAACGCGGCTCCGTAAAGCGCCGATCCGCTCCCGGGCGTCGGTCGCCAGTTGATCAAGGTCGGATGGGACGGTTGTCATCTGATCAATTTCGATCACTGCTCAGAATCGGCCAAAAATATAGTCCTCCTCCCTGGAGAAGTCAAGACGGCCCGCCCGGGCATCAAGTTGACAGGACGGCCAGATTGCGGGTATTAATACCGATATCGGGAAGCGGCCGGCCGCAGAGGCGGCGCGGGGAGGCTTGGCGTGCCCGTAAACGAAAAGGAGGAGAGCTCATGAAATCCTATAAGATCAAGATGTCGCTGGCTGCCCTGGCCTTCGGACTGCTTCTCCAGGCCGCCGTCATGGGAGAAACCTTGATTTTCAGGCAGTATCGGGTTACGGCGCCCGGAACCATCCACGACATGGTCGTGGCGGACTTCAACAAGGACGGCTATCCGGATATCGCCGTTATCGACTATCCAAACAAGCTCATCCGGACTTTTCTGGGAAGCGCGACCTACGCCTACCCCCAGGCCTTCACCAAAGCCAATTCCAAGCTCGGCAAGGTATTCGTGGGAGCGGCCGATTTCAACGGCGACGGCGTTCCCGACCTAGCCGTCGACATGCCTTCGACCAAGACCTACTTTGCCGTCTTTCCGGGCAAGACGGACGGCTCTTTGGCGGACCCCGTCTACGTCGGCACCGGGAAGACCCAGCCCGGCTTCGACCAGGCCGCCGTCCTGGACTTCAACAACGACGGAAAGCCGGACGTCATCGGTTTTCAGCAATACGGCGGGCCGCTCCTGTCCTTCCTGAACCTGGGCAACGCCAAGTTCAAGACGAGAAAACTCCAGGACAAGTGCGACTACGACAGCATCGTGACCGGGAATTTTGACGCAGACAAGTACAATGACCTCGTCCTCGGAGAGCTTTATCCCAAGGATATCATCTATTACTTCAAGAGCAAAAAGGACGGGACATTCATGTCCGCCAAAAAGACCACTCATACCGCCCTGGGATCCTGTCTCATCGCCGGCGACCTTAACGGCGACAAGAAGCTCGACCTGGTCGGCGACGGCAATTACTGGAATGACGCCTGGTCGATGATCGGAAACGGAAGCGGCCTCTTCAGCAAGAAAAAAATGCTCAGCGCCAACGCTTCCCTGGGCGGAGGCGGCGTCCTGGCCCGGCTGGGGGCGGACGCCAAGCTCGACCTGGCCACGGGCGAAACCGGAGGGGTCGCCCTATTCTCGGGAAACGGGAACGGGACGTTCGCGTCTCAGGGAAGGATGGCCCAGCATCTCCGTTTCGACCGAGAGCTGGGGACCCTCGTTTCGGGCGACGTCAACGGTGACGGACGGCTGGACCTGATATGCGTCCAATGGGACCAGGGCATCAGAGGGAACGACGAGAGCGACGACATGTCCAACTTCATCCTCTTCCTCAACGGGCAGACGCCCAATACCCTGACCATCTCGAACCTCGTAACGACCAAGCTCAGCTTTGCGGGCGCCCTGATCCTCTACGCGGGGAGCGTCCAGTTTCAGTCGACGAGCGGAGACCTTAAATTCATCAACACGACCGAAGTCAAGGACAACGCCTACATGCATTTCTATGTCACCCTCGATTTCCCTTCCCCTCTCAAGGACTATACCTATCACTGTTTTGCCACGGGCAGCTATTTCCATAAACCCGGGACGACATCGGGGACAGCCTCCTGGGATATCTCGATCCCGACGACGATCGTCACGAACGCCACTCCAACCGTAACCCTCAAGAACTACTACCTCCTGGACTACCACCTGGTCCAGAGCAACGGCCTGCTTAAAACCACCCCGCCGCCCGGCCGGACGGTCAAGGACGCCGCCGGGCCGGGGAAAACCCTGCGTTCGGACCGTGACGGCCTAGTCGCTCTGGTCGAAGTCGAAACGGAAAAATAACCTCAAGCACACAAGCATCCCGCCTTCGTCCTGATTGACAAAGCTCGGCGAAAGCGATATCTTCATCATCGTGATGAGGCGGAGAGCCGTTCTTCCTGCCGTCCTGAGCGCATTCTTCCTGCTCGCCGCGGCCGCCCCCCAGGAACGGCCTGCTAAAAAGCCCAAATGGGACTACATGAGCACATTTCTATCCCGGAACACGGCGCCGCTCGGCCTCAAGGAGAATCCCCTCCTCAAGAAAATGCTGCGGCAGTCCAGGACCCGATGGGCCATCCGGTCCGGATTCAGGCACATCCTGGACTGAGAATCCCGTTTTTTTTTGCCCGTGGGATTCATTTTTTTGAATTGAACGGACGATGAACAAACGGCTCTTGCTGGTCCTCATTCCCGTGTTCTTCCTCCTCGTCCTGGGCGGCATTAACATCTACCGGAAAATCATCTGGCAGGAGCCGACCGACGGCGTCTCCTGGGAGATGAAGGGCGCGGCCCTGACGGCCGTTAAAATCGAGGAGGGGAGCCCCGCCTTCCTGGCCGGCCTAAAAATTGGGGATATCCTCTATTCCATCAACCAGGCGCCGGCCAAAACCCGGATCGATATCAAAAAAAGCCTGTGGCTCGCCTGGACCGGAAGCCAGAAGCTCATCTACCAGATCAACCGACAGGGCGAACTCATCTACCCGTCGTTTTTCTCGACGGCGCGAGGCTCCGATCTGATCTATTTTTATTTGGCCCTGATCGGGCTGACAACCCTGGTCATCGGGCTCGTCGTCTTCCTGAACTCGCGGCGCCAGTTCACCCTGGCCTTCATCTATTTCTACCTTCTGTGCATGGCCTTCTATTCCTTCTATATCTTCTCTCCGACCGGCGACCTGGACGTTCTGGACAGCATGTTCTACTGGCTCGACAAGATCGCTTTCCTCCTCTTCCCTCCCCTCCTGCTCCACTTTTTCCTCATCTTCCCGCAACGGAAGCAATTCGTCAAAAACAAGCCGTCGACGATATTCGGAATCTATGCGCCCGGCCTCATCCTCATTCTGGCCCACATCGTCCTGCACCTCATTCCCCAAGGCGGGAAGACGGACGCTTGGGCCATCGCTTTTCACGATACTCTTGAGAAACTGAGCCTCTACCACTTCACGCTGTTCTTGATCACCGCCCTGGTCACGATCGGCCACAGCGCCCTGAAACCGCCCAACCTCATCGTCAAGAAACAGCTCAAGGGGGTCGCCTTCGGGCTCGGCGTCGCCATCCTCCCCTTCTCCGTCTTCTACGTCGTCCCCATTCTCGTCGGCCTGGCCCCGTCCAAGGCCGGCGAGCTGTCCGTCATCCTCCAGGCCCTCATTCCGCTGACGTTCGCCTACTCGATCTCCCGCTACCGGCTCATGGACTTCGAGGTCCTTCTCAAGAAGGCGGCGACCCTCCTCTTCTCCTACGTCGTCATCGCCAGTGTCTATTTCATCGTCAGCGCCCAGACCCGGTTCTTCAGCGAGTACAGGCTCAACGCCCTCATCCTGGGGATCCTGGCCATCCTGCTCGGGGCGACGCTGTTCTCGCCCCTCAAAAAGCTGTTCCAGTACCTTCTCGACCGGGTCATCTACCGCCAAAGCTACGCGTACCGGAGGACGCTCCTGTCCATCTCCAAGGAGTTGAGCCGGGAACGGAACCTGGAGCGGCTGTCCGACTCCCTGCTCGAGCTGATCGCCAACGCCCTTTCGCTCCGGTCGATCGCCCTCCTGCTCCCTTCCGCCGATGACCCTTCCCTTCTCCATGTCTTCCGGGGCCGCGGCGAGATCCCGGCCAACCTCCGCGAGATCCGGCTCGACCCCGCCCTGGAGATCATGCTCCGCGAGCGGGACTTCCTGTCCTTTTTCCCGCTGGCCGAGCGGCGCGAGTTCCAGAAGAGGTTCGAAGCGCTCTCGACCCGCGGTTTTTTCCATGTCCTCCCCCTCCGGGTCGAGAACAAGCTCATCGGCTGCCTGGGCATGGGAAAGAAAGAGGACGACACCTACCTGACGAGCGAGGACTGGGATCTCCTGACGACGATCTCCTCCTCGGTCGCCCTCGCCCTCGAGAACGCCACCCTATACAACCAGGCCAGCGTCCGGACCCTCGAGCTCGTGCGTCTCAAGGACTACAGCGAAAACATCATCGAGAGCCTGACGGTCGGGGTCGCCGTCCTCGACCAGGCCGGCCGGATCATCGGCTGGAACCGGGTCCTCGAGGACATCTTCGCCCGGAAGAAGGAGGCGGTCCTGAACCGGACCCTGTTCGAGGTCCTGGGCGAACGGACCTTCTCGGCCCTGTTCCCTTCCGACACCCAGCAGGATTTCCGCCTGCTGAGCGAAATCTCAATCGACATGCCGGACGGCGAGAAGAGGATTTTCGACATCGCCCGCACCCCCCTTTTCGACAACCTGATGACTCCCTACGGGACGATCATCGTCTTCGAAGACACGACCGAGAAGATCCGCCTCCAGCAGCAATTACTGACATCGGAGAAGCTCGCCTCGATCGGACTCCTCTCGGCCGGCGTCGCCCATGAAATCAACACGCCCCTGACCGGGATCTCGAGTTACGTCCAGATGCTCCAGAAAACGCTGACCGACAAACACTACGCCCAGATCCTGGGGAAGATCGAATCCCAGACGGACCGGGTCAACCGGATCATCAAGAACCTCCTCAGTTTCGCCCGCAATCCCTCGACGACCGCCTTCCACCGGGTCGACCTCAAGGAGAGCATCGACGAGATCATTTCCCTGATCGACTACAAGCTCAAGACCATGAATATCGCCCTCGAGCTCGAGCTGGCCCCCCTCCGCTCTCTCTGGGCCCAGGGCGAGCGGCTTCAGCAGGTCTTCATCAACATCATCCTCAACGCGCTCGATGCCATGCCCGGAGGCGGAACCCTCCGGATCGTCCTCGCCGAAGCGGGGGGGGAAGCCGTCGTCAAAATCCAGGATACCGGGTCCGGCATCCAGCCCCAGTATCTCCCCCACATCTTCGACCCCTTTTTCACGACCAAGGGCGTCGGCAAGGGGACGGGCCTCGGCCTTTCGATCAGTTATGCTATAATCAACGAGCATGAAGGACGGATCAGCGTCGAAAGCGAGGCCGGAAAGGGAACCTGCTTCTCCATCTTCCTCCCCCTCGACCTGGACCGAAGGCCGCCCCGCCCGGCCCGGAGAGCGGACGAATAGGCCATGAGCGGCAAGGGACGGATCCACATCATCGACGACGAGCCCGTCATCCAGGACGTCCTGGGCCAGTTCCTGTCCTCCGAAAGCTACGAGGTCGAGATCTCGGCGAACGGGGCCGAGGGCTTGGCCAAGCACGACGGGGGCGGCTTCGACCTCGTCCTGCTCGACCTCCTCATGCCCGGGATGGACGGCCTCGAGGTCCTCCGCGAGCTCCGCAAGGTCGACCCGTGGGTCGTCGTCGTCATCCTCACGGCCTATGCCTCGGTCGAATCGGCCATCTCGGCCATGAAGAGCGGGGCCTACGACTACATCCAAAAACCGTTCAAGCACGACGAACTCCTCCTGACCATCCAGCGCGGCCTCGAGCATAAGCGCTTGGTCGAAGAAAACCTCAGGCTCAAGGACGAGCTCAAGCGCAAGTTCAGCTTCGACGCCCTGATCGGCAAGAGCCGGGTCATACAGCGGGTCTTCGAGTGCATCCAGGCGGCCGCCCCCAGCCGGAGCACCATCCTGCTCCAGGGCGAGAGCGGGACCGGCAAGGAGCTGGTGGCCAAGGCCATCCATCAGAACTCGGACCGCTCGGGCGGCCCGTTCATCACCGTCAACAGCGGCTCCCTCCCGCCCGATCTCCTGGAGAGCCATCTGTTCGGCCACGTCAAGGGGGCGTTCACCGGGGCCGTCAACCAGAAGAAAGGCCTGTTCGAGGCGGCCGACCGGGGAACGATCTTCTTCGACGAAGTCTCTTCGATCAACATCGAGACCCAGGCCAAACTCCTCCGGGTCATGCAGGAGCGCGAGTTCATGCGCCTGGGCGGGACCAAGACGATCAAGGTCGACGTCCGGATCATCGCCGCCACCAACACCGACCTCGAGGAGCTCATCCATCAGAAGGCATTCCGCAAAGACCTCTTCTACCGGCTCAACGTCATCAAGATCGAGCTCCCCCCCTTGCGCGAACGGAAGGACGATATCCCCCTTCTCGTC
>Ga0299912_10005724_pt1 | contig 10213 bp, 10 predicted proteins | sample RVTome_2_FD_207667 | JGI IMG/M metagenome (GOLD analysis project Ga0299912, IMG submission 207667) | Soil microbial communities from uranium-contaminated site in the Upper Colorado River Basin, Wyoming, United States - RVT95D214 (version 2) ... | reverse complement strand
AGCTAAAAATACTTTGTTAGGTGAAGTGGAAAAGGATTCCCGCAACGACATGGCGCGCATCATCCGACAAATCGAAGCAGAGGCCAGGGAGGAAGGCGAGCGCAGGGCACGTAACCTGATCACAACTGCAATCCAACGGGTCGCATCTGAACACGTGAGCGAAGTTTCCACTTCGGTGGTACCCTTGCCATCCGACGAAATGAAAGGGCGCATCATCGGTCGCAACGGCCGCAATATCCACTCCTTCGAGCAGGCTGCTGGCGTGGACGTCATTGTCGACGACACCCCCGAAGCTGTAACGATCTCGTGCTTCGACCCCGTCCGCAGGGAGGTTGCTCGACGGTCTCTGGAAAAGCTGGTGCTGGACGGACGCATCCACCCCGCCCACATCGAGAAAGTGCTGAAAACAGAGCAAAAAGAAGTCGATCGGGCTATCATTGAAGCCGGTGACCAGGCTGCTTACGATGCGGGTGTACCCGGTCTTCACCCTGAAATCACCAAGATATTAGGCCGGCTCAAGTTCCGCACCTCCTATGGTCAAAACCAGCTCGCCCACGCCGTGGAAACCTCCAGACTGGCTGCAGTTATTGCCGCCGAGTTGGAAGCGGACGTGGAAGTCGCTAAAGCTGGCGCCCTGCTCCACGATATCGGCAAAGCCATGGATCATAATGTGGAAGGCACCCACTCCCAAATCGGGGCTGAATTCGTCAAACGATTCGGCGTCTCCCCGAAAGTGGTTAACGCTATCGCCTCACACCACCATGAGCTAGAGCAAGAATCCGTGGAGGCTGCCATTGTCGAAGCTGCGGACGCTATCTCGGGGGCGCGACCAGGCGCCCGACGTGAGAGCCTGGAGCAATACCTGAAACGGGTGCGCGCCCTGGAGGAGATCGCCAACTCGCATGATGGCGTAAACCAGAGCTACGCCCTACAGGCCGGGCGTGAGATCCGCATATTCGTGCGGCCAGAAGAGATCGACGACCTGGAATCCATCCGTCTGGCGCGCGACATCGCCAAAAAGATCGAAGAGACGATGCAATACCCCGGCCAGATCAAAGTCACTGTGATCCGGGAGACGCGGTCGGTAGATTACGCCAAGTAAATCAGGGGGTCAGGACAGGAAAGGATTATAGGACTTTTCCCGCCCTACGGTCGTCTCTGGCCCATGACCGGAGAGCAGGCGTGTTTCGTCAGGCAGGCTCAGAATCTGCGAACGGATGCTGTCGATCAACGTGTCGTAATCGCCGCCCGGCAGGTCGGTGCGCCCAATGCTGCCGGCGAAAATCACGTCGCCACAAAACACCACTCCCGCTTCAGCGCAAACCAATACCACGTGCCCTGGGGTATGCCCGGGAGCGTGGCGCACCTCAAACTGATTTGAACCCAAATGGAGCAACTGGCTGGGCGATAGCTCGACCGTTGGCTCAGGACCCGGGTCAATGCGCATGCCGAAGAGCGGCGCCCCGCCCTGCATCCTCCATAACGGTTGGTCGTCCGGGTGGAGGGCTATCGCTGGCGACTGGGAAAGGCTATCCACGATGGCGCCCGCCCCAGCGATGTGGTCGAAGTGAGCGTGGGTTAGCCAGATATGGCCGATGCGCCAGCCGCGCTTGTTCGCCTCCGCTACGATTACCTGCCCGTCCCAGGCGGGGTCGACTACCGCCGCTTCACCTGTCTGGGGATCGGCGATCAGGTAAGCGTTGGTCTCCACAGGGCCAAGGATGAAGGTAACGATGTCAAGCATTGCCTCTCCGCAGGAACTTCCATATCCACGACACAATGTTATCCAGCCCCAAGATCGATCCCAACACCGTACCCACCCAACCCGCCAGGCGGGCAGCCGTGCCGCCCATGCCAAGCATGTTTACAGCGCGGATTTCGATTACCTGGGCTGTGAGCGGGCGGCGGGTTTCTTCGCCTCCATCCAGAGGGACAAATCGCAGGTGTACCCATAGCATGCCGCGATAATCACCTACGCTCTCCGGCCGGACGCTCCAGGAAAACGTAACCGTTTGCCCCGGACGCATGGGCTCGATCACCTCATCCGGCGGGACAACTTGCATCCCAGCCAGGTCAAGGCGCGCCTCGGCCACCACGTTGTGCGTATCGTATAGGTTTGGAATATAAACCGTCTCGCCCTGCACCTCGTGCTCACCGAACTGGGCGGTTGGTGTGATGTTTCCCTCCTGGTCGACTGCCAGTTTTAGCAGGATCACGTCGGTATCGCCGGTACGGATCACCGGCGGCCATTCGACCACCAGCAGTCGTTGCTCAGGAATTAAAGGGAGCGGCGTCGGGGGTGGGGCCTGGGTGGGCAGAACGGCAAACGTGGGTAAGACCTGTGATTCCACAGGAGCAACTCCACCTGCCTCAGTGGGTTCTATGTCACCAGGGTCAACAGCTTCAGTTTGTTCATTAACCAGAGGGGGAGCGGAGCAAACCAGTAAGATCATGACCAGGGCTACTGAGACGACCAGCCAGCTTACAACCCGGCGTATCCTCCTGTCATGAAAAACAAAAGCGCTCACGATACCCACCAGATCATGGGTATAAAGCTTTCCGGCGTAGGCAATTGCATATCCACCGGTAAGACCGGCAAGATGCGGATAGCCCTTTCCATCGGCCACAATCCCCACACCAGGAGCGCCAGCGAAATCAACAGGATAACCAGGCCAAGGATGCGCCGTACGGTACGAGGGTTCACAGAAGCAATTATACTTGCAGAAATTGGGTAGTGATCACACACAATCAATACCCCTCAGCCTGCCCCCCTCCCAGCGAAGCTAAAGCATGCTAAACTGCGAATGACATTCTACGCAAATAAACCAGGGGAGATGACCTCTTGAAACTTAGCGCTTTTATTACCCTGCACGCTTTGCTTGCTATAGCCGCTGGGATCACCTTTGCTCTCTATAGCCCGCTGGCACTTAATTTTTTCGGTATCATCGAAAGCGTTGGAGGCGCTGATCTATATTGGTTCACCGTTTCCTTCGCCCGTCTTTTCGGAGCTGCCTTGTTTGGCCTTGGTTTTGTCATCCTCTCTCTCCGCAAAATTATCACAAACCCGATCCTTGATTCCCAAACCAGGCGAAGTGTGCTCTTCGCCTTGCTTCTAAGCAATCTGGTCGGCCTGATCGTCGCCCTCACCCAGCAAGTCTCGATCTGGGGCACGGCAGCTGGATGGGTAATCACAGGCGTGTTTTTCATTTTACTGGCAGGTTGTGGATATTACTTAATCAAGAATCCCGGTATCTGATAGAAACCTGGATTCTTGTCGAATGGATAGTATGTTAAGCCGGATAAAACACCTCTTCATCGGCACACCGCTGCCCACAGACAAAATTGCTGAAAAAAGGCTGGATAAAATTCGCGCTCTGGCGGCTTTCTCCCCCGACGCGCTCTCTTCCATCGCATACGCCAATCAGGAAATCTATTTGGGATTAGTCGTCGCCGGAGTTGCCGGGCTTTCCTTAGCATGGCCAATTGGCCTGACTATCGTTGGCTTACTTGTCATCGTAGCCACTTCCTACCGCCAGACCATCCATGCCTACCCGAGCGGGGGCGGATCGTACATAGTTGCCCGTGAGAATCTGGGGACTTTTCCAGGACTAATCGCGGCGGCAGCGCTGATGATCGATTATTTGCTCACCGCCGCAGTCAGCTTGTCGGCTGGCGTGGCAGCCATCGCCTCCGCTTTTCCGGTGTTGTGGGACTATCGCATCCACCTGGCGCTTTTTATTCTTTTAGTGATTACCCTGCTGAATCTGCGTGGCCTTCAAGAATCCGGCACCTGGATGTCGGTGCCGGTTTATCTTTTCCTGTTTACTTATCTGCCTATGTTGGGCATTGGCCTGATCCGGCTGATTTTGGAAGGACCCACTCTGCCTGCCGCCTACGCTCCCCCACCCACTTATCCACTGACTACATTCCTTATAATGCACACCTTTGCCACTGGTTGCACAGCCTTGACCGGCATTGAAGCCATCAGCAACGGAGTGCCGGCTTTTCGCCCGCCCGAATCGAAGAACGCCAGCATTACCCTGGTTGTGATGGCCCTCCTGATGGGAACGCTCTTCCTGGGCAGCATCGGATTGACACAATTTTTAGGTGTGGTCGCTGGACCGCAGGAGACTATCCTTTCAGCTCTCGCCCGGAAAATCCTGGGAGGCAATTACTTATATTACCTGATCCAACTTAGCACGCTTTTTATCCTGGCTGTGGCAGCGAATACCAGCTTCGTCGGTTTTCCCCGCGTAGCTTCCATCCTGGCCAGAGATGGATTTTTACCGCGCCAATTCACCAGCCTGGGAGACCGGCTGGTCTTCGCCAACGGGATCATTTTTCTGGCTGCTGCAACCGGCGTATTGATCATTGTTTTTAAAGGAGACTCGCACGCTCTCGTTCCGCTGTTTGCCATAGGCGCCTTTCTAGCTTTTACCCTATCACAAGCGGGGATGGTCCGCCACTGGTGGAAATCGCGAGAGAAAAACTGGGCGACTAAAACTATAATCAACGGCATTGGGGCAACCGTCACCGGATTGACCCTGTTGGTGGTGGCATTTAGCAAGTTTAGAGAAGGGGCATGGATCAGTATCTTTGCTATTCCGGTTTTAGTGGTACTTTTCTTCCGGATCAAAACCCATTACCGGGAGCTAGGCAAACAGTTGAGCCTGAAAGGATTACCCCCCGATCTAAAACCCTTCAAACCCTCGCGGGTGGTCGTGCCGATATCGGGCGTCCACAGGGGGATTGTCGACGCCATGGACTTTGCTCAATCCATTTCCAAAAACGTCACGGCTGTTTACATCGAGATGGAGCCGGGAGATGCTCGACGCGTTCAGGAGGAATGGAAACGCTGGTGGCCGGATATCTCCCTGGTGGTACTGCCTTCCCCCTACCGTTCGATCATCGGACCGCTATTCGAATTCCTGGACCAAACCGATCAAGAGCACAACGACGGGCAACTTGCCGCGGTTGTCCTGCCCGAATTCGTCCCCGCTCGTTGGTGGCAACACTTGCTGCACAACCAAACTTCCTGGATGATCAAAACGGCTCTCCTCTACCGCAGGCGGCACCTCGGTTTTCAACGCGTGATCATCGACGTTCCTTACCACTTGAAGAAGTAATTTTACACAACAATTCTCCACGTGCTCAGCGATCCCTGCGATAAAACTCCTTTTAGCAGAAGTGTCTATGAATACAAATAAAATAAAGATTTCCTCCCCACCCAACATCGACCTTCTCGTTCCGGAAGGCTGGCAAGATTACGAGCTGCTGGATAGCGGTAACGGTCGAAAGCTGGAGCGTTACGGGCCATTTACCTGTGTAAGACCCGCTCCACAGGCTGTCTGGTCGCCTGCCCTATCTGAAAAAGCCTGGGGGGAAGCACAAGGCATCTTCCAACCCACCCGCGAGGAAAGTGGAGGCCATTGGAGTTTTCAGGACGAATCACAACCAGCTTCCTGGGAAATGCGCTATAAAAATTTGCATTTCAACGCCCTGGTCTCTTCCTCACGGCACATGGGCGTTTTCCCCGAACAGGCCGTCCATTGGGATTGGCTGGCAGATTTGATTCGCGCCTCCAGGGAGCCGGTTCAGGTGATCAATTTATTTGGCTACACCGGCCTGGCGACCCTGGCAGCCGCGCAGGCTGGAGCGCGAGTCACGCACGTGGACGCTTCCAAAAAAGCCGTGCAGTCTGCCCGCGAGAACCAGGCATTATCCGGTCTAGAGAACGCCCCTATCCGTTGGATCGTCGATGACGCGGTGAAATTCGTCCGGCGCGAGGAGAGGCGGCAGGTCAAGTATGACGGCATCATCCTGGATCCGCCAAAATTTGGGCGCGGTCCAAAGGGGGAAGTGTGGGAATTTTTCGATTGGTTACCCAGGTTATTACTAGCCTGCCGGGCAATCCTCAGCCCGCAACCCCTTTTCATCGTCCTCACCGCCTACGCCATCCAGGCCTCAGCCACCTCGCTCTACAATGCTCTGGATGAAATGATGTCTGGTTTTAGCGGGAAAACAACCTGCGGCGAGCTGGCCTTAAAAGAAAAATCAGCCGGGCGGCTGATGTCCATGGCAATCTACGCCCGCTGGTCGGCAATTAACGAAAATACATAAACATCATTCACTTTTTGACTCTTCCCAAAGGGCATCCATCTCTTGTAAGGATAAATCAGACAGAGTGCGTCCCTGATTTCTGGCTACCCGCTCGATATAACCAAACCTCTGCCGAAAGCGAACGTTGGCTTCCCGCAAGGCGCTTTCTGCATCCACCTCGTAGCTGCGCGCCAGGTTAACCACGCTGAATAATAAATCGCCAATCTCTGCCTGGTTAGCCTCACGATCCGCAGCCTGCCGGACTTCCTCGATCTCCTCGGCGACCTTATCGTAAATCCCGCTTCGATCTGGCCAATCGAACCCAACCCTGGAAACCCGCCGCTGGTACTGGTCCGCCTGGCTCAAAGCCGGCAGTGCTCCGGGTACACTGCCCAGCAGGCCGGCTTCCTCCTTGCCGTTCGTAATCCGTTCGGCAGCTTTAAGCCGCTCCCAATTCAACAAAACGCCCTGAGCGTCGCCTAGCTTTAAATCGCCAAACACGTGCGGGTGGCGGCTGACGATTTTATCGTGGATGCCTCGAATGACTTCTGCCATTGAGAACTCGCCTACCTCGCTGGCGATTTGTGCGTGGAGCATGATCTGCAGTAACAGATCACCCAGTTCTTCGCGCATTGCCTGGAAGTCTTCCCTGTCCAGGGCGTCCAAAAGCTCGTAGGTCTCTTCCAATAAAAACGGACGCAAACTAAGGTGTGTCTGCTCTTTATCCCAAGGGCAGCCATCGGGGGCGCGCAGGTGGGCGACAACTTCCAGGAAAGCCTCAAAGCTGGTCGATGCCGGCAAGGGTGGTACGTAGAGCGAAGTGAGCAGCCCGATATTACGGCTGCGATCGATTTCGTACAAACATAAATCCTCGACCAGTTCCTGGTCCGTGCCGGCAGCATGCACCAGCTTTACCGGGTGCTCGTCGGGGAATACAGATGTGAGAGTCAGCTTTATATTAGAAGCTACCTCCGGCGAGTAGACCTGAACGATAATCGCTGCTGTACCCGGAGGGTACGGCGGGACGTGCTCGGCAGCGATATCCAGCGCGTCGATCAGAACCAGGCGGGGTAAAGGGTCCAACTTTAGCGCGGTGAGGGTGGGCTCCAAAAAACTCAATCCCTCGACGACCTGCACCGGGATGCCCATCTCACGAGCACGTCGAGCAATCTCCGAAGTGGTTGCCTCCGCGACAAAAGGGTGCCCCGGTACAGCGTAAACCACCCCCTCGGGGCGGCTTCCCAACTCCAATACCTTCCCGATGATATGTTGGTAAACCTCCTCAAAGCTTTCAGCAGTATCATACAGGTAGTCGAATGATTCCACCTGAAGACTGGCAGGAAAACCGGCACAAACTGGGTGGCGTCGTGTGCGAAGGTAGACCACTGCCGAGTTTTCTAACACCTGCCAGGCCTGTCGGGTGAGCAATTCGGGATTTCCCGGTCCCAGACCTAACAGGGTGATACCCGCGGATAATGGATTATTGTGTGCCATATCTCTCTTCCAATAAAAAGAGACGCTCATCTCGCTGGTTCCTGATCGTGTTCATAAGAACACTCCCCCAGCAGACATTGCGTCTCATCATTGGGATGGATCGTATCCAGAATAGATCGAGATATATACTCTGAGGTACAGGCGATCCAGACTAACGTTTCGTGTAGGTCGGCGCTTTACGGGCTCGCTTGAGTCCGGGCTTCTTACGTTCTTTCACACGCGGATCGCGCGTGGTGAAACCGCCCTTACGCAGCGTTGGCGAATAATCTGGATTCATTAATACCAACGCCCGTGTCACACCTAACTGGACTGCTGAAGTCTGCCCAGTGACGCCTCCACCCTTGACCAGCACGGTAATATCCAGGTTCTTGCGGTCTTCACCAGTGACCTGCAAGGGAGCTACGATCTTATCGACGTCACCCAGCCGGTTGAAATACTCGTCTACGGGTTTATCGTTAACGACAAAGTTCCCTGAGCCAGCCATGATGCGCACGCGAGCCGTGCTTTCCTTGCGACGTCCAATTCCTTCGTAATAATGTACTGACACAATCACACTCCTTATGCCAGAAGCTTCGGATTCTGGGCCTGATGCGGATGATCCGGACCGGCATATACCTTGAGATTCTTAATCAATTGACGACCATATTTATTATGTGGCAACATGCCCCACACCGCGCTGCGGATCACACGATCGGGATGTTTTTCCAGTTGCTGGCGCAAGCTGATAGTCTTCAGCCCTCCGGGGTAATTGGTATGGTGGTAATAATTCTTGGTTTCCATTTTATTCCCCGTCACCCGGATGCGTTCGGCGTTCACCACGACCACGAAATCGCCCATTATAACGCCAGGGGTGAAATTGGGCTTATGCTTACCCAATAACATACTGGCAATTTGGGTAGCCAGGCGCCCCAGATTCTGGTCGTTGGCGTCTACCAACACCCAATCCTGAGTAACCTCTTTTGCTTTTGGATAATAAGTTTTTTCCACTGCGAACTTCTCCAAACATAGATCAATGATTAACGATCGATAATTTCCTTCATCACACCAGCTCGACGATATCCGGCGGGTATAACACCTCGACGAGCTGCAGGCCATGAGGCGGAGCCAGCCCCTGAACCGGAAAAGGTTCAGGATTCTCCAGCAAACTTCGGGTGGTCTCGGACTCCTGCTTACCTTGACCGATGGAGATCTGGAGGTAAACCAGCCGACGTACCATCCGGTAAAGGAAACCATCCGCCAGGATTTCGAAAAGCCACTCCGGGTTTTCCTGCGTCTGGCAGGATTCCCGCCAACTGGCTTCCATCACCTTACGCACAGTTATTCCACCTCGTTTCGGCGGGGTACCGAACGAGGCAAAGTCGTGCGTTCCAGCCAGATAACCGGCAGCTTGCTGCAAGTGCCTGCCCTCTACACCAGGCCACACCCGCCAGGCGAACCGTTCTCTAAGCGGGTCGCGCGTATCCTGGCAAAAAATCCGATATTGGTACCGGCGGGCAATCGCATCATAGCGAGGATGAAATTCCGGTTGAACACGCCGGGCTTCCCGAACAGCGATGTCTTTGGGCAGCAAGGCGTTCAAAGCCTCTAGCAGCTTGTTTGCCGCGTGGACCCAATCGAGGTCGAAGGCAACAACCTGCCCGGAGGCGTGCACGCCGCTGTCCGTCCGTCCCGCCGTCAAGACGCTGCGCCCGCGCCAGCCTAATTTTCTCAAGGCTTCCTCGAAAGAGCCTTGCACGGTAGGCATTTTCGACCCGGCTACCTGGCGCTGGGAGCCTCGATACCGTGTGCCGTCGTAGGCCAGGATAATCTGGTAACGTGCCATTTAAACGGTCAACAAAAACCTGTATGACCAGAACGCCGATCTGCTGACCGTTTTCTCAGTCCTCAACCAGCTCCAACAATACCATCTCAGCCGCATCGCCCTGCCGAGGACCCACTTTAACCATACGGGTGTAACCGCCCTGGCGACTATCGAATCGGGGCGCAATTTCATCGAACAGCTTCTTCACCGCAGCCGCGTCGCCCAAGCGCGCCGCTGCCAGCCTGCGAGCGTGAACTGCCTGGGCATCTCCAGCTTCATTCCCGCGCTTGGCTAGCGTGATCAATTGCTCTGCCTGCCCGCGCACGGCTTCGGCTTTGGCGCGGGTCGTGCGAATTCGTTCGTGCTCAAACAGGCTTTTTATCAGATTCCGGCGCAGAGCAATCCTCTGGTCCTTTATACGACCTAATTTCCGTCCTGCCATTCTGTGTCGCATCTCGATTTACTCCGCTTCCTCGTCAGTTTCATCCTTTAGATAGTTCTTCTCACGCATCTTCTGGCGCAATTCGTCAAGGCTCTTCTCACCGAAATTGCGAATGGACATAACCGCCTCGTCACCCTTTTCCAGCAGCTCCAACACTTCACCCACCGTTGTGATACCGGTTCGTTTGAGAGAGTTGAAAACGCGCACTGAGAGATCCAGGTTCTCAATGGGAGTTTCAATCATCTCGCTCGTCAGTCGGCTGCCTTCCACCTCTTCTTCGGCAATAGTCGCTAACATTTCCTCACTAATACCAGCGATGTGTCGCAGGTGATCGATGAGAATTTTTGCGCTCGTACTCAAGGACTCTTCAGGACCTA
>Ga0299912_10005723_pt1 | contig 10213 bp, 4 predicted proteins | sample RVTome_2_FD_207667 | JGI IMG/M metagenome (GOLD analysis project Ga0299912, IMG submission 207667) | Soil microbial communities from uranium-contaminated site in the Upper Colorado River Basin, Wyoming, United States - RVT95D214 (version 2) ... | reverse complement strand
AGCAATCCTCAAAACCTGGCGGCTACTGTGTGAATTTCAAGCGCAATGGGTTTACCTTCGCACCTGCTGTCCATTACCTCAATGAATTTGGTCCCAATAGCCAGATGAATGAGGCCTTCCAGACCCTGGGCCTTCCTCCCGAGATCGAATTTTGTCAGCAGGACCCCCAGCGCCGAATCATTACCCCCCATTTTCATCTCACCCTCTCTACCGATATTGATCGGTTCGAAAGGGATTTAATCCACCTCTTTCCCAAGGAGAAACTATCTATCCCTGCATATATGGGGGAATTGAAGAGGCTGGTTAAGAACATAGAGGGCCTTTCCATCAAATCTCTTGACCTCATCGGCCCGAAAGAGAAGTTTCAGCTATTTTATAAATTAATCAAGAGACCTCAACTGTTCCGGTATCGTGGCAAAACGGGCCAAGAAGTTCTGGACTCTTTCTTCAAAGACCCTCTCTTAAAATACCTCCTTACCTTTGGTGCCCGTAAGGGCTCCTCTATCCTTACCTGTGCGAGTCCTATCATGTGGGCCATAAAGGGGAACTTTTATTATATCAAAGACAAAGGGGTGGAGGCCTTGCCTCAGCTTTTTCTCAGATGCTATAAGGCCTACGGTGGGGAGATTTCCTTTAATACCCTTGTAAAGAAAATCGTGATTGAGGAAGGAAAGGCCCGGGCGGTTCAGATTGAGGGAGGAGAGGAGATCCAATCCAGATATGTCATCTCCAATGCGGATAGTCACTCAACATTTCAACATCTCATAGCTAATCATCCATTACCTGATCGGTTCGCAAGGAAGCTCCAAAAAAAAGAGAGGTCAGCACCGACCTTCACCCTCTATTTAGGTGTAGATCTCGATCTGGCCCAGATGGGCTTTGATGGAGCTCTCGTCCACTACTACCCCGCAATTCGTAAAAACCCATGGGAGGAAAAAGACGGTGAGGGATTTGACATCGAAAAGGAGAAGATGGCGATCCGTATGGATAGCATAAAGAACCCGATGCTAGCCCCAACTGGCAAGCATACCATTGCTATCGCTGCCTTTGCCCCTTACGAACTCTTTGCAGATGGGGGCAGCACAAGTCCCCGTTATGCAGAGATAAAGGAAGAGATAGCCCAAAAAATCATTGGCATCACGGAAAAGGTAATCCCTGGCCTATCCCGTCATATCATGGTTCGGGATGCCTCAACCCCTCTTACATACGAGAGAATGACATTAAACACGCACGGCGCCACCATGGGCTGGTACCTATCGGCAAAAGAGCTCGCAACGATTCGTAGCCAGAAAACACCCATTGCCAATCTTTATCAGGCAGGCCACTGGACCTTCCCCGGGGGAGGTATACCCATGGTGATCATCTCTGGGATAAATGCAGCTAAACTTGTCTTGAAGAGTATGAAGAAATTGAAGCTCCCCGCCCTAAAGGGCGGAGCTTCCCGGTAAGGTAGTTTCCTTTTATATTGTGCCCCTTGGCCCCGTCCTGAACGGTGGGGCTTGCGGGGCCCGTGCCGGTCACATAGAAGGCGACATTTTTATTTTCTTCTCGTTAGCCAGTCCTTTAATATCCATAAAGTGTGTTGCATCACTTCCTTCCTGTAACTTTCGCTTACAAAAAGTCTAAAAAGGATGTATATTACAACCCCTATTTCACAATTCATAACCTTGATCCTTAGGGCCGGTTAATTTTTTCGATTATTATATTGCCGCAGTATAATATTGCTTAAGAGAGTATTGTATCGCAAAAAAGCACGATTACTGGCCCATTATGGACTCAAAAAGGGGTTTTAAAGGGCTGAAAGGTTCGGTTTCTAGGGGAAACATCGCAGCAGTATAAAAAATAATGTTAGCCCAAATGATAAACAAATATAGGGGGACAAAATGGATGAAATAATTCAAAAATTAACGACCCCAGAGGAATGTATTCAACTCGCAATAAATGTTCAGGACAGAAACCCTGACCTTGCACGTGAAGCGCGTCGGCGTGCGGTCGAACTTCGCGCTGCTTCTCATGGCATCAAGAGCGCAGTGGAATTAGCATTGCTGAAGGCAGTGTATGCGTATGAGGAAGTATTATCAGAAAAGCACAAGCGCAGAACTCGGGCAACATATACTTGGCGGATGATTGATCGGCGGGGGATCATTGCAGCAGCCGAAAGAGCAGTGAATAAAAAAAGCGAAGCAAAAGGGTATAAACTACTGGTAGAAATGGGGCTACATGATTTGACATTTGAAGCTGTCATAGTTAGTCATCCTGATAAATTCAGTCAAGAAGTTGTCGCACGTGCCAAGGCGCGATTAGAAGAATTAGAAAAAATATAAACATCAAACGAGGGGCTAACAATGCCTTCAACCAGACGAGGAATAGCTTCCGCGGTTTTTTGCAAAGGCTGGTTGCCCCCGCTGGTTAAGGCAATCGTTAGCAAGATTAGCAAAGGAGTTATGAATCCATATGACCATGTTTAGAGAGATTGATTTAAGAGGTAGCAAGTGGTTACCGATTGCCGGAAATTGGAAAATTCGCGGGTCCACGTATACTCACTCTTATGAGGGGGGCGCAACGGGGCCATTTAATCTATTTATTTGCGATAGAATACTTAAAGATGGTGCCGTCGAAGGGACGATTAGGGTATTTCCTGGTGGAGATAATAGCGGAAGGTTGGCATTCCGCTACGGCCCAAATGGATGCTATTACGCTGGAGTGGGAGGATACAGAGCGCAATATGTGATTGTTAAACTAGTGCGAGAAAGCAAAAGGGTTGTTTCGTTCGGACTTTCTTTAACTGGCCAAGAGTCGGATATAAAACATAACGAACCTTATGAAATACGTGTGGAATTCATCGGGGACAAAATTATACTAAAAAGCTCAGGCGTAAAAGTCTTGGAGACACGTGATAATTGGTTCAACGAAGGAAATGTTGGTTTTGAAACTTTCGGACCAACGACAGCGGAATTCTCAAATTACAAAGTGTTTGAAGTACCTCCCATATCCCATCTGCTGCAGGTTCTTGAGTCTTTTCCTTACACTATTAAAAGAGATTTGGCCTATAACAAACGTGAATTAAGCGATGAGAAGGATGTACAGAGAGTTCTTTACATGATTTTAAGATCACATTACAGCGATCTTGTGGATGAAGAAATATTAGGGAAATTTGGGCTCAAACATTATCAAGATGATTTTGGCATACCATCGTTAGACACGATAATAGAGGTAAAGGTGATTAGAGACAACACTAATTTAAAAGAACTGCAAGACCAACTAATGGTAGATTCTATTGGGTATTTCAAAACAATGACCGGATATAGACATCTTGTATATTTCATATATAATAAGGCAAACAGACTTGTTGAATCTTCATTTGTATCAGCACTTCAGTCTTTAGATCCTGTTGCTGCCGTTGTTATTGTACCGGGTGTTAAAGTATGAAGATTCCGGACACCGGCTAACTACCGGCTGAAGCTGACGGCTGCCAAAGGATAGTCTGACGCCCCGCATCTTAACTGAAGTGTTATCCACTCTTTCATCCCGGTAATCTTTAACCACATTCCCAATACTATGGTGAAGATAGGTAGGTGAAGTTCTCAGCCCTTAAATTCTTCTCTCAAACATCCACGTTGACTTTTCTCAACGAATTTAGTAGTTTCATTTTCAAATGGCAGTGCTTTGATACCTCAAATTTGTTTGATAAGCTGACATTCTCATCCTAGGCGGTCATGGTCCCAATGGCTCTCAAGGATAAAGCCCAACGCCTGTTCGAGTTTATAAGCCAAGTTTACGCTATTGACCTACCTATAGACCGAGACCTAACACAAATTGGTGCTGAGCTTTGGTGGCAGGCTGAAATCGTACCATCACCACACTGTAAAATCAGGAGCTTTGACGAAATAAACCTTAACCATGAATCGCGCGAATTGACGGAATCTACACCCTCCGAAGACGTTTGGCTATCGGTTGTAAAACGAGCCTATGATGACCCTCCACAATTACCCTCAATATTGCAGGGATGGGTTGATCTTTCTTCAAGTCCTACGAAGCAGCCATCCCCAAAGCCTTCAGTCTTAAAGGTCGTATCTTTTGACGAAGACAGCCGTAGAGTTGCTGATTTTAAAGAGTATATTGCTCTCTTGAAAAATTGGAACCAATTACAGACGGGAAAGGTGCCCGATCCTCCTGAAAGCCTATCTGGCTGGATTGATCAGGGTAGAACAAGCGATCAACTCCCTGTCCCTATAGATAGACGCGAGTTCGAGGAGAAGTTTGAGAGTGATAAGAGCCGTTTGGAGGCAATTAGGGAGTATCTGGACGGGTCCTGGAAATCCTGGTCTGAACGTGTATTACCTCAATACAAAGCAAATCTCCTATATGATGAATTATTTAATTTGTATCAAAGACTCAGTGTTGAGGGTGACCGCCTGGAGGTAATTTGGGGCCATCTTTTTCTGACATGGAACCATAGCCCCGGAAACAAAGTCTACCATCCTCTGATCCTTACCCCGATGAATCTTCATTATGATCCGATGCATAGAAACATAATTTTGACCCCGAGCCAAACAATCCCGACTAAATTGGATTTGAATTGCTTAGTAAACCTTGATTACCCTCTAAAAGAACAGTTGATAAAATTCTCAAGGGTTGTCAACAACGATGAATCCCCTCCTGATGGGTGGAACAATAACCAAATGCGCGGTTTTTCCGCGACAATCACAGGTTACTTGAGTAAGGAAAGTGCGGAAAAGAGCAATTTATATTTGGATGAACCAGTCGCACGTCCTGCTATCACTTCTATTCCAGCCATTCACAATGCTCCAACAATATTTGTTCGACAACGGCCTCGTCGCTTCTGGGTTGATGATGCCGAAAAAGTTGCAGAGGCAATACATAGCGGCTCCTCCATCCCACCTTTTATACGTTCACTTGTCGCGGACCCACGCACTGCTGAATTACCAAATCCAGATGATTATGTCGATCGCGGTGGCGTCGACGATGACGAAGGGGAGCATTTGCTTCCGCTTGAATATAACGATCAGCAAGAAGAAATTGTAAAAAGATTAAGGAACCATTTTGGTGCCTTGGTACAAGGTCCCCCAGGGACAGGAAAGAGTCACACAATTGCGAATATCATCTGTTCATTTCTCGCACGTGGTAAAAGAGTACTGGTTACGACTCAGACTGAAAATGCACTGAAAATATTACGGGATTTCATACCAGACCATATTAAGAGCTTATGTGTGAGTCATATCGGAAATGATACTGAATCGAAGAAACAACTTGGCGAAGCCGTTGAATCGATAGGAAAGCATCTTTCTGAAAAGAACAGCCAAGTAGTTGAACAAAGAATTCAGCGGTTATTGAAGGACTTGAGATATGTACGCGAAGAGCAAGCTAAGCTTCGCTTTCAAATCAAGGACTGGGTAGAAATAGGTTCATGTAATATCCACGTCGACAGTGAAACGATCAGTGCGGTTCGAGGTGCAAAGGAATGTGCTGAACAGGAAGAGGAACATTCCTGGTTTCCCGACAAGCTTTTGCCTGAGTCCGTTCCGCCGCTAACAGAGCTAGAATTATGCGAAATGTGCAATTTACTAAAGGAGATATCTCCTGAAGATCGAAAATCATGTCTTCAATTCCTTCCTGATCTTGAGAAAATACTAGCGCCTGAGGACTTTAATAAGAACATTGCGGAACTTCGATACCTTACGAATCTAGCTGCTGAAACAGAGGAGCTAAGATCTCAGTGGGGTGAACAGCTTAGAGAAGCCGAATGCGCACACATCAGAGATACTCAGGTCTTGTTGCAAAATGCGCTGCGTCAAATTGATGAGCTGAAACATTTATGGCAAAAGACGATTCTGCGTTTGATATCGTCAGAGATTAATCAAAACAACTTCTGGCACGATTTCCTTAGACAATGCACTTCTTCAAAAGACATTTCTTGGAAGGAATACAATAAAATCAAAGCCTTTAGAATTCTAGTGAAGGATATGCCTCGTAATATTGATGTCGACGTTGCACTAGAAGAACTCATGCGAATTGTGCAAAAGGGAAGAAACCCCTCTAACTGGCTTACAAGAATAACAATGACGGAGGGTGCCAAACAAGCATTCGCCTGCATTAAGGTTGACAATTACAATTTACTCACCTTGGAAAGAATTGATGCAAGTAAATCGTATTTCCACTTTAAGAGGCATCTCGATAAAATTAGAACCATCTGGGACAAGAACATCAAGGTCGTTGAAGGACCTAGACTATCATTGGATGCTGAAATGCCTTTGGCTGAAATAGATGAAAAAGTCAAGGATGTATCTGTTCCTATAGAATGGAAAGACCAGTTTCTCGAAGATATAAGGAATAGATTGAAGACATTGGGATGTCGTCAACAGAACTTATATGAGAAGAAAGTTATCGAAGAATGCCTAAAAATCTTAACTGGGCAGATTGCTGAAATCGAAAAAGCAAAGATTCGGCAATATCTATTAGAATATCAAAACTTCTTTTATGCAGGGGCGTCGAGGGAGAATTCGCACCATCTTTGGAAACTGTTTGCTGAAGCGGTCTCGGAACAGGCCGTTGATAAGTATCAAGAGGCATATATTGAATTAGCGCGCCTTAAGAAGCTATGTGTAAATGTGGAGAGAGTTGAAAACTTAGCAAACACACTTAAGAAATTCGCCCCTATTTGGTATGCGGCGCTTGAGGGAAGAGCAATAAATATTGGGGACCAAGCTTTGGAAAAGGATTGGGCCATTGCTTGGAGATGGAGACGCCTCAATGAATGGATAAATGAATTACATAATCGTGAAGGAGTGGAAAGTCTCCAGAATCGTCTGGAAAGGGCCAGGGGAAAGGAACATGAATTAATTACGCAACTTGTCATAGAAAGGGCATGGCAAAGGCAAATTGCAAAAGTTAAAGACCATCATTATACAGCATTAACCGCTTGGGCAGATGCAATGCGGAAATATGGCAGGACAGGTGGCAAATTCGCCCAACGGTGGTTGTTGGCTGCATCAAAAGCCATGGTAGATGCAGTCGGTGCAGTCCCCGCATGGATTATGCCCTTACATCGAGTTGTCATGTCCTTTCCAGCGGAACCGGAAATATTCGATCTGGTTATAGTGGATGAAGCAAGTCAGTGTGATTTACGTGCATTACCAATTCTTTTTCGAGCCAAAAAGGTACTTGTTGTTGGTGACCCGGAACAGATTAGTCCTTCTGCCGTTGGAATTGATAGAGGCAAGGTATTTGAGTTGAATAAACAATTTCTTTCGGACATTCCTTACGCAGATACAAGATTTTTAATCGACAATAGCCTTTATCACATTGCTCAAAATATACCCCGAATGGATCGCATACTTCTGACAGAGCACTTTCGCTGTATACCCCAAATTATCGAATTTAATAACCGACTGTGCCCAAGTTATGCCGGAAAACTTGAACCCCTGCGCCAGCTGAATCCCCAACAAATGCTCGATCCCCAAATTAATACAATTTTTGTCAATAATGGGTTCAAGGATAACAACGATGTCAATAAGCCGGAAGCAGAAGTATTAGTGGAGACTTTGGTAAAATGTTGTAAAGATAGACGTTATCTGGCCGGTGGTAAGAATAATGAAAAACGGACCATGGGGGTCATATCTCTTCTTGGAGAAAAACAGGCAAAATACATTTCTGACTTAATTGCTCAGAGACTTGAGGAAACCGAAAGGGCGGAGAGAAGAATAATTTGTGGGGACGCCTATGCCTTTCAGGGAGATGAGAGGGATGTCATGTTCCTCTCTTTAGTTGTTGCCAATAATACCCAATTTGCACCATTGGTCAAAGACTCCGACCGCCAAAGATTCAACGTTGCCACCAGTCGTGCGAGGGATCAGGTATTTCTTTTTCATTCTGTAAGATTGGACAATATCCGAAATCCGGATTGTATGAGATACAGATTACTGGAATGGTATTCCAACCCCCCATTGGCCGAGATTCAATACGGAATTGATATTCTGAAACAAAAGGCTGAAAGTGAATTCGAAATCGATGTAGGGGAAAGGATAATAAAGAAGGGTTATAAAGTTGTTCCGCAATTCAAGCCGTTACCGAATGATTTCAACTACAGAATCGATTTAGTAGTGCAGGGAGATAAGAGACTGGTTGGCATTGAATGCGATGGCGAATTGTACCATGGACCAGATCGCTGGGAATACGATCAGCGCCGAGAATCACAACTGCGGAGAGCTGGCTGGAAGTTTTGGCGGATAAGCGGTAGTGCTTTTTATCGCAACAAAGAAAAATCCCTAGAGAGCCTTTGGACGTTTTTGGAAAATGAAGGGATAAATCCGAAACCGCGATCCGAAGTGCAAGGAGACGCCAAACAGGTGGTACTTGTCGGGGAAGAGGGACAGAAATCATTAACTCGGTCATCACCCAATGAGATACTAACGGAGAAACCCAATAGGACAAAAGATGATGACAAACATCATAAGGAACCGGAACAATCCAGGAAAGAAAATCAGAAAAAAACAGATCACCTGCAGAGTGGCCACGTTTCAGTCAAACCTCCCGACCGAATAGACCAAATTAAGGAACTGTTAGAGCTGTCCGAGAATTGGAAGGTTTGGCAAAATCTTGTAATTTGGGGTGAACGCACCGGAAATATTGACAGCCGTTCGAGAGCTATCGGTTATCAAATCATTGATAAACTCAAACTGGGAAGAAAAATTTCGCCTTGGCTAAGAGGGGAAATGGAAACAATATGGAGGATAGCAATAAAGAAAGGATTTAAAGGGGAGATTAATTTGTCCTGAGGAATACTTGAAGCCTTATAATCCAACTAGGGCTTCGGATCCACCGATAGTATTTATGTCGACAATTAACATTAGCTATAGCAAACTCCACAAGATCGACGAGGCAAAGAGCCACTGCACCTGTTAGCTTTCGCGTTAGCCGAATGAAACAACTATGAAAATTGAACATCATGTCTATTGCAGAGAGTGTACCCAGAGTATCTTAAAGCAATGGAAGGGCTGGCCGCAACGAGATGCCATTCCTATGCTACCAAGAATATTTGATGGCACTTGCGAGGCCTGTGGTGGAACTGAAGAACTCGAGCCATCAACAATATCATGGCTCAACAAGCATAGTAAATTTAATACTGGCCTTCCAGATTATTGGCTGCTAGTAATAAGTCCTCAACTGGGCAAATGGGGGCAACCATATTATGGTGAGAGCAATTGTCCCCGTTGCAACGGGAGATCAATTGTCAGCCAAATGAACTACCCAAATGGGACAGAGGAAATCAGCCATAACTGTAATCTTTGTGGGGTCACAAAAACCTGACCTATGACTAACAAGGCTTTGGACACGGAAGGCTTTTCCGGTGCACTCCAAAGCTGTCCGTGAGTTTGCCATTATACTTGATTTCAATCGGAAGTCTTCAGATCATACAGAAAGCTCATCTTCACTCTTTGTAGGTGGAAGAAACAATTTCGTTTTTGAGCCGGCGGGATAATATTTGTTTAGAGAGAATGGATATCTACTAAGAAGCACCCCTATTAAGCAAAAAATCTGAAAGCAAATGTCAGTTTTAATGAAGAATTTCCTCACCCAACCTATTTGATCCTATCTCCTCCATCATCCCCCTGCCATCCTTATGGAGCCCCACGGGCAAAGCCCGTGGTACCTCCATGTTCTTCGGCGGAATCCGCCGAAGCATACCCTCCTACGCACAAGGCTTCGGAGGGTTATCCTCTTCGCATTCATCCACGGCCATAGGCCGTGGTCTTCTGCGTAGGCGGATAAAGATATTCTGACAACCCTCTATCCTCAGTCTTTCCTTTTAATTCTATTGATGTAAGTGATTTTATAGTATAGTAAATTACTTACACATTTAAACAGGAGTCCTAATTTGCTTTTATTATATGCTTTCTCTTTGTTCATGAGTGCCCTCCTGTTGTTTTGGATGGAACCCATGTTTGCCAAAATGATCTTGCCCCTGTTAGGGGGTTCACCTTCAGTTTGGAATACATGCATTGTCTTTTATCAGACCCTTTTACTTTTAGGCTATTTCTATGCTCATGCCACAACCAAATGGTTTGGATTACGCTGGCAAGTGGCCGTGCATGTTCTCCTCCTTGTGTTAGTCTTCGTAACTTTGCCTGTTCATATAGCAAGGGGCTGGACTCCACCGCTATCTTCAAATCCGGTTCTCTGGTTATTTCTATTG
>Ga0299912_10005722_pt1 | contig 10215 bp, 6 predicted proteins | sample RVTome_2_FD_207667 | JGI IMG/M metagenome (GOLD analysis project Ga0299912, IMG submission 207667) | Soil microbial communities from uranium-contaminated site in the Upper Colorado River Basin, Wyoming, United States - RVT95D214 (version 2) ... | reverse complement strand
TCGCTTGTGAAGGAGGATACTGGTTTGCAGCCGATAACGATCACCCTTGACGGCCGCGAGGTAAGTGGCTATCCCGGGATGACCATTCTGGAACTGGCGAAGGAATCCGGCATAAACATTCCGACACTCTGTTATGACCGCCAACTCGCTTCAATTGGAGCTTGCCGTGTCTGTCTGGTAGAAGATGAACGAAATGGTGCCTTACTGGCATCCTGTGTGGCCCCGATAGCACCGGGAATGATGATCAACACGCATTCCCCCAGAGTCATGGAGCGCCGCAAAACCATAATCGGGCTGATGCTCGCCAGCCATCCTGATTCCTGCCTGGTATGTGACAAAGGCAATCGCTGCCAGCTACGACAAATTGCTGCCGACTTGGGCATCGGCTTGGTGGAGTTGCAGAGGATTCCGCAGATGGCCAGTATTGAGGAAATCAACCCTTTCCTGGAACGGGACTTGAGCAAGTGTATACTGTGCGCCAAATGCATCCGAGCCTGCCAGGACCTGGTCGTTGAAGGCGCTATTGACTACTTTCAACGAGGATTCACAACCATACCAGCAACACTGAACAATTTGCCGCTGGAAAACTCCGAGTGCACTTTTTGTGGGACTTGTGTGGCGCTATGCCCGACAGGTGCGCTGACAGAGAAGGAAAAACCTTATAGAGGGACAACCCAGACTGTTGTCCAGACTACTTGTCCCTTCTGTGGCTGCGGCTGTAGCATTGGCCTGGAAATCAAGGACGGACATGTAGTGCGGACCACGCCAGGCAAGGAAAGCTCGGTGAACAAGGGCACGCTGTGTGTGAGAGGAAGTTACGGCTGCGATTTTATCCACAACCCGGATAGATTACTCAAACCCTTGGTCAAGAGTAAGAACAATGGTGATTTTGAGGAACTCTTCTGGAAAGAAGCTTTGCAGCTGGTAGGCACTCAATTCCAGCGAATAAAGGATCAATATGGCGCCGATAGCTTAGCCGTCCTGGGCTCCTCCAAGTGCACCAACGAAGAGAACTATCTTTTGCAGAGATTCGCCAGGGCTGTGCTCGGCACCAACAATATTGATAATGGCGGCCGGCTGTATAACTCCGCCAGTCGTGTTGGCCTGGGATCTTCTCTTAGCTTCTCCGGCACGACAAATTATCTCAGTGACCTGGAGCAAACCGAGCTCGTGCTAGTTATCGGGGCAGATCCCAATGCCTCAGCCCCTGCCGTCGGCTACGCCATAAAGCGTGCTGTCAAACAGCATGGTGTCAGATTATTGTTGATAGACCCTCGGCAGACAAAGCTCTCTCCGTTTGCCCATCTCTGGTTACGACCGAAAATCGGCACCGACATAGCTCTGATAAATGGCTTGGCCAAGGTGATTATCGACGAGGGCTTGCTGGACGAGGAATTCGTCGCCAGAAGAACAGATAACTTCGAAGCTTTTGACGAAAGTCTGAAAATGTATACACCTGAGCACGTCGGGGAGGTCACTGGCGTTCCAAGTAAAGAAATTCGTGCTGCTGCCCGACTATACGCAGAGGCAAGCCGAGCAGCAATTGTCTACGGCACAGGAATCACACAGCATATTACAGGAACGGACGCTGTGAAAGCTCTGGCAAATTTGGCATTGCTCACGGGAAATATTGGGCGGAGGGGAGGCGGCGTTTATGCCCTGCAGAGAGAAAACAATGGACAAGGCGCCTGCGACATGGGAACACTGCCCAAATTCCTCCCTGGATATCAGAGTGTGGTGGATGCCCAGGCCAGACGAAAATTCGAAGAACGTTGGGGAGTAAGCCTGCCGGCCGAAGAGGGGTTAACAGCCCTGGAGATTATGGAACAGGCAAAAAAGGGGAAGATTAGAGGTATGTACATCGTGGGAGAGAATCCAGTCTTGAGCTTTCCAAATTCGAAATTTGTTAAAGAAGCCCTGGCTTCCCTCGACTTCCTCGTGGTCCAGGACATGTTCCTTACTGAAACGGCCAAACTGGCCAATGTGCTTTTGCCCGCAGCAACCTTTGCCGAAAAGGAAGGGACGTTCACTAACTTCGAAGGAAGAGTACAAAAGGTGCAGAGGGCAATCGCGCCTCTAGGCCAAAGCTTGCCTGACTGGGAAATAATCCTGCGGCTGGCCGACAAAATGGGTACTCCCATGCCATATTCCTCCCCCCAGCAAGTCATGGACGAGATAGTTGGCTGCTGTCAGTTACCAGCTTACAGTTCTTATGAAGCGGGTGGCCATCTTGACCTAGAGGCAAAGAGCTTGTATGGGACTGAGTCGAGTAGTTCCCGAGGGGCCGGTCGCGTGCATGGCGGTCAGTTCCCTGGGGGCTTTGCCCGCTTCTGTCCGGTTGAGTACATTCCACCCGCAAAGGCGAAGAAGGGCTATCCCTTCACCTTGTTAGCCGGGACCATTTTCGATCATTTCGGCAGCGGCTCCAGAAGCTCCAGATCTACGCGATTAAAGAGATTCTGCCCCGAGGCTTTCGTGGATGTTTGTGAGTCCGACGCTATGAAACTTGCCATCACTGATGGTGAGATGGTCAAGGTGATCTCACCTGTAGGCGAGGTGACGGCAAAAGCCAAGATCACCAGCACACTGTGTGAGGGGATGCTCTTTATGCCAATTTCATTTCCGGAGGCTCCGGTTAATGAGCTGTTCGGCATCGCCCTGAATCCAGAAACAAAAGCGCCGGCACTGAAAGCGTGCAGCGTAAAGATAGACAAAATTCCTCTCCCTTGAAGAGGACTGAGTTTCATCCAGAGTGAAGCCAAGGAGTCAGCGAAGATGGATAAAGAAGGAGTAATCAGAGAGGTTGACTTAGCACAAATAAATGGCATTGTTTCCGAATACAGTCATCAGAAGTGGGCGTTGATACCTCTGCTACAAAGAATCCAGGGTGAGTTCGGGTATATCCCTCCTCAATCTGTACCGCTTATTGCCAGAAGCCTGGGGCTTTTTCCCAGCCAGGTGCAGGGGGTGATTAGTTTTTATGCGCAGCTCTATACTCAGCCGCGGGGCAGAAATGTGGTCAGAGTCTGTCGAGGGACAGCCTGCCATGTGCGGGGAGGAAAGACAATATTGAAACTAGTCAAACAGCACCTGGGCATAGAAGAAGGGGAGACCAGCCCTGATTTGGAATACACCCTGGAAACCGTAGCTTGCATCGGCGTTTGTGCCCTGGCCCCCAACATGGTCGTCGCTGACCACGTTCACGGTCATATGAACCCCAAGAAAGTAGAGCAGTTGTTCAGGAATCGAGAGAGAAAAGAATAGTATGCAGAACCATCATACCATCTTCGTTTGTCAGGGAACGGGATGCCTTTCCAGCGGCTCTGATATTGTCTATGAGGCGCTTAAGGAAGAAATAAGTCAACAAGGGATAAGCCATGCCGAGGTTGATTTTACCGGCTGCCACGGTTTCTGCGAGCAAGGTCCCAATGTAGTCATTGAACCCGAGGGCATTCTCTATACCCATGTTCAGTCCGAGGATGTTCCGGAAATTGTTGCTTCTCATCTTCGAGATGACAAATCTGTGGAACGCCTTTTTTACCATGACCCGGTGACTGGCAAAGCCATAGCACACTATTCAGAGATAAACTTCTACAAGAAACAGCAGCGTGTCATCCTGCGCAATTGTGGGCATATCAACCCGGAGAAGATCGAGCATTATATTGCTCGCGGTGGCTACCGGGCACTGAGCAAGGCCCTTTCGATCACCCCCGAACAGGTTATTGAAGAGATTAAGAAATCGGGCCTCCGCGGGCGAGGCGGCGCTGGTTTTCCCACTGGCCTCAAGTGGGAGTTTTGCCGCAAAGCTCCCGGACAGAAGAAATATGTAATCTGCAATGCCGATGAAGGCGACCCCGGTGCTTTTATGGACCGCTCCATTCTTGAGGCAGATCCCCACGCTGTTATTGAAGGGCTGACTATTGCTGGATATGCCATAGGAGCCAACGAAGGCTATATCTATGTTCGTGCCGAGTATCCCTTGGCAGTGAAGCGGGTTCACACTGCGCTAGAGCAAGCACGACAAAGGAGCTTCTTGGGAAAGGATATCCTCGGCTCAGGCTTCGCTTTTGCGGTGCACATCAAAGAGGGCGCTGGGGCTTTTGTTTGTGGTGAAGAAACAGCTTTAATGGCTTCTATCGAGAGCCGACGGGGAATGCCTCGTCCCCGTCCCCCTTTTCCCGCCCAATCAGGCCTGGAAGGCAAGCCCACGACCATCAACAATGTAAAGAGCCTGGCTTCCATTCCCATCATTATTGACCGCGGGGCTGATTGGTTTGCCACCATCGGTACGGAAAAGAGCAAGGGAACGGCTGTCTTTGCACTCACCGGGAAGATTGCCAATAGCGGGTTGGTAGAGGTGCCTATGGGCACTTCTCTATCCACCATCATCTTTGATATTGGGGGTGGTATTCCTCGAGGCAAGCGCTTCAAGGCGGTGCAGACGGGTGGGCCTTCAGGCGGTTGCATTCCAGCCCGATTTCTCGATTCCCCGGTGGAGTATGAAACACTGGCTCAATTAGGCTCGATTATGGGCTCCGGTGGCATGGTGGTGCTGGACGAGACCACCTGTATGGTGGATGTGGCCAAGTATTTCTTGAGTTTCACTCAAACTGAGTCCTGTGGGAAGTGTGTTCCTTGCCGCCTGGGGACCAGACAAATGCTAGAGATATTAACCAGAATCACTCAGGGCAAAGGGCGTGAACAGGACATAGATACCCTGCTTAACATAGCTAAGACGGTTAAGGAATGCTCGCTCTGTGGTCTGGGACAGACCTGTCCTAACCCCGTGCTTACCACCCTCAACTACTTCAGAGACGAGTATGAAACTCACATTAAAGAGAAGAAATGTCCCGCCGCTGTGTGCGATGCTCTCATGATATCACCGTGTCAACATACTTGCCCGGTAGGGATCAACGTTCCTAAATATGTGGCTCAAATTGCCGCCGGTGAATACTTGGAGGCTGTTAACACCATTAGGGAGCGTAATCCCTTCCCCGCTATTTGCGGCCGCATCTGTCATCATCCCTGTGAAGGAAGATGCCGTCGTGGGGAACTCGATGAGTCCGTAGCAATCAGGGCGCTTAAACGCTTCGCCGCTGATTGGTATTTTGACTATGTTGATGAATTGCCAGAACCGGAACCCTTCCCCCAGATTCACAGTCAAAAAGTAGCAGTAGTAGGCGCGGGACCTACCGGCTTATCCTGCGCCTACTACCTGGCTCAAATGGGCTATTCTGTCACGGTCTTCGAAGCTCTTCCTTTGGGTGGAGGTATGCTCTCGGTAGCCATACCCGACTTTCGCTTGCCGCGGGAGGTTATCGAAAAGGAGATAGATTATATCGCCAAGCGAGGGGTAGAGATAAGGTACAACACACCCATCAACGTGAATTTCACCGTAGACGATATCAGAAAGAGCGGCTTTGAAGCTGTCTTCATTGCTGCCGGGGCACAGAGGAGCCAGAACATTGGAATACCCGGGGAATTGGAGGACATCGAGGGCTTCTACTACGGCTTAAGGTTCTTAAGAGATGTAAAAATCGGCAAGCCTGTCAAGATTGGGCGCAAGGTCGCCGTTATTGGAGGCGGTAACGTAGCCCTGGACTCCTCCCGCACAGCCCTTCGCCTTGGTGCCGATGAGGTGAGTATCTTTTACCGCCGGTCGCGGGAAGAGATGCCAGTGACTGAGGTGGAGTATGATGAGACTCTGGCTGAGGGCGTTCGGGTTAGTTTCCTCGTTAGCCCCACCCGCATAGTGAGCAACGACTGGAAAGTGACCGGGCTACAGTGTGTCCGCATGGAGCTGGGTGAGCCTGATGCCGGCGGACGCCGTCGCCCGATCCCCGTTCCCGGCTCGGAATTCTTTGCTCCAGCAGACACTGTCATTGCTGCTGTGGGACAGGCTCCAGACCTATCGTTTTTGCCACCAGGTAGTGCTCTTGAGCGCACCCGGTGGGAAAGGTTGGCAGTTGATGAGAATAGACTAGCCACCAACGTTCCCGGGGTATTTGCCGGAGGAGACTTTGTCTCCGGACCGGGCATGGTCATAGAAGCTATTGCCGCTGGCCGTAGAGCGGCCATTGCCATAGAAAAGTATCTCCGCGGCGATGCCTCCCGGGTCGAATTGTATGACCTGAAGCCCAGCGTTCCACCCCCCATCATTGCGAGGAGTGCTAGCGACGAAGCAATCTCGGAGCAGGAAACCTGGGAGCCTCAATTCAGGCCGGATACTCCTCATCTCGCTCTCCCGGAGAGGAAAGGCAGCTTTAAGGAGATAGAGCTGAGCTTCTCTGAAGAGAAGGCGAAACTGGAGGCTAAGCGTTGCTTAAGATGCGACCTGGAGAAATGAAAACAGGCGTTCAGCTATCAGCCATCAGTATTCAGCAGGTTGCTGATTGCTGAAAGCTGAGGGCTTTTATTGGGAGGTTAGGCATGAAATCTATTACCAAACAGAAGTCTTTTGAGGAAATCAAGCAACAATTGGAAAGGTTTGACCGAGTGTATATTGCCGGTTGTGGCACATGTTCCACAATGACCAAGACTGGCGGGAAGGACGAGGTCATGGAGATGAGGAAACGCCTACAGGAGCTGGGCAAGCTGGTCACCGGCTGGATAGTTATCCCTACCGCCTGTGATGAAATGACCGAAGCAGCTATTAAAGAGAACAACGGAGCCATACAGAATGCCACCTGTATTCTGGTTATGGCCTGTGCTCTAGGCGTGCACAAGCTGAGCACCTATGTTGACAAGCCAGCTATTCCCGCATTGGATACCCTTTTCATAGGTGTCGAGGATGGTCCCGGCTGTTTTCAAGAAGTCTGTGTCCAGTGTGGTCAATGCATCTTGGGAGAGACTGCGGGCATATGTCCCTTGACGGCATGTCACAAAGGTTTGCTGAACGGCCCGTGTGGCGGCACCAATAACGGCAAGTGCGAGGTGGATAAGGAAAAGGACTGTGCCTGGACTCTCATATATCAGCGGTTAAAAGAACAGGGACGACTTGAGTTGATGCGTAAGCATCATTCCCCCAGAGATTACAGCGTGGCACCCAGGCCGCGAATGACCAGGATAGCGTAAAGGAGGAGCTATGGCGCCGAGTTTTAGGGAAGTTCTCAAATCTGGCAAGTTTGTGATAACCAGCGAAATCGGTCCTCCCAAGGGGACAAACATCGAGAAGATGCTCCACCATATTGACCTTCTCAAGGACAAAGTCGATGCGCTGAATGTTACTGACCACCAGAGTTCTGTAATGCGTTTCCCCTCCATTGGCGGCTGTCTGGCCATCAAGGAGCGGGGCGGCGAACCCATATTACAGGTGACTTGCCGCGACCGTAATCGCCTTGCTCTTCAAGCCGAGCTTCTCTTCGCATACACCAGAGGCATAAGAAATGTCCTATGCCTGACCGGAGACGCCGTTGTAGTCGGCGACCACAAGGCAGCCAAAGGTGTTTTCGACCTGGACTCATCACAGTTGCTGAGGACAATCCGGCAGATGGAGGCGGGCAAAGACCTGGGAGGGAATGCGCTCGACGGCACCGTGGAGTTCTGTGCCGGAGCCATAGTCACACCTGAAGCAAACCCGATCGAGCCCCAGCTAATTAAATTTGAGAAGAAGGTTGAAGCCGGTGCCGAATTCTTTCAGACTCAGGCTATCTACGACCTGGAAAAATTTGCCACGTTTATGGAATATGCTCGACAATTCCCGGTCAAGATACTGGCTGGCATCATTTTGCTTGTGTCAGCCAAGATGGCGAAGTATATGACCGACAATGTTCCGGGTGTCTTTGTGCCCCAGAAATTGATTGATGAACTGGCGGCTGCCCCCAAAGGAGAGGCAATCAAGAAAGGTATAGAAATCGCTGGCAGGATGATTGCGACCATCAGGAAAGACTCCATGTGCCATGGAGTCCACGTCATGGCTATTGGCAAAGAAGAGTTGGTTCCGGACATCCTCAAAGCGGCTGGTCTTGCTACCTAGTACCGCATGTGTCTTGTGAAAAGGCGGTGGCCGCTTGCCTCCCTTCACAGCAAGCATAGCAATCATTAATTGAGAGGGGCGAGCGGTCCAATCTACATATCTGTGACCGCCACTACCAGGAATTCCTCACCGACTGCTATTTCAGATATCTTCTACTTGACCTCTTTCTCTTCCCCATGGTGGTGATGCGCCGCTGACGATCCCTCGCAGCACCCTGGTTCTCCTAGATGGCCACAGCAGTCTTGCCTTCTAGAGATTTTTATCCAGTTATTGCGAAACACCAGTTTCAGCTTCTTTCCCAGAGGCATTGGTACTGACATATTGGTGAAAAAGGCTCTTACAGTCGGCATATCGGCACCTCCTAAAGATATTCTTCCAATAGCTCCCCAGCGCCAGCTCTCCGCCGAGGTGGAGATCGCACCACTTCTGCAGAAGCTGTTCCTTTATCCCGCGACGGTTGGGTTCAGTATGGGCGACATATACCCCATGAAAAACAGAGTAAGGCAACACAAGCAAACTATACCATTTTTGACCATAACCCACCTCAGCCGGAGCCACTGAATCTTCGTATCTGAGCAGAAGTCGGGGTGAGTGGATTTGAACCACCGACCACCTGAACCCCATGTAGCTAGTAGAAAAGGCAGCGACCGCTTGCCCCCTTCTGCTCCAATATTACTTATCGGCCCCCTGCCTTGTCAATACTTACTAGCGACCCCATTTCCCTAGCCGGCACGAATGAAACTTGTCTTGATTTCTATTGCCCTCGCTAGAGCCGCCTGGATTGATTCCCATAAAGCAAGAGCGTTTCCTTTAAGTTTTCCACTAATAACATCTTCTTCACTTGCGCTTCCCGAAGTTCTATCATCAGCTTTCGCCACCGCGCCCGCCAACTGACCCCCCAGAGCTTTCTCCATACCAGCCTGTAGACATACTATATGCTCAGACCGAAGACCCCCTCGCTCCTTCATTTTCTCCCTAACTACGCCTATCAACTTGCTGAGCCCTTCGTCAAGCTGTAATGTCAGTTTCTGATAGTAGTCAACCTCACCCATCGCTTCCGTTATTTTACTCAGCTCGACTGAAGCAAGGTCTAGCTCATCTACCTTGACCCACTGCTCGAAACCGATTGCTGGACTTCCTTTCAGTCTATCTTCTATCCACGACATTTTACTCGTCAGGGTAGCACCCTCAGCCAAAGTATGCCCCTCCAGTTCTCTTAGCCATTTAGCAACTTCATCAATCAACCTCTCTCTTATCTCACGCCCTTCTCGTTCTATGTTATCTTTTCTAGTCCGTCGGCTCTCCTCAATACTAGCGAATGCCGCAATGGTTACTGCCAGCGTAGCAAAGGCGCTAATCTTTACTGCAAATCCCTCATACTTATCAATCACAACAAAGACTCCAAGCAAAAAAATACCGAATGCCAGTCCGTTCAAATTACGATTCTTTGTAACATTTCCATATATTAATACTGTTATTCCCACAGCGAATACAAAAAGTGTCACTATGGCATTATTAATAACCTCGCTCGCAGAAAAAAACTCAAAAACAATCCAAGAAGCAACCCCAAAAGCAACTGCCTCAGCAATGATTAACACTATGAATTCCCGCAGTTTGCTGTTCAACTTACCCTTTCCCATGATTTCATTATAGACCTGCTCTTAAGTGCTGTAAATCCGTCCACCCATACAACCTCTTTTTTCTTTTGTTCCTTCCCACAAATACACCCCAAACCACGTATCCCCTCCACGCTCTGTCTTGCTCATCTTCGCCAACTCGACCAACATCTCTCTTTTAGGATAACAGCTAAACTCCTTCTTAACCCACTGAGAGAACCCTATCCAGCCCTATCAGGTCACAAAACGATGAAGTGTTCCCAAAATGCTCAAAACTGAACGGAGAATCAAAATCAACGCCCCATGACGGACGAAGGGGCGGGGTGGACAACTGGATGGTACTGTTACTAATGGGTGATTGACAGCAAAGGAGACCACGCTATAATGTGGTTAGGGGGAATAGGGCGAAGTTCGAAATACTGGTATCTGGATTCCGAATAGTATTCCACGACCAGAATCCACAAGACCCGACACTTCTGGTTCCAAGAAAGAGCATGGAAATCAATAGATTCCTTTCAGCGTTCATTATTCTGGCACTCCTCGCTGTATTAGGAGTACTGGCCTATAGAACTGTGGAACACGCATTTCCGTGGCAGGCACTTCCTGAACAGGCACCTCCGGGAC
>Ga0299912_10005721_pt1 | contig 10216 bp, 8 predicted proteins | sample RVTome_2_FD_207667 | JGI IMG/M metagenome (GOLD analysis project Ga0299912, IMG submission 207667) | Soil microbial communities from uranium-contaminated site in the Upper Colorado River Basin, Wyoming, United States - RVT95D214 (version 2) ... | reverse complement strand
TTTCCGGTGGCGGGTCATCCGGCAGGCCGAAAGGGACCACGTCGATCAGCTTCCGAAAAGTCTCATCCTGGCGGTAGGTATGCGGATTGATGCGTTTCTGGGCGTGCAGCCAGCCCAACCAGTAATCTCGCTGGCGCTCGCTAGCGCAGAAGAAGAAATCACCGGCGCGAAGAAGTTCCAGTTGCAGACGAAGGTACTCCTCATAGGCCGGAATCCAGTTTTCCCAATTATCCCGGTCGTGCCACACTAAACTCTCCAGCAGGGAGGGGACGTAAAGGTCGATTGCCAGCGGCACACCCAGTTGTTGTAGATAGGGATGGAAATGCAGGACAGGCCCATGCAAGATGATCACATCTTGGGCATGCGCAACTGCTTTTAAATCACCTTTCACCAAATCAAAGGAAATGGGACTGAAGTCATTGGCATGCAGGCTGGTTTCATTGGGAGCAGCAAGCGTCACTTCGTGGCGCCGCGCCAGAGCGCGACTTAGTTCCCAGTTGCGCACACCAACTCCTCCCATATGGACATCTACTACATCAGCGCTGATGAGTAAAACTTTAGACATAATTCCTCGAGGGTTGTTACCCTTAGAGCCTCTCCGAATTTATTTTTTGGATAGATATTTATAAGATCTGTGTGGATGACCGAGAGAATTTTACGATATTCTGCAGCCGCGCTGGGGGCGCCTCTTCCCAGCGTCGCCGGAAAGTCGGTATTCGAACCATGTAGGAAAGGTTGGGATTGAAATACGGATCACCAGACTGCACGATCTCTTTAAAGTGCTGGTATGCATGGTCAATATCCTCTGGAGGAATCAGGTTTGAACGGGTTTTGCCTACGCGGTGGATTAGACGGGCAAAGGGCGTGTAAACCACGCGGTAGCCCTGGCGGATGAGGCGCAGGCAGATCTCGACATCGCTGAAAACCAACCTGTAGCTTTCGTCGAAGCCTCCGATACGTTCGAACAATTCCCGCCGGATAGCCATGCACGCCCCGGTGACTGCCGAGTAGTTCCGGTACCACTCGACAGAGCCAAAAGGTCCGGAAGAGCTTTCCCGAGTACCGGCAAAAATGTGGCTGGCGTGGCCTTCCATCCCAATAACGATGCCGGCATGCTGGATGTAACCATTCGGGTAGAGCAATTTCGCTCCGACGATGCCTACTTCCGGTCTATCCGCCCAGCGGACTAATTCCTCAAGCCAGTCCGGGTCGACTACCTGGGTGTCGTTATTTAGAAAGAGGAAGATGTCTCCATGGGCAGACCGCGCTCCCAGGTTCAAAGCAGCCGAGTAGTTGAATTCTCCTTGAAAGCGGAGGATGGAGATATTGGGCATGTGCAAATGCTTTTGGTAATACCGCTGGCTGGCTTCCCATTGGGAGCTACTATCCACAAGAACCAGTTCATAGGGCGAATAGGTGGTTTTATTCAGAATCGAGGCGATGCACTTATTTAAGTCTTTCAGGTGATCTTTCGTTGGGATAATTATTGAGATCTTCTTCCCGCTTACAGGCCAGGTCACCCGTACGCTACCTCTTTCAGTACGCGCTTTGGCAGGGATACCAATCCGATTCAGGTGGTCTTGCACCACTCTGCATTGCCTATCGGAGGCAGGGGCGTCATCCGGTCGTGGGGGCACGTTGGGTTGCTGGCGGTGGTATAGGACTTTTGGAATGTGGTGTATATATTGTGCCTGTTCTGCGCAGAGCATTACCAGGTCGGCGAAGTTAATTGGCTGATCAAAAGATTGTTGGGAAACTATCCTATCCATCAAGCTGCGCCGGAAGACTGCATTGAACAGGAAATTGGTGGATAGCAGCAATTCCGGTGACCAATCCGGCTTGAAGAATGGGTTGCACCGGGTTTTCCCGTTTACGGTCAGGTGATCTTCGTCGAAGTAAATGATCTCCAGTTGGGGATTTTGGTTAAGGGCTTGTATTGTTTCATAAAGCATTCTTAGGGAGAGAGTATCCCCTGGTTGGAGCAAAACCACGAATTCCCCAGAAGTCTGCTCGAACGCTGCCCGGATGGGATCAAACCCCTGGTTTCTTTGGTTTCGGAAAACATGAATGCGCTCGCTGGTTTGGAAAAGATGGGTAAGATCATCGTTTATTTTCGCAAATGAATCAGAGTACAATGCCAGGCAAGCTTCCCAATTTGGGTAGACTTGTTCAAATAGCGAATTAAGGGAAGCCAGCAAATCCCGGGCCGAAGATTCATCGCAAGGGATCAGAATGCTCACCAGGGGTCGATTGACAATGCCGCTTCCTTCGGTCTGGTCTACGTCTCTGTTTTCGTTTTCGGCGATCCAGGCCTGGTAGGGATAAAAGCCCAATTTATCCTGAACGCCAATCCATCTTTTCTGGATGGCTGTTCTAATTTTCCAGATGATCGATTGGAAGGTCATCACTCAGGCTGGCTCTGCCGATAAGCTTCGATCACTTCTTTTGTGTCACCAATGGCTTTCAGCCGTCCATGGTCCAGCCAGGCAGCGCGCTGGCACATCGTTTGGATTACCCCCATGTTATGAGAAACAAGCAATATGGTGACGCCCTGGTCGTGGAAGGATTGGATACGCGCCAGGCTTTTGCGCTGGAACGCCTCGTCGCCCACCGAAAGGATTTCGTCGACGATCAATACCTGGGGATCGACGTCCGTTGCCACAGCGAAGCCCAGTCGCGCCCACATCCCTGACGAATAGGTGCGCAGAGGGGCGTCGATGAAATCCCACAGTTCGGCAAAGTCCACAATTTCCTGGAATTTTTCGTCCATTTCCCGGCGTGTAAAGCCCAACATCGATCCGTTCAAGTAGATGTTTTCTCTCCCTGTCAGCTCCGGGTGAAAGCCAGCTCCGATTTCCAGGAGCGGCGCTACCTTACCTTTTACCAATACACGACCTTCCGTTGGACGAAGCACCCTGGCGATCAGTTTTAATAGGGTGCTTTTACCGGCGCCATTAGGGCCAATCAAGCCAAACACCTCTCCCCTGGAAACGTTGAGGCTTACGTCTTTGAGCGCCCAGAATGTATTGTGCTTGATTTTCCCCTTTATTCGCAAAATCATATACTCTTTGAAGGTACCGATGTACTCTTGAGGAACGCGATATCTAACCGAGGCGCTCTCTATCCGGATGGTTTCTCGAGTCTCCATGGTTGATGAGGATCTTTCTAGGGAGGAGTTAGATGCGGTAAACGAACTCATCGGATTTTTTGGCAAAAATCCACCAGCCAACCATTAAAACAAGGATTGTGATCGTCAGTGCGGGCCATAGCTCAGACAGGCTCGGAAACCGGCCATAATATACCGGCAGGCGGTAGAGCTTCACCAGGTGGTACACAGGATTCAGGTTCGTGATCAATAAGCGGTAGGCATCGGGCAATATTTCTTCCGGATAAATAATGGGCGTCAGGTACATCCAGGCGGTCAGGAGGATCTGATACATTTCGGCTACATCGGGAAAATATACCGCAATGGTTGAGATCAGCAGGCCAACCCCAAGGGAAAAACAAGCCAGAACAAGCATTGAAACAGGCAGGAAAATTATCGATAATTTTACTGGCACACCCGTGACCCACATCACGAGCAACAGGGGGACAATGGCCAGGGTGTTGTTCACCAACCCGGTGCCTATAGCCGCCAGGGCAAACGAAGCCCTGGGGATATAGATGCGATTTAGCAGCCCACCACCCCATACCAGGTTAACCATGGCGGCTGTAGTCGTCTGAGAGAAGAAATTCCAGGCGAGCAGGCCGCTTAAGACGTAAGCCGGATAGCTGGGCACGGCGCCAAATTTAAAGATCTGAGAGAACGCCAGGGTCAAAACTAGCATCATTCCGAGTGGATTGAGCAGCGTCCAGGCGATGCCGAGCACCGAGCGTTTATAGCGAGTGAGCACATCACGGCGCACGAGCTGTGTGATGAGATCGCGGTAGCGGAATGCTTCTAGCAACTCTTCGATGGCAGGTGGGCTACGCCGGGCGCTGTCGTAGATGGCCTCATCGGTTGGGGGCATCAGCTAGTCTCCATATCCAATTGCAGTGTATCTTCCCATTCCGGCAGGCGCAATCCATAGGTGCTCGTGAATTGCTCGCAATTCAGGGCTGAATACAAAGGTCGCTGCGCTGGCGTGGGAAAATCGGCGGTTAGAGCCGGTAAGATTTCCTTTGTCACCTGCTCTTCCTTCCGAGGGTCGTGTCGCAAAACAGCCTGCGCCCATTCCCAGCGACTGGCGATTCCGCTCCCGGCAAGGTGATAAAGACCACGATGTTCTTTCAGCCATCCCACGATGTTTTTGCTTCCCATTGCGAGCATCTGGACGGTGATTTCAGCCAGCATGCGCGCCGAGGTGGGACTGCCGATCTGGTCGGATACTACCCGCAAGGTGGATTGCTGGCGGGACCACTCCAGCACCTTATATATAAAGCTCTCTCGCCGCAAGCTATACAGCCAGCTCGTGCGAATGATCATGTAGACGTCGCTTATATTTTGGATAGCCTGATCTCCGGCAAGTTTACTGGCCGCATAAACGCTTAAGGGATTAGGCGTGTCGGTTTCCACGTAGGGGCTGCCTTTACTGCCATCGAACACATAGTCTGTGGAGAAGTGGATGAAGGCAGCCTTCAAGGATAGCGCTTCCTCAGCGAGAATTTCTGGGGCGCGGCCATTAATGGCGAAAGCTAAGTCTGCCTCGCTTTCAGCGCGATCAACTGCGGTGTAAGCGGCGGCGTTGACGATTAACTCCGGGTGGGCTTGCCGCAAGAGTTGGCGTAATTGGTTTTCCTTGCAAAGATCGATCTCGGGGACATCCAGGGCGAGGATATCCCCCAGAGGTGCCAGCGTGCGGTGGAGTTCCCAGCCTAACTGTCCAAACTTACCCAGCAGGAGAATACGCATTTTACTCGGTGCGATAAAAGGGAATATCTTCTTTCAAAAGCCGCATGAGATACCGTCCGTATTCATTATTGTCCATGGCTTCAGCCAGTTGTAGCAGTTGTTCACGGTCGATATAGCCCATGCGATAAGCGATTTCCTCGGGGCAAGAGATCATCATCCCTTGCCGATCTTCGACGGCCTGAACAAAGTTGGCGGCCTGCAGCAGGGATTCGTGTGTCCCGGCGTCTAGCCAGGCGACACCCCGCCCCAGCACCTCAACCCTCAGTTCCCCTCTATCCAGATAAACCTGGTTCAAGTCGGTAATTTCAATTTCTCCCCGAGCAGAGGGTTTCAAAGTTCTGGCATAATCCACGACATTTTCGTCGTAGAAATACATCCCTGGGACGGCGAAGTGCGAGCGAGGGTTATCCGGTTTCTCTTCAACGCTGATCGCCTGGCTGTTTTCGTCGAACTCCACAACGCCATAACGCTGGGGATTGCGGACGGAATAAGCGAAAATCAAGGCGCCCTTTTCCAGGCTGGCAGCTAAGCGGAGCTGAGCCGGAAGCCCGTGGCCGAAGAAAATATTGTCCCCCAAGATCAGGCAGACCGGTTCGTCACCGATGAACTCGGGTTGGACCAGGAAGGCATCCGCCAGGCCACGCGGCACAGGTTGTTCGGCGAAGGTGAAGCGCAAACCCCACTGACTGCCGCCTTTTAAGAGAACTCGAAAAGCGGGGAGCGCCTCCGGGGTGCTGATGACCAGGATGTCGCGGATACCGGCGAGCATCAGCATCGATAGGGGGTAATACACCATCGGCTTGTCGTAGACGGGCAAGAGTTGCTTGGACACCGAGACCGTTAGAGGGTGCAGGCGTGTGCCGCGACCGCCTGCCAGGATAATCCCATTCAAATCGCCCCTCCTCTATTCTGGTAATTGCTAGTTATCCATTCCTGATAGGTCTGCTGTCCGCGGATGGCGTGGATCCATTCACTGTGTCCGAGATACCACTGCACGGTTTTTAGAAGACTTTCATTTAGGGAATACTGTGGTTCCCAGTCAAGTTGCTGGTTGATTTTGGTGATGTCCGTGGCGTAGCGGCGATCGTGTCCTGGCCGGTCGGCGACGAACCGGATCAATTTAGCGTGCGGTGTGTGGGGAGAGGCTGGCTGGCATTCATCCAGGATCTCGCAGATGGTCTCCACGATGGATAGGTTGGTGGGCTGGTTGTTGCCTCCCACGTTGTATGTTTCCCCTGGCGCGCCTCGTTTGAGCACAAGGCGGATCGCCTGGCAGTGATCTTCGACGTATAGCCAATCCCGTATTTGCTGGCCGTCTCCATATACTGGCAGAGGTTTCCCTTCCAGGGCGTTGAGGATCATTAATGGAATCAATTTTTCGGGAAACTGGTACGGACCGAAATTGTTTGAGCAGTTCGATATGGTGTATGGAAGTTGGTAGGTGTGACCATAAGCGCGCACCAGGTGGTCGCTGGACGCTTTGGATGCGGCATAAGGGGAGTTGGGGGAGTAGGGAGTGATCTCTGAGAAAGGCGAGTCGTCCGGATTTAACGAGCCGTATACCTCGTCCGTCGAAACGTGATGGAAGCGTACGCTTTCAAGGGGGAGAGATTTCTCTTCCAGCCAGTATTGCCGGGCAGCCTCTAGCATCGTCAATGTGCCGATGACGTTGGTTTGGATAAACAATGCGGGTCCTAGAATGGAGCGGTCAACGTGAGTTTCAGCGGCAAAATGGGCGATGGTATCGATTTGGGATTGGCGAAAAAGTTTTTTAAGCAGAGGAGCGTCGCAAATGTCGCCACGGATAAAGGTGTGCCGGTTCGGGTCAGGCAATTCCCTCAAATTTTCCGGGCTTCCGGCGTAAGTGAGGGCATCCAGGTTGTAGACGTGGATTTCCGGCTCGGTCTCCAGGAGGTAGCGGACGAAATTCGAACCGATAAAACCTGCACCGCCGGTGACCAGCACGTTTTTCATAAAAAAGCCTTCATCAAGATAATCTATAGATCCTTAATCAAAGACTTCCGCAAGCCGAAGAGGCGCGCCTTGAGCATCTTTTGGGGAAATGATTGGAGGATGGCTGTCTAACAACGGCCACTGAATCCGAATATCCGTATCGTCCCAAAGGATCGTGCGTTCATTCTTGGGGGCGTAATAATCTGTGATTTTGTAAATAACTTCAGCCCAATCACTGAGCACATAGAATCCATGGGCAAAGCCCACCGGAACCCACATTTGCAACCTGTTTTGCGCCGATAGACACACGCCTTCCCACTGGCCAAAGGTAGGCGAGCTGCGGCGGATATCGACGGCAACGTCAAAGATTTCTCCGGCGATCACCCTTACCAATTTACCTTGAGGTTGTTGGATCTGGTAGTGCAGGCCGCGCAGGACACCCTGGCACGATCCAGAGTGGTTATCCTGGACGAAATGATCCGGAATTCCGCTCTCCTGGTAGCGTTGCGCGTGGTAGGCCTCCACGAAAAAACCACGTTGGTCTTTGTAAATTTCGGATTCGATCACGATTACTCCTGGCAGGGGAGTCTGGATGAACTTCATATTTGTGTGTTGTAGCACATTTGGATTAAACAATAGCGATGCCCGTATCGTAGATCGACGCTTGGATTAATCATACACCATCTAAGGCTGTGCCAGGGACGAAGTGAAATCTCGATAAGCTTCACCCACAATTGTCAAGCGGTCGCTTTCCAGGTCAGCAAGGTTCGAGGTGGGGTAAACCGGGTCTGTCAGGCTGAACCACGCCCAGCGCTGGACCAGACGGTTGTCATCCGAGGGGTAACCTGTGTCTTCATCCTGCATGGTTAATAACAAATGAAAACTGTCCTTCAAGTATTGGGAAACGATTTCCGGAGTAAACCCGTATTCAGGAGGCATCAGGATACCGAATTCGGTCAGCGCCAGGGGAGTGTCCCGGTAACCGCGCTCTGCCATCCAGGCGCGAAAGTCACGCAGGTGATTCTCGAAGTAATCCAGCCGGCTGTGATCGCTGATCTCGTAAAGGAAGCCCTGGTCAGCGGTTAGTCCTGGTGGTATCTCCACCCCCCAGGAGCCACGCTCCTCCCGCAACACGAAGCCATGTACGGTCCACCAATCGACAGGCAGCCGTTCTCCATATTGGGTCTGATAGGCATTCAGAACACGATCCAAATATTCGAAGCGCAGCGGCGTGGCTTGGGAGATGCCTGCGATAGCAATCGAAGCCGAGGGGTCGGTGGTTTTGATAATGTAGTATAAATCATGGTAGGTCTTGGCGTAATCTTCGGGTATGACGTTATCCTGCCAGATGACGTCCGGCTCGTTGCCCAGGATCCAGACCTGCCCTGGGTTTTCGACAGCGATCTGGATAATTTCACTAGGGGTGGGGAAAAATCCATCTTTAGATACTCGCACCATCTTCCAGTATTCGGGGAACTCTCCTGGAGTTGTCTTACGGGCAGCCCAGTCGAGATACCAGCTTGCTCCCATGCGGGAGGCCCAGAGGTTCGGGTTTGCGGGAATCGACATGGCAAATCCGGCTCTTTGAAAGGGCTCTGTCTTCGTGGGTGTTTGTTGGGGGGCAGTTGTGTCCTTTGGCCGGATGGTGGCGGTCGGGATGCCCTCTGCCAGGGTTGGGACAAGCTTTCCTTGGGGAGGGAGAGTGGGCGTACTGGTAGGTGGGGAAATGAAAGACCACAGGTGATTTAGCGACGACAGAAAGGGAATCGGTTTTGCGAGATATAGCGATGCCCCGCCAAGCAAGATTAATAGTGATCCAATTATCCAGATAAAGATAATCATCCGTTCTTGTTTGCGCAGTCCCATAACTAGAAAGCTCCTTTCCCACGGAACACAGCCGGAAGTGTTCGTATTAACAGCGCTACGTCTTTCCAGAGAGAGTAATGGTTGATATAGTCCAACTCCAAAGTCAGCCTTTCATCCATACCCAGTTCGCCGCGACCACTCACCTGCATGGGTCCGGTAATACCGGGTTTGACGGCCAGACGTTGGCGTTGTCCATCATTATATTGGGCGACGATCCAGGTCTCCTCGGGGCGAGGGCCAACCAGGCTCATCTCGCCGCGTAATACGTTCCAGAATTGAGGCAGCTCATCCAGGCTCCAGCGACGAAGAAAACGCCCAACACGCGTCACTCTAGGATCGTCGGGAATTTTAAACACAGGACCCCGTAAAGGGTTGTTTTTCAATATCTGTTTCACCTCATTTTCAGCACCGATAACCATCGTCCTCAGTTTGATGACACAAAAAGGCCTGCCGTTTTCACCAGCTCTCTCTTGCTTAAAACAGACGGGTCCGCCATCCTCCAGTTTTACGGCAATGGCACAGACCAGAATGATGGGTAGGGATAGAATCGCACATGCCAGACCACCAACCACATCCAATGTCCGTTTGAGGCTTCGTGAGGGGAGGTCAAGGCCAGTAGTCCGGCGTTGTTGAGCCCTGGGAGGGAAGAGAAAACCTACGGCCAGTCCCAACGCCTGAGCCAGAGCTCTGATCAGTAATAAGGGTAGAGCGAAGATCAATACGGGGACATCGCGCTGGCGGATTTGATTAAGGAAGGGTAATGATGTCAGGAGGAATATGCCAAGGGTTATGAGCGCCAGCCACCAAGCAATAATCGATATAAAACCCAACAGCAATGAAGCAATCGCCAGACATAAGAAAAGGATTTGCCAGCGTTGTGAGGGGAGCGTGTGTGAATCCGAGACCGCCTTCTCTGGTAACCAACGCAACATAAATGCTTTCCAATATCCAATCCAGAATTTGCGAAGAAAATATTTCAGGACTGTATTATTATGTAAATGATATACTGTTGCATTCGGGCAAAAAACCATCTGATAACCCTTGCGTGCTAATCGGAAAGAAAGCTCTTGGTCCTCTAATATAGGTAAAGCCGGGTCAAAACCGCTGTTATTGAAGAATACATTTTTTCGATAAGCAGCAGAATACGTATCAATGAAATCAATGTTTTTTTGATGGCGCATTTGCTCATATTTTGATTCGTATTCTTGCTGTACAAAACGAGCTACCAGAGATTTTTGCAGAGTCCGGTAAGTTCCTTTCGTACCCACAATTTCCGGATCGTGAAATGGAGCAGTAAGATGCTTTAGCCAGTAAGGGGTTGGGCTACAGTCGGCATCCGTGAACGCTAAAATATCCCCGGCCGCAGCTTTGGCTCCTGTGTTGCGAGCAGATGCTGGTCCTGCGTTAACTTGGGATATGACCCTCACACCCATATCTTCTGCGATTTTTTTTGTGTTATCAACGGAGCCATCATTGACGACGATTATTTCATAATCGTTGTCAAGA
>Ga0299912_10005720_pt1 | contig 10216 bp, 9 predicted proteins | sample RVTome_2_FD_207667 | JGI IMG/M metagenome (GOLD analysis project Ga0299912, IMG submission 207667) | Soil microbial communities from uranium-contaminated site in the Upper Colorado River Basin, Wyoming, United States - RVT95D214 (version 2) ... | reverse complement strand
TCATCAGGGTCGACTTGCCGGACCCCGAAGGGCCCATGACGGCCAGAAAGTCCCCCTGCTCGATGGCATAGGACACCCCCTGCAGGGCGTTGACCTGGGTCTCGCCGATACAGTAGACTTTGACCAAATTCCGAAGCTCGATGATATTTCCAGGCATGGTCTTTATCCCTTAGCGGCGCCGGCTACCGGCGGCCGCCCGGCGACCCGCCCAAGAACATCATCTGATTCATCTGGGGCTGGTTGGAGGCGGCCCTTGTCGTCGCCGTTTCCGTTCCTGTGACGACCACGTCGCCTTCTTTGAGCTCGCTGCGGACGATCTCCGAATAGCTCGTGTCCGTGACCCCCGTCCGGAGGAAGGTCATGCTCAGCTTGCCGTCCTTATCCATGAGCCAAACGCGCGGCGCCTGCTGGCGGGTCCGGCCGGCCTGGCCTGCGGGCCGGGCGCCGGCGCCCGTCGCGGCCGGAGCGGCCCCGCCCGGGGCGCCCTCGCCCGGCTGGCCGCCCTGGGCTTGGCGCTGGGCCATCATCCGGTCCCTCATCTCCTGCATCATCTTCTCGAGCTCCGCGGCGCTCAGGTTGGGCGTGAAGCGGAGGGCGGCGTTGGAGACCCGAAGGACGTCCTTGGCTTCGCCGACGATGATGGACACGGTCGCCGTCATGCCGGGCAGGAGTTTCTTCTGGGGGTTCTCCACGTTGACGATGGTCGTGTAGGTGACGACGTTCTGGACCGTCTCGGGCGAGAAACGAACCTGCTGAACGACGCCGTTGAAGGTCTCGTTCGGATAGGCCTCGACCGTGAAGCGGACCTTCTGCCCGTCCTTGACCTTGCCGATGTCGGACTCATCGACGCTGCACTCGACCTTCATCTTGGTCAGGTCGGTGGCCACCTGGAACAGGACCGGGGCCGCGTAGTTCGACTGGAGGGTCTGGCCGACGTTGACCTTCCGGGTGATGATGACGCCGTCGACCGGGGCGCGGATAACGGCGTAGGCCAGGTCGACCTTGCTCAGGTCGAGCGTGCTCTTGGCCTGGGCCAGGGTGGCTTCGGCCGAAATGAGGTCGCTCTTGGCGCCCAGGTAATTAGCCTCGGCCGCCTCCGTCTCCTCGACCGAAAGGAGAGCCTTAGCGGAAAGGGCCTTGGCCCGTTCGTAACCTTTCTCGGCCTGGCCGAGGTTCACCTTCGACCGCTCGAGAGAAGCCAGCCGGCTTTTGTAGTTGGCCTCGTTCTGGTCTATTTTCATCTTCAGGGGTTCCTGGTCGAGCTCGGCCACGATCTGGCCCTTGGTGACGGGCGTGTTGAAGTCGGCGTAGAGCTTTTCGATCTTTCCCGAGACCTGGGCCCCGACATCGACGATCTCGATCGGGTTCAGGGTCCCCGACGTGACGACGAGGGCTTCGATGTCGCCGCGGGCCAGGGTCTCGGTCTTGTACTTGATCTCGCCGCTCTTGCCGTTACGGAACACCGTCAAGCCGAGGATGGCCCCGGCCACGACGACCAGGGCGACGATGAACCAGATGATTTTCTTCTTCATGATATGTCTCCTTTATCTCCGGCGGTCCGGGGGCGGCTCGTTCCGCTCCCGGCTGTCGCGCTGATCATTCCGGTTGGGACTGTATCGATTCGGTTCGGTTTTCCGGCGGTCTGCGTACCGGCTGAACATTTCATCCATTTTCTTTATCTGTTCGGGAGTCAAGACCGCGTCGATCTCCTCCTTGAGCATCTTCCGGATCTCCCTCAGCCGGCCGTGGAACTCCGTCTGGTACTCTTTCATCCGGACCTCGTTCTTCTTGAAGATCTCCCGGATCTTTTCCTGCTGGTCCGGCGTCAGCCCGAGGTCCTTGGCCCAGGCGTCGAGGGAGGGAACATGCGTCCGGTCCGATGAGGGCCGGCGGTACTTCTTGTGCACGACGTATCTCTCGCCCAGGACCCCGGCGGCGACGCCGAGGCCGAAGACGACGAGAAGCGTCAGGGCGACGAGGATCTTGTATTTCGTTTTCATGGCGTCGGCCTCCTCACGGGCGTTTTCTCCTCGAGCGAGGCGAAGATGAGCATCATGCTCCTCGTGTCCGATTTCTCTTCATCGACGATCTGCTGGGCTGCGCCCAGGGGGTTGGTGTTCTCAAGGAGCAGGGCCTCGGACCGGGTCAGCTCACGGACCTGCGGAGTGAAAAAGAGGAACCCGCCGATCAGGACGACCAGCGCCAGGAAGACGGGAATGGCCCGCAGGCTCCACCGCTCCCAAAAGAGCAGAGGCACGAGCTCCGTTTCCTCGCGCAGCCGGGGCTCGAGACGCTCCCAGAAGCGGGGGAGCGGATCGGCCTCCCGGCCGTCCCGCAGCAGGGCGAGCATGAACCGGTATTCCGCCGCCGCCTTCCTGCAGGCCGGACAGGCCTCGAGGTGTTTCCCGAGAAAATCCTTGGCGCGCCCTTCGAGGCGTCCGTCGAGGGACCTCAGGAGCAATTTTTCGGCCTTACGACAGTCCATTTGCCCCTCCTTCCCCGGTCAAATAGGGAGCCAGCTTGCCCCGGAGCATCCGCCGCGCCCGGTGGAGCCTGGAGTCCACGGTCCCCGGCGACAGGCGGAGGATCCGGGAGATATCCTCGTAGGCCAGGCCCTGGATATCCCGGAGCGTCACGATGACCCGGTACTTTTCCGGCAGGCTCTGGACGTATCTCTGGACGAGCGTCCGGCGGGCCTCCGCCTCCCTCTCCTGTTCGGCCTTTTCCGTCTGCTCCCTGTCCGAGAACGAGATCTCGCGGACATCGTCCAGGGAGACTTCTTTGGCCCGGCCCTTCTTCCGGAGGAAGTCCTTGATATGGTTGACGGAGATGCGGTAGAGCCAGGTCCCGAACTCCGATTTTCCGTGGAACCGGGGCAGGGCGAGGTAGGCCTTTAGGAAGACCTCCTGGGCCAGGTCGTCGGCCGCCTCCCTGTTCCGGGTGAAACTCAAAGCCATGCTAAACACCTTCGACTGGTATTTCGTGACCAGCTCTTCGAAAGCCGCCGGGCTTCCTTCCTGAGCCAGCCGGACAAGTTGTCGTACTTCCATGCGGATATGCTCACTTGTCCTCCGCACCCTATTAGACGGGGGGAGGGGCAAAATCTTCCAGGGGCCGGTTCTCTCTCTTGAACTCCGGCCCTCAGGCCCCGGTTTCAACAGGGATGAACAAGGACGCTGACCTCTTCGCCGGGGCCCGATCCCATGGATGGAGTCTCCAACGCGATCCCTCGCCGGCAATTATCTATTATACAGGATTCCGGCCTCGCCTGAAATACGCTCCTACCTCGCCGGGCCTCGGCCCGCCATGAAAGCCTTGATCTGGTTTCCCGATGCCCGACGGCATTGACAATACGCGTCGACCTGCGGGCTGCCGACAAAATTGTCGATGCGGCCCCCATTAACGTCGGTTATTCCCTGCCTCCAGTTTTATTATTTTCTTTGTTTTCTTACACATATCACTTGGCACGTCGCTCGCATAGGTGTTTGGTCTAAATGACTTAGGAGGTCATAAGATGAAAAAAATAGTGGCGCTAGCAGTCGGGTTCCTTCTCATCGGCCTCGCCTTCGCGATGGCCCAGGAGAAGACCCAGGAACAGACCCAGGCGAAAGCCCAGGCCAAGACCCAGCTGAAGGCCCGGACAAAGGTCCAGGCCAAGGCCCAGACGAAAGCGGAATTCCGGAATCGGAACCAGGTCCGCTTCATCGACGAGAACGGCGACGGGATCTGCGATGTCGCCCGAGATCACGACGGCGACGGCATCCCCAACGGCCAGGATCCGGATTGGACGAAGCCCCTGGACGGCACCGGCTACAAGGATCAGAACCGGATCGGCCGCCCGGACGGGACCGAAATGACCCAGGGCCGGAAGGCCGGGAAGGTCATCAAGTCCAACTTCGGCAAGGGATCGTTCCGGCAGGGTACGATGGCCGCCGGGCGGACGACCGGAACCGGAGTCTGTGACGGCACCGGCCCCAAGGGCAGCGCCCTGAGAAAAGGCCGCCGCTGAAATCGAACCGGGGCCTCCTCTCCGCCATCGCGAAGTGGAGGCCCTTTTTTCTTGATTGATCGGGGATTTTACATCATGATGATACGGAAGATGCGGTTCATCATTCCCGTTCTGCTAATCGCGGCCGTCTCGGCCCAAGGGGGGACGGTCTACCTGTCTTTCATTCAACACTCTCCCCGGAACCTGTTCCAGACCCGGGACGGCGTGTCGGACCAGATCTCGGCGTTTTCTCTCTCCATCAACCAGGACTTCTCGGCGCTCTCTTTTCTCGCCAACCTGGAATATTCCGCTTTCCGCCAGACGACCGGCCTGAGCTTTTTCTCGGCGGATGGCGGATTCGACTGTCTCCTGCCGGCCGGCAAAAAGAGCGCCTTTTACTTCGCCGCGGGAGTGGCGGGAGCCTTTTACCGCCGGGAGTACGCGGCCTTCAGCTCTCTCGGCGCCAACCTGGTCGGAGCTTTCAAGACTTACCTAGCCCCCTCCTCGATATTGAAGCTCCAATGGCAGGGAATCTACGCCGTCTACAAGGATTCCCTGTTCGATTATTGGAGCCAGACGGCTTCCATCTCGATCGACAAGTATTTCGCGACCCGGACCACCCTGAAGGCGGACGCGGAGTGGGGATACAAGTATTTCCTCCACCCCTTCCTGCCGGAACCGATCGAGCCCTTGACGGAGCCGGCCACGATGATCGCCACACCTATAGGAATGGGAACGGAGACCGGATCCGGCAACGGATGGGGAGGCCAGCAGTACCAGGGCGGGAACGGCTTTATCCCGCGCACCAGCAGCGAGGACGGCGGCGCCGGAATCGGCCATGTGGCCCTGTCCCTTCTCGCGGCCCAGGGCATCGGCGATGTGGTCGGGTTGAGCGCTTCCGCCGTGCAACAATGGATCATCACGGGAGAGAATCCCTTCCTGTCAATCGAGGAATTCTATCTGGTGCAAAACCCCAGCGCGGACGCCTTTTCCTGGGAAGGCCGCCAGATCACCGGCCGGATCACGTTGAATCTTCCCTGGAGCGTCGAGCTCAAGGCCGGCTACACGTATTCCGACAAGACCTATCCGGGGGTCGAAAGCTTGAGCCTCGAAGGCCTGCCGCTCGGCCTCGTCAGGAACGACCTTCGGCATCTCTTCGAGGCCCGCATCGAAAAGAATTTCCGGCGGGTTTCGATTTTCCTGGCCTATTCGCACGTTGACAACGGGTCGAGCGATCCGCTGTTCGTGTGGAAGAGCCATTACGTCATGGGCGGGTTCGAATGGAACCTGCCGACCGGCCGGAAAGGAGGCGTTTCATGAGTCACAAGGTCGCTCTCTTTTCCATTCTCGCGGCCCTTATCGCCGGTCCGGCGGCCGGACAAACGGGCGCGCATTTCTATAACATCGACAAGGAGATCCGGTTCGAGGGCACGGTCCGGGAGATCGTTCTCGAGCCCCGCTACAAGGGGACGGCCCCGTTCCTCGTCCTCCGCGTCGAGGATGCCGGGGGCGGCAAAAGATACAACGTCGAGGTCAGTCCGTCCTGGTTCTTCGGTCAGGACATCCACGGCGGCGAGAAAGTGAAGGTCGTCGGGTCGCTCTCCGAAGCCCCCGGGAGCGTTCCCGCGATCATCGCCCGGGAGCTCCAGCTCCGGGGCGAGACGTTCAAGCTCAGGGACAAGCGCGGCTTCCCCGGCTGGCAGGGCGGCCCCCAGCGCAAGCGCGGCATACGGAGGTTCGGCAGCTTTTGAAGCGCAGGAACGTCTTTTTGTTCTTCGTCCTTCCGTTCCTGGGGGTGTTTTTTTTCTTCTCCTTGGCGTCCTTCCTCCACCAGACCGACTTGAAAAAAAGGACGGAGGCCTTGGTCCGCGGCCAGCTCGGGGCCGCGGCCGGCATCCTCCGGGCGACGGTTTCCCACTTCCTTGACGAAGGAAGGCCTCCCGACGGGATCCTCGACTCTATTCTGTCGGAAGAGGACATCTATTTCGTCGCCCTCCTCGACGCGGAGAAAAACGTCCTGGCCTGGAACTCCCGCTACGAGGGCTATCTCCCCATCTCTCTCCGGGAGGCCCGGGAAGGGGAGTCGGGGATCATCGACTCCCCGGCCGGCAAGATCTTCAGCTTGCTCTCGGCCGTCACGCGCGGGGATGGCCAGGGCTATTACCTCTACCTGGGTTATTCTCTGACGGGCATGGAGGAGATGATCGCCCTGTCGCGGCGGAACTCGCTCCTGCTCTCCGGACTCATCCTGCTCGCCGGCGCTCTTTTTTTCCGGGGTCTGTTCCAGCTCCAGTCTCGCTACATGGCCAAGTCCCGCGAGGCCGAGACCGAGCGGCTGGAGAAGGAGAGGTTCCAGGAGATCTCGGCCTTCACCTCCGGCGTCGCCCACGAGATCAAGAACCCCCTGAACAGCCTGGCCCTCCTCCTCGAGCTGCTGGGCCGGAAGGCGCCTCCGGAAGCGAAAGAGGACTTGGACCTCGGCAAGACCCAGGTCCGGACGATCGCCCGCATCGTCGACCGGTTTTCGAGCGCGATCAAGACGGTCAGGCCGGCCCTCGAGCCCCTGGCGCTCGATGAGGTCCTGCGGCTGGCCGCGGAAAACCTCACTACCGAGGTTCCCGAGGCCTCCTCCCGTCTTCGCGTCGAGCCGGCCCCCGGGGTGCGGCTCGCGGGCGACCGCGAGCTTCTGGTCCAGGCCCTGCTCAACGTCCTGAAAAACGCCGTCGAAGCGTCGGTCGACGCCCCCGTCCGTGCAGAAGGTCGCCGAAGCGGGAAAAGGGTCGAAGTCCTGGTCCGCGACGCGGGTCCGGGCCTTTCGCCGGAGGCGGCGGCCCGCGTCTTCGAACCCTTTTATACGACGAAAGAGAAGGGCATGGGCATCGGCCTATATCTGACCAAGAGGATCATCGAAGCTCACGGCGGAACGATCGAGGCCCGCAGCCGGGAAGGCGCAGGGACCGAATTCCGGATCGAGCTTCCAGGAGCGTGACATGAACGAGCCCCTCATGCTGGTCGTCGAGGACGATCCGGTCCAGCGCAAGCTCGTCCGGGAGAACCTGGAATCCCGCGGTTTCCCGGTCATCGAGGCCGCCTCCCGTAAGGAGGCCCTGGCGGCCGTCCTCCGCCACCCCATCGACGTGGCCATCGTCGATTACAAGCTCGGCGAAGAGACGGGCATCGACGCCATCAAGGACATGCTCGCCGCCAACCCCCTTGTGACGCCGATCATGGTCACCGCTTATGGAAACATCGAGCGGGCGGTGGAAGCCGTCCGCAGCGGGGCCTACGACTACATCGTCAAGCCCCTCGATTTCGAGAAATTCCTTCTCATCCTCGAGCGCGCCGCGGAGCGGCAGAAGCTCAAGAAGGAGATCTCGCTTCTCCAGGAACGGCTGGAGGAGAAGTTCAGCGCCCGGAATTTCGTCTTCGCTTCCCCTCTCATGGAGGACGTCGCCCAAATCCTGCTCAAGGCCGCCCGGAGCGAGGCCACGGTCCTCATCTCCGGCGAAACGGGGACGGGAAAAGACCTTGTGGCTAGGACGATCCACCAGTCCTCGCCTCGGAAAAAGGGCCCGTACATCGCCCTGAACATCCCCTCCCTTCCCGCAACGCTAATCGAGGCGGAGCTCTTCGGCGCCGAAAAAGGGGCTTTCACGGGCGCCCACGAACGGAAGATCGGCAAGTTCGAAGCCGCCTCCGGCGGTACGCTTTTCCTCGACGAGATCGGGGACCTCGCTCCCGAGGCGCAGGTCAAGCTCCTCCGCTTCCTCCAGGACCGGGAATTCTACAGGCTGGGCTCGAACCAGGCGCTCCGGGTCGACGTCCGGGTCATCGCCGCGACGAACCAGGACCTCGACGCCCTGATGAAAAAGGGTAGGTTCAGGGCGGACCTCTTCTACCGCCTGAACGTCATCCCCATCGCCGTGCCCCCGCTCCGGAAGAGGAAAGAGGACATCCCGCTCCTCGTGGACTTCTTCCTGAAAAAGTACGCCGAACGGGAGGGCAAGAAGATCCAGGGGATCACGCGGGAGGCCCTGAACGTCATCGTGAACCATGGCTTCCCCGGCAATGTCCGCGAGCTCGAGAACGTCGTCGAGCGGGCCGTCGTTTTTGCCGAAAGGGGCGTCCTTGGGGTCGCGGACCTGCCCTTGGTCTTCGCGGAGACCGCCGGGGCGGACCCCGGACCGGCCGGTGATTCTCTCCTCGACAAGGTCCGCCGGCTCGAAACGCAGGAGATCCGGATGGCCTTGCGGGAAAGCGGCGGGGTCAAGAGCCGGGCCGCCCGGTCCTTGGGCATTACCGAACGAATGCTCGGGTACAAAATAAAGTCTTACGGCCTCACGGCCGGCCCCGGCGAGGGCCGCGCTCCAGGCCGGACCTAACCGATCTTGACCGCGGCCCGGGCGATGCCGCCGCGCGTCGACAGGATGGAGACCTCGGCCTCCCCGGTCGTCCCCGGTTTGACTTTGATCTTCCAGCGGACCTCTTTTTTCTCGTTCTGTTTGATGAACCCGATGTCCTGGCGGCCGCGGACGCCGACGAGCTCGGCGCCTGCCGGCAGCCGGACCGAGGCCGCGTCGGGCCGGACGATCTTGACCCGGTCGGCCATCTTGAGGGCCGTGGGCAAGTAGCCCTCGTTGGTGAAAACGGCGACGATCTCGAACGTGTCGGCCTCTTTCTTGACGGGCTTAACCTCCGCCGAAAAAACTTTCACCTGCGGCAGGGAATGGGTCAGGAAGAGGTTGAACATCGCCTCCTTCTTGATCCATTCCTCGAGGATCTCAACGGGCGGGTTCTGGCGCCAGAACTTGGGATTGAAGCCGCCGACCTCGACCTCGCCCAGAGTCGGGTTCATGAACTTCGTCCAGGGTTTGAAATAGCGGCCGCCGAGCTCTTCGTCGATGAAGCGGAGGCTCTCGAGCTCGGTGATGCGGCCGTCGCCGTCATAGTCCTTGACCCGTCCGCCGTTCCAGAGCTCATCGCCGTACCAGACGGCGCCGTAGTAGAGGTAGCCGAAATCGGGGGAGTGGCCGAAGAGCGGCCGCCCCTGAGGCTCGCGCGGCATCTCGAAGCCCATTTCCGCGGCCATGGCCCGCATGTCGCGGTCGCCCCGGCCCAGGTTGGCGTAGTCCCAGTAGGTGTCGCCGGCGTTGGGGTAGCCGGTGATCCTCTTCCCCTGTTCGTCGAGAAACTGGTAGATCTTCATGTCCTCGGGGAACATCGATTCGCCCATCCGGCTCGTCGATGGGCCGTGGAGCAGCATGGGCACGGTCGTGTCCATGGTCTGGACGACGCTGACGTTGGGGTGTTCGAGGAGGAAGGTGAAGACGGCCCGCGTCTCGGTCTCGGAGAGGGGGTATTCGCCCGCCCCGCCCTGGGTCCAGCCCCGCCCCGTCAGGTCCTGGCCGGGCATGGGCCGCCAGTTCTCGGGGTAATTGCGGTGAAGGTCCAGGCCGCCGATGCCGTCCTCATTGATCCGGCCGTCGCCGTCGTTGTCGATCCCCTCCGAGGAAACGACGTAGTCGCCCTTTCCGTCCGTCGCCCTCTTCATGAGCCGACCGGAGGGGTCGTCGGGATCGACGATCATGGTGCCCTTGCCGGCCGCGACCTTCTTCCGGACCTGGAGGATGAAACCGTCACCGTCGAGATCCTCGGGCGGGTCTTCGTCGAGAAGGCCGTCCCTGTCGTCGTCGTACGGCCGGACCGTGCTCCGGTTCGATTGGGCCGTGTTCAGATAAAGTTCCGAGCCGTCAGGATTGTTCTTGACCCGGACGTAGATCGCCTTCGTATCGACGAGCTTCGTCAGCGCCGGGTCTTTCCCGTAGCCGCTGAGGATGTGCCAGGCGAACCAGAGCGCGGACTCGGCCGCCGTCACTTCTCCGGAATGCCGGTTGCCCTCGATGAACATGGCCGGCTTGTCGGTGTCCTTGCCCGTGGACTTGTTGTTGATCGTGATCTGCCAGATGTCCCGGCCCTCGAAGGACTTGCCGACGGAATAGAGGTCGACGATATCGGGATAATCGCCGGCCCATTGGCGAAGGAAGGCGTTGACTTCGTCGTAAGTGTGATAATGAGAAAAGTCCAGCTCTCCGGCGGCCTTGGGTTTCGTGAAGGGCGTGTCAACTCTCGGGAAGTAGCTGATCCCATGACGGATACCGCCGACGGTGTACATCTTCGTCGGCTTCGCCTCAAAGGGCGTCCGATCTCGAGGCCCCGGCTCCTGGGCCG
>Ga0299912_10005718_pt1 | contig 10220 bp, 5 predicted proteins | sample RVTome_2_FD_207667 | JGI IMG/M metagenome (GOLD analysis project Ga0299912, IMG submission 207667) | Soil microbial communities from uranium-contaminated site in the Upper Colorado River Basin, Wyoming, United States - RVT95D214 (version 2) ... | reverse complement strand
CTCCGTCAGGTGGGCCGACAACTCGTCCACCGTGCCCGCTCCCGCCTTGAGGCGCAGCAGATCCAGCCGGATGTTCTCGAGCGCTGCGACCGCGGTTGCGAGACGCCCGGCAGCCAGGTCTCGGGCCACACGAAGGTCGGCCCGCAGCTTGTCCTGCTGGCCCGCCACCGCCGCCCGGATCTCCCCGCCTCCGTTCCGCAGGGCGATCGACCTTCCGCTGATGCTCTCCTGGCCGAGGCTGGCCAGCGCCTCGGTCAGTTCGTCGACGCGGCGGCGCATCGCCTGCGCGTCACCCTCGAGCTTCCGCAGCACGTCGGGCAGGTCGGGTAGCCCCTTCCGCACCTCCTTCGGCAGCGCCTCGAAGAGCGCGGACGCGGCGATGCCGATGGCGATCTCGGTCGGGCGGTGCGCCGCCGCGGCGGGCAGGGCCTTACGGTCCATCCCGAGGCTCGCGATCCGCGTGAACCACTCGCCGAGCCGCCCGTCCCAGATGCGGGACTGCAGACCCTTCGACGGGTCCTTCGGCGGCAGGCGGCGGCCCGGCATCACACGGCCGAGCAGGCCACCGGCGACGCTCGCGAAAGACGAGATGCCGAATGTCGCCCACAGCCCGCCGATCAGCGGAACGGCCCACGCCCACCTGCCGCTCCAAGGGAGGACGACCAGCATCAACCCCGAACCCACCGCCGCCCCGAACGCCGCGATGGTGGCCTTGCGGATCGCTTTCGCGATGATCGGAGGCTCGCTCGCCGACTCGAACGCCTGTTCCTCGCGTTGCTGCTGCGCGCGTTCCCGCAGCGTAAGTCGGATGTCTTCGAGCGAGTAGCCCGACGCCAGCACGCGCTGGGTGTAGTGACCGCGGTAGAACGCGTATGCGCCGAGCGGGCCGAACATGATCGCGAGCATCGTGAGGTCCGGCAGCTCCAGACTGGCGAGCTTGCCCACGACCATGAGAATCCCCATTCCAGTCCAGACGCCCACCGACAACTTGGCGCCCTCGCCCCGTTGCAGCCACACCCGGATCGGCGCCGGCACCTCGCTCGCGACGGCGGTGGAGAGTGCAGCCGCCTCGGCCAGTGCCTCGCCCGTCGGGAAGCGATCCTCGGGACTCTTGGCCAGGCAGCGGTCGATGGCCTGCGCGAGCCGGCCGGGGATGCCGGGCGCCACCGTCGCCAGCGGCGGGGCCGGCTTCGTGATGTGCATCGCGAGCATCGAGGCGGTGTCGGGCGCCTCGAAGGGCAGCTTGCCGCTCAGCGCGTAGTAGCCCACCACGCCGAGCGAGTAGAGGTCGCTGCGGCCGTCCACCGGCTCCCCACACGCCTGCTCCGGGCTCATGTACTGGGCCGTGCCGAGGATCTCGCCGACGCCGGTGAGCTCGCTCGGCGCCTCGACCCTCGCGATCCCGAAATCAGTCACCAGCGCGCGGCCCGTTTCCTTCTCGAGCAGGATGTTGTCGGGCTTCACGTCGCGGTGCACGACGCCGCGCAGGTGCGCGTACGCGAGCGCCCACGCCACTTCCTGGAGCGCCCGCGCCGCCGCCGCCGGAGGCAGGGGCCCACGCTTGCGCACCCGGTCGCCGAGTGTGTCGCCCTCGACGTACGCCATCACGAAGAAGACGAAGGCGCCGATCTCCTCGACCGCGAAGATCGGCACGATGTTGGGGTGCGAGAGCTTCGCCGCGGTGCGCGCCTCGCGCAGGAACCGCTCGCGGAGTTCGGGAAGCGTGGCCTGGGCGGGTGGCAGGAGCTTGATCGCGACGAGCCGGTCGAGCGCAACGTCGCGGGCGAGAAAGACCACGCCCATCCCGCCGCGGCCCAGCTCCCGCTCGAGCGAGTAGCGGCCCGCGAGGGCGCCCTGCAGGGCGAGGAACTCGGGGCTCGTGGTCTCGGCCATGGGCCCTATCCTAAGGCGCACGGATCGTTCCGGCTACCTGCCGCAGCCTTGCAGACGCCGCGGAGCCTGCGTTAACTAAGAGCCACCCATGACCATCGCGACGTGAAGCCGCCCCGCGACGAGCACCTGGGGGACGCCCGAGCCCGCGCGCCGGCGGTGTCGCTCGTCGTGCCGGTCTACAATGAGGCCGGCAACCTCGGCGTTCTGCTGGACGAGATCGCGGCCGCCCTCGCGGGGACGGCGTACGAGGTGGTGGCGGTGGACGACGGCTCGACCGACGGCAGCCTCGACGAGCTCGTGGCTCTGCGCGCGCAGCATCCGTCGCTGCGCATCGTGCGGTTCGCGCGCAACGCGGGGCAGAGCGCGGCCTTGGCGGCCGGTTTTCAGGCGGCGCGGGGCACCGTTCTGGTCACGATGGACGCGGACCTCCAGAACGACCCCGCCGATGTGCCGGCGCTCCTCGAGGCCCTCGACCGGTCGGGCGTCGAAGCCGCCGTAGGCTGGCGGAAGGACCGTCGGGACACCGGGTGGAAGAGGATCCAGAGCCGTATCGCGAACGGCGTGCGGAACAGCCTCAACCACGAGACCATCCGTGACACCGGGTGCTCGCTGAAGGCGTTCCGCCGCGCGGCGGTGGCGGACATCCCGTGGTTCACCGGGATGCACCGCTTCCTCCCCACGCTGGTGAAGATGCGGGGCGGCCGCGTGGTCGAGGTGGCGGTCCACCACCGGCCGCGGCGGTTCGGGACGACGAAGTACGGAATGTGGAACCGGGTCTTCCGCGCCCTTGCGGACGCCCTCGCCGTGCGCTGGATGCAGCGGCGCGCCCTCAACCACGAGATCCGGGACATCATCGGATGACGCGCAAGAAGCGGCTCGACCCCGCGGTTTTCCACCTGCCCGTCGAGCGGATGCGGGCCGGCTACTACAGCGACAAGTACTTCGTGCGGGCGCGGGAGATCCTCCTCGCCGACCGCCACCGGCCCCGCGTGACGATGCAGGTGTTCAGCAAGAGCCACGCCTTCCTCGGCGGGATGGACGAGGCCGTCGCCATCCTGAGGCTCTGTGCGGTCGACTGGAACGACCTCGTCGTCCACGCCCTCTACGACGGCGATGAGGTGGAGCCGTGGGAGAGCGTGATGCTGATCGAAGGACCCTACGACGCCTTCGCCCACCTCGAGACCCTGTACCTCGGCGTCATCGCGCGGCGCACCAAGGTCGGCACCAACACCCGCCGCGTCGTGGAGGCGGCGCGGCCCAAGGAAGTGATGTTCTTCCCGGCGCGGCACGACCACTGGCTGGTGCAGACGGGCGACGGCTACGCGGCGCACGTGGCGGGAGCCATCGGCGTCTCCACCGATGCGCAGGCGTCGTGGTGGGGGAGCGAAGGCGTCGGTACCGTGCCGCACGCCCTCATCGCCGCCTACGGCGGGGACACGGTGCTGGCCACGCGGAAGTTCGCCGAGCACATCCCGGAGCAGGTGCGCGTCATCACCCTCGTGGACTTCGAGAACGACAGCGTGGGCACCAGCCTCGCAGTCGCGCGCGCACTGGGATCCCGGCTCTACGGTGTCCGACTCGACACCTCCGAGACGCTGGTGGACAAGTCCGTCATCGCCCAGATGGGCTCCTTCAAGCCGACCGGCGTCACGCCGGAGCTCGTCCGGAACGTGCGGGACGCGCTGGACCGCGAGGGGTTCCCCCACGTGAGGATCATCGTCTCCGGCGGCTTCGACGTCGAGAAGATACGCCGCTTCGAGACGCTGGGAGTGCCGGTGGACGCCTACGGCGTGGGCTCCTCGCTCTACCAGGGGCGCTACGACTTCACCGCCGACGTCGTGCTGGTGGACGGCAGGCCCTGTGCCAAGGCGGGCCGCGTCTACCGGCCCAACCCCCGGCTGGAACGGGTGCGGTAGGCCCCGCAGGGGCCGGCCCCGCGCCGTGGGAGAACGCATGCAGCAGGCCGTCGTCTTCTGGGACGTGGACACTCAGGTGGACTTCATGCACGCGGACGGCAAGCTCTACGTGCCGGACGCGGAAGCCATCATCCCCAACCTCAAGCGGCTGACCGACTACGCCCACGCCCACGGCATCCGGATCGTCGCGAGCGCCGACGACCACGTGAGCAGCCACCGCGAGCTGTCGCCCGGCCCCGACTTCCGCGAGACGTTCCCCGAGCACTGCATGCGGGGCACGCGCGGCCAGGCGAAGATCCCCGAGACGCGCCTCCGGGAGCCGCTGCTCGTCCAGCCCGACCCGGAGGACCCGGCAATGCTCGCCGACCGCGTGCGGGCCCATCCCGGCGACATCCTCCTCAACAAGCACTGGTTCGACGTCTTCACCAACGCGAACGTCGAGCCGGTGCTAACGGTCCTGAACCCCCAGCACATCGTGCTCTACGGCGTGGCGCAGGACGTCTGCGACCGCTACGCCGTCGACGGTCTCCGCACCCGCCATCCCGCCATCCGGCTGTACGTGGTGCGGGACGCGATGCGCCCGATCGACCGCGCGGCGGGCGAGCGCCTGCTGAGCCAGTGGAGCGACGAAGGAGTCCGGATCGTGGAGACGGACGACATCGTGACGAAGGGGTTGCTGGACCGCCTGACCGCCGCGTGACGGCCTGTCGCCTGGTCGCATGAACAGTGGGCAGGGGGTCATCTCCCTGCCCACTGTGTCCGGTCACCGCCCCGGAGCGCCCCGCCTCACACCTTCACGTCCTCACGCCTCCGCGCCCAACCGGAAACTCCGCACCGCCCCCAACAGACGGTCAGCGGCCTGCGCGAGCGCGTGCGCTGAAGCGGCGATCTCCTGCGTGGCGGCGCCGAGTTGCTGGGAGGCCGCGGCGATCTCCTCCGCGGACGAGGCGAAGCCGTCCGCGCCGGAGGCCAACTCGCCCAGCGCGCCCGCGATCTCGTTCACGAGGGTCGCCGACTCGGTCGCGGCGCCGTCGATCTCCCGCGTCCAGCTGTCGTTGTCGCGCGCCGCCTGCACCACCTCGCCGAGCCCCTCGCTCACCGTCTTGCCCGCCTGGCGGGCGAGACTGCCGGCGACCGCCAGGCGCTGCATCGTCTCGTGCGTGGCGCGCACCCGCTGCAGCACCGTCTGCACCGTCCCCTCGGTCGTCACGGCGGCCTGCCGCGCCTGCATCGCCAGCTTGCGCACCTCGTCGGCCACGACACCGAAGCCGCGGCCGTGCTCGCCCGCCCGCGCCGCCTCGATGGCGGCGTTGAGCGCCAACATGTTCGTCTGGGTGGCGATGGCCTTCATCTGCGCCACGAACTTCGAGATCTGCTCCGAGGCGGCCGCCAGCGCCGTCGCCTCGGACTCCGCCCGGTCCACCTCGGTGGACAGGGTCTCGAGAGAGGTCACGGACTCCTCGAGCTTGGCACGGTAACCCTCGGCCGTCGTGCGGAGCGCCGTGTTGCGCTGCGCTGCGTCGCGGGCTCCCTCGGCGAGCCGCTTGGCGATGTCCAGGATGCGGTTGGCGTCGGCGGACGCCGTGCGGACCGTGCCCGCCTGCTCGTGCGCCCGGCGTGAGAGGTCCTGCGTGGTCCCGGCCATCTCCTGCCCGCTCGCGGACATCTCCTCGGTGGAGCCGCCGATCTGCGCGGCCTGCGCAGCGGCGTTCTCGGACGCGGTTCGGATCGTCCGGACCAGCCGGCGGAGCGCGTCGAGCATGGCGTGCAGGGCGGACCCCAGTTGTCCGATCTCGCCCGCGCCCCAGCCGAACACCACGTTCTCGGAGATGTCACCTCCGGCCACCCGCACGGCTGCCTGCGTCATCTCCTGCACGGGCCTGGTCACCTGCCGGCGCAGCCATCCCCCGAACAGAAGCAGCGATCCCGTGAAGAGGATGGCGACCACGATCGCCGCGGCGAGGATTCCTCTCTCCGCGCCGCGCACGGACGCGTAGGCAGCGGAGACGGGCTGCCGCACCATCACCCAGTAGCGCCCGGGCTCGATCCTCGCAGTGGCCAGGCGCTCGTCCTCGGTTCGGCCCGGCACGGTCGCGAAGGCGATGGTGTCGGCACGGGGGACCATCGCGGCGATCGGGAGGACCGCAAGCAGTCGCGCCGTGTCCTGCCCCAGGACGAGCCGCCCGTGGTCATCCACGATCTCCACCCGCGCGTCCAGCCTCGCCTCGAACAGGGGCACCAGGCGCGCCAGCCGGCTGAGGTCGAAGACGCCCTTGAGCACCCCGATCCGACGCCCCGTCCCGCGTGCCGTGATCGCCGTCGCTATCTCGATGGACATCACGCGGGCCGATGCGTCGTACGACGGCTCCGACATGAAGAAGCCGGTACGCCAGGCGGACTGCCACCACTCCTCGTCGCTCTGCACGAAGTCGGACGTCGGATGCGTGTTCACTCCCACCAGGCCGTTCGCATCCGTGAGGAACAACTCGGCGAAGTCGGAGCCCCGCTCGACTTGGCGCAGGAACGAACTCGCCGCCGCATCCACGTTCATCGTGTGCGAGCCCTCGAACCGGCGCTCCTGCTCGCCGACGGTGAGCCGCGCGAGGCCAAGCCTGGCGCTCGCGGCGTTGCTCGCCTCAGCGGCGGCGACGACCGTCGGGGTGATAGCCACGGCGTCGAGTTCCGCGCGCCGCTCCTGGAGGTACAGGGAGTAGAGCGACGCAGTGCGCCGCGCGATGTCGGCCAGGCGGCCGTCGGCGTCGCGGGCGAGATACGCACTTGCGCCCCGCCACGAGGCGACGGCACCGAGCGCGACCACGAGCATCAGGGCTGCGATGCCGAACCAGACGATCGTGGTCTGGAGGCTGCGCTGTCTGAGGAAGGGGCCGAGGCGGGACATCCCGCGGCAAGGTAGGGATGGCTTGGGGCCGCCGCAAGTCGCTATGTTTCTTGACTATGCACGACGCGCAGCGCGCCGCCTACGACCCCCAGGCCGTCGAGCGGAAATGGCAGGCCCGGTGGGAGGAACGCGGCACGCACCGCGTGGACCTCGCCGGCGCCCGCCGCCCCTTCTACAACCTGATGATGTTCCCTTACCCCTCGGCGGAGGGGCTGCACGTCGGGAACCTCTACGCATTCACCGGCGCGGACATCTTCGGGCGCTACCAGAGGCTCCGTGGGCGCGACGTCTTCCAGCCGCTGGGCTTCGACGCCTTCGGCATCCACTCCGAGAACTACGCGCTCAAGGTGGGGGTGCACCCTGCCGAGCTCATCCCCCGCAACATCGAGAACTTCCGGACTCAGCTGCGGCGCGCCGGGCTGATGGTGGACTGGCGGTACGCCGTCTCGACCACCGACCCCGCGTACTACAAGTGGACGCAGTGGATATTCCTCCAGCTCCACAAGGCCGGGCTCGCGGTCAAGAAGCGCGCCGCGGTGAACTGGTGCCCCGCCTGCAAGACAGTTCTCGCCAACGAACAGGTCGTGGGAGGCTACTGCGAGCGCCACCCGGACACGCTGGTCGAGCAGCGCACCCTCGACCAGTGGTTCTTCACCATCACCAGGTACGCAGCGAAGCTGCTCGACAACCTCGCCACGGTCGACTGGTCGCACTCCACCCGCACGCTGCAGACGAACTGGATCGGCCGCTCCGAGGGGGCGGACCTCGTCTTCGAGACGCCGGGCGGACACCGCATCACCGTCTTCACAACGCGGCCCGACACCCTGTTCGGCGCGACCTACGTCGTGCTCGCTCCCGAGCACCCCCTGGTGGACGCGCTCACCGCCACCGAGTGCCGCGCGGACGTGAACGCGTACCGCCGGAAGACCGCGGCCATGGACGTGGTGACGCGCCGCGTGGGCGAGAAGGAGAAGACCGGCGTCTTCATCGGCGCCTACGCCCGCAACCCCGCCACCGGCGACTCCATCCCCATCTGGATAGCCGACTACGTGCTGATGGAGTACGGGACGGGCGCGATCATGGCGGTGCCCGGTCACGACGAGCGCGACTTCGAGTTCGCCACGAAGTTTGCGCTGCCGATCGTCCGCGTCATCGCGGCACCGGGCCAGGACGCCGCCGCGATGACCCGGGCGGAACCCGAGATCCCCGACGGCCGCCTCGTCAACAGCCCCGGCTACGACGGGATGCCGTGGGCCGAGGCGAAGCGGGCCATCACGACGGCCCTCGAGGCGAGGCACCTCGGCACGGCGGTAGTGAACTACCGGCTGCACGACTGGTGCATCTCCCGCCAGCGCTACTGGGGTCCGCCCATCCCGATCATCTACTGCGAGGTGTGCGGAACGGTGCCTGTGCCGGAGCGGGACCTCCCCGTCGTGCTGCCGCAGCTCGAGGACTTCCGTCCCGACGACACCGGCGTCTCCCCACTGGCGCGGAACGAAGCCTGGTATCGCGTGCCTTGCCCGGCGTGCGGGCGGACCGCGCGGCGCGAGACGGACGTCTCGGACACCTTCCTGGACTCGGCGTGGTACTTCCTCCGCTACCCGTCGGCCGACCGGAGAGATGTCCCCTTCGATGCGGCCCTGACGAAGCGGTGGCTGCCCGTCACGTCGTACCTCGGCGGCAACGAACACGCGGTTCTCCACCTGATGTACGCCCGCTTCATCACGATGGCCCTCAGGGACCTCGGCCACCTGGGCTTCGATGAGCCGTTCCCGCGCTTCCGGGCCCACGGCCTGATCGTGAAGGACGGCGCGAAGATGTCGAAGTCCCGGGGCAACGTGGTGATCCCGGACCGGTACATCGAGCAGTGGGGCGCCGACACCTTCCGGATGTACCTGATGTTCCTCGGGCCCTACCAGGAGGGCGGCGACTTCCGCGACGCGGGCATCGTCGGGATCCGGCGGTTCCTGGACAAGATCTGGGGGCTCGCGCAGAAAGTGGGCACGGGGGCACAGGGGCACAGGGGCACGGGCGTACCGGCGGACCAGCGTACCGACGTACCGGCGGACCAGGGCGCGGACGCCGAGGGGCTCGTCCGGCACCTCCACCGGACCATACAGCGCGTCACCGCGGACACCGAGGCGCTGGCGTACAACACCGCCATCGCCGCGATGATGGAGTATGTGAACGCCCTGCAGAAGGGCGAGCCCTCCGCGGCGCTCCTCGAACCGTTGGTGGTGATGCTGGCGCCCTACGCACCGCACTTCGCCGAGGAGTGCTGGGAGCGCTTCGGCCACACGACGTCGGTGATGGATGCCAGCTGGCCGGCGTTCGACTCCGCGCTCGCCGTGGAGGAGCAGGTCGAATTCGTGGTGCAGGTGAACGGCAAGGTCCGCTCGCGGTTGCTACTGCCACGCGGTACCCCGGAAGGAGCGGCGGTCACAGCGGCACAGGCGGAGCCCGGCGTCGCGAGGTTCACCGAAGGCAAGGTTCCGCGGAAGGTGATCTTCGTGCCCGACCGGCTGGTCAACATCGTCCTCTGACAGGCCCCGGGGCGGGTGCGACGGGAGCGCCCGGCGAAACACGCGCTGAAGGACCGCCGTAGGACCTCAACGCCGGGGCCTTCGCGCGCCCTCGCCCACCACCAGGGAGTCCACGATGGACCGCCGCCAGCTTCCCCGCAGGGAGTTCCTCGCCACGCTCGCCGCCGCGTTCCCCGTCGCGGCCTTCGACTGGAATGCGTTCCCCCGCCGGACCGGCCGCCGCCGGGGGTCGGACGACTACGACGTGGTCGTGATCGGCTCCGGCCTGGGCGGGCTGTCGTGTGCGGCCGCGTTCGCGCGCCAGGGATTCAGACCCCTTGTCATCGAGCAGCACGACAAGCCGGGCGGATTCGCCACGGCGTTTCCGCGGCCCGGCGGGTTCGTGTTCGACGTCTCGCTCCACTCCACCACCGTAGGGGAGCGGAACGGCGTCCGGAACCTCATCGCCGGGTTCCCCGAGATCACCGAGGTCGAGTTCCTCCCCCACCCGAACCTGTTCCGCGCGATCTACCCGGAGCACGACATCCGCGTGGCCCAGCGCGACCCGGCCGCCTACGTCGCGCAGCTCACCGCCCTGTTCCCTGGCGAGCGCGAGGGGATCGCGGGGCTGTTCGCGGACATGGGGGGCCTCGCGTCCGAGGTGGGCCGGCTGTCGAGCGCCGGCGGCCGCGTGGATATGGGCCGCTTTGCGGTGGACTACCCGCACCTCGTGCAGTTCAACGGCAAGACGTGGGGCGAGATGGTGGACGCGCGCGTCCGCGACCCGCGGCTCAAGGCCATCGTGTCGGGGCAGTGGGGCTACTACGGGCTGCCGCCGTCCCGACTGTCCTGCTTCTACTACGCCATCCCGTTCATGGGGTACCTCTCCGCCGGCGGCTTCTACCCCAGGGGGAGGTCCCAGAGCATCAGCACGGCACTGGCCCGGTACATCCAGGGACACGGCGGCACCGTACTCCTCAACGCGCGGGT
>Ga0299912_10005717_pt1 | contig 10220 bp, 9 predicted proteins | sample RVTome_2_FD_207667 | JGI IMG/M metagenome (GOLD analysis project Ga0299912, IMG submission 207667) | Soil microbial communities from uranium-contaminated site in the Upper Colorado River Basin, Wyoming, United States - RVT95D214 (version 2) ... | reverse complement strand
CGCAATCACGACCTGCTGCGCGCGATGTTGATCTCGTCCGACAACCGGGCTCCTACCGCGCTCGGCCGCGCCGTGGGGCTCGACCCCGACGGCCTCGTGACGGCGATGAACAAGCTCGCGAAGCAGCTCCACCTCAAGCGGACGAAGTTCACCGATCCGTCGGGGCTGCGCGGCAACGTCTCGACCGCGCGCGAGATGGCGATCGCGCTCCGCGCCTCGCTCGACGATCGCGTGCTGCGGGAGGTCATGGGCGACGAGCTCGCGATGGTCTACTCGAAGGATCGCTACTCGAAGATCGCGTACGGCACGACGAACCTGCCGCTCACCTCGAAGAAGTACGACGTGGTCGGCGGCAAGACCGGCTACACGAAGTCCGCCGGGTACTGCTTCATCACCGCGGCACGCTTCGAGGGCCGCGAGGTCTTGCTCTCGTTCCTCGGTGCCCCGGGCAAGACGACGCGCTTCGCCGACTTCAACCGGGTCGCCGAGTGGCTCGTGAAGGGTGCGCCCGGATCGAAGATCACCACCAAGCGACCCAGCCGCGTGCGCCCGAAGCTCGACGTCCAGATCCGGGGCCGCGTCGCGGGCCCGCTGGCCGAGCCGTAGGCATGGCACTATCGCCCCGGTGAAGCGGAACCGGCGCGAGCTGCTGGGCGATCTCGGGATCGCGTCGGCCTCGACGCTCGTGTGGGCGCTCGGGTGCGGCGGGCCGGCGAAGACGATTCGCGAGACGACCGAGGCCAAGGGCACGAGCAACGAGGTGCGCGCTCGGCTCCGCGAGGCAGTGGCACGGCTCGCAGCGGTGTACCCGACGGTCCACTCGCTCGCCGTCAGCCGCCGCCGCACGACCGCAGCCGTCGACGTGCTCGGTACCGGGGTCGCGCGCGCGTGGCGTGATGGCGTGGTGCTCACCGTTCGCGACAAGGACGGTACGTGGCGCGAGCAGGTGAGCTCCGACCTGAGCCAGGCCGGCATCGCCGCGGCGGTTCGCGCGCTCGTCGGGACCTCGACCAAGCGCGCGACGTTCGACATCGGGCCGGTGCCGCCGCCGCCTGCCCTGCCGACGCGGATCGACGACGTGAAGCTACGCAAGCGCGTCGAGGCGATCACGAGCTTCGAGGCGCGCGATAGCCGCGTGGTCTACGCGGCCGGGATGATCGACATCGATGACTCGACCGTGTGGTCGATCGCGCCGGGTCATGATCGCGAGCAGCGCCTCGTGCGCATACGCAACCGGGTCGTGCGCGCGGCGTGGAACGGCACCCGGCCCGTGGTCGGTGAGGTCGAGCTCGCCTGGATCGGCAACGTCGACGACCATCTGCTCGACGAGGATGCGGTCAAAGGAGCCACGAAGCGCGCGCTCGAGCTGATGACGCCTGGCACCTTCGAGGACAAGGAGCGCACCGTGATCCTCGAGCCGAGCGTGACCGCCACGCTGATCGATGCGGGGACCCGGGCGCTGCTCACGAGCGCCGCCGCACTCCGGACCGAGGTCAAGCGGCGCCACGTGATCGGGGCAACCGTCGCCGGACCGCTCGTCACGCTCGTCGACGATCCGACCGTCGGCGGCGCCTACGGCGGCTTCGTGTTCGACGACGAGGGCGAGGTCGCGGCGCCGATCACGCTGGTCGACGGCGGCCGACTCGCGGGCGTGCTCGCCGATCGCGCGGGCGGTGGACGCGGTCGCGGCCGGCGGCCCGGGCACGTCGGTGCGGTCGAACCATCGCCCTCGCACCTTCGCCTGGTACCCGGCAAGCTCCCGCACGGCGCACTGAACGACGACGGCTTCATCCTCGAGGGTGGTGGCACGGCGATCGTCGATCCGAGCACGACACGCGTGGTGATCGGTGCCGCCCGCGCGCGCGAGATCCGCGGTGGCAAGGAGACTGGCCGGGTCTACGCCGACGTCGAGCTCGTCGGAGACCTCGCCGTGCTACTCGCGGCTGTCTCCGGGGTGTCCTCGGATAGTGCCGTGATCGCGTATCGCGACGAGCGCGATGGCGAGCCGCGCTGGCGATCGATCGATGCACCGTGGCTGCGCACGACGGGCCTCGTCCGGGCTCGCCGGAGGCGCGCGTGATCACGCGTCGCGACCTCGTGCGTGCGCTGGGCAACGTAGCCGACTGGTTCGTGATCGAACGTGCACAGGAGATCGCCGTCGCCGACGACCTGCGTGCCGTGCGGCGTCGCGAGCACCGGACCCGCACGACCCTGGTCATCCACCACGACGTCCCGAGCGGACGCGGCACCGCTCGCGTCGAGATCACCGCGTCCGACGGGAATGCGGTGACGCTCGTCGAGCAGGCCGTCTCGCTCGCGGCCGCTGCCGTCGGCCCGGCGTGGAAGACCGTGCCGCCGGCCGCGCCGGCGAAGGTCGAGGTGCTCGATCCCGACCTCGCGAAGGCGGACCTCGCCGCCACCGCCGCTGCGATCGCGCGCGGCATCCGCCGTCCCGAGGGCGCCAACGTGCTCGCGAGCGCCTCGGTCCTTCGCGAGCAGATCAGCGTCCAGGGCAAGAATGGATTCGACGACGTGTGGACCGCGAGCGAGCTCCACGTCGAGATGCTCGTCACCGCCGCGAATCGCAGCCTCGAGCTCGCGCGCGAGGCCCGCCGTACGCTCGACCTCGCGCTCGATTCCGCGGTTGCCGAGGCAGCGGCCGATCTGCAGCAGCTCTCCCGTGCAGGCGCGCCTGCCACGGGGCGCTACGCCGTCCTGCTGTCTCCCGAGGCGCTGCTTCACGGCGAGGGTCTGGGCGTCTGGTCGGTGTTCGCGGTCCAGGCCGACTCGGTCGTCGAACGCCAGGGCCTGACCCGCTATCGCCTCGATACGCCGATCGCGCCGGGTGCGGGCCAGGTCGGCGAGCCGCTCACGATCACGAGCGATGGCGCGCTCGACTTCGCGACGCGCTCGGCCCCGGTCGGCGACGAGGGCGACGCGATCCGCCGGTTTCCGCTCGTCGAGCGCGGCATCTCCGTCGGGCTCGGGCTCTCGATGCGCGAGGCCGCGCTGCGTCGCCGCGATCCGAATGGCGGCGTCCGCAACCTCGTGGTCGCACCGGGCACGTGGGATGGCAAACCGTCCGGCGACCGGACAGTCGAGATCCGCCGGCTGCGGGCGTTGTCGATCGATCCGTACACGGGGGATGCGACCCTCGAGCTCGCGCTCGCGTTCGTCCACGAGCGCGGCAAGTCCACGCCGTTCACCGGCGGGACCGTGCGGCTCGATCTCGTCACCGCACTCGCCCGTGCGAGGCGCAGCTCGGCGACGATCCGCCGCGGCGCGTACATGGGCCCGGCGTCGGTGCTGATCGACGGCGTCGAGCTGATCGCCTAGATCACAGCGAGCTTCGCGAGCGTTCCCTGGACCCGAGCGCCATGCATGGTCCCGCGAGCAACCACACCTGGTTCAGCCGGTGTGGCACTGATACATCTGGGTCCACACGTCGGCGGTCTGCGGAAGGCCGAGTGCCATGTCGATGCAGAGTCCGGAGGGCGCGATGATCAGTAGGGACGCTGGCCGTTGATGTTGCCGCCCGGGCCGTACTCGCACGACACGATGAACGTGCTGCCGCCGCAGTTCTTCATCGCGCAGCCGAGGTCGGTGGTGGTCGACCACACTTGCTGGGTGTAGTGCCCGCATACACCGGCGCACGAATTCGAGGCGTGATCGTAGTCGGCTTCTTCGGAGGCCCACGCGTCGGAGATCTGCGCGCCGCTCGGCTGGAATCCGCCCGACTGGTACAGGTTCTCACCGATGTACTGGAATCCGGACTTGTTCGAACGCTCCTGCGACGTGCTGTGCTCGAACTGACAGTCTGCGATGAAGCCGGTCGCGAGGGCGGCCAGGTCCGAGCTCCAGCGGAGCGGCGCGACGCCGACGTCGGCACGAACCGCGTTGTGCGCGGCCGTGATGCCCACGAGCTCGGCGGGCTCGCCGACGATCGGCTCCCCATCGTCGTCACCGCCGGCGCTACTGCCACAAGCCACGAGCCAGACCAGGACAAGCACCCGCGCGAAGCTCATGCCCCATGATACTGAAGTCCGAGCCGAGCCGGATCGAAACCGCCCGGGACCGCAAGTTCGGCGCCGAGTGCTAGGGTCCATCGGCGTGCGATTCGCGCTTCACAGCCCTCAAGTGGTCGGTGCCATCAAGATCAACTGGGCCGCCCCCGTCGACCTGACGCCTGCGATCCGTGACGCGATGGCGCCTCACGACGTGGACGAGATGAACGCCGGTCGAGTCCTGCGCGGCTTCGTCATCGACCACGTGACCTATCCACACGGCACCATCGCCTTCCGGGTCGCCGACGGACACGAGCTGTTCCTGCAGCTGCCGTTTGAAGCTGAGCCAGCGATCTACCGCACCGAAGCACCGACCGAGCTCGTCCTCGTGAGCGAGATCGCCGGCGACGAGCGACATCGCGCGATCGTCGGTGACGCTCTCGCAGGACAGCGAGTCGACGTCATCCTCGCGGCTGTCATTCCGGATCTGTCGCGCGCGCTCGCACAGCGATTGATCGACGAGGGCCATGTCACGGTCGGTGGAAGGCAGGTCAAGAAGGCGAACGAACGGCTGCGCGCAGGTGACGTGCTCGAGATCCTCGTTCCGAATCCCTCGGCTTCATGAGGCTTGGCATGATCGTCGTCGGCCCGCTGATGATCGCCACCGCCTAGAACGGAATTCGTGCGCGGATCGTGGTGCCCTGGGTCGGCGACGACGTGATCTCGAGGCTGCCGCCGAGGAGCTCGGCACGCTCGATCATCCCGAGCAACCCGAAGGTCGTGCGGCCATGCGATGGATCGAAGCCGATCCCGTCGTCGCTCACGACGAGGTCGAGCCGACTGCCGACCGTCTGCAACGTGACAGTGAACCGCTTCGCGCGTGCGTGCCGCATGACGTTCGCGATCGCCTCCCGCACGATCCGGAAGCATGCCGTGGCCACCTCGCGCTCGACGTCGAGGTCATCGAGGTCGAGGGCGACCTCCAGACCGCCGCGGAGGGCCTGGCGCGTCGCGTGCGACCGGATCGCCGCGATCAGCCCGAGCTCGTCGAGCACCGGTGGGCGCAGCTCGTGCGCGAGGCCACGCACGGATTCGAGCGCAGCGCCCAACGCCGCGCTCGTCCTGGCGGCGTCGTCGCCCCGCCCGACCGCGAGCTGGAGGGTCGAGAGGAGCTGGCCGACGTCGTCGTTGAGCTCGCGCGCGATCGCCCGGCGTTCGATCTCGTCGGTCGCGTGCATGGCGAGCGAGAGCGTCCGGCGTCGAGCTTCCGCCTCGCCGTGCTCGTTCTCGACGAGCTGTGCCGCATGCAGGCGCGCGATGAACTGGTCGACCTCCCCGCTCGGCCGATCCTTCGCGAGGTAATCATCGGGGTCGACATACTGTGGATTGCGACAGAGCGTGCCGTCGACGAGCACGAGCGGATGGGTCGCGAGGGTCTCGCGGAGCGACGGTGCCGGGACCCGGGTGCGGTCGTACGTGCACATGATCGCGATGCGTCCATGCACCACCAGGTGGTTCAGCCTGGCCTCGTACTCCATGAGCCGCGGCATCTCCAACCACGCGGCCATCTCGCTGACGAAGCGCAGGCCCGCGAATCCGGCACGCGCGGCTTCATCGGTACGGCTGCGCAGCCAGTCGAGCAAGCGCTCGACGTCGGGCGAGCCGACATCCTTGTAGGCCTCGCCGCGCTCGAGGATCGAGAGTGCGCCATGGGACGCGAGCGCCCCGAGCGCGCGCTTGCCGGCGGCCGCATCCTCCGCGATGTAGATGCAGCGCTCGCCCAGGTCGACCCCTTCGCGCAGGAACGGCTCGATCGCGGCAAGCTCCTCGTCGCGTGACTTGCACAGCACGCAGACGTGATCTGCGGAGCGCAAGCTGAGGGGCCCTGCCAGGACTCGCGCTGTCTCGCGTGCCGTGTACAACGGTACAACGGTCTCGATAGCGTGCCCGCGTGTCAAGGCGCTCGCCTCGGTTCAGTGCGGCTTGCGGATCATGCTCAGTACGTCAGGCTCCGAAACCGCGCGGCTCGGCCCGGCGCGAACGCGGCGTCATTCGATTCCTCGCAGCGTTGATTCGTGCAGATCGAGGTCTGCCCCCGGCAATCGAAGTCGATCGTGCAGCTCCCGCCGTCGTCGATCGTCCCGATCAGCGACTGCCCGCAGACCTCTGGAAACTGCGGCCCGGTCTGCCAGTAGTCCGGGCACGTCGGAGCGAACGTGATGCCCGCGAGGCAACCCGCCGCGGCTACCGCGTCGTACACGATCCGGCCTGCCGCGACGCTGGCCTCGACCTCGGCCGGCATGAGCGCCAGGTTCGCGTCCGCGTAGCAGTCCGGGGCCGAATTGCCGACGGCCTCCTCGAAGGTCACGCCGACGTCGACTGGAAAGTCGGTCCTGCACAGGAACGCGTGATCGCACTGGACGACGCCGAGCTCGACGAGGAACTCGCCCGCGCGAAGCTCCCCGCCACCGCCATCGCCGCCCGAGCCGCCCGAGCCGCCACTGCCATCGCCCTTGCCGTCGTCGTCGCCGGCGGGGAGATCCTGGCCCCCGACCTGCGCGCCGCATCCCGCGGCGAGGACACCCAACAGCAAGAGTCTGCGCATTGCTCAAGTCACGCTGGTGCAACGATTTGGCCAATCCCCTCGGTCCAGGCGCTCGTGGGAGTTGTAGGACTTGCGCGATCGGACCGCCGAGGCTCGTGGGGGACTCGGCCTCGATCGGGGAGTCGGCGTGCTACCTCTTCAGCGTGCGTGATCAAGCTTCCGGACCGAGCCTGCAACGACGGCTCTTCCTGCCCGTGATCGGCACGGTGCTCGGCGCGTCGGCGGGCTTCGCGTACTACTGGTTCTTCGGCTGCGATAGCGGTTGAGCGACGCGGGCAAACCCCGTGCTCACCACCGGCTTCGGTGCAGTGCTGGGTTTGTTGATGACCGTGGGTCGTCGCCGCTGAGCTGAAAATCACCACCGCGCCCGTCGGGGTCCTCGGTGCGATGATGAAGGTCGTCGTGGAGCTCGTCGCGAGCACTCGGTGAGCCTCGCACAAGAATTGGTAAATGCCCGGGATCCTTGCTTCAATAGGCTGGCTGGCGCACCCCGCCCGCGCCATGCTTTGATTCCGCAGACTGGATGACCATCCCGCCGGCACATCGACGCCTCGTACCGCGCACGCCGCGCAAGGATCCCGCCGAGGATCTCGAGGTGACGTTGCCGCGAGTGGTGATCAACGTCGAAGAGGATCCTGGCGATGCGGCGGACTTCACCGACCGGCAACCGCAGCTCGATCCCAGCGAGTCGCTCGAGATCACGGTACGCCAGCACGACGACGCGGACGACGACGTCGACGCCGCCGAGACGCTCGCGGTGATGACCGCACAGGTCGCCGCGCTCGACGAGTCGTTCGACCACGCGGTCGCCATCACCGCGGAGCCCGACCGCGACCACAAGCCGATCGACCCGAACGCGTTCGCGGATCTCGAGCCCACGTCCCTCAAGCCGTCGAGCTCCCCCGATGTGGAGGATCGACCGATCGCCCAGATGTCGCTCGCCGAACGCGGCCTGCTCTCGACGATCGCCGAGGGCCACGAGAAGAGCCGCCTTGTCTACGTCGACTGGCTCGAACGGCGCGGCGAGAAGGCCCGCGCCGAGTTTCTCCGGCTCGATCACGCATTCGTCGCGATGAGCCGCAACGATCCCCACTACGCCGAGGCCTTCCGACGGCTGCGCGACCTCGCGTCACACATCAGCGTCGACTGGCGGAGCCGAGTCGCGCGATCCGCGATCGAAGGATGTATGGCGTCCGGCGGACAATGCCCCGGCTACTGGCGCGCGCTCCCCCCCGATGGCGATGACGTCCGCGATTGCGGCATCTGCGGCGAGCAAGTCTTCTACTGCGTGACGATGGATCTCGCCCGCGCGCGCCTGCAGCACGGCGAGCTCGTCGCGGTCGACATCACGTGCGAGCGGTACGCGAACGATCTCGCTCCGCAGTGCGCCAGCTGTCACTCGCAGGTTCCGGCCGCCACTCGTTTCTGTCCGCACTGCGGACGCGCGCAGTAGTCACTTCCGTACGCCGAGAGAGCTGTCGACGTCATGGCACCAGGGCGTGGAGCAGCCGGCGGAGCAGCGGCGCCAGGAGCTCGCGTTCGGCGTGTGGCGTCGGGTTCACGATCTCACCGATCTCGAGACCGGTGAGCACCGCGAGCACGATCGCCGCATCGGCGACCGGCTTGCGCGAGCCGATCGCCTTCAGCGCGGCGGTGAAGTACTCCATCGCCTTGGCTTCCCAACCCGCGTGGATCGCGCGGAGCTGGGGCCGGCGACAGGCCTCGAGGTGCATCTCGAGCTCGGCCACCACACGAGCCGGCTCGCTGCGCAGGGTCTCCGCGAGGGCATGCGCCCATCCGGCCGCCACGACCTCGACCGAGCGGTAGTCCGCGGCGGTGGTGAGCGCCTCGGCGAGCACGGCGATGCGCTGCGACGTCAGGTGCCGGAACGCCTCGAGCAGGAGCTCGTCACGCGACGCGAAGTAGTATGTCGTCGCGGCGAGTGGCACGCGCGCGAGCTTGGCCACTGCACGATGGGTGACGGCGCCGGTGCCGTCCCGCGCGACCACCGCGATCGCCGCGTCGAGGATCGCGGTCCGGCGCGCCCGTCCGCGGTCGGTTCCGACTCCGGGCTTGATCCGCGTCCGAGTCATCTGGTACAGACGTACCACTTTATGGAACACATGTACAACATCGTGAGTCGGCGAGTCTGGCGTGTCCTCGGTTGCCTCGCGGTCGTCGCGGGCTGCGGCGACGCCCCCGGGGCCGGTGACGACACCCCACCCGATGACCCGAGCTTCCCGGCACCGCCCGACGGCGAGGGGCTCCAGCTGGTCTCGGCGGTGCACGTCGGTCCCGGCGAGGAGCAGCTCGCCTGCCGCTACCTCGTGCTGCCGGACGCGGCGCTCGAGATCGCGCGGTTCCAGCACCACTACACGCCGGGCTCGCACCACATGCTGGTCTATCCGACGCACCTGAAGCCCGCGGACGTGGAGGACAACACCGTGTTCGACTGCCTCTCGCGCGGCGATCTCGGGGTGACCGGCGTGCTCTACGGCGCCAGCGATCCGGACGGCGAGCTGCCGTACCCCGACGGGGTCGGCATGCGGCTGCCCGCGGGCTCGGTGGTCTTGCTCGAGACGCACTACCTGAATCCGATGGACGTGCCGCTCGACGCCGAGGCGCGCGTCAACCTGTGGTTCGCGGCCCAGCCGATCGAGATCGAGGCAGGCACCCTGTTCTTCCGCGACTGGGCGGTCTACCTGCCACCGGCGAGCTCGGCGACCGCGACGATGCGCTGCGAGCTGCCTCGGGACATCTCGCTGCTCTACGCGACCTCGCACATGCACCGACGCGGCGTCGAGTTTCACGCGGACGTCACGCCACCCACCGGGCCGGCGTTCTCGCTCCACGAATCGGACAGCTGGTCGGCTCCGACCCCGACCGTGTTCTGGCCGCCGCTCGAGCTCACCGCCGGCTCGACCGTCGAGTTTGGCTGTGGCTTCCACAACGACTCGGCGAGCCCCGTCGTCGAGGGCACGTCGGCCGACACCGACGAGATGTGCGTCCTCGTCGGCGGCTACTGGCCCAAGCTGTCCGCGGATGCCGAGCTCTGCATCGGCGATGGCTCCGGTCCGGTGCTCTCCGGATCCAGGACGTGCGAGCAGGTCGTCGACTGCATGGTCGATGCAGGCGTCGACAACTGGGTCGGGGGCCAGCAGTGCGTCGCCGACACCTGCGCCGCTTCCGCGCCGGCCTTGTCGAGCTTCGTCGTCTGCGTCAACCGCAACAACTGCTGGGGCGATCCGAACTGCGTCGCCGCGCGCTGCGGGCCGCAGTATACGAGTTGCACCCAGGCGCGCTGCAACTGACCAGGAACCGGAGCTGCCCGAGCGCGTCCTTGCCGGGTCAGCGGTAGGATTCGCTGGAGCCATGGATTGCGACGACGCCACGCTCTTGCTCGCGCGCGAGATCCGCTGACGGACGGCCCGCGGTTCGATTCAGGTGAGCGGGAACGGTGGAGTACCCGTTACGGTCGCCGTGCTCATCCCTCCCGGATCATCTTTCGGGATCGTGAACGTCGCCGTCCGCTTGATCCCCGGCGGGTTGCTCGTCGTGTTCTTGACCGGCCGGTTGATCGTGACGAGGCTGCCCTCGATCTGCGTCGCGGT
>Ga0299912_10005715_pt1 | contig 10220 bp, 8 predicted proteins | sample RVTome_2_FD_207667 | JGI IMG/M metagenome (GOLD analysis project Ga0299912, IMG submission 207667) | Soil microbial communities from uranium-contaminated site in the Upper Colorado River Basin, Wyoming, United States - RVT95D214 (version 2) ... | reverse complement strand
CAATAACCCCAGTGGATATAATATCATGCTCGATAATATTAAATTCACAGTCTCTTTCGAAGCAGCGCCCGGCAAGTATATCGAAATTAATACCCCCACCGAATATGACCGCATTTACTTTCCACCCCAAACAACAAGTCAGTACCGAATCGTAAGTATTATGAGCTCAGGAACCATCCGGCTGACCCTCCTGGTTGCCCAGGCTCCAAAGGTTCAGGAGTTGAAGTTGAACGCAGGCGATCTCATTAAAGGCTGGTATGCAAAAATCGGTGATTTTAAGTTCGGAATCAAAGTCCACGAAGGAATGGCCGTCTTTTCAACAGAGAAGGGTGATGTCTTCGTCCCCTTTGAAGGAACATTCCCAAAGAAATAGCTTTATAAGAAACATCTACCACCTTTAAATCTACTTCCTTTTTCCCTCCTCCTCGCAAAGGGGGAGGGAAAAAGACCTTCTTGCCGGAGATTCCCATGACCAAAAAGGACCCAATGGATCGGACCTCAGGCTTTCTCAAGAAGAATCTTGAGACCCTATCTCAAAAAAAACGGCTCGAATATCTCAATCAAAAACTAAGAGGAATTATCCAACATGCTTATAAACATTCCATCGCATTTAAAAACAAAATGGATGCCGTGAGATTGAAGCCCAAGGATATTCAGACCATCAAGGATCTGGAAAAGATTCCCATTACAAAAAAAGCCGATCTCGTTGAACTCCAGAAAAAGAATCCCCCCTTCGGCGGGTTTGAAGGGATTCCGATCTCTGAGTTGAAAAGAATCTACGTCTCTCCGGGACCCATTTGCGAACCGGGCGAGATGGAGTATAACGAACTGGGTTGGGCACAGGGAATGTATGCAGGAGGGTTTCGTCCAGGGGACATTGTCATTAATACGTTCAGCTACCACATGGTCCCCTTTGCCCTGCATATGGTTGATAACTCCCTCCATCGGAATGGCTGCATTGTGATTCCTACCGGTGTTGGAAACACGGAACAGCAGGTCAATATCTTAAAAACCTTTAAGGCCACCGGGTTTTGCGGAACCCCCAGTTTTCTTCTCAACATTGCAGAGAAAGCAGAGGAGATGGGATTTGATCTGAAAAAAGATCTCAATCTCAAAGTTGGCTTTGTTGCTGCGGAGATGCTTTCCGAATCACTTCGTTCAAAATTGGAAGAAAAATTTGAAATGGTCGTCCGTCAGACTTACGGCACCGCAGATATCGGATGCCTGGGTTATGAGTGCCTGAAAAAGAGCGGAATGCATATCCCGGATGACAAAATTGTTGAGATTGTTGACCCGGATACGGGCAAACAATTAGGGTCGGGAAAGACCGGAGAGATTATCGCCACCAGTTTTAACAAGGTCTACCCAATGATCCGTTTTGGAACAGGAGACCTCTCCATTGTGACTGAAACGCCCTGCCCTTGCGGAAGAACTTCACCCCGGCTTATCAAGATCCTGGGGAGAGTTGATCAGGTCACCAAGGTCAGGGGACTTTTTGTTCATCCTGGCCAGGCCGAGGAGGTCGCCTCAAGATATCCCCAGATCGAAAAATACCAGGTCGTGGTCACACGAAAGGAACATAAAGATGAGATGACCTTTCGAATCGAACTGAAAGAAGAGGTCTCTCATCCTGAAAAGTTGAAGGAGGAGATAGAAAAAACCATCCGTGATGTGATAAAAGTCAGGGGCAATGTAGAATTCATTCCGAGGGGAACCCTTTTAGAAGGGGCCCGGAAGATCGACGATCAACGCAGTTGGGAATGAATTCCATAAGCAAAAAACCAGCCGATAAATCAAAAATTCTGATCTACCTGTTGCATATCTCATAGGCAAGTAAGAAGAGGTTTCCGGGTGCGATTCTTAGCAAAAAAAAATTGACTAAAATTGGCATATATGGTAATGGATTAAATCAAAAAAGCTATATAATATGTCGACTGAAGAAGCTGTTTCTTATGAAAATTTTGATTCTCTTTTCGAGGCGTTTGGCGACCTCTCCATGGGCATTATTTGTATTAACAGGGAAACCAAGGTCTGTTTCATTAATTCCATGGCAGGTTATTTCTTGGGAGTCCAGTCCTCCTCCATCTTAGGTAGGCCCATAAATGTAGTTATTTCCGATCCTCAAGTTTTCCATACCTTCTCCACGGGAATTCCACGTTATGACATAAAGCATTCAGTCAATGGCTATCAATTAAGACTCAATTCTCTCCCTATCAAAATCAACGGTCAGATATTATTCTTCATGGTAATTATACAGGATTACTCAGAGAATATTACATTGACCAACAAGCTAGCGGAATTAAGGGATAAGTACGAATTTCTCGAGACACTACTGGAAGAGACCTTTGAAGAGTTGGGGGCAGTGGATAAAGACGGCCGTATAACCTATATGAGTCGAAAGTCAGCCCAGAATTTAGCAGTCGAAAGAGATGAAGTTCTGGGACATGATATATCAACAATTTCTCAAAGGTGCCTGTTAAAGAAGGTAGCTTCCACCGGCATTCCTGAGGTAGCCAAGATTTCGCATCCAAACAAAAAACCAGTACCTGTAATGGTGGTACCACTGTTCAAAAATGAGAAGTTGGCTGGGGCAGTGTGTAAGAGCATTTTCAATAATTTGGAGGATGCAAAGGATTTTATCTTCCGTCTGCAAAATTCAGATAATCGCCAAATTAAAAATCCAACCCTCAAAAGGGTAAAAGGTTGTCGGTTTTGTTTTGAAGATATTGTCGGCAACTCCAGTGCCATTCTTAATACTAAAACGAAAGCCCTCCGAACCGCTGAAGGTGATTCCACCATTCTTATTACCGGTGAATCCGGAACAGGCAAGGAGCTTTTTGCTCAAGCCATTCACATGACAAGTCTCCGTAAAAAAGGACCTTTTATACGGGTTAACTGTGCTGGCATACCGGAAAATCTGCTTGAATCAGAGCTTTTTGGCTATGAGTATGGTTCCTTTACTGGTGCTCGCAAGGAAGGCAAACCAGGAAAGTTTGAGCTTGCACACAATGGAAGTATATTCCTCGATGAGGTTGGGGATATGTCTATTGGAATGCAGGCCAAGCTTCTAAGGGTGGCCCAAGAAAACGAGTTTGAACGTGTTGGTGGTACGGTAACTTATGAGGTTGATGCCAGGATCATAGCCGCCACCAATAAAGATCTATGGAAAATGGTTAAAGTAGGTCAATTCAGAGAAGATCTGTATTACCGTTTGGATGTTGTTAACATTCCTATCCCGCCCTTAAGGGAAAGATTGGAGGATATTCCACTGTTGATTGAACATTTCATTCCGCAAATTCAAAAAAGAACAAATAGCTTGGCAAAAGGAATAACTCCGGAAGTTTTGAACCTGTTTATGCACTATGATTGGCCGGGAAATGTAAGGGAGTTAATAAACGTCCTGGAAGGGGCAATGAACCTTAACATAAGTAATCTTATTGAAATTCCTTCCCTGCCTTCGAAAATCCGGAAAGGAATGGCCAGGGTCAATAGTTTTAGATCTATTGACTCTGAAAGATCTATATCAACGCTAGAAAACCAAAATATAAAAAAACCAGAAAAAAAGGCGATTGAAGAAGCTCTTCATATATATGGAGGCAACAAACGGCAAACAGCGATTTATCTGAATATGTGTCGTTCAACTCTTTATAATAAACTGAAAAAATATGAGATATTTTCTAGAACAAATGATGGTTGATCCTTATCTTTTTCATAATTAAATCATGTCTGGCATATTATTGTATGTTCAATTTATTGGACATGTATAATTCATGACATGTCCAAGGTTGTTTAAAACTGAGCGCCAAAGTAATTTTTATCCCCTTTTTATATGAAGTATCTGGCTCTCGACCAAAAACCTCTTAAAACCCTATTTATCCGATAAATAAGCCTTTTATTACCAATCATAAAAGGATTAGTAGTTCATCTTCTAAAAAGCCTCATTTCCATCCCCCATCTGGCATGTTGCTTGCTGATGTTATTTTTTTTAAAATTAAAGAAGGTGGACAATGTTACAAAAAGTGGCGATCGTTGATGTAGCTCAGACCAATCATAGTGAAAGGCTTGAAGACAATATCCGGGAGATAGTCTTTGAACTTGTAAAACAATTATTGGACCGGTTGGGGATTGAAAGATCTGACATCGGTAGCATGATTTCATCCTCGTCTGACTATTTTCAGGGGATCAGTTGCTCCAACAGCTACTATTATGATGCTGCGGGAGCTAATCTAAAAAGTGGTTCCAAAACACCCGAGGATTCAGCCCTTGCTTTTATCTACGGCTTGATGCGTATTCTTTCAGGTGAGTACAAAACGGTCTTGGTCGTAAGTATCACGAAATGTTCGGAAGTTCCCTCTGTTCATACGCTTACCAATTTGATCGCCGATCCCTTTTTCCAACGCCCGATTGGGTTAAATGAAGTGGTGACAGCCGGGCTTCAGGCCAGAGAGTACATGGATCGCTATGGTCTCACCAAGGAGCAACTTGCTCGGGTGGTGATAAAAAATCTTGGAAACGCACGTAATAATCCCTATGCCCATCGAAGTGGAGAATTTTCAATAAAAGATGTCTTGGCCTCACCCATAATGGTTTCCCCATTGCGTGAAATGGATATAGCCTCCACCTCAGATGGGGCCTGTGCCATGTTGTTGGCCGCAGAAGAAGTCGCTAAGGACCTTACGGATACCCCGGTGTTTGTGGAAGGCGTGGGTTGGAGTGCCAACAGCACATTTCTGGGCGATCAAGATCTTTTAAATGGGTCCTTGCCTTTGGCAGCTAAAATGGCCTACCGTATGGCCGGAGTGAAAGATCCTTTGCAAGAAATAGATGTGGCTGAAATATGTGATACAACGTCTTTCCATGAAATCCTGTGGTTAGAACAGCTGGGGTTCTGTCGCCCTGGAGAAGGAGGCCGACTCATCGATGAGGGGATTACTACTATAAGTGGTAAACTTCCAGTTAACCCTTCTGGCGGCCTAATGGGTGCAAATCCGTATGTGGCCCGTGGCCTGATCCGTATAGCAGAAGCAGCCTTACAGCTTAAAGGAGAAGCAGGAAATCACCAGGTGACCAATGTGAATAAGGCTTTAGCCCACAGTGTTCATGGTTTAGGTGGTCAATTACATTCTGTTGTAATTTTAGGAAAATAAGGAGGATTGGGTATGGGGCAGGCAGTAGCCATTATTGGTACAGGCCAAACAAAGTGTGGAAACAGATCCGATGTTTCATACCCAGAATTAATTTTTGAAGCTGTGAGCATGGCCTTTCGGGACTCTGGCTTGTGTCCAGAAGATATCGAGGCTGTGGTATCAGGATCTATGCCCCCTGCTATGGAAGGGGTCCATAACCCCCACCTTTATTGGGTTGATGCCATGGGTGCCAAGGGGAAACCCCTTATTAGAACTGCTACATGTGGTTCAACGGGGATGTCTTTGGCTCATACATGCTTTTACCACGTAGCCTCTGGCCTGTTTGATCTTGTTTTAGTTGTTGGGGCCGAAAAGATGTATGAGGGAAACCCACAAGGAGTCATGGCTACGGTGGCCGACCCATTTTTCCAGAGACCATTTCTGGCTGGTGCGCCGGGAATTTTTTCTCTCCAATCCAACGAATGGGCTCATCGCTATGGACTTGAAGAGAAAAGGGTCCGGTTGGCAGCGGCCCAGTTATCTGTCCGAAATCACGACTATGCCCTCGATAATCCATATGCTCACATCAAAACAAAAATTACTGTTGAGGATGTTCTTAAATCTCGAGTTATCGCCTATCCAGTCCGAATACTTGATGTCTGCCCAGCCTCAGACGGGGCCTGCGCCGTGATTATGGCTTCGGAAAAAATGGCTAAAAAACTAGGAACAAAATCGGCATGGATTCGAGGTGTGGGTTACTGTGGTGAGGAAGCCTTTTTTGGTGAGGGGGACAAAGTAGTCTGGCAGTCAGCCATCCTCGCAGCAAAGACAGCTTACAAACAAGCAGGCATCACCAATCCCCTCAAGGAATTGGACGTAGCAGAGGTCTATAATCCCTTTACTTTTCAAGAGATGCTTTTTTATGAATGTTTTGGATTTTGTGATTTTGGTAAGGCGGTTGAACTTGTGGAAAAGGGAGCGGTTATGAAGGGAGGAGAGCTTCCTTGCGATCCTTCTGGCGGGGTCCTTTCCACAAATCCTATTGGCGCTACGGGGTTGCAGAGGGTTGCTGAAGTTGCCCTCCAGGTAACTAACAAGGCTGGAGACCGTCAGATTCCTGGGGCACGTATGGGGCTGGCCCATGCCATGGGAGGTCTTGATCAATTTAACGGCATTATGATTATTTCAAATTCATTATAGCCAAAGGGGGCATTCATGAGCGAAGAGTCAAGAATCCTAAAAGGGTATATTAGTCTGCCCTATCGTTGGGCTATGGGTGTCACTACCACCCGTTTTTTCGAGGAATTCAAAAACAAAAAAATTATGGGTACTCGATGCCCTAAATGTAATCGCGTTCTGATACCGGCCCGTAGCTTCTGTTCCCACTGTTTTCAGAAGATAGACGAATGGGTCGAGGTTGGGCAGGGAGGAACACTCAGAACCTGGGTTTTGATCAACTTTTCATATGAAGGGCAACCAAAGGAACCCCCGTACATCATTGCCATTATTGATTTAGATGGGGCAAGTGTTGGACTTCCCCATTTCGTTGGGGGAGTTCCGACTGATGATATTGAGGAGACAGCCAAGAAAGTTCGTATTGGTGGTAGAGTGAAGGCCATTTGGAAGGAAAACAGAGAAGGGAATATCTTGGATATAAATTATTTTCAACCTATTGACTAAAAATCTCCATACAATTTATAGGATCTAAAGGATTTAGGCGATGAAAGTGTGGATTCCAGGAAAATATTTTGATGATCTCAAGGTGGGTGATGAGTTTTTTACTGTGAGCCGGAGTGTCACTGAGGCTGATATCGTCAATTTTTGTGGGGTTTCAGGCGATTTTAATCAGCTTCATACCGATATCGAATTTGCTGCTAAAAGTGGTTTCGGCCAGAGGGTTGCCCATGGGATTTGTGGTCTGGCTATTGCCTCAGGCTGTTTAAATCGTTCCGGTATAATAGAAGGCACCACCGTAGCCTTCAAAGGAATTAAGGAATGGTCTTTTAGACACCCTATTTTTATAAACGATACGATCTATGTAAAAATTCAGGTTAAAGATAAAGTGGAAAGTAAGAAAATAGATAGAGGATTGGTATCTTTCTGGATGAGCGTGATTAACCAGCGTGAGGAAGTAGTCATGGAAGGGCAGTGGGATGTTTTTATGTCCCGCAAGACTCCTGGAGAGTAAGAGGGCTTCAAAAAATAGAAAGGAAAACATATGGAAAATCGGGTTTGTATAGTTGGGATTGGTTTAGTTGAATCGGACCAGTCAATCTTTGAATTATCTCATAAGGAACTTCTTTTTTATTCCACCCGAAAGGCTCTTGATGACGCCGGGCTTGATAGGAAGGATATTGGTGGGGCCATTACCTCCTCTCATGATTTCCTGGAGGGTAGAAGTCTCTCAAATCAGTACACCCTGGATTCTATTGGTGGTGTCATGAAGCCCTGCGATTTGCGGTTGGGTGAAGATGGTATCTATTGCCTTTTCGCTGGTTATATGGAGGTAATGACTGATCCGTCCAAATATGTAGTTGTGGCCTCGGTCCAAAAGGCTTCGGAGAGAGATCCAGAGGGATTATCCTATCAAAAACTAATATCAGCTTCTATGGAGCCTGTATTTTCGCGCCCTGTGTGTAACTCCATTCCCAATCTTTTAGGTCTGGAGCCCGTACTGGCGGCAATGGAGGCGAGGGCTTTCATGGAGCGAGCGGGTCTCAAGGATGAACAATTGGCCAGAGTCGCAGTTAAAAACTTCAACAATGCAAATCCCGGCAAGGAGAAATCGACCATCGATTTAAAAGCTGTCCTTGAGTCAGAATTACTTTCTTGGCCCATTCGTCTATTGACCAGAGCCAGAGAAGCAGATGCCGCCTGTACCCTGATTTTGGCCTCGGAGAAGAAGGTCAGGGCTATGGCACAATCTCCTGTTTTTATTAGGGGTATTGGTTGGTGCTCCGATCAGAGTCACTTGGCCTTCCGTCAACAGGGTCTTGCCAGAGAGACGAAATGGGCGGCTCATCAGGCCTATAAAATGGCTGGCATTCAACGGCCAGATAAAGAAATTAATCTGGCAGAGGTCAGCGACTGGTATGCCCACCGGGAGTTGATGCATTGCGAGGCCCTTGGTTTTTGCAATCTGGGTGAAATTGGTTCATGTATTGCCGATGGAGTTTTTGAAAAAGAAGGGCCACTTCCAGTCAATGTATCGGGAGGCCTCCTTGGAAGGGGAAATGCCATCGGCACCTCAGGTTTAATCCGGGTAGCCCAGGTAGCTTTACAGATTCGTGGTCAGGCCAATGCTTATCAGGTTCCAGGGGTTGAAGTTGGACTGGCTCACTCATGGAGCGGAATTCCCACGGCCACAGCAGGTGTAGCGGTCTTAAGTAAATGGTAACTCTGGAGAATTTTCAACAAACCTATAAGAGAATTTTAATTATTAACGGAGAAAGACATGGCTAAAAAAGTTGCTATCGTCGGTGTTGGAATGCAGAAATTTGAGTTTCGTAAAGAAGAGACGGTGGAAGAGATGATCTTCGATGTCACACGGAATGCATTAGAGAACTGTCATCTTTCGAAAGAGGATATCGAAGCAGTGGTTTATGGGTCAGCCGTGGATGCCTTCTGTGGAATTCATAATTCGGATAAAGTTGCGATCGATGCCTCGGGAGGTTTGCTGAAACCAACCATGCGAAATAGTACGAGTGGGTCGACAGCCATTTCCACCCCTATTCTGGGGTACACCCATGTGGCTTCTGGTTTGTATAACCTGGTAATGGTGATATGCTTTGAGAAGATGAGTGAGAACGTTGCGGCCCAGGCTGTTTTTAGCACGGTGTATGATGAAGCCTTTGTGAGGCCTATCGGCTTAAATGTCCCCATTCAGTGTGGTCTGGAGGCCCGGGGTTATCTTCACCGTTATGGGCTGACAGAGCGGCAGATGGCCAAGGTATCGGTTAAGAATCGTGGAAACGCCCTTTCGAATCCTTACGCTCAGTTGCCAATGAAGCTGACAGTGGATGATGTCTTGTCCTCACCCTATCTGGCATGGCCGGTCAAGCGGTTGGACACCGCTCCGGTAACTGACGGGGCCCGTGCTGTGGTTTTGGCATCTGAAGATGTGGCCAAGGAATTGACCGATGATCCAGTTTGGATTAAAGGGGTTGGTCGTGGAGCCGATTCGGTCTGGTTTATGGGGCGGCGTAATTATGATCTGGGACGACTCGATTATGCCTATCTAGCGGCCAAACAGGCCTATGATATGGCCGGTATCCAAAATCCAATGACGGAAATAGATTATGCTGAAGTTTACGATCCTTTCACCTACAAGGAAATGCAGCATTGTGAGGCCTTGGGGCTTTGTCCAGAGGGGGGAGCCGGACGTATGATCGACGAAGGAATCTCCCTTAAAGAAGGAGCACTACCTGTCAACGCTTCAGGGGGACTTCAGGGTGAGGGAAATCCTATTGGTGCTGGTATGTCGAGACTCTGCTGGTGCTATCTTCAAATCAAAGGGCAAGCCGGAGCATGCCAGGTGCCCAAAACTGTTAATATCGCAGTTGCCAATGCATGGGGTGGGATGTTTCAATACAATGCCGTGATGGTAATTGGTCGCGATTAATATTCATCAGGAAATTTATAATTTGCCAAGGAGAATTCCTAATAGGAGGAAATCAATGACAAAGAAAGAAAAAGAACCTGGAATGGCAATAAATGGTGAGATTCACGTCAAATATCGTTGGGCAGTGGGCAAAGCCGGGGAGCGATTTTTCAATGAGCTTAAAGAGAATAAAAAGATTATGGGGACGCGATGTCGGCAGTGTGGTCGTGTTTTGGTTCCTCCCAGGATTTTTTGTGAGGAATGTTTTGTTGAAAATATAGAATGGGTGGAGGTAGAACCGAAAGGAACCCTGACTACTTTTGGTGAGTCCTACTTTTCCACAGATGGCAAACGCCTAAAAGAACCCTGGATGCTGGGCATTGTCAAGCTCAACGGGAGTGATGGAGGTCTGATCCATTTCATCGGTGAGGCCAGGCCGGAGGACATGAAGATAGGGATGTCTATGGAAATTGTTTTCAAAGATAAGCGAGAGG
>Ga0299912_10005713_pt1 | contig 10222 bp, 10 predicted proteins | sample RVTome_2_FD_207667 | JGI IMG/M metagenome (GOLD analysis project Ga0299912, IMG submission 207667) | Soil microbial communities from uranium-contaminated site in the Upper Colorado River Basin, Wyoming, United States - RVT95D214 (version 2) ... | reverse complement strand
CGGGCGGAGGTTCCCTGCTCAACGGCCTCCCGGAAAAATTGAGTGAGGAATTCCGCATCCGGGTCTGGCGGGCCGACGATCCGCTCACCTGCGTCGTCCGCGGCGCGGCCGCCGTGCTGTCCGGCATCGACCAGCATCAGGAATTCCTCGCGTCCTCCGACCGCGACCACCGCGGCCGAAGGTAAACCGTTGCTTCCGCTTTAGTTCCCACCCCCCTCATTATGTCCAATACCCGAAGACGTCTCTTGCTTGCTTCCCTTCTCATTCTCGCCGCATTCGGCTTGGTGCTGCTTGGCCAAGCGGGGATGCTCACCCCGGTTCAGGATCTGGTGTTCCGGGGAGTATCCGGGATGCAGCGGTCCATCGCGACATCTTTCTATAACTTCCGCGATTTCCTCTCCGCACCGCGCAACCTGCAGGAACTGATTCAGCGCAACAGCCAGCTGGAGGAACGGGTGGCCCAACTCGAAGCGGAAGTGGTCACCCTGCGCGAGCAGGCTTCCGAGGTTGACGCGTTGCGCGCGCTCCTGGGCGCCGCCCGGCAACTCCCGGAAAACCGCTATCTCTCCGCCACGGTGATCGGGCGCGACACCAGCCCCTTCCTGCAATACCTGATCCTCGACCAGGGATCCGATTCGGGAGTCCGCCGGGGAATGCCGGTGGTGAACGAGAAAGGCCTGGTGGGAAGAATCACCGAAGTCAGCGCCACCGCTTCCAAATTGCAGCTCATCACCGACCCGGATTCGGTCATCAACGCGCGAATTCAGGAAAGCCGGTCGGAGGGGATCCTGGTCGGCCGGCCGACGGGCGACCTGGAACTGATCTACCTTTCGCAGGATATCACGGTCAACGTGGGCGAAATCGTCGTCACCTCCGGCCTGGGCGGCGGCTTCCCGCCGGAAATCCTGATCGGGCGCGTGGTCAGCGTCCACCGCCGCGATTACGAACTCTACCAGACCGCGATCATCGAACCGCGCAGCGATTTTTCACGCCTGGAAATGGTTCTCATCATCACCAACTTCGAACCGGTGCTGATCGATCCGCTCCTGGAGAACATCCCTTAGGGATACAACCGATGATCTGGTGGATCGCCGTCCCGCTGCTGGCCGTGGTTTCCCTTCTGCAAACCACGGTTTTCCGCCAAATCCTGCTGCTGGACGGCAGCCTTGACCTGCTGCTGCTTGCGGTTCTTTGCTGGAGCCTGCTGCGCCCGGAAGAGGGAATGATCTGGGCGGTCCTGGCCGGTTGCTTCTCGGACATCTTCTCCGGCGGTCCCTTCGGCATTACTTCGATCGCCTACCTGCTGACGTCGTTTTGCATCAGCCAGCTGCACGGACGGCTTCGCACCCACAGCCCGATCGTAGTGATGGCGATCGCCCTGTTCGGCACAATCCTTTCGCACTTAGCGGTGATCGTATTGCTGGCGCTCTTCGGCCGGATTCTCGAGTTCGAATACGTATTGCCGTACGTCACCCTGCCTACGGCGTTCCTGAACACCCTGTGTGCCGTGCCGGTCTACCTCTTGCTGCACAGGCTGCACGGTATCGGGGCTTCCATCCTGGTGGAGGATAAAGAATGAAATCCACGTTCAGCGAAAACCGCGTCAGCCCGGCGAGAATCCGATTCTTCCTGGCGGCGATGGTGGCACTCTTTGCGGTCTTCACCCTGCGGCTGTTTTACATGCAGGTGATCATGGGGGATTATTACCTGGGGCTGGCTGAGAATAACCGCATGCAACATGTCCACGTTCCCTCCTCGCGCGGCGTGGTCTACGACCGCAACAGCGTCCTGCTGGCGCGGAACATGCCCGCCTTCAACATCACCATCACCCCCGCCCTGCTCCCCGACAGCGAGGCGGAGGTGCAGGCGATTTACCGCACCCTCTCGGATCTGACCGGGGTACCGATCCGCGTTCCGGGATCCCGCCCATCGGAGGAATGCGCGCCCGGCCGCGGGATCGAGGATCTGGTCACGGAATGGATCGAACTGGCGCCCTATTACGCGGTGAAAATCCAGTGCGACGCGGATCCGACCGTGGCGAAAATCATCCAGGAAATGTCCGTCGATATGCCGGGGGTGGGCGTGGAGGTCTCCGCGGTGCGGGATTACCCCAACGGACGGTTTACGGCGCACATCATCGGCTATATGGGGCGCGTCCCGGCGGAACTGTCGGACATCTACGAAGAGAAGGGGTACAACCTCGACCGCGACAAGATCGGCTATGCCGGGATCGAGGCCTACATGCAGGAAGAACTCGCCGGAACGTATGGAGATATGCTTTGGGAAGTGGACGCCGCCGGCAAGGAAATCCGTCTGCTCGAACCTCCGGTGGAGTCGGTGCCCGGCCAGAACATCCGCCTGACGATCGATTCGCGCCTGCAGGAAGCGGCCACGATCATCCTCGAACAGCAGATCGAAGCGACGCGGGCTCAGAAGGCGGAATTCCTCCGCAGCCCGATGATCGGCGGCGTGGTGATCGCGATGAATCCGAATACGGGAGAGGTTCTCGCGATGGTTTCGGTGCCCACCTACGACAACCAGCGGTTCTCGCGCTACATCCCGATCGATTACTACAACCAGCTCGCGTCGGATATCAGCAAGCCGCTGCTCAACCATGCGATCTCCGGCACCTACCCGCCGGGGTCGATCTTCAAACTTTCCACCGCGGTCGGGGCGCTGAACGAAGGCATCGTCAAACCCGACACGCCGGTAATTTGCCGCGGGACGATTTCCATAACGCAAAAATTCCACCCCTCCGATCCGGGCCGGGAGATGCTTTTTTACTGCTATGACCGGAATGGGCACGGGGAAATAACCTTCCTCCGGGGGCTCGCCCTCTCGTGTGATATTTATTTCTACAACCTGGGCGCCGGATATGAAGGCGACGGCGGGGTAAAACAGGGGCTGGGGATAACCGGGATCAAGCAGTACGCCCGGGCTCTCGGATACGACCGGGCGCTGGGGATCGAGTTGTTCGGCGAGCGGGAGGGCCTGATCCCGGATCAGACCTGGAAGCGGATCTACCAGGGGGAGAACTGGGCCAGCGGGGATACGTACATCGCCACCATCGGCCAGGGATATGTGGACGTGACCCCGTTGCAAGTCCTCGAATCGCTGGTCACCATCGCCAACGGCGGAAAGGTCATGAAACCCACCCTGCTCAAGGAATTCCTGGACGGCGAAGGGAACATCATCCAAGCCTTTTCGCCGACGATGCTCTACGACATCACCGACGACATCCACGACGAATTGTACGACACCGTGACCGTGGAGCCATGGGTGCTAAAGCTGGTGCAGCAGGGGATGCGCATGGCCGTGACCGAGGGAACCGCGGCCGATTACGCGCAGATCGAGAACATCCCGACGGCGGGGAAGACGGGCACGGCGGAGTATTGCGACGACATCGCCCAATCGCGCAATTTGTGCAAGCGCGAGGCTTGGCCCACGCACGCCTGGTACGGAGCCTATGCTCCATACGACAATCCGGAAATCGTCGTGGTGGCGTTTGTCTACGACGGCGGAGAGGGAGCGGTCACGGCCGGCCCGGTTGTCCGCGATGTACTCAAGGCTTACTTCCAGCTTAAAGCGATCGACATCGAGCAGGGCGGATAGACTCCGCGTGCTATAATTATTCCCGATGGGAGAATCGTTCGGAATCTGCCGAACAACCATGCCGGTATCCGTCAACGTTAAGGGTATACACGAAGGCCTCCTGATCTCTCTCGATGAGGGGAATTGGGAAGAAGCGTTCCCCTCCCTTCTGGAACACCTGGATTCGAAGCCCGATTTCTTTTTCGGCGCCAAAGCCATCCTCCAGCTGGGAGGGTACGATTTGCATGCGGCCGACCTGGCCGCGCTGCGCAGCGCGCTGGCGGATCGCGGCATGGGTTTGCGGACGGTGCTTTCGATTAACGAAGCCACCCTCCGCGCGGCGGAAAGCCTCGGGATCGAAACGAAAGTACCCAAACGCGAGGTCCGGGAGTCGCCGTTCTCGACCGAGCTGCAGGGATCGGAAGCGATTTTCCTCCATCAGACTCTCCGCTCCGGGAACAGCATCCGCTTCTCCGGGCACGTGGTGGTGCTGGGGGACGTCAATCCGGGGGCGGAGATCGTGGCCGGCGGCAGCGTGATCGTGTGGGGGCACCTGCGCGGGACGGTGCATGCGGGAGCGTCGGGCGAGGAGGGCTCCGTCGTCTGCGCGATGGATCTCAGCCCGACCCAGCTTCGCATCGCCGCTTACGTCGCCACCTCGCCGCCCCGGCGCGGAAAAAGCCTGCCGGAAATCGCCTCCCTGCGGGAAGGCCGTCTGGTGGCGGAACCCTGGAATCCAAAGGAAAAACCAAAGGCTGATGACGGGGTGCGAGAGTGATCGATTCGCCGAAAGGATGCGATTCCTCGCCCTTTCAGGGCTCGGAATGACATGCTTCGTTGAGAGTAAAATCCGGTCTTAAGGAGCGGGAATGGCGGCAAAGGTTCTTACCATAACCTCGGGGAAAGGCGGCGTCGGAAAGACCACCGCCACGGCCAACATCGGCGTCGCCCTGGCATCGCTGGGTCAAAAGGTGGTGTGCATCGACAGCGACATCGGCCTGCGCAACCTGGACGTCGTCCTCGGGCTGGAGAACAGGATCGTATACGACCTGGTGGACGTGGTGGAAGGCCGCGCGCGGCTGCGCCAAGCGATGATCAAGGACAAGCGATTGCCCGAACTATACCTGATTCCCGCCGCCCAGACGCGCGATAAAACCGCCGTTTCCCCCAGCGACATGATCCGGATCTGCGATGAGCTGCGGCCGGATATGGACTGGGTGCTGATCGACTCGCCGGCCGGGATCGAACGCGGATTCCGCAACGCGATCGCCGCAACCGATACGGCCCTGATCGTAACCAATCCGGAAGTATCCGCGGTGCGCGACGCCGACCGGATCATCGGGTTGCTGGAAGCCGAGGAGAAAGGCCCCGGGAAACTGATCATCAACCGGATCAAACCGGAGTTGGTGGAACGGGGCGACATGCTCGACACCGCGGACGTCCTCGAGATCCTGGCCATCGAACTGCTCGGCCTGATCCCCGAGGACGAATCGGTGCTGATCGCGACCAACCGCGGAAACCCGGCCGCCCTGGATATGAAGAGCAAGGCGGGCCAGGCGTTCCGCGATATCGCCAAACGGCTGATGGGAGAGAAAGTCCCCTTCCCCTCGCTCGACGGAACCGACAACCTGCGTAAGAAACTCTCGCGGCTGATCCACCGCACAGGTGCGGCATGAGCAGCTTTCTGGATCGACTCACCGGGCGCGGCGAACGTTCCAGCGCCAAGACAGCCAAAGAGCGGTTGATCGTCGTGCTTAACCACGACCGGTCCGACATCGGGCCCGGCATGCTGGAGACGATCAAGAACGAGATCATCCGCGTGCTTTCCGAGCATATCGACGTGGATCCCTCGGCGGTGCAAGTGAGTCTGTTTTCGGAAGGCCGCGAGCAGCACCTGAAAGCCGATATTCCCCTGGCGGTCACCTCCCGCCGGAAGCGGATCCGCTAGCAGGCACTCATGTTCGACTGGCGACGATGGCGACACTTTGATTTCTGGTTGCTGGGGGGCGCCGCGCTGCTGGTGATCTTCGGCATTGTGGAGATCCGCTCGGCGGTGGCCGACAACGCGACACTGGCCGACAGCGCCCAGCGCCAGGCGACCTTCGCCTTGATCGGCCTGGTCATTCTGCTGGCGGCCACCGTCATCGATTACCATTTCTGGCGGGGAATCTCACGTCTCCTGTTCGTCGGCATCATTCTGCTGCTTCTCTATGTCGAACTGGTCGGGGCTGAGACATTCGGAGCCACGCGCTGGATCCGGATCGGGGGATTCACGCTCCAACCTTCCGAAGTGGCCAAGATTTTGCTGGTCATTATCCTGGCCGACGACATCGCCCGCAACGAGGAACGGCTGCAATCCTGGACCGGCATCCTGCGCACGCTGATCCTCGCCGCCATTCCGGCGGTGGTCATCCTGCGCGAACCGGATCTGAGCACGGCGATTCTGACCATGGTCCTGTGGGCGGCGATGGCGTTCGCGGCCGGGATGCCGACGAAATACATCTTCGTCCTGGGCGGGGCGGCCATTGTGCTGCCGTTTTTTGCGTTGGCCTTCAACCTCCTGGAGGATTACCAGAAGCACCGGCTGGCTCTCTTCCTGGTGCCGGATGCAGACCCCGGCGCCGCGTACAACATCGAACAATCGAAGATCGCGATCGGTTCCGGCGGCTGGATCGGCCAGGGATACGGGGTAAGCAGCCAGGTCCAATTGCGATTCCTTAAAGTGCGGCACACCGACTTCATCTTCTCGGTGCTGTCGAGTGAATTCGGCATTTTCGGGGACGTGGTTTTCTTCGGCGTTCTGGGGTTCGTGGTGTACCGCATCCTGCGCGCGGCGCGCCAGGCGCGGGATACGTACGGCGCGCTGATCGGGTACGGCGTGGCGACTCTTATTTTTTACCAGGCCGCGTTCAATATCGGGATGAACCTCAACCTGTTGCCCGTCGCCGGGCTGCCGCTGCCGTTCATCAGCTCCGGCGGCAGCTCGCTATGGTCGGTCCTGCTCGGGATCGGCCTGGTGGAAAGCACCATTCTCTACCGGAAGGACATCGAATTCTGATGCACACACCGATCACCGTGCGTTTCGCCCCCTCGCCCACCGGCCGGCTGCACATCGCCAGCGCCCGCACGGCGCTTTATAACTACCTGTTCGCGCGAAAGGTTGGCGGACGCTTCATCCTGCGGATCGAAGACACCGACCAAAAGCGGTTCGTCACAGGCTCAGAGGAGGAAATCATCGAGGGGTTGCGCTGGCTGGGGATGGATTGGGAAGAAGGGCCCGACATCGGCGGTCCGCACGCGCCGTACCGGCAAACGCTCGCCAGGGAAATTTACCTCGAACATGCCAATCGGTTGATCGATAACGATCATGCCTACCCGTGCTTCTGCACCGCCGAGCGGATCGCCCAACTGCGTGAGCAACAGCGCCAGCGCAAGGATCAGCCGCGCTACGACGGAAGATGCCGCGCCCTCGACCCGGCCGAAGCCGCACGGAGAGTATCCGCCGGCGAAGCGCACGTCATCCGATTCAAGACGCCGCGTGACGGCACAACGGCCGTCACCGACATGCTGCGCGGCGGGATCCGGGTGGAGAACCATACGCTCGACGATTTCATCCTGGTGAAATCGGACGGGCTGGCGCTGTATCATCTGGCGGCGATGGTGGACGATCAGCGCATGGCGGTGACGCACGTCATCCGCGGCGCGGAGTGGCTTTCGACCCTGCCGCTCCACGCACTGGTTGTGCGCGCGTTCGGGTGGCGGGAGCCGGTGTGGTGCCACCTCTCGATCTTCCTCAAGCCCTCGGGCAAGGGGAAGATGAGCAAACGCGACAGCGCCCAGGCGATGACCGAAGGCCACAGCATCTACGTCCGCGACCTGAAGGAGATGGGCTACCTGCCGGAAGGGATCGCCAACTGGATCGCGCTGATGGGCGCGTCGTTCGACGAGGCCGAGGACGTTTTCACACTGGACGAGATGATCCAGCGGTTCGACTTCAAACACTTGACTCCCTCGCCGACGGCGGTGAACTTCGAAAAAGCGGATCACTTCAACGCAACGCACATCCGCCGGCTTTCCGTCGACGACCTGGCCGCGCGGCTCAGGCCGGTTTTCGAGAAAGCGGGATACACCGTGGACGACGGGAAGCTGCGCAAGGTGGCTGCCGTCGTGCAAGTGCGGATCGTCACCCTCGACGAAGCGCTTGAAATGGGCAGCTTCTTCTTCCGCGACATGATCAATCCTGAACCCAAGGATTTGATCGGAAAGGGGTTGACCCCGGCGCAATCGGCGGATGCGCTGCGCGCCGCGCGGGAACTCCTCTCGGCGCAGACTGAATTCGACCCGGCTGCGGCCGAGGAAATGCTGCGCGGTCTGGCCGAGCGCCTGGGATACAAACCGGGCGTGCTGTTCGGGATGATGCGCGCCGCAATCACCGGCCAGCCCGTAAGCCCCCCGCTCTTTGCGAGCATGGAAATCATCGGGCGGCAGACCTTCCTGACGCGGCTGGATGCGGCGGAGGCGGCACTGAGAAAGATGTAACCTCAGATTACATGGAAGATAGAATGTGATCGTCATGCCCGCGTGTTCAAAGCGGGCATCCAGGGATCTTCAGCGTTCTTCCCTTCACTCCGGCGGATACTTGGCGCTGGATCCCCGATACGATCACTCGGGGATGACGATCATTCTTTCAAGCACATCCAACAATGATGAACCGCGAAGTAGGGTAGAATAATCATATTGCTATTCAACCAGGGGGAGACGACCATGAGCCAAGCGACGACAATCTATCGCATACGGGATCTGCCCGCCGAGGAGCGGCCGCGGGAGCGCATGGCCGCAACCGGCCCGCAGGCGCTTTCCACCGCCGAACTGATCGCGGTTCTCCTGCGCACTGGCGGGCGCGGTCACAGCGCGCTGCAGACCGCGCAGACTCTCGTGCAACAGACCGGCGGGCTGCACGGGCTTCGAAGAGCGTCCCTCCCCGATTTGTGCGCGATTCCCTCGATCGGTCCTTCCAAAGCCTCGCTGATCCTGGCCGCCGTAGAACTGGGCCGGAGGATCGCGGTGACCGAAGCAGAGGAAGCGCCGAGCGTTTCCTCCCCATCCGCAGCCGCGGGATTGGTTCAGTATGAAATGTCCGGATTGGAACAGGAACACCTGCGTACGGTCCTGCTGGACGCGCGCAACCGGCTGATCCGTGTATGCGAGGTCTATCGCGGATCCCTGACCACGTCGCTGATCCGCACCGGTGAAGTGTTCCGCGAGGCGATCAAAGCCAACGCCGCCGGGATGATCGTCGTCCACAACCATCCCAGCGGCGATCCTTCCCCCAGCCCGGAAGACATGGCCGTCACCCGCAACCTCGTCGAAGCCGGCAGACTGCTGGATATCCCGGTCCTCGACCACATCGTCATCGGGCGCGGCCGGTTCGTTTCAATGCGCGAACAGGGGATGGGGTTTGCGGAAAAATGAACGACCGCGCGGCAAGCCGCGCGGTATCACGGAACGCAACCCCCAAGAACATGCGCAGCAAGCTGCGGGGTATTCCTCATCCCGCAAAAGCGGGATGAACGACCGCGCGGCAAGCCGCGCGGTATCACGGAACGCAACCCCCAAGAACACTCGCAGCAAGCTGCGGGGTATTCCTCATCCCGCAAAAGCGGGATAAACGCCGGTCAAGAAGGAGTTCCCCTCGCCTTTTTTATGCCTTTCCTTTGCTTCCCGGAACCTTTACTTGCCGCAGGCCGAGAGGTCCAAATCCCAAAACACATCGCTGGTGGACACCCGCGCAAACATGCTGTCGTAGGCGACAAACTGATATTGCACCCAGGCCTCGCGGAATTTGGTGAACTCCGGAATGGATTCCGAAAAGAGCAGATAGGAATACCCTCCCGAACCCGTCGAGATCATGACCAATGCCTCGCCCCAAGGGGTTGCATCATCCCCGCTCTTATCTCTCAGCCGGATAAACAGCCAAACGCCTGCGACCTTTGCCGGTTCCGCCACCTTTACCTGAAACCGCGCCTGCTTCTCGCCGCAACCGGTTCCCCGGTAATACATGTGCTGAGGTTCCACGATCGCCTGGAAAAAAGACGTGAGCGTCGTCGTCGGAGTCAGGGTTTCGGTCCAAGAAAAAGTCGCCGTCAGGGTGTCGATCGGCGTGGGAGAGGATGTGGCGGCGACGGTCGGAGTTTCGGTCATGGAAGGAGCGGATGTCCCGGAAGGAGTGACGGTATAGGTCATTCCACTCACTCCAGCAGCAAGCCCGGTCGTCCCGGTGGGCGCCGGGCCATTTCCTCTGTTAATAGAACCTGCCAGCATCCCCAGAAGGAAAATGACGATGGCGGCGCCCAAACCGGCCGGCAGAATCCACCGCAGGCGCGAATGCCCTTTATGCGATCCGCCGCTCGATCCACCGGATGGCGGTCTGGCGAGGATGAAAACGGGACCGCTATCTTCCGGCGGACGGGAAATAATTCCGACCGGTCCATTATCTCCCGGCGGATGGGCAATTATCCCGACGGGACCGTTATCCCCCGGCGGACGAGAAATGATTCCGACGGGACCGTTATCTCCCGGCGGACGGACAATTATTCCGACGGGACCGTTTCCATCCGGCGGTTTTGCGAGG
>Ga0299912_10005712_pt1 | contig 10222 bp, 8 predicted proteins | sample RVTome_2_FD_207667 | JGI IMG/M metagenome (GOLD analysis project Ga0299912, IMG submission 207667) | Soil microbial communities from uranium-contaminated site in the Upper Colorado River Basin, Wyoming, United States - RVT95D214 (version 2) ... | reverse complement strand
AACTTCGTCGTTAACAAAATCGACGATACCCCGAGCCTAACATATGCGCCAAATCACGGTTTCTTACGCTGTGTTACCGAACGGGGACACTTGGGCCGTCGCCACGTTCTACCGCTATCGGCAGCACTCAAACAGTCTCCGTAGAGCTATTTGCGCTGCCGATTGAAGAACTCCGGCAACGGCGCCCGCTCGTCCGAATCATCGTGCTCTCGCGATTCGCGATCGGCCGCCCACCAATCGTCTGACGACGAGTTCGACATGCGACGCTGATCGTTGCCGACATCGCTCTGCGCGACCGGCTGATCCATTTCGTCGGCGCGACGACCGCGCCCCATGATGCGCTGCAGGATCCCCCGACGAGGTGCATCGTCACCGCCTTGCGGCGCACCAGCCGGTGCTTGCGGCGGCAATGAGGTCTTGGCGCGATACTCGCGTTGTGCGACGGGCGGGAAGTCTTCGACCTCCGGCATCCTGCGTCCGGCCCGGCGCAGATCGACGGGCGGAGCCGGCGTGAATTGCTCGGGTCCGCGACTGGCGGGCGGGTCCTCGGCGGGGCGCGCATGCTGGGACTGCGGCGCCCAAGTCAGATGCGAGAAGCCTTCTTCGATGACGACGTTGCCCGGCGCGCGCCACGTCTCGCGCTGCTGCTGCGGCGGCGATTCGCGGCGAGGGTCCTCGGCGCTGTAGCCGATCGCTTCCGACAGCCGGCGTTGCATGTCCTCATCGACGGGAGCTTTGGAGTGGTGGCGCGCGGGCTCCTGGCGCGGCGGCGGGGCAGCGGGCGGAGCCGGCCGCACGGTGCGCAGGCGCGGGTCGGACTGGCCCGTAGCCGGCGCCTCGCTCAGGCGCGCCATGCCCGAGGCGACGATCGACACCCGCACGCGGTCGCCGAGCGTCTCGTCGAACGTGGCGCCGACGATGATGTTGGCCTCCGGATCGACCTCCTGGCGAACGCGGCTTGCCGCCTCGTCGACCTCGTAGAGCGTCAGGTCGCGGCCGCCGGTGATCGACAGCAAAAGACCCTTTGCGCCCTTGAGCGAGACATCGTCGAGCAGCGGATTGGCGATGGCTTCTTCGGCGGCGATCGAAGCACGGCGCTCACCCGAGGCCTCGCCGGTGCCCATGACGGCTGAGCCCATCCCGCTCATCACCGTGCGCACGTCCGCGAAGTCGAGGTTGATCAAGCCTTCCTTGATGATCAGGTCGACGATGCAGGCCACGCCCGAATAGAGCACCTGGTCGGCGAGCACGAAGGCTTCGGCAAACGTCGTCTTCTCGTTGGCGACGCGGAACAGGTTCTGATTGGGGATGACGATCAGGGTGTCGACGTGCTTGCGGATCTCGGCAATGCCGGCTTCCGCGATGCGCATCCGGCGCGCGCCCTCGAAATGGAACGGCTTGGTCACGATGCCGACGGCGAGGATACCGAGCTCTTTCGCCGCCCGCGCGATCACCGCAGCCGCGCCCGTACCGGTGCCACCGCCCATGCCGGCGGCAATGAAGACCATATGCGAGCCTGCGATCTGCGCGCGAATGTCGTCGATCGCCTCTTCGGCGGCCGCCTCGCCGATCTCCGGCTTGGAGCCGGCGCCGAGACCTTCGGTCAAATTGATACCGAGTTGCAGGCGGTGCTCGGCAGTCGATAACGCCAGTGCCTGGGCGTCGGTGTTGGCGACAACGAAATCGACGCCCTCGAGACCGGCGGAGATCATGTTGTTGATAGCGTTGCAGCCAGCGCCGCCGACGCCGATGACGTTGATCCTTGGTTTCAAGTCGGTGAGCTTGGGAAGCTGCAGCTTAATGCTCATAGCGTCCGCGCGCCCCCGTTTGACCCACCCCGTGCCGTTCGATCGAGCCCTTCAGGCATCAGCCATCACTTTCGCCCCATCGCGGCCGGAGGTTCCCCAGCGGTGTTGTTGGCCTCACGCGAAACCGGTCTTGAGCCATTGCCCGACGCGCCCGAAGTATCCCGCGCCCAAAGCTTCGCGATCTCTGTACGCCGTCACTTCCTCGCCCCCCGCGGCAGCGACGGCGAGAAGCCCCGCCACCGTCGAGAACGAAGGGCTGCATACGCCTTGCGGCAGCCCCGACGACGCCTGCGGCTTGGACACGCGTACCGGACGCCCGAGCGTGTTCGCAGCAAACTCACCGAGCCCGACGAGGGCACTCGCACCACCGGTCAGCACCACGCGCTCGCCGGCATAGGCCGTTACGCCCGACTGATCCAACCGCTCACGCACGAGGGCCAGAATATTGGCCATGCGCGGACGAATGATGCCGGCCAATTGCGCCTTGGTCGTTTGGCCCCGCGCCCCCTCCTCCTCGCCGGCCAAGGCATACGAAAACGCCTCGTGCTCGTCGGATTGGGCAACGATCATTGTGCCATATAGCGTCTTGATTCGCTCGGCCTCCGCAAGTGGCGTCTGCAACGCCTGCGCGATGTCGAGGGTCAAATGGTGCCCGCCGACGGCGATGGTGGCGGCATGGATGAAATGGCCATCGGCAAAGGCGGCGACCGTCGCCGTGCCGCCGCCGATATCGATGCAGGTTACCCCGAGGCGGCGCTCCTCCTCGCTCGTCGCAGCAAGCGCGCTGGCATAGGGCGTGGCGATGAGCGCGCGCACCGAGAGGTAGCAACGCTCGACGACGAGCATCAGGTTGCGGACGGGTGCCTCGTCGGCGGCGACCGTGTGCAGATCGGCCGACAGATGTCCGGCCGCCATGCCACGCGGATCGCGGCTGCCCGCCGCGCCGTCGACCCGGAAGCCGATGCGGTTGAGATGTATCAGCGTGCGTCCGTCGCGCTCGGCCCAGGAGTGGCCGCCCGCCATCAGCCGATCGATGTCGTCGGCGCGCACCACACCGCCATCGATGTCGACGGAGGCGGCGAAGTTTGACGACTGCAGTCGGCCGCACGATACCGAGACGAAGACCTCATCCAGCGTCAGATGCGCCATGCGCTCGGCCTGGGCGATTGCCGCGCGGACGACTCCCTCGGCCTCCGCCAGATCGGTGATGACACCCGCCTTGAGACCGCGCGAGCGCAGATGGCCGATGCCGAGGACGCGCGCCTTTCGGCTTTCGCCGGGCTCTCCGGGCTCGAGCGCGGCGATGAGGCACGCGACCTTGCTCGTGCCGATATCGAGCAGGCCGACGATTTCCGTGTTCTTGGCGTCTGTTTTATCGCGGCTCAGCATCGTCAGAACTCTCCTCGACTAGCTTTGCGTGGGGGATGTGGTGGGAGCGCGTGCGCTCGGCAGGCTTGGGCGCACGGTCATGCGTCCGCGAGTGCGCAAATCGATGATGACGTCGTGGGCGGCAAGCAGGGAGCCCAGATCGTCGGGCGACGAGAGAGCGCCAAAGGCGACGGCCTCGCGGTCGGCGCCCAGATGGATCGTCACGCCGTCCTTCAGGTGCAGGGTCCAGCGGCGGGCGCCGACGCGCTCGGCCAACTCGAAGCGCTCGGCGATGCGGGGGAAGCGGACAACGAGATCGAGCAGCGCCTGTGCCTGCGTCTGTGCGCCCTCGCCGGAGACACGCGGCAGGCCCGTGCGCGTCCCGGGCTTCAAGGCGGAGAGCACGCGGCCCGAGGCATCGATGAGGTATTCGCGGTTATCGTGCAGCCATAGCGCGGTGGGGCGGCGCTCGGTGATGTGCACATCGATGGCCGCCGGAAAGACGCGGTTGATCGTCGCCGAGGCGACCCAGGGTAGGGCCTCGATGCGCGCGCGCGTGGCGGTGGCGTCGAAAGTGAGCAGCGAGCCCGCGTTGGGCAGGTCGATCGCTTCGAAAACATCCGCATCGGGCGTGAAGCGCTGGCCGCTCAATGACACTTGCTCGATCCGCAGACCTGTCCAGTAGAGCACCTGCTCGCTCTCGGGCAGGAACGTTGCCGCCGCCCGAGTCTGGCGGCCGCCGTCGGTCAGCAGCGAGAAGGCGAGCGCCCCGGAGAGCGTGGCGAATACGGCGAAGCCCAGCTTGCGGCCGTAGGCGCGGCGGCGTGCGCAAGCACGGCGGCGGGGCAGGCGGGAGACGGCGATTGAGCCCGTTGCAGGAGCAGCGTCGCCGGTGGGGGGCGTCGAGGTCGCTGCTGGATCGAGCGAAAGTGCCTGCGGCACCCGCTGCGGGATCTCAGTCGCGCCCCCTACCTGTTGCAACTCGCGTCCTCGACCAACCAGCGTACGAGCTCGCCGAACGACCAGCCCGCATGTTGCGCCAGCTCGGGTACCAGGGAAGTCTCGGTCATGCCCGGCTGCGTATTGACCTCGAGGCAGATCAGCTCGCCCACCCCGTCGATCGTATCGTCAAATCGAAAGTCAGCCCTCGCTGCGCCCCGGCACCCCAATGCGCGACAAGCGGCAACTGTGTATTTCCGGACCAATTGGTAAACATCGGGTAAAATGTCGGCCGGCAAAACGTGCTGCGAGCCACCGGGTGCGTATTTCGCTTCGTAGTCGTAGAAGGCAAGTCCCTTGAGCGGCACGATCTCGATGACGTCGGAGACGAAGTCGCCGATCACGGCACAGGTCAGCTCGCGGCCGGGGATGTAGCGCTCGACCATAACGAGGTCGTCGAGGCCGCCGCTGGTGCCGATCAGCTCCGGCGGGCGGTTGGCACCCTCGCCGACGATGACGACGCCGACGCTCGACCCTTCCGCCACCGGCTTCACGACGTAGGGCGGCTCAAGAACGTGGCGTGCGAGCGCGTCGCGGCGCGTCACCACCTCGGCATCGGCCACTGGAACGCCGGCGGGGCGCATCACGTCCTTGGCGCGCTCCTTGTGCATGGCAAGCGCCGAGGCGAGCACGCCCGAGTGCGTGTAGGGGATGCCGAGGCATTCGAGCAGGCCTTGCACGCAGCCGTCCTCGCCGAAGCGGCCGTGCAGAGCATTGAAGCAAACCTCGGGAGCGGTCTCCTTCAGCTTGGCCGCCAGATCGCGCCCCACGTCGATGGGCGTGACGCGATAGCCCTCGCGCTCCAGCGCTGCGGCGACGGCGGCACCCGACCTGAGGCTGACCTCGCGCTCGGCCGACCAGCCGCCCATCAGCACGGCAACGTGATTGCGCGTGCGCTCCGGCGCTTTCCCAATCATATGACTTCGGCCTCCGCAAGCGCTTCGCCCGTCTGGCAACCCGGCAGCGGAAGACCGAGCCGGATGATCTCCCACTGCAGCGAGATCCCGGTGCGCCCCTTGACACGGGCGCGCACCGTCTCACCCAGCCGCTCGATGTCCTCGGCGGTGGCCCCGGCGTCGTTGATGAGAAAATTGCAGTGCATCTCGGAAACTTTGGCGCCGCCGACGCGCAAGCCGCGGCAGCCCGCCTCGTCGATCAGCTTCCAGGCGCTGTAGCCCGGCGGGTTCTTGAAGGTCGAGCCGCCGGTGCGCTCGCGGATCGGCTGGTTCTTCTCGCGGTAGTCGGCGACGTCCTCCATCTCGCGCAGGATCGCCGCCGGATCGCCGGGCGTCCCCTGGAAGAGCGCCTCGGTGAGAATGAAATCTTCGGGCACGTCGCTGTGCCGATAGGTGAAGCCCATGTCGGCCAGCGACAGCGTATGCAGCTTGCCGCTGCGGTCGACGGCGCGAGCTTCGATCAGCACGTCCTTCGTCTCGCGGCCGTGCGCGCCGGCGTTCATGCGCAGTGCGCCGCCGATTGACCCCGGGATGCCGCGGTAGAACGCGAGGCCGGCGACGCCGGCGTCGGCTGCTGCGCGCGCCACTTTCACATCGGGGACTGCCGCGCCCGCGCGTATGCGGCTGCCCGGCTCCGCTACGACCGAAGCGAACCCGCGACCGAGGCGAATGACGACACCCGGCACGCCGCCGTCGCGAACGAGAAGATTGGAGCCGAGGCCGACCGCCGTCACCGGCAGATCGGCTGGAATACGGCTAAGAAAATAGGCGAGATCGGCTTCGTCGGCCGGCGTGAACAGCGCCTGCGCCGGGCCGCCGACGCGAAACCAGGTGATGTCAGCCAGCATGGTGCCGGCCGCGAGGCGGCCCTTGAGGTCCGGCAGCCTGGCCTGGAGGTCGGCGCTGAGATCGGGAAACGTCAACGTCGCGCCTCCGGCGAGTTTCTTAGGACGCGCTTGCGGCGAACTTCCTTACAGCGCTGCTCCGGCAAATTCTCTTATAGCGCGCCTCCGGCGCACCTTTTATAGCGCGCCTCCGGCGCACCTTTTATAGCGCGCCTCCGGCGCGCCCATCAAAGCGCGCCTCCGGCGCGACGCGGCTCTTCCGCACCAAGCCAGTCGGGCAGCGCGTGCGCCCACTCCGTGGATGTGCCGGCGCCGAGGCAGATCACCATGTCGCCGGGACGCATGTGCCGGCGTAGCAGCGGCGCCAGATCGCGCGAGCTGTCCACCGCCACCACTGCCGGGTGACCGGCCGCGCGGATACCCTCGGCAACAGAGTGCTGATCGATGCCGTGGATCGGCTGCTCGCCCGCCGAATAGAGCGGCGCCACGAGGACGCTGTCGGCATCGCGGAAGCAGGTGCAGAACTCGGCGAAGAGATCGTGCACGCGCGAATAGCGGTGCGGCTCGAACACGGCGATAACGCGCCCGCGCGCACCGCTCCGCGCCGCTGCCAGCACGGCTGCGATCTCAGTGGGATGGTGAGCGTAGTCGTCGTAGATCGCCGCGCCGTTCCACGTCCCCGTCTGCTCGAAGCGCCGCTTCACGCCGGTGAAGCTTGCCAGGCTCGCTCGGATCGCATCGTCCGCGATGCCGGCCTCGCTGGCGACGGCGATGGCGGCCAACGCATTGAGCGCGTTGTGCTGGCCGAGGATCGGCAGCGTCCAGCCGCGAATGGCTCTCTCACCGCCGCGCACGCGCGCGCCGAGGTCGGCGTCGATCACGATGCTGCCCCGCTCCTGGGAGAGCCCGCGCAGCACGAGGTCGGATCCGCGCGCGGTGCCGTACGTCAACAGGCGGCGCCCGTCGCGGCGCAACTCCAGCCGCTCGACCATGTCGCGTGCGACCGGGTGGTCGACGCAGGTGACGGCGAGCCCGTAGAAGGGAATGTTGCGGAAGAATGTCTCGAACTCGCGGTGCATGTTCTCGACGGTTCTAAAGTAGTCGAGGTGCTCGGGATCGATGTTGGTGACGATGCCGATCTGCGTCGGCAGCCGGACGAACGTTCCGTCGGACTCGTCGGCCTCGACGATCATCCACTCGCCCTTGCCGAGCCGCGCGTTGGTGCCCCAGTCGTTCATGATGCCGCCGGAGATCACGGTCGGGTCGATGCCGCTAGAAGCGAAAATGTGGGCGATGAGCGAAGTGGTCGTCGTCTTGCCGTGCGTGCCGGTGACCGAGACCGTGGAATAGAGCCGCATCAGCTCGGCCAAAATCTCGGCGCGGCGGATGACCGGCAGGCCCTTGGCGCGCGCCGCCTCCAGCTCCGGATTGCCGGCCTTCACCGCGCTCGAGATGACGACAGAGCGCGCGCCGACAAGATTGACGGGGTCATGGCCGATGAATACGCGCACGCCCTTGGCGCGCAGACGGCGCACGTTGGCGCTGTCCTTCTGGTCGCTCCCTTGGACCGAATAGCCCTTGGCCAGCAGGATCTCGGCAATGGCGCTCATGCCGATGCCGCCGATGCCGATGATGTGGAAGGTCCCGATCTCGCGGGGCATCTGCATGGTGTGTGTTTCCCTCGTCCCCTTCGACGCCGACCATTGCCGCCAGCTTCGTGGCCCGCTTATGGCGGCGACATTCCGGTCTTACCCACGCCCCACGCCAATGAGCTCCTCGACAAGGTCGGCGAGCCGGCTGACCGCGTCGGGCCGCCCCTCCCGCTTCGCGGCCGTCGCTGCCAGGGCGAGCCTATCAGGATTGGCCAGAAGTGCACCGATATCCTGGGCCAGCCGTTGCGGCGAAAGCTCCTTCTGCTCGATACACCAAGCCGCGCCCGATTCGGCAAGCCTGGAGGCGTTCTGCAGTTGGTCGTTGTCGAGCGCGTGCGGCAAGGGAACGAGGATCGCCGGGCGGCCGACGACGGTCAACTCGGCGACGGTGGAGGCGCCCGAACGGGCGATGACGAGCTGGGATTTTGCCATGCGCTCCGGGAGATCGCCGAAAAAGGATGCCACCTCGGCGGCAATGCCGCTGGCGCGATAGGCCGCGAGCACGGCCTCCACGTCCTCGGCGCGGGCCTGCTGCACGACCTGCAGCCGGCCGCGGATCTCAGGCGGGAGGAGCGCCAGCGCGGGCGGCACGGCTTCCGAGAAAAAACGCGCGCCCTGGCTGCCGCCGAAAACGAGCAACTGCAAGGGGCCGCCGGGCTCGGGTCGCCAGTAGGGGCGCCGCGCGGCCGCGATCACGGCCGTGCGCACCGGGTTGCCGGTGAGCCGCGCCTTGGGGGCGAGATCGGGTCCGAGAAACTTGGTCGCCGAGAACGACGTCGCGATGCGCGTGACGCCCTTGGCCAGCATGCGGTTGGCGCGGCCGAGGACGGCATTCTGCTCGTGCAGCACCGTCGGAATGCGGCGCAAGCTCGCAGCCTTCACCGGCGGGAACGTCGGATAGCCGCCGAAGCCGACGACGACTTGTGGCCGCAGCTTGCCGATGAGGACGAACGCTGCAGCAAGACCGCGTGCAAGCAACCAGGCCGTGCGCGCCATGGCGACGGGCGATCTATCCGCGAGCGTCGCGGAGGGTAGCCGGTAGACCTGGCGCGCGGGAAAGCCGGTGCCGTAGCGATCGCCGCGCATGTCGGTCGCCAGATCGACGGCGATGGCGCGGCGCGCCAGCTCTTCGGCAAGCGCCTGGGCGGGAAACAAATGTCCGCCCGTGCCGCCGGCAGCCAGCAGAACCGATATCTCGCGTTTGCTCACTTGCGCACCGGTCCCGACGGTTGCAGACCCACAGCGTTGGGTAGCAATGGGTGGTTTCTGAGGCGCGCCGCATCCGGGCGGCGCCGGGTCAACGCCAGCAGCATGCCGAGCGTGATCGAGACGGCGAGCATGGACGAGCCGCCGGAGGAGACGAAGGGCAGCGTTATACCTTTGGCCGGCAGCAGCCCGACATTGACTCCCATGTTGATTAGCGCCTGCAGGCCGAACATGAGCGCCAGCCCCTGGATCGACAGTCGCGTCGCGGCATCGCTTTCCTGCGCCGCGCGAATGAGCGCGCGCATGACGACGAAGGCGAACAGGCCGAGCAGCACGAGGCAGGCGATGACGCCGTACTCCTCGGCGACGACGGCGAAGATGAAGTCGGTGTGCGCGTCGGGAAGAGCCGTCTTGATCGTGCCCTCGCCGGGGCCGCGGCCCAGGAAGCCGCCTTCGGAGAACGATCTCATCGCCCGATCGAGCTGCGAGTTGTCGCCGGGCGTCGGCGAGATGAACTTGCCGATGCGCGATTGGACGTGGGCCAGATTCATGTAGGCGAACGCCAGCCCCAGCGCTCCGCACGCCCCGACGATGCCGGCGCCGAGCAGCGCCTGGCCGGAGAGATAGAACAGCGCGCCCCACACGGCGCTGACCAGCAGCGTCTGTCCGACGTCAGGCTCGGAGACGAGCAGCCCGGCGAAGACAACGGCGAGGAGTATCGCCAGCGGCAGCGCCGGCATATCGCGGCGCGTATCGCTCTGGGCGAACAGCCACGCCGACAGGATCACGAAGCCCGGCTTGGCGAACTCCGACGGCTGGATCGAATGCCCGCCGATCGCGAGCCAGCGCTGCGCGCCATTGATCTCGGGACCCACGAAATGCACGCCGATCATGCCGGCGATGGCGACGACGAACAGCGCCAGCGCCAGGCGCCTGACGCCGCGCGGCGAGAACAGCGACACCGTCAGCATGACGAGCACGCCGAGAGCTGAGAAAAACAGGTGCCGCTCGACGAAATAGTATGTGGGTAGGCCCTTTTTGATGGCCACTGCCGGGCTCGCCGCCAGCGACAGCACGAGGCCGGCACCGACGATCGCCAGGATCGCGCCGACGAGCACGTGATCGACGGTGAACCACCAGTCGGCGACGCGGCTGCGGTCGGCGCGCGATACCCTCATACCGGGCTCCGCTTCATCGCCATGCCGGGCAGCGCGGTCACGAGCGCGCGGAAAGCTTCGCCGCGGACCTCGAAGTTACGGAATTGATCGAAGGAGGCGCACGCCGGCGATAGGAGGACGACAGGCTCGCGCGCGGTGTTTGCTGCCGCATCGCGCGCTGCAGCGGCGACCGCCACATCAAGCGTGCCGCAACGCTCGAACGGCACGCGG
>Ga0299912_10005711_pt1 | contig 10222 bp, 8 predicted proteins | sample RVTome_2_FD_207667 | JGI IMG/M metagenome (GOLD analysis project Ga0299912, IMG submission 207667) | Soil microbial communities from uranium-contaminated site in the Upper Colorado River Basin, Wyoming, United States - RVT95D214 (version 2) ... | reverse complement strand
CGGCGCGCACGACCGACGCCGAAGCGCCCACGAGCAGCATGTAGATCAACAGGCCGATAACCAGCACGTAAAACGCTCGCCGTCTGCCCAGCAACCTCACTGCGCCCAGGCTCATCAGTCCGATGAGGATTGTGACGTTGTAGCCGCTAATCGCGATCACGTGAGACGTGCCCGTCGTGCGGAAGGCGTCCTGCACACTCTTGGGAATGCCGGAATCATCGCCCAGCAAAATGCCGGTGAGGAGCGATGCTTGCGGTTCAGGCAGAATCTGCGCGATGACGTTTTTTGCGCGCGCTTTGAACGCATACAGCCACCTGAGTGGCGCGAAACCCTGATCGCGCGCGAGCACCGTCACGCGCGGGCGCGACATGATCGAATACACATCCTGACGCGCAAGATACTCGCGATAGGAGAAATCGCCGGAATCGGTCGGCGTCTGGAGTTTGCCCTCGGCTCGAATTCGGTCACCGTAGCGGAAATCGGCGAACGGCGGCGCTTGAACGAGCACCAGTCCTTTCACCGTTCGCGTCGGCTGGTCGGCGATGGTGAGCTTGTCTGCTTCGACACGCAGGTTGGTGTACATGTCACGTGCGTCGGGTTCGGCGACGATGAGGCCTTCAACGATCACAGTTCTTTGCTGATCGTTAAAAGTGGCAAGCGAGGTCTGGTCAAAGTGTGGCTGCGCGAGGTTGTAGCGAAGCGCGCCCAGCATCGCCGAGAGCGCGAGGATAAACATCCAGCGCGGCTTGGGCGCGCGCCAGGTAAGGACGATGCCCGCAATCGCCACGCTCGCCGCAACGCCGAGCGCAAGCGTGGGCAGCGCGATGCGCGATGCAATCCAAATGCCGATGAGCCAGGCGAGCGTGAAGGGGATGAGGGGCATTGCCATGCCGTAATTCTATCACCATTCGGTAGAGAGCTCAAAATGCATCGCCGTCTACCATCATTCGAGAGAGTGCGAGGAACCTCGGCCCGTGTGGGTACGCAGAAGATTCCATCAAGGAATGCACCGGCTCACCAGCGATGGTGACCAAGTACCAGAACCGCATCTCTGGCCCTCTGCTCGATCTGCTTCGCGTTGATATTCATATCAAAGTGCCGCGCGTGCCCTATGAAAAGCTCACGGGCGAGCGACTGGGCGAGTCATCATCAGTCGTGGCTGCCCGTGTGGAAGTGGCGCGAGAGATGACGGTGGGTTGAGTTGGCTGACCGAGTCGTCGCAGGGTTATCACGCGGACACGATGAATCATTATTTGTTGGCGATCTATCGGTGTCAGAACCAGCCATCATCCTTTGACAGCACCCTCTGCTAATCCACTGACAAAATACTTTTGCAGGAACAAATACACACAGGTCATGGGAATCATACTGATCAAGCAGCCAGCCGCGACCCACGCGACATTGTTTTGGAACTGGGAAAAGAATTGCGACAAAATCACCGGAACGGTCTGCACGGTTCTCCTCTGGAGAAAAAAAAGAGAAAACTGGAAATCGTTCCAGACGGCCAGCCCAGTCAAGATGATGAGTGTCGCCGTCACCGGTTTGAGCAGGGGAAGGATGATATTGAAGAATATCGCATATCGGCTGCAGCCATCAATCAGGGCCGCCTCGTCCAATTCCCTAGGGATCGTCTTGATAAAGCCTGTAAACATGAAAATGGACAGCGGAAGCGAAAAAGTGACTTGAATCAAGGAGATAGCCCAATAGGTATTGATTCCGCCCAAGTCTACAATGAACTTGTACAATGGGACGAGGATAGTCAGCGCCGGGACGATCAGCATGGATATGGACAGATAATACACAAAGTTGTTCCAGCGCGTGGGATACCGCGCCAAAGGGTAAGCCGCCAGCGATCCTAAGACGATGACGAACGTGACGGAAGTTGCGGTGATGATGATGTTGTTCGACAGAGCACGATCGAGATGAGCTTGGCTCCACGCATTGACAAAGTTATCCAGGTACACATAGTGAGGCGTGACCCATTTTGAGCTGATGTCCGTGGGCGCCTTGAGGGCGAGATTCAACATGATAAAAAAGGGAATGAGATGGACCAGGCCAATGGCGATCCCCGCAGCCGGTGCGGCTAGTTTTCTCATCACAGTTCCACCTCCTTTCTGCGTAAATAGATCAGCGTGCTGATGCCGATCACGGCGATAACGAGAAACATCAGGTTCCCCAATGCGGCGGCATAGCCTGCGTCTTGTCGGGCAAAGTACAAGTCGTACATCATGGTGGACAGGGAATGAGAAGCGTAGGCCGGTCCGCCCAATGTCATCGCCATAATCACGTCAAATAGCTTGAGGCCCCCAATGATGTTGATGACCATACTGAAAGTAACCGCCGGCATGAGCAAGGGCAAAGTCACATATCTGAAAAGGCTGATCCCAGCCGCCCCATCTATAGCGGCAGCTTCCAGGCACTCTTTGGGAATGGCTTGCAGCCCGGCCAGATAAGCGATCATCGCCACTCCCATAAACTGGTAGGTGTTTACCAGCGTCATCAGCCAGACAGCGCGCGGCCCGTTGCCGAGCCAGTCCAGCGGCTCCTGTCTAAGGAAGATGAAGATGTCATTGATTGCGCCCCCGTCGTATTGAAACAGAAAATACCAGATATATCCCATGATGAGGGGACTGATAATGACGGGAAAGTAGACGATGGTTCGGACGATGCTCTTGCCGCGTGAGGCGCCATTCAAGAACAATGCATAAGCCAGTCCCAGTATGTTCTGAAACAGAGTGCTGCCAAGCCCATAGACGAACGTGTTGATGATAGTCCGTAGAGTTTTCGGGTCGCTGAACATGCGAACGTACTGTTCCCAACCGACCCAGGAATACTTTGATGAGTAACCATTCCAGTTCGTAAAAGACCACTTGAATCCTTGAGTAATTGGATAAAAGATAAAAACCACGAATAATGTGAGTGCGGGCACGTACATGAGATTGAGCATTGCCGGGGACGCTAAAATCTTGCGTGTGTTGATTCCTTTTTTCGTCGGACCACCCATAGTGTCATTCTCCTCAGGTCATGAACCTAGTTGAGCGCCTGACCAGTGCTCCGCAAGTCATAATGCCGGCGCCTTTACTTCAACCATTTGCAAATTGGGAGCGACGCAGAGAGATTGCGTCGCTCCCAATCGGTCATTCGAGGTAGCGCCCAGCCAGAGAGTCAAATTCACTGAGCAGTGCGCAGCCGCAGGAACTCTTTCTTGATCGTATCCGTGACTTGTTCTGGCGTAGCTCCGCCGGCCAGAACATCTTGACCGGCCTTGCATAGGACATCCCACATGCCGTTGGGCAGATAGATGCGGTCAAAATACGTGAACGTGCGGAGACTGGCGTACTTAGCATAGTACTGAGTCAGGTAGCCGGCATCAATTTGAACACCGGTCAGTCCCGCCGGTGCTCTGTTGGAATTGGCCACCGCTGCGACGTTTTCCGGCTTGGCGTAATAGGCAACGAGTTTCCTGGCTGCGTCAATGTTCTTGGAATCCTTCCAGACGCCCCAGGTGGTTAGCTCGCCGCCTGCGAAGGTAGGAGTATCACCTTGAGCTAGAGCAGGAATCGGCATGAGACCACAATTCAGCTTCGGGTTAGTCTTGAGCGCCTCTTCGCACAGGAAGGCCCCATAGAATCCAAAAGCGACCCTCCCTTCGGCCAGAGCCTTGGCCGAGTCAGCGTACTTGGCGGTCAAGGCGTCCTTGTTCAGATAGCCTTTTTGCTGGAGCGTCAGCAAGTTCTTGGACAGAACCACATACTTGCTCCAATCGTACGTGCCGTCCAGCAGGGCCTTCGCATCGTTCGTCGCCGGGCTGATTGCAAGCGCGGTCGAGAAAAAGTCATAGTACTGCCCCACCGGCCACGAATCGGCGCCGCCCATGTGAACACAAGTGACCTTTCCGGCGCTCTTGGTCTTGATGGTTTCGCACGCTGCCAGCAGTTGGTCCCATGTGGCGGGGACCTCGACCCCGTATTCTTTGAGGATGTCCGCATTGTAGACTGGGCCAGTCTTTTCCTGGTCCATCGGTAAGGCATAGACCTTGCCTGCCTTGTCAACCACGGCCGGCTTGATGGCATTGTCAATATTCGCGGCCCAGGGCTGGTCGCGCAGGTCAAGCAAAAAGTCGCCGTAGCGGACTTGGGCCCACCCGTGAGTCGAAAAGACGTCTGGCATGTCTTTCGCGGCCATCTTGAGCTTCATCAAGTGCTCATATTCCGCGCCAGGTGCCGAAAAGTCAATCTTGATGTCCGGATTCTCTTGCTCGAACTTGCGGGCGATGTCTTCCAAGAGTTTGGCTTGCGTGCCAACCCGATTGGTGGCCACCGACAAGGTAACAGGCTTGGGCGGCGTGGTCGCCGTGGGAGCTGGTGGCTGGGTGGGAGCCAGCTTCGTTGGAACAGGTTGCGTTGGAGCAGGTTGCGTTGGGGCAGGCGGTTGGGTTGGCGCAGGCGGCGGCGCGGCTGGCGTGGGAGTTGCGCAAGCCGCCAGTAATAGGGAGAGCGTGAAAACGATGCTGAGAATGGTAGCGAACCTTTGCTTACTCATCTTTCCTCCTTGAAAGAATGGGAGCGTCATGAGATGTGGCTGGGCTTTTCCGACGACTCGGAACCGTACATTTTTTATAGCATGGTTTGATGCCCGTGTGAATGCCATGAATCTACGATTAATGTGCCGATTTCTCATTGAGCGAATGACGCCGCGGTCGCTGCGACTTTTCAGACAGCAGTCGAAAATGTGCTATACTGTAAGCTAAACCGCGCCCTGGATGCTCTAGCCCTGAAGCATTTTTCAACATCCGGCTTGCTTGTTGCCCCGGCCCCGTATCGGCGCTTTTGGATAGTCACGCTGCAACCAACCGACTGTCTCTCAATAAGGCGAAATCCCATGAAGCTGGCTTACTCTTTGCGATTCAGATTGACGATCTTTTACCTGTTCATCGTGCTGGGGCCTGTGCTGATCATAACCACCGCAATGCCGTATTACTATCAGACTTCAATCGCCCGTGAAACCCAGACCCTGACACAAGGCACACTCACTTCTTTGGCGCGCAATATTGAAACTTACCTCGACGACCTGGATCGCCTGACGATGGGGCCGTATCTCAATGAAGACGTGATGCGCGCCCTGAGGTTGAGTGACAGTCAACGAGTTAATGATGCCAATGCGAACCGGGCGCTCAACTCGACCCTCCCTTTGTTCTTGCAGAACACTCGGAAGGATATACTCGGCACAATTCTGGTTACTACAGATGGTTCGGTATATGTTACCTCAGTCGTGGGCGCTACGCCCGTGCCGGGCTATCCCTATGCCGAGCAGGAATGGTACAAAAAAGCGGTGGGGGCAGATGGCAAAGTCACTTTCATCAGTGCGCATCCCCAAGATTATCTGGAAACGCCCACCAGGAAGCAGGTGTTTTCTGTCGCGCGCCTCATTCGAGACCCTGACTCACGCCAGCCTCTGGCAGTTATTATGGCAGACGCGGATACCATCGTGCTGGACAGAATTACAGGCTATATTGATTTTGGCGTCAGTTCCATCGTTTGCATTTTTGATAGTGACGGCAAATTGCTCTATTCCTCCAAGCTGTTAGCTGCCGGATTGCAGAAACAAGCCTGGGAAAGGAATGCCGGTATTGAACTGGCCGGCGAATCCTACGCTGCCATTTCGCAGCCGATCCTCCCAGCCCAGTGGAAGCTGGTCGTTCTCTTGTCTAGCTCGGAAATCGCGGCGAAAGCGAGATGGCTGTATGCAGTGGGGACTTTGTTTGCCATTGGAGGGCTGCTGCTAACGTTCGTGCTCTTTTTCATCTTGTCACGCTGGATTATATATCCCTTTAGAGAAATGATCGCCGTGATGCAAAAGGTGCAAGGCGGCGATTTGCAGACACGGTTTGTCGCCACCGGGAATGACGAGGTAGCCGAACTAGGGAATGCCTTGAACAGCATGATCGCGCAACTCAACCATCTGATTGACCGTGAGTACAAAGCGGTGTTGGCTCAGCGCAATGCTGAGTATCGCGCGCTGCAATCCCAAATTCGTCCTCATTTTCTATACAACACACTGAACGGATTCATTGGCCTGAACCGGCTCGGCGATACTCACGGGTTGGAAAGGGCCATCCTGGCGTTGAGCGGTATGCTTCGCTATATTTTTGACCGCCAAGATTGGGCGAGACTCGAGGATGAATTTGTCTTTGTCCAAAGGTATTGCGATCTGCAGCGTATTCGCTTTCGGGAACGACTCGATTCGACCATCTGTTGTGACCCGGCGGTCAAGGATTTGCCTGTGCCCAAATTACTTCTTCAGCCACTCGTTGAAAATGCGGTGATTCATGGCATTGAACCGATGTCGCGCCCCTGCCAGTTGAGTGTCACCGCGGCGTTGTTGCAGGGGGATCACGTGCCGCTGGTGCAGATTTCGATAGAAGATAATGGGCACGGGTTTGACGTCCATCTGAACAGTGAAAAAGAATGTTTGGGGATTGCCAACGTCCGCGAACGGCTCAAGATAGCGTACGGCGACGCCGAGTTTTCTATCGCGAGCCAAATCGGTTCAGGGACGCTCGTGACGATAGAGATCCCCTATCGTGACCGCAAGTCAGTCTAGCGAGGAGCGCGGACATGAGGGTTCTGATTGCAGATGACGAATACCTGGCTCGCTCGAGCTTGAAGAGCATGTTAGAAGAATTAGATTTGCATGTCGAGCTTGGAGGTGAAGCGACGAACGGCGAAGAGATGGTCGAGTTAGTGCGTCGGTTCTCACCGGAGGTCGTCTTTGTGGATATTCATATGCCCAAACTCAATGGGCTTGACGCCATCAGAATTGGAAGAACAGTTTCGCCTCACACCAAGTGGTGCATTCTGACGGGCTTTCCTGAATTCACTTATGCTCAGGAAGCCATTCGGCTGGGGGTGTCCGATTATCTGGTCAAGCCGGTAGACCCGCAAGAACTGAGAAGAGTGCTGATCAACTTTATCCAAGAGAACAAGAAATCTGCAGCAGCCCGGAATAAGCAGTTTGAGCATGACATTATGGCGCTATATCACGGCTTGAGTTCGCTGGCGCGCGAAAGGGACGACAGTATCATCTTGAAAGCTCACTTTATCGGCGCGGTGGTTTACATGGATAGTTACTTGGCAGAAAGCACACAAGCAGAGCGCCAACTCGATTTTTGCAGGGCAATTCAAGGGGCCATCGAGCAAATCTCGGACGGTAAGGTAAGAATTGCCCTGTTTGTTTTGCCGAGCGGAGAACTCGCTACAGTCGGCGCATGGGAACCCATTCACGATCTGCACTCAAAGCAACATATTCAAGCCTATTTCCGATCTGTCGAACACGCCGCCCGTTGCTCAAAGGACCATGACTTTGCAGTCACTGTCCTGTTGTCGGAAGAATGTCCCTCTTTTCAAGCACTTCGAGATCAGTCCGACCAGTTACAGAAACTCGCTCCATTACGCGCGGTGCATGGTATCGGTGGAAAGCTAGAGTTGGCTGAACTGCGACAATTGGCCATCCGGCCAGGCTGGCTGGAATTCAGCCAATTGATCGTCAAGGCGTGTCGGTGCCACAGAGAAAAAACATATCTGAATTACATCAAGACCTTGCAGAATTGCGCCAGATTCATAGGTGACACGGCCCCTGTTGATAACAGCAATTTGAGAAAAGCTCTGGCTGACTTTTTATATTGTTCGACCCAATGTCAGGTTTTGCCGAATCAAAGCCTCAAGGCGTGGATCCAGATGCTCGAAGAATACGGTGAACAGATGTTGGCCGAAAATCCAAAAGAAGATAGCCCAGGCGCGGACGTCATCGGCCAAGTTGTTTCATTTGTAGACCAGCACTATATGCACGATATTGGGATTGGTCAGATTGCGGAACAACTTCACATCACTCCTAACTATCTCAGCACTTTATTCCACAAGAAAACAGGCGCCACTTTCATGGTGTATCTGACCAAGACCCGAATGCTCAGAGCCAAAGAATTGTTGGCTGATCCTAATGTGCAAATCCAACAAGTCGCAGAGCAGGTCGGTTACGCCAGCGCACGTTATTTCACCAAATTGTTTACCGAGTTTGTCGGCTGTTATCCGTCCGAGTACCGGAGCAGGTTTAGATCACCCTGATCTTCCCTCGCCTTCCTGTCTCGTTTGCTTGATGCGCTCAAAAAGTCAAGGGTCCTGTCTGATCTGACAGGGCGTGAGCGCCAAATTCTGGCCTTGCTGGCGCAGGACCTCACTAACACCGCCGTTGCTGAACGGTTGTCGCTGAGCGCAAAGACTGTACGTAACCGCATCCCATGCCGAGGCTTCTGGTCAACGCAAAGGCGACGTCCGGTTTGGTTTTACATCTACCCTGAGATCGCGATCACGTGAGACATGCCGATGGCGCGGAAGGCGTCCTGCACACTCTTGGGAATGCCGGCGGCGAGTCGCCGCATCATCGCCAAGCAAAATGCCGGTGAGGAGAGAGGCTTGCGGTTCGGGCAGAATCTGCTCGATGACGCGCGTTAGCGTGGCGCGAGCCTTGAAGGCATACAGCCAAGCCCATGGCGCAAAGCCTTGATCGCGCGCGAGCACGCTCACGCGCGGACGCGACATGATCGAATACACATCCTGTCGAGCGAGATATTCGCGGTAGTCAAACTCGCCCGTGTTGGTCGGCGTCTGGAGTTTGCCTTCGGCGCGCACGCGGTCGCCGTAACGGAAATCGGAAAACGGCGGCGCTTGGACGAGGACGAGTCCACGCACCGTGCGCGTTGCACTGTCGGTGAGATTGGAGATGAGGAGATGGTCCGCCTCGATGCGCAGGTTGGTGTAGGTATCGCGCGCGTCTGGCTCGCCGACAATGACGCCTTCAACGGTCACAGACTTGAGCTGATCGTTGTACGTGGCGAGCGAAGTCGAATCAAAGTGAGGTTGCGCGAGGTTGAATCGCAGTGCGCCGAGGATTGCGGCGAGCGCGAGGACGAAAAGCCAGCGAGGCCTAGGCGCACGCCAGGTAAGGATGATGCCCACAACAACGACGATTGTCGCAACGTCGAGCGCAAGCGTGGGCAGCGCGATGCGCGACGCGCTCCAGATGCCAATGAGCCAGGCGAGTGTGAAGGGGACGAGAGGCATTGCCATGCGACAATTCTATCACCGTTCGGCGTTGAACTCAAAGCGCGCAGATTGGGCGAAGCATGATAATCGCCCCGGCATCCCCTTCGACTTCGCTCAGGGCAAGAAGGCAGGAGTAGATACCTCAAATTGATCGCCGTGTCACCACCATGAGAACACCCTCAGCAGAGATTCGTTCATCTCTACTGCACCCCATGCCGACCACGCCCATGTTCGCGATTTCCCATACCCAGTTTCCGCTCATGTAGCTGAACATCTGGTCGGTCTGCCCTTGCGTCGGCATTCTATCCGCCACGGCCTTGCTCAGTCCAGTCTTGGCCGAAGTCTCAAGTGCCTTGACACTATCGAGGCTGTTCCACACAAATGGGACTTGAGAAGATTATGAGGATTCAACATTTCGTTACGAGCGAGCAGGTGTCAGAAACTGGTGCGGATTCGCCAGAAATTCATCGCGGCAGCCTTTGGCGCAGAAATAGTAGGTTTGCCCATTCCACTCGGCGGACACCGCTTTCTCTTGCTCCACCCCCATCTGGCATACGGGGTCAGTTGCCATTGTCATGATCTCTTTGAACTCTCCATCTTCCAGCCACAGCACCCGGTCGGCGATGTCCTTGATACGCTGATCGTGCGAGACGATCACGACGCTCCGATCTTGCTCCTTAGCGATGCGTCGCAGCAATCGCATGATCTCGTGCCCGATTTTCGAGTCCAGGTTGGCTGTCGGCTCGTCAGCTAGGATGAGCGCGGGATCGTTGACCAGTGCGCGGGCAATCGCCACGCGCTGCTTTTCGCCGCCCGAAAGTTTCTCGGGCAGAAAGTTCAGACGCTCGCCCAGCCCCAACTCTGTGAGCAGCGCCGCCGTCTTTTTTCTCGCTACACCGTTCCTAGATCCCGCCAGCTCTACGACGATAGCGACGTTTTCCAGCACCGTGAGCGCCGAGAGCAAATTGAAATCCTGAAAGACGAATCCGAACTTTTTCAGGCGAATGTCCGGCAGGCGGTTTTCAGCGAGCCGACTTACGGTCTCGCCATCAAGCTGAATCGTTCCCTCCGTCGGCTTGAGCAGCGCGCCCAGCAGAGTCCTCTCGGAAACCCAGCGGCCTGAA